>Ga0335075_10003384_pt1 | contig 25378 bp, 17 predicted proteins | sample Lox_Sample_24_FD_206723 | JGI IMG/M metagenome (GOLD analysis project Ga0335075, IMG submission 206723) | Soil microbial communities from Loxahatchee National Wildlife Refuge, Florida, United States - Lox_Sample_2.4 | ecosystem: Environmental > Terrestrial > Soil > Wetlands | place: USA...
CAAGCACGTGTTGCATTGACGTACCGTTGGTCCGCTCTGCGATATGCGGCATCTTGCTGTGCCGTCATGCTTGCATCAAATCGCGCATACGCATCACTTTCCTCCGTGGAGAGTGAAGTGCGGGCCGCCGTCTTTTTCGCGATACGCGCTGTCGGTCCGGAAACCGGGGGCCGCTGGATCAATGGCTCTCAGCGAAGTGCACGCCTATGGGTCTTTACGGTTGGCTGTCAGGTGTATTGCTCCGATGGCTGGCATTCGCTGGAATATGACTTGACGCAATTGAGAGAAGCAGGTCTTAAGCAGGTCTTCCTTACTCGGTAAGAACGTGCATCCTGACGGTGCGCGGCGGTTCTGATCTTCGTTAATGAGGGGCAGGGCGCGAGCCGCACGACTGCGCGACGACGCTGGCCGAATCCTGCCGGCCTGCGAGAGTTTCCCGATTCCGCCCCAAGCCCGGCCGATCCGGCGCAGTCGTGCGTCTCATACGACATGCGCACAAAGTACATCTCGGGACTCTGCCTCCTTTCCGTCATCCTTGGAGCACCACTGGCGACTGCGGCGCAGCCTGTGACACCCGCGCGAATCAGCTCGGGTACTTCGTTCGACTCCATCTTCGCGGCCATGAAATACCGCCTGGTCGGCCCCTTCCGCGGAGGCCGTGCAACGGCCGTCAGCGGAGTCGCTCAGCAGCCGAATGTTTACTATTTCGGCTCCGCAGGCGGTGGCGTCTGGAAGACCACCGATTCCGGCACGAGCTGGAAGCCGCTCTGGGATCACTTTCCCGAGGCCTCGTCGTCCATTGGCGCTCTCGCCGTGGCGCCGTCGAACCCGAACATCATCTACGTGGGGACCGGTGAGGCCAATATCCGCAGCGACGTCATCACCGGCAACGGCATTTACAAGTCCACGGACGCGGGGAAGACCTGGAAGTTCATCGGTTTGCGCGACTCTGAGGCGGTCGGCCGCCTGGCGGTGAATCCCACGGACGCCAATACGGTGCTGGTGGCAGCCTTGGGGCATCCGTTTGGTGCCAGCAGCGAGCGTGGCATCTACCGCACGCGCGACGGCGGCAAGACCTGGCAGCGTGTCCTCTATATCAATGACAAGACCGGTGGAATCGACGTCCAGTACGATCCGGCCGATCCCAATATCGTCTACGCCGCCGTGCTCCAGACGGTCCGTAAGCCATGGATATTCGAGAGCGGCGGCGCGGGCAGCGGTCTCTACCGCTCGAGCGACGGCGGTACCACCTGGAAGAAGCTGAGAGGGCACGGCTTACCCGCCGGAATCTGGGGACGGATCGGGGTGGCGCCCACTTCCAACCCGCAACGCATCTACGCCCTCATCGACGCGAATAACGGGGGCCTCTACCGCACCGACGACGGTGGGGCAAGCTGGAAGCTCATCAACGGCGCCGACGACTATCGCGAGGCCCCCTTTTATTTCTCGGGCCTGTTCGCCGATCCCAAGGACCCGGACAAGGTCTTCATCATGAATGGTGAAGCATTCGAATCCACGGACGGCGGCAAGACCTTCAAGACCGTGCCGACCTTTCATTCGGACAATCATTCGCTCTGGATCAATCCGCGCAACACCGATCTCATGGTGAACGCCAATGACGGCGGCGCCGACATTTCGTTCGACGGGGGCCGAACCTGGACGACCGAGATGAATCAGCCGACGGCGCAGTTCTACCGCTTATCCGTGGACAACCAGGTGCCATACCACCTCTACGGCTCGCAGCAGGACAACGGGACGGTGGACATTGCCAGCGCCGACGTGAACGGGCCGATCACGGAGCAGGACTGGCATTCCGTTGGCGGCGGGGAATGCGGCTACATAGTCCCGAAGCCGGATGACCCCAACATCGTGATCGCCGGCTGGTACGTGGGCTACGTCTCCCGCTACGACAATCTGACGCGCGAGGTCGACCCGATCAATCCCTGGGCGCGGCAGGTGATGGGTTGGGCGCCGAAGGATCTGCTGCATCGTGCCGGCTGGACGGCGCCTCTCGCCTTCTCCCCGCACGATCCCAATATGCTCTACTACGGCACCGAAGTGCTCTTCGAGTCGACCGATCTCGGGCAGTCGTGGCGGATCATCTCCCCCGATCTCACCCGCAATGACAAATCCAAGCAGCAGCCGTCGGGAGGGCCGCTCACCCGGGAGGACCAGGGCCTCGAGACGTACGACACCATCTACTCCCTGGTCGAATCGCCACGGCAGAAGGGCCTGATCTGGGTCGGCACGGACGATGGCCTGGTGCAACTCACCGACGATGGTGGTGCCCACTGGCGCGAGGTGACGCCGCCCGGCATGCCGAAGTGGGGGACTGTCGACATGGTGGAGGCAGGGCCGCATGATGCTGGTACGGCGTACATTGCGGTCGACCGTCACCGGATGGATGACTTCCGCCCGTACGCCTTCCGCACGCATGACTACGGCAGGAGCTGGGTACCCATCAGTCAGGGAATCCCGGACGGCAGCTATGTTCACGCCATCCGGGCAGACCCGGCTCGAGCGGGCCTGCTCTACGCCGCCACCGAGACCGGCATCTTCGCATCCATCGATGATGGCGCTCACTGGCAGCCGCTGCAGCTGAATCTGCCGCGGGTGCCGGTGGAAGACATCGCCGTGCATGACGGCGATCTCGCCGTGGCGACTCATGGCCGTGCCTTTTGGGTGCTCGACGATCTGAGCCCGATCCAGCAGTGGACCGACCGCATGCGCGACCAGGACCTTCATCTCTTCGAGCCGCGCACGACCCGCCGGATTCTGTACTCCGACGCCGGCGACCTGATGGGTCAACCCAGCGGGACGAACCCGCCGGCGGGCGTCGTAGTCGACTACTACATGAGGAGCGGCAGCGAGCGCGTGAAGATCGAGATCCTCGACGCCGCCGGCCGAGTCATCCGCGCGTTCTCCAACCCAGCGGTAACCGCTCACGCCGGTTTGAACCGCTTCGTTTGGGATATGCGCTACGCCGGGCCTCCATCCGTATCCGCGGCGTCCTTCTGGCTGTCGTCGATCGAGGGACCGGTTGCGCTGCCAGGTCGATACGGAGTGCGCGTCACCGTGGACGGCAGGAGCGAAACGCGGCCGTTTGAGATCACCCCCGATCCGCGGCTGCAGGTGACCCAGGCGCAGCTCCAGCAGCAGTTCGACCTCGACATGACGGTACTTGCGCAGCTTGGGCGCGTGCAGGAAGCCATTCGCCAGATGCGGGCCTTGCGTGCCAGGCTGTCATCGATCCGGGACGCCTTGGCGCGGAAGAAGATAGAGGACGGACCTCGGATCCTGAGAGCGACGAACGCTCTCGAGCACGAGACGGCCGCTGTAGAGGACATGCTGATCCCACCGACGACGGCGGCCGGCCAGGAACCTCGGGTTTACCCGGTTCGTCTGGAAGACATGCTCGGCTCTCTCAACGCGCTCGTGGAGGGAGGCTCGCACGCGCCCACGCAAGCGGAGAGAACGGAATCCAATGAGCTCACGGCAATGGTTGCGGCGGATCTCGGCCGATGGGACCGGGCCAGGCAGGCCGATCTTGCCGCACTCAACGCGCTGCTCGGCCGAAGCGGACGGCCGGCCATTACCGCCGATTGAGTCCTGGCGATTGAGTCCTGGCGATTGACAAAACGTATAAACTGATAAATTATCAAATCACATGAAGTTCACGCGACGCCGCCTCGTGCAGGGGCTGGGCACACTGTCGGCTCTTGCCCTGCGCGGCGGCGAGTCGGCCCAGGCAGCTGTCCCTCGCTCTGATTCCGGCTCGACGTCGGCGGCCGGCCCGGCCAGGTCAATCGCACTGCCCGACAAGGCCAACTTCGTTTTCTCGGGAACGGATCTGAATGCCGCCTATACCCACCCGGTCGGCAATTGGACGCGGGCGGCGCTGGTGTCGTATCTCGACAGCCGCCAGCGGGATGCGGCCCGAAATTGGCCGGTGCAGAACTCCCGGGACGAAGCGGTCAGGCTATTCGCCGGGCTGATCAACGCCGCTCCCACCGCGGTTGCCGTCGTGCCCAGCACCCTGGAGGGAGAGAATCTGATCGGGGCTGCACTGGGCCTCGGACCGGAGAAGGGCGTGGTCACGGACGCATTCCACTACGACGCCTCGCTCGTCCGGTACAGTGAGTTGCACAAGCATGGAATGCCTCTGACCGTCGTCCGCAATCGCGGCAATCGGATCGATTATTCGGACCTCGAGGCGGCGATCTCACCGCACACCAGGCTGGTGGCCGTCTCGTGGGTGTCCAGTGCAACCGGGTACAAGCACGATCTGAAGCGCCTTTGTGACATTGCTCATCGCAAGGGCGCGCTGGTCTATGCGGACATCATCCAGGGCGTGGGCGCCGTGCCGCTGGATGTGAAAGAGTGCGGCGTGGATTTCTGCTGCTCGGGCTCCTACAAATGGCTGATGGGGGAATTCGGTGTCGCGTTTCTTTACGTGAGGCCGGATCGACTCGGCCAGCTCCAGCGGGTTCAGCTGGGCTGGCGCGGAATCACGGCCTATAGACCGCATTTCCTGCCGTTCGACCCGCCCGGACCGATAGCGGGTGACTACAGGCTCGGCACCGACACCGCGAGCATCTTCGAGGTGAGTACGCCGGATTGGTCGGGTCTCGCCGCCATGGCGGGCTCGTTGCAATACCTCGAGCGCCTCGGCGTCGAGAGAATCGCCCGCTATCGCGAGCCGATGCTCGACCGGCTGCAACATGAGTTGCCCAGGCACGGATTTGCGGCTCTGACGGCCCCCGATCATCGGGGCCCGTACCTGGTATTCTCCAAAGAGGGGATGGGCGCCAAGTATGCAGGCGCGCTGAAAGATGCCAAAATCTACGTCACGCTGACGAAGAACAGAATCCGCATCTCGCCTTCCGTATACAACGACATGGCTGACATCGAAAGGCTCATCCGAGTATTGGCCGCTTAGGAAATCTGCACATGGGAGCACCCAGAACGAAGCCCAAGAGGGGCCCGATCGTCAAGACATTCCAGGTGCGTGAGCGGGGGAAGCGCGAGCTCTTCAAGGCCTATTACCCCGTTTGCGAGGCCATCGTCACGCTCTTTTATCCCTATGTCGAGGTTGCGCTCCACGACCTCCGTACGGCCCGGATCGTGAAGATCTGGAACTGCTGGAGCGACCGGCGGCCCGGGGATCTCTCGAATCTGGATCACCCCGAGCGGCAATTCACCCAGGACCAGGCGATTCTCGGGCCCTATGAGAAAGCGCTGCCTTCGCAGGGCCGCAGCAAATCGATCACGGCAGGCTTGCGTGATGCCGACGGAGAGCTCATCGGGCTCCTGTGCATCAATCTGGATGTGAGCCTCATCGATCGGGTGACGGCGATGTTGACGGGGTTTACTTCAAGCGCCATGCATCGTCCGGAGCCCATATACCGCACGGACGTTCAACAGCACCTCAATTACATCGTTCGAGACTTCTCGATGAAGGTCAACAAGGCCGTCGGCAACCTCAGTCGGGAGGAAAGGGTTCAGCTCGTCTCGGATGTGGATCGCGCCGGGCTGTTCCAGGCCCGCAAGTCGGTCGATCACCTGGCGAAGGCCATGGGGATCAGCCGGGCCAGCGTTTACAATCTCCTCAACGATACGAGCCGACGAGCTCGGACGCAGGCCGCCTCGCCACGCTGATCGCTGCGGCGAAGGCGACCAGCAGGCCCGGGACCGCGAGCAGCGGCACGGTGTTGGGTCCAAAGCCGTGACCCAGCCAGAGGCCCGCGAGCACGGGACCTGAAATAGAACCCAGTCGGCCCGCGGCTACCGCTGCGCCGACGCCGGCTCCCCGCACATTGGCCGGATAGAGCGCGGGAGCCATCGCGTAGAGAATCAACTGGCCGCCGATCACGAAGAAGCCTGCAAGGAAGGCTCCGGCGAAGAGAGACTCACCGTGGCCCAGCGCCAGCACGAGAAGGGACGCAGCCATTCCCAGATAGGCGATCACCAGGGAGTTGCGGGGCATGACCCGGTCCGTCAGTCGGCCGAGCGCCAGACTCCCGAGGATCGCGCCCGCGTTGAGGATGATGGCGGAATGTGCGGCTTGCCGGTGTGAATATCCCGCGGCCACCACCAGGGAGGGTAGCCAGTTCAGCAGCAGATAGACCACGAGCAGCGTAAAGAAATAGCTTGCCCACAGGCGCAGCGTCACGCCGGCCGCCGGGGGCAGCGGGCTCGACTCTCCCGGAGCAAGCTTCTCCCGCGGGGTCTCCAGAGGCTGCGCGTCCTGACGAGTCGATTCAGGGAGCCCCACCAGAAGAACGGGAGCCAGCAACAGCGGTCCCAGTCCTCCGGCGTAAAAGATGGGCCGCCAATCACCCGCGGCGGTCAGGGAGGCGACGAATCCCGCGGCCGCGCCCCCCACCGGAAAGCCGATGTACATCCAGGCGAGGGAGGTGGTTCGATTTCTCGAAGGAACGCACTCCGCGATGATCGCGATGAGATTGGGAGAAGCGCCCCCCAGTCCGAACCCCGCCAGGACCCGGATGATGCGCAGACTCGAGTAGCCCGGCGCCACCACCGTAGCGAGGGAAAAGGCGGCCAGAACCACCATGGAGAGTACGATGACCCGCGACCGCCCGATCCTGTCCGACAGCCAGCCTCCCGCGGCCGCACCGAGCATCATTCCCACGGTACTGGCGCTCATCACCTGGCCCATCTGCTCCGGAGTCAACCGGAAGGCCGGCGCGAGCCCCGGTGCCGCGACGCCCATCGACTGAATGTCCAAGCCTTCGAATACCGCAACCAGGGAGCACAAAAAGACGGTTTTCCAGACCGCCGGAGAGGAAACATTCGCAGGCTGCATCGTGAGGCGCTCCGCTTCTTCTGACAGGTCGTCTTGCTTGACACTCTGTCATAGCGGTGGATAGGATATCTCAAATCGCGTCCCTCGCGTCGCGGTGTCGGAATGCTCCATGGGGCCGAGACATCCTTGGGACTGATCGCAAAACCTCTCCTCGCCGACGGCTCCGCGCGCGCCGAGTCCTCTCTGGCCGACCTCTATCGCAGACATATTGGCGAGCTTACCCGCTACATCGTCCGCACGTTCGGGGCGGGTCCTCCGGATCCTGAGGACGTCGTCCAGGAAGCGTTCGCCCAATTCGCCGCTCTTGAGAATCCGCAGGCGGTCGAGAACCCGCGCGCGTTCCTCTATCGCAGTGCCCACAATCTGGTGGTCGATCATCATCGACGCCACACCGTGCGCAGCCGCTTTGCGCGTGAGCAAGCGCCGGCACCCGAGGGAGAAACTTCGGACGACCGGGATGCCGAGCGCGTCTCATGTGCGAGGCAGAGACTCTCGATAGTCGAGCAAGCCATTCGGGCCATGGAGCCGAGGCGGCGGGCTGTGTTCGTCCTGAATCGCATCCACGAGTTGTCCTACGCCGAGATCAGCCGTCGGCTGCGGATGCCGGAGACTACTGTGAAGCGGCTTGTGGCTGCTGCGATCGTCGACTGTGAAAGGAGCCTGCGGACGCACGGCGTGTCCGGTGAGGAGCCCGGCCGATGAAAAAGATGGTGCAGGATATCGAAGCGGATGAGGCCAGCTTCGACGCCGAAGCGGCAGAGTGGCTGGTGCGGCAGGGCGACGGTGCGTTCGGGCCGGAAGACCGGGCTGCCTTCGAGATATGGTCGGCCTCGGATCCGAGGCGGGCCCGCGCTTTTGCCGGGATGTCGCGCACCTGGCGCGAAGCCTCGGAGTTGAAGCACCTCGCCCATCTGGCGGAACCCGAGCCGTCGGGATGGGTGGTCAAGGCCTGGCGCGCAATCGTGCCGCGCGCAATAACGCTGCAATTCGCCGTGCCGGCAATGGCCGCGATCGCCATCCTGGTGCTCACCGGCTCTCTCGTGGCCGGATTCCTGCAGCGGCACGAAACGGGTGTTGGCCAGACCCGGGTCCTGAAGCTCTCGGACGGAAGCACGGTCGTTCTTGGCGCAAGGTCACGGGTCATCGTCAAGTTTTCGGAACGCGAGCGTCTGGTCATGCTCACGGCGGGCGAAGCGCTCTTCGAGGTCAGGCACGATGCGGCCCGACCGTTCGTGGTCGATGCGGGAGACACCGTGATCCGTGATGTTGGCACTCGATTCGACGTCAACAGGACCGGCGCCAGCGTTCGAGTCGCCGTTCTCGAGGGCGAGGTCGAGGTGCATGAGCTCAGCCTGCCCGCCGCCCAGCTCGTGAAAGTGACGCAACTCCTCAAGGCCGGCGATAGCCTCGAGGCGATCGCGGGTCGCCCCGAAGGCCGGCAGCAGCCGCGCCACGTAGTGGTGACACCGATCGAGCCCGTAGCGGCAACGGCATGGCGCGAGGGACGGCTGGTCTACCAGGACGTAAGGCTGGCCGACGTCATTGCGGACGTGAACCGCTATTACGCGCCGGGCGTGACGCTCGATCCAGCCTCGGCGGACCTGCGCCTGACCGCCTCCTTCCGAACCGACCAGATCCCTGCTTTTCTGAACACCCTCGATTCGGCGTTGCCGGTGAAGATCGATCGGCAGAGCGGCGGCCGCTTCGAGGTCAGCCGGCGCTGAAGCGCAACCCGGGAAAGGCGGACGATCCAGCCTCGCCCTGCGTCTCATGGATTGAGAGGGGAGTGATGGTGTCTTCGTGCTTTGGCCGCTCGCTGGCGGTGCTTGCCCTGGCCTCATTCACCGCGGTCGTCGCAGCGGTGCCGGCTTACGCGCAGGAGCAGGTACGGCTCTTCAGCATTCCGGCGCAGGCCTTGGCGAGCGCGCTCCTGGAATACTCCCGGCAGTCGGACATCCTCGTGGTCGTGGCGCCCGGCCTGATTGCCGGCAAGCGCTCGCCCGGCGTATCCGGCGCCTATACGCCGAGCGCCGCGCTCGCGAAGCTGCTCATCGGCACGGGCCTGAAGCCAATACGGGCCCCAAACGGAGGCTTCACGCTTGCGTCGGCTTTTCCCCAAGTGGCGGCCCGGGATGACGACGATGATCCGGTGGTATCGACACTGAGTGAAATCATCGTGACCGCGACACGCCGGGCGGAGCCCGTGAGCAAGGTGGGGGAAGGGATCTCCGTCGTCACGGGCGACCAGCTCGATTTGCGCTCCGCGAACAGCCTGCAGGACGTCGTTGCGCTCACGCCGGGGCTCAGCCTCCAGTCCTACGGCTCTCCGGGTTACGGCTCGATCGAGATTCGCGGCATCTCGCCGCAGAGCGTGGGGGCGACGGTAGCCGTCTACATCGACGACATCCCATTTGGCGGCTCGAGCAACCTGTCGGAGGGCGGTGACTTCACTCCCGACCTGGACCCGGCGGACATCCAGCGGATCGAAGTGCTGAAGGGTCCCCAGGGGACGCTCTACGGTGCCTCATCGCTCGGCGGGGTGATCAAGTACGTCACCAAGCAGCCGAGCCTGGAGCGGACGCAGGCAGATGCCTCCGAGGATGTGAGCTTCACGGAGGCGGGAGCGCCAAGCGGCAAAGTCAGGGCGTCATTCTCGACGCCTGTCGTCCAGGACGAGCTCGCGGTCCGGGCGAGCGCCTACTACCGCAGGATCGGTGGTTTCATCGACGATGTGGGTGTTCGCGGCCAGGCTGCCAACAGCGGCTACGATTGGGGGTTGCGCGGGACGCTGCTCTACAAACCCGCGCCGGACCTGAGCATCAACCTCAACGCCATGACCCAGCAATCGAGCGTTGAGGGCCTGGATACCGTCGACCTGAATCCGAAGACGCTGCAGCCACTCGACGGAAGTCTCGCGGAGCTGCGGTACACGCCCGAGGAGTTCGCTTACAAGACCAGCCTCGCATCGGCTGAAATCTACTGGAACACGCGCTACGGCACGCTGCTGTCGGCGACGAGCATTTCCGAGATCGAGCCCGAGAACCACCAGGACGTGACGCTCGACCTCGAGTCACTCGGCGTGAACGTGTCGCCATCGAACCCCGTTGGCGGCACGGGCCACCACTCCGACCGGCAGGACACCCAGGAGGTGCGCTTCACCTCGAACCGGATCGGTGATCTCGAGTTCATTGCAGGGACTTTCCTGCAGTACGAGCGCCTCGCGGACGGCAACATCTACCCGTTCTACACGGCCGCCGGCCAGCCGGAGATGAGCAACCTGGCCGGCGCCGATTACAAATACGGCACCCTGAATGAAGCGGCCGGCTACCTCAACGCGACCTGGTTCATCCTGCCACGGATCGACCTGACACTGGGTTCCCGCTTCAGCCGCATCAATCAGACGCGCTCCCAGGACATCGGCGGGCTGCTTTACACCGGCAGCGCCACGAGTTTCTCGTACAACGCGCAGAGCTTCCAGGCGAGCCCCAAGACCTATTCGGCCGGCCTGCGCTGGAGGGCGGCCCCCAACGTCATGTACTACCTGCGGGCGGCGAGCGGCTACCGGCCGGGCGGTGGCCGCTCCATCCCTCCCGGCGCTCCAGCAGGCTTCTCCCCGGATTACGACCCGGACAGCATCTGGAGCTATGAGGCGGGAGTGAAGGTGCGGGCGCTCGGCGATCGGTTCTCGCTCGATGCCGACGGCTTCTGGATCGATTGGACGAACATCCAGTCGCTCGTCTACATCGGCCAGTTCAACACCGACGGCAATGGCGGCACGGCGCGCAGCCGAGGTTTGGAGCTGCAGATGGACTACATGCCGATGAAGGGGTTGGTCGTCGGTGGGAATGGGGCCTATACCGATGCCATCTTTACCCAGACGATCAATACCTTCGTCAACGGCGAGCGCCTGTTCCTGGTGCCGAAGTATACGGTCACCCTGACTGCCGATTACACGTTTCCGATCAGGGACGACTGGATCGCCAATCTGGGCGGCGACTATGCCTACACCGCTTCCGAGCTCGATATCACGAATTACCCGCTACCTGCCTACGGCATCCTGAATTTTCACGCGGGCATCGAGCGGGCACCCTATCGGCTGAATCTCTACGTCAAGAATGCGGCCAACCGCCGGGCCTACATCGGGGACTTCGGCTATTTCGCCGACGAGCCGCCCTATACCGTCGTCCTCTACCGGCCTCTCACGGTAGGCATCGCTTTCAGCCAGAGTTTCTGAATATTTATCGGCGCGGCGGACGATCCGCCGCGGCTGCGCGTCCCATGGATGAAAGGCGCTGAAAGCTCCCGCGGGCCTGCGGCAGACGCTTGCCTTCGACGGGGATCAAAAATGCCTTCATTCTTCGACCGCTCACTGACCGTGCTGGCCGTTGCAGTGGCATCAATCATCGCAATCACCGCCCCGCCGCCGGCCTCCGCGCAGACGGCGGCTCACCCCGAAGGGGACGACAACGGCGCGGCCGAATCGACGCTGAATGAGGTCATCGTGACCGCGACGCGGCGAGCTGAGCCGGTCAGCAAGGTTGGAGAGGGAATTTCGGTCGTCAGCAGCGAGCAGCTCGATACGCTCTCGGCCAACGACCTGCAGGACTTCATCCAGCTCACGCCGGGCCTGAGTCTGCAGTCCTACGGCTCCCCCGGCTACGGGTCCATCCAGATCCGCGGCATCTCGCCCCAGAGCGTGGGGGCGACGGTCGCGGTCTACATCGATGACATTCCCTTCGGCGGCTCGAGCAACCTCTCCGAGGGCGGCGATTTCACGCCGGACCTGGATCCCGCGGATATTCAGCGGGTGGAAGTGCTCAAGGGCCCTCAAGGCACGCTCTATGGAGCCACCTCCCTCGGCGGGGTGATCAGATACATCACCAAGCAGCCGAGCCTGGAGCATGCTGAAGGGAATGCGTCCGAAGACGTCAGCTTCACGAAGGGCGGGCAGCCGAGCGGCAAGCTGCGGGCATCGTTCTCGACGCCGATCATCCAGGACAAAGTGGCGGTGCGCGTGAGCACCTACTACCGCAGGATCGGCGGGTTCATCGATGATGTCGGCTACAGCGGCAAGGACGCCAACAGCGGCTACGACTGGGGGGTGCGCGGCACGTTGCTCTACAAGCCGACGTCGGACCTGAGCATCAATCTCAACGCCATGACCCAGCAATCGAGCGTCGATGGCCTCGACACCGTCGATCTCGACCCGAATACGCTGCGGCCGCTCTACGGAGCCCTGTCCGAGCTGCGCTACATTCCGGAAAAGTTCGCCTACAAGACCAGCCTCGGATCGGCCGAGATCAACTGGAACACACGCTACGGGACGCTGCTGTCGGCGACCAGCGCTTCCGAAATAAAGCCCGAGAACTATCAGGACGTGACCATCGATTTCTATCCGTTCGGCCTCGGCGTCTCGCCGACGAATCCCGCCGGCGCCATCGGCCATCACTCCGACCAGCAGGAGACCCAGGAAGTCCGCTTCACTTCGAACCGGCTCGGGCCCGTGGAGTTCATCGCGGGGACCTTCCTGCAGCACGAGGCCCTCGGGGACGGCAACATCTATCCCTTCTACAACACCACCGGGCAGGCGCAGTACCAGAATCTCCTCGGCATCGACAACAAGTACGGCACCCTGAACGAGGCGGCCGCATACCTCAACGCGACCTATTACATACTGCCGCAGCTCGACCTGACGCTGGGCGGCCGCTACAGCCGGATCAACCAGACACGGTCACAGTACTACGGCGGGCTCCTCTACACCGGCAGTGCAACGAGCTTCCTCACCAACGCACAGAGCTTCTCGGCGAGCCCCAAGAGCTACTCGGCCGGCCTGCGCTGGCGCCCGAACGACAACGTGATGTATTACCTGCGGGCCGCGAGCGGCTACCGGCCCGGTGGCGGCCGTACCATACCCCCTGGTGCGCCGGCGGGATTCTCGCCGTCCTACGTGTCGGACAGCATCTGGAGCTACGAGGCGGGCGTGAAGGTGCGGGCGCTCGGTGACCGCCTCTCGCTCGATGCCGACGGGTTCTGGATCGATTGGACGAACATCCAGTCGCTGGTGTACATCGGTCAATTCAACACGGACGGCAACGGTGGAACGGCACGCAGCCGGGGCCTCGAGCTGCAGACCAACTACGTGCTGATGAAGGGATTGGTCGTCGGCGTCAATGCGGCCTACACCGATGCCGTCTTCACCCAGACGGTCAATACTTTCGTCGACGGTGAGCGCCTCTTTCTGGTGCCAAAGTACACGGCCGGCGTGACGGCCGACTACACCTTGCCGCTGACGGGAGATTGGACCGGAAATTTCGGCGGCGATTTCAGCTATACCTCCTCCGAGCTCGACATCACCGATTACCCTCTGCCGGCCTATGGGATCCTCAATCTGCATGCGGGCGCGGAGCGGGGACCCTACAGGGTGAGTCTCTACGTCAAGAACGCGACGAACAAAAGGGCATATGTAGGGGACTTCGGCTACTTCGCCGACGAGCCGCCGTATACCGTCGTGGTCTACAGACCGCTCACGGTAGGGGTCATGTTCAGCGAGAGCTTCTGACATGGACTCATCAGGAATGCGCCGGTCGAATGGCTTTCGCGGGTTGGCGATCTCACTTGCGATCGTGGCCGGCGCGTCGACGTGGAGCAACGCGCATGCGGGGACGGACTTTGCAGCTGACTCGCCGAGGCAAGTCATCGCTCCTCTGGTTCAGGGCGATGAGCCGATCGTCATCTCGCAGCATACCGTGCAGACCATGGACGGTCCGCTTGCGTATGAAGCTCAGATAGGACGCCTTGCGATCCGGCGCGGCGATGACGGCGCGGTGCACGGCTATATCTTCTTCGTCGCCTACAGAGTCAGACCTAAGGACGGAGTGCCGCGGCCGATCACCTTCGCGTGGAACGGGGGCCCAGGCGTGCCATCGTCCATCATCCACATGGGCGGGATCGGGCCGCGGATGATGGTCGGGAACCACATCGAGGATAGTCCGGAGACACTGCTGCGCAGCACGGACCTGGTGTTCATGGACGCCATGGAGACAGGCTTCTCGCGCCCGGCGAAGGAGAAGTATGCATCGGAGTTCTTCACCCTGAGAGGCGACGTCGCGGCGACCGCCGAGTTCATTCGTGCTTTCCGTACCCGCCTTCGCGCCATGGACCAGCCGGTCTTTGTCGCGGGCGAGAGTTACGGAGTGTTCCGCGCGGCCGCCCTCTCTGATTTCATGGTCGATCGCGGCGATCGGCTGGATGGGACGATCCTGATTTCGGGCGACTTCCCCAATGTCCCGCAGCCGATAGCGTTCTATGACGCCATGCATGTCCCGGCGCGAACCGCGACCGCCTTCTACTACAAGCGGCTGCCGCCGGACCTGATGAAGGACCGCGCGGCGACGATGAAGGCGGTGGTCGAATGGGCGACCAACGTCTACCAGCCGGCCCTGGAGCACCTGGACACGCTGAGTCATGCGCAGAAGGATCAGATCATCGCGCAGCTCGCCCGTTACACCGGGATGAAGCCCGAAGACTTCAGCCGCAAGACGCTCGTGATGCACGCGGGCAAGTTCCTCGAGTTCTTCATGGGCGGCGAAGGGGACAACCCCCTCAGCGAGGAAGATACGCGGGACCTGCAGGCCAAGGAGAACCTGAAAGGCTCTCCGCAAGCCCTCGACCATTATCTTCGAGGCGAGCTCGGGTACGACACCGATCTGACGTACAGCTGGATCGAGGAGAACGGGTACCGGCCGGAGCCTGGACCGAAGCTCAGGACCGCCGGGGATCAGTTCGACTATGACCTGCCGATGCCGGCCGCCGATTGGGCCGCGACCCTGAAGGATGGAGAGGTGACCTGGGTGGCGCGGGATAATCCGCCCTGGATGCCCAACGCATTGCGTCAGGACAAAAAGCTCAGGGTGTTCGTCGCGACCGGCCGGTTCGATCCCCTCAATATGTGCGAAGGCGACGTCCGCGTGACCGCGCAGCTACCGCCGGACCAAAGGGCTCGGGTGGAGAATCACTGTTACGAGTCCGGGCACGTGATCTACCTGGATCCGGCTGCCCGCCCGAAGCTCCTCGGTGACCTTTCCCGCTTCATCGCCAGGACGCTGGCCGCCGGCAAAGCGAGCGCGAAGCCATGAGAAAACTGATTAGCGCGTTGGCTGCCGCTCTCGTTGCGTCCTCCATGGCGCAGGCGCGGACACCGGCCGCGGTACCGTTCGCCTATCTGATCCCACAGTTTGGTCCCGCAGCTCTGGCCTGGTCGAAGAACCAGACGGACGAAACCCGTGCCAGGCTCGAGGCCTCACCGACTTTCAAGGCGGTCCTTGCCGACATGGAGTCGGTGCACGCGTCGGAGAAGCCGTTGCCCATGTATTGGCTGCTCGACGGCCATCGCTACATCCGTTTCGTGCACGACAAGTCTCATCCCTATGGCATCATCGCGACCGCCGATGCAGGCTCTCAGGGCCGCCCGGGACCATGGCGGACGGTGTTCGATCTGGACGCCTACAACAGAGCCGTACCGCATCCCTACACCATCAAGTGGCTGCAGCCGGAGACGGAATGTCTCGCGCCCGCGCTCGACCGCTGCATGGTTCCCCTTTGGTACGAGGGAGGACAGGACAACGCCTATGTCGAGCTCGACCTGAACTCGGGCCGAATCGTGGCTAATGGCTTTCGCATTGCGCCCGGGCGCAACGAAGTGGCCTGGATCGATCGCGACACTCTGCTGGTTGCCCATACGACCGAGGGGGCGCGCGCGATGCCGAATCAATTTCCGGCGGAATTGCACGTCTGGAAGCGCGGGACACCTCTCGCCGCCGCGCCGAAGATATTCGAGCTGCGGCCGACGGATTCACTTTTCGGGTTCGATGTCACCGGCAGGCCCGGTCATCGCAGAATATTCATCAGCCGGGCCAAGAGCTACACGCGCTTCCAGCTCGAAGAGGTCACCCTGGACGGCCGCGTGACTGCCCTGCCGCTGCCGGATCAGCTCGATGATTTCGGCACGCCCATATTCACGCGGAGCAAGCTCGCGGTGCAGCTGGCCGCACCGCACACCATCAACGGCAAGTCGTATCCCGCCGATACGATCGTTGCCTACGATCTTGCGACCCGACAGGAGAGCGTGGTGATGACCCCGCCTGCGGGGGTGTTCCTCTCCGGCGGCTTCAGCGGGCTCGAGAACGGTTTCGCCGTCGTCGGGGTCCACAACCTCCGACGCGTCCTTTACATCGTCAGGCCGCAAGGTCATGGGTGGACCGCAAAGCAAAGGCTCGTTGAGCCGCCTGGCTTGACGCTTACGGTGTCTTCGGACAGCTCCAGTGATGATGTTCTCATGCGCGAGGAGGGGATGATGACGCCTCCGCGCGTTCGCTGGCTCGCTTCAGGCGCACCGGTATTGGTCGACAGCGCGCCGGCTGAGGCCGATCTGCGGGGCTATACGGTGGACATCAGGTCCGCGCGCGGCTCCGATGGGGTGTCCATCGATTACTATCTCATGCACGAGAAGGGCGCTCACAGTGGCCCGACGCCCACGATTCTTCAGGGATACGGCGGCTTCGGAGTGAGCGACGACCCGAGTTATTTCTGCTGCCATTTCGGGGCCAGCTGGAAGTCCTGGTTCGATCGGGGCGGCGCCTTCGCGATCGCTGCCGTGCGCGGCGGCGGCGAGCGGGGCGGGGCATGGCATCTTGCGGGCGCCGGCATGAACAAGAAGAAGATGTTCGATGACTTTGCCACCGTCGCCAGGGCGCTGGAGAGCTCGGGTTTCACCGACCCCGCCCATCTCGGAATCACCGGCCACTCCAACGGCGGCACGTTGACGTCGGGGGCCGTCGCTCTGTGGCCGAATCTCTTTGGAGCTGCCGTGATTGGCGCCCCCGTCACTGACTTTGCCATCGTGGGACATGGCGATGGCAGCATCGGTGCCGGCATGGGCTCGGAATTCGGCGACTGGAACGACCCGGCCCAACGGCGTGTCATGGAGACCTGGGATCCGTACTCCAACATCAGGCCGGGCGTCACCTATCCGCCCGTACTCGTGGTCGTCGCCACCACGGACAATCAGGTCGGTCCCAGTCATTCGCGGCTGTACGTCGCGAAGCTGCAGTCGGTGGGTGCGCCGGCGATGCTCCTCGAGGGATCGCAGGGGGGCCACGACTATCCCGACGAATATACACAGACGCCCGATATGGCGATGCAGATGAGTTTTCTCATCGACACGCTGATGCGGCATTGAGGCCGAGGCTGGGTCGCGCTCGTCACCGGATGACCCGCAGCGCGCCGAGCTGCTCCGCGGTGAAATCGAGAAAGGCTCTGGTCTTGGGCTGCACGTGAGCTCGACTCATATGGATGAGCTGAACGGGCAGCGGGGGCGGCTCGAATGGCTGCAGCAGGCGGACCAGCCGGCCCGCTTCGAGGTCATCGAACGCCTGATACGAGAGCACGCGGGCGATTCCCTGTCCGCCGCGCGCCGCAGCGAGTTGGGCGTCGACGTCGTTGACGAGGAGGCGAGGCGCGAGCCGCACGACTGTGCGGAGACGCGGGCCGAACCGCCATTCCAGCGAGTCCGAGGAACTGGTGCCGAAGATCGTGTCGCGGTCCGCCAGATCGGCGGGCATGGCCGGCGTGCCGCGCTTTGCGAGATATCCGGGGCTCGCGACGAGCACTCGGCGCACCTCGCCGACGCGCCTCACCAATAGAGAAGAATCCGACAGCGGGCCGATTCGGATTGCGAGGTCCAGCGCCTCTTCGATCAGATCGAGGTGGCGGTCATTGAGGACCAGCTCCACCTGAGTGTCGGGAAACTTCTTCAGGAACGCCGTGACGATTGGCGCCACATGGCGCCGCCCGAACTGCACTGGAGCGGTGACTCGGATGAGCCCGCGAATGGGAGCGGGCGAGATCTCGGCTACCGCCTGATCGTACGCGCTCAGGAGAGCCCGCGACTCATCCGCGAGCTTCCGCCCTGCCTCCGTCGGCGAGAGTCTTCGCGTCGTCCGTTCCACCAGGCGTGCGCCGACCCGGCTCTCGAGGGCGGATAAGGCTCGCGTCACGGCGGGCGGCGATCGGCGCAGGCGGCGCGCGGCGGCAACCAGGCTCTTCTCGTCGACTACGGCGACGAGCACCGCCAGCTCACCGAGACGATCCATGCGATTATTCCGAAAACTGCAATTATCTCTTTCAAGAATGCCAGATTGCCAGCATTCTACGCAACGATAGAATGGCACTCCGCATCCGGGAGAACTTCATGAGCGAGCCCCAGATCACGGTGTCCGGGACCGAGTACTCCGGCCACGCGCACCGCGTCGTGTTGTTCCTGCGGATGCTCGAAATCCCGTATCGGTTCGTCCCCACTCCGATGGAGGCGCGCCGCAAGCCTGAATTCCTGCGGTTGAATCCCCTCGGCCAGGTGCCCGTGCTGCAGGATGGGCCGATCCTCCTCGCCGACAGCAACGCCATCCTGGTGTATCTGGCCAAGCGCTACGCTCCGGGCAGCCCGTGGCTGCCTGAAGAGCCGGTTGCGGCCGCGCGCGTGCAGCGCTGGCTCTCGATCGCCGCCGGCGAGCTGGCCTATGGTCCGGCGCTGGCCCGTCGGGTCGTACAGTGGAACGCCGCCGGAGATCGCCAGCGGGGCCTGGAGATAGGCGGGGAGCTCCTGAGATTCATGGAAGGGCATCTCGCGGATACCCCGTATCTGGCGGCGGCGCATCCTACGATCGCGGATCTCGCTAACTACTCTTATACGGCGCACGCGCCCGAGGGCGGACTCTCTCTGCGGCCTTATCCGCGTGTCCGCGACTGGCTGTCGCGAGTCGAGGCGTTACCGCGATTCCAGCCGATGACGAGATCTCCGCTTCCACCAGAGACCCAACATGAGCTTCCACTCGGGTGAGCTCGCGGCACAGGCCCTCGCCGGCGTCGCCCAGAGGAGCGCGGGCATTCGGGATTTCATGCCGGAGCAGCACCGGACCTTCTTTGCCGCGCTGCCTCATCTCTTCGTCGCAACGATAGATCCCGCCGGCTGGCCTCTCGCGACTCTGTTGCAGGGCGAGCCAGGTTTCGTGAGCTCGCCTGACCCGAGGACGCTGCGTATCCGCTCGCTACCGGGTGCGGACGATCCCGCCTGCGGCACGATCCGGAAGAACCAACAGGTCGGCCTGCTCGGAATCGATCTCGCGACGCGGCGGCGCAATCGTGCGAATGGAGTGGTCTCCGGCGTTGATGCCGACGCTTTCACTGTCGCTGTGCAGCAGAGCTATGGGAACTGTCCGCAGTACATCCAGCGCCGCAATCTGTCACGAGCCGAGCGCGCAAGGGAGACAGTGCGCACCTTCGAGTCTCTCGACGAAGATGCACGCGGATTGATCGCGCGCGCCGACACCTTCTTCGTGGCGAGCCGGTCGCGGTCCGGCGTGGGATCCGCTGGGGGCGCCGACATCTCCCATCGCGGAGGACGACCTGGCTTCGTGCGCGTGGAAGGCGATGTCCTATCCATTCCGGACTTCCGCGGCAATCGCTTCTTCAATACGCTCGGCAATCTGTTGGGAGAGCCCCGCTCGTCACTCCTCTTCCTCGACTTCGAAACCGGCGACGTATTGCAGCTGCAGGGACTTGCGTCCATTGACTGGAGCCCATCGGCGGCGGAACGGTTCGAGGGTGCCGAGCGCATCTGGAGCTTTCGCGTCGCACGAGGCTGGTTCCGTCCTCGGGCCGCAGCGCTGCGCGGCACCTTCATCGATTACTCGCCCGTCACTTTGCACACCGGCACCTGGAAGCCTGTCGAAATGGACACCGCCCGTTCGTCCACGGTGCAATAGAACCGGAGGTGAGCGATGGCGGCGTTCAACGCGGGCGGACCGGCGAGGCTCGAAGCGGATCTGGCGGCGCATGTGGCCGAAGGACTACGCGGCAATGGCCTGATGGGGTACGCTGATCGCCGTGCCGACCCCAGGAGTGCGTAAGTCGTGGCGAATCATCCCTATCGGCTGCTGAACGTCTTCACGCGGGGCGCGGAGGTTCTCTCCGGCAATCCGCTCTGCGTATTCGAGAACGGGGCCGACTTCGACGATGGGACGATGCAGGCGCTCGCGCGGCAGTTCAATCTGTCGGAGACGACGTTCATCCTGCCGTCCACCCGGGCAAGCGCCCGCGTCCGGATCTTCACTCCTTCTTATGAGATGCCGTTTGCGGGGCATCCGACGCTCGGGACCGCGCATGCCTGCCGCGAGCTCGGCCTCGGAGGAGACGAGCTGACACTGGAAATGAAGGCCGGAGTGATTCCAGTGAGCGCGCAGGCGGATCGCTGGACGCTCCAGGCCAACGCGCCGAAGTGGCGGGAAGTCGCGGAGTCGCGGCAAGCACTCGCCGCGATGCTCGGTCTCGAGTCGAAGGACATCGGCGAGCGTCCGCTCTGGGTGAGTACCGGCCGGGAGCAGCTGATCATCCCCCTGACGAGCGAGGACGCAGTTCGCCGCGCTCGGCCGAAGCCGGACGCGCTGGGCCGCATCGAGAGCGAGGAGGGCGGGAGCATGGCCTATGTGTTCGCGCCTCGAAAAGCCAAAGGTTCGGCGAGCATCTCGCCATCCCGCGGCGCTGGCGGGCGGGATTTTCTCCTGGCGCGATTCTTCTTCCCGCAGGGGCCGGCGGTGCTGGAGGATCCGGCAACCGGCTCCGCCACCGCCAATCTCGGTGGCTGGTGCCTCGCCGCCGAGCGCGAGCGGCCGTGCCGGTTCGAGATCTCGCAGGGCGAGCAGGCCGACCGGCCCTCACTCCTTTATCTGGACGTCGAAGCGGACCGGCGCGTGCGGGTCAGCGGCGATGTGGTCGAACTGGGGCGCGGTAGCGTAACGATCTAGGTGTTTGAGAAGAACGGCATGAAGCATTTCCTGTTGTTTTACGAAGTTGGCGCCGACTACGTCGCACGGCGCGCCGAGTTTCGGGCCGAGCATCTCGCCAAGGCGTGGAAAGCGAGTGAGCGCGGCGAGCTGGTTCTCGGAGGCGCCCTCGCGGACCCGATCGATGGCGCGGTGCTGCTCTTCGAGGGTGAATCGCCGAAGGTTGCGGAGGAATTCGCCAAAGTCGATCCCTACGTCACCTCCGGTGCGGTCAAGCGGTGGTACGTGCGGGAGTGGAACACGGTTGCCGGTGATGAAGCCGTGAACCCTGTCTACCCCGAGGGCGTTGCAGGCAACGCAGAGAAAGCGCGGTTGCCCATATGGGCTTCAGGTGGAATTCTGCGTCTGTGGAAGGGACGCGCCACCGCGGCGAAGGCGGGAGATTACGTCCGGCATCTCAAGGACAAGGTCTTTCCGCAGATCCAATCCCTCCCCGGACACCGCGGCGCCTACCTGCTGCGGCGCTCCGTCGGCAATGGAATCGAATTTCTGGTGATGACCCTTTGGGGCTCCACGGACGCGGTTCGAAACTTCGCCGGGCCCGAACCGGAGAAAGCGGTAGTCGAGCCGGCGGCGCGCGCTGCGCTTTCGGATTTCGACGAGACGGTCACGCACTACGAAGTCGTGGTACACACCGAGGATCATACTCAACCTTAGATGTCTGTCGTCAGATGTCCGTCGTCAGGTACGCGAACATCGTCCGCCGAGCCGTCATGAAGTACCCGGGAGTGAACGCTACCGTCCATACAGTGTAATTCGGCACATTCTGCAGCTGCACGCGCAGCGTGCTGTTCTTGCCGAACATCCGGAATTCGTACCGCCCGCCGACGCTGAGGAACGTGATCGCCGGTACATAGATACGGTTGTCTACCGTCGCCGGCGCGACGCCGAAATGCTGGGCTGACACGTCCAGCGAAGCGGCCGACCACCACGGTATCGTGTAGTTGGCACTGGCGCTGTACTGCAGGCGGGGCTGACCGACCGCCACCGGCCCCACTCCCTCGGCGGCCAGGTCCGGTCCGACGATCGCGACCTTGTCGACCAGAACGCCGATGTTGATATCGAGATTCGTCAGCGGCTGGCCGGAGAGCGAAAGCTCATAGCCCTTCGCCCGCTGCACCCCGAGCTGACGATCGACCCCGTATGTATCGAAATTGAAATAGGGCTTCTGCAGCTCGTAGACACCCGTGACGAGCTTTACGTTCGACGTCACCAGGAAGCGCACTCCGCCCTCCACCTGCCAGGTCCGGGATGCGGGCAGGACGGCTCCGCGATTCTCCGCATCGTTGGGCGCCACGCCCGAGTCTTCCAACCCCTGCGTATAACCCGCATAGAGGGTCACGAGGCGGTTGAGGACGATGGCCGAGTTTGCGTAGCCGCGCAGCGGACGATCCGACAGCCTGCCCGACGGCACCCCAGGGGTGGCGACGCTCTTGTGGTAGCTCTCCTGCTGAAGACCCACCTCGAGCTCAGCGAACTTGTCCCAGTCGAGGTGGTAAGCCGAGCCGACGCTCCAGAGCTGCGTGCGGTCATCGGTGCGCGCCGAATAGGCGAAGACCGGGGGCGGCACCTGCAGACCAAGGTCGATGTCGGCGGGACCCACATAGACCGTGTCATCGCCGCCGTAATGCGCCAGCACGTTGCGGCCGCGCGCGACCAGGATGAGCTGATGATGCCAATCGCCTTCATGGAAGTGACCCGTCAATCGCACCTCTCCCGACGTCGACGCGCTGCTCTGATCCGGGTAGCCCACCATGTAGTGGTCGGACTCGCCGTTCGGCAGAATGCCCGTGTACAGGTCTGTGTAGCTCAACGGCGTATCCACCATCGAACGAAAGATGCCCGCGTTCAGCGACCATGTCCGTGTCAGGTGCGCGGCGACGAGGGCGCCCAGGCTCTTCGTCAGGCTCTCGCTCCGGGCCCAGTCCTGACCCAGGTAGCCGGTGGGGATCGCGGGCGGCAGGTATTCGCCGGCGGTGAAGAACTGCGGAAAGGTCTTCGCGTTCCGGGTTTCCTGCCAGTCGAACAACCCCCGCACCGTGATCCTGTCGTTGGGTGACCATTGCGGTGTCGCGCCGAAGTTCGTCACCCGCGACGTGTATCCGGGATAGGCCCCGTTCCCGGGCGTCTGCGTGCTGACTTGCGTGGATAGCCCGATCGGTAGGATGAGCTCCTTCCCCGCCAACGGTGTGGCGCCGTCGACGCTGACGCCATAGGCGCCAAAGGGGCCGGCGTTGGCGATGATGGTTGCGCGGGGCGTCCCGTCTCCCGCATGGCGCAGGTCATAGTCGACGATGCCTGTCGGCGCAGGGAAGGCGTAACCGATCTCGGTGATGCCGATGCGCGTGGTGGACCCTTCGACTACGCGCTCGGAGAGCGACCCTTGCTCATCGAAATACAGCCCATCGATCCGTATGTTGCCGGCCGCCTGTGGACTGAAGCCGCGTATCCCCTGCGGGCCATAGAGGCCGACGGATTCCAGCCCCAAAGTGAGACCGAAGGCATCCTCGGCCGATGTGACGGCATTGTCGGCCGCATGCTGGGCGTGCGCCGCAGCCGCGTGCAAGATCAGGGCGCACGCGGCTACGGCGACGGAATGGGCACGGGATCTCAGTACAGATCCAGATCGAGGGTCAGCTGATACGTGCGGCCGATGACGCCCGCGAAGTAGTACGACGTGGAGGCGGTGAAGTTCGCCGCCGCGCCGGCCAGCGCGAAGGCCGGCGGCTGCTTGTTGAACACGTTGTTGACGACCATGCGCAGGCTGAGCTTGTCCGTCACGTAGTAGCCGACGGAGGAGTTGATCAGCCACCAGTGGCCGACCGTCAGGATGTTCTGCGAGGTCGCCGTGTTGAGGTTGCTGAAATTCATGCCGCTGGTGTACTGCGCCTGCCAGTACCAGTTGAAGTTCCCCTTGACGTAATTCGCGGACACGCTCAACCGCTCCTTCGGCGCCAGCTCGTTGCTGGTGTTGGCGAGCTCGCCGGCTTCGTTGAGGGGTACCGCGCCGCCCACCTGCAGCTTCAGGGTCTTGGTGTCGAGATAGTTGCCCGACCAGGTCATCCTGCCGAGCTTCCACGGCAGCTCCGTCTGGTAGGCGAGCGTGATGGTGTCACCCTGGAAGTGCAGCAGTCCCGCGTTGACGAAGCCGTCGTGGAAGTCGGTGATCTGGCCCTGGGCGTTACGTGTGAAGGCGCTGCACTCCGGCACATCCGGATAGGATGGGGCGTCGTAACAGGCCTCCAGGATGTCGCTCAGGTTCAACTGCTCGATGGCATTCGCCATCTTGATGTCGATGTAGTCGGCGGCGATGCTGAGGTGCTTGACCCAGCGCGGCGTCAGCACGAAACCCCAGGTATAGGACTTGGCGACCTCGCTCTGCAGCGCCTGGTTGCCCGACGTCAGGCCGGCCACGGTCGCGTTGATCGCGTTGGAGGTGAACGTCGCCGTGTTGATGCCCGCGGCCGCGCAGTTCTTCGCGCGGGTGGCCGGATCCGGTCCCTGGTTGACGTAGTTCTTGTCGCACGGGTCGGGGGTGGCGAACTCATCATCGGTCGAGGCCGGCAGGAAGAGCTCGGTGACCGCCGGGGCGCGGATGGAGACCGTGCGGTTGCCGCGGAACAGGATGTCCTGGGTCGGCGCCCAGCGCAGGCCCGCATCCCAGGTGTTGGAGCTGCCGGCGATCGAGTTGTCGACCCGGCGGATGGCGGCGTCGATCTCCACCCGGTGCAGGGCCGGAATGTCCTGATGCGGCTCGAAGATCGGAACCGTGGTCTCGGCGTAGACCTCGTTGGTGTGATACGCGCCCTCGATGAAGGTCGCGCTGAGGTTACCGACCGGCGGCACCGTGCTGTAGAAGGCATCGGGCTCGAAGACCGCCGCCTCGCGCCGGTTCTCGAAGCCGAGCGCGAGCTGCCAGTAGTCCGCGGGCAGCTTGATCAGCGGGCCGCTGATGTTGGCGGTGAAATCGCGCTGCGTATTGTAGGAGTCGGCCGTGGCGACGTGCGTGATGTACGCTTTCGCCGCGGCGCTCGGGTCCCCCTGGCCGAAGATGTCGAGCGGCGCGCAGGTCTCCGATTCCGTCGCGATCGGCGAGTTCACGATGCCCGGCGGGCAGACGATCTGTCCGCTGCCGTTGAGCACCGGGTTGACCGCATTCTCGAGGTTCTGGAAGACGACCGCCGGCTGGCGCGAGATGTTGCGCGAGTAGCCGTAGTTCATCGCCGTGTCCCAGTGATAGGACTGGCTGAACATCGAGAAGTCGCCCTGCAGGCCGAGGACGCCGCGGGCGACCAGCTGGTCGCCCGAGAACCTGCCCGCCTCGAGGTCGGTGCTGCCGCGATCGAGGTAGAAGTAATTGGGGCTCCAGTTCGGATCGAAGGGGGCGCCGCCGCTCAGCGGGAAGCCGGAGTTGCCATAGGCCGTCAGCTCGCTCTGGATGAGCGCCTGGTCCGCCGCCGAGAGGTAAGGGTTCTTGGTGCTGATATACAGCGGGCCGTTGACTCCGCCGGGATTGCCGAAAATCGTCGCTTCGTAGAGCGGCTGGGCGATCAGACTGTAGGAATGGTCCTGCGACAGCCAGCCCTCCCAGAAGGTCTGCACGTTGTCGGTCCAGTCGAAATGCCCGAGGGTGTCGACGTTCAGCCGCCCGCTCCAA
>Ga0335075_10003385_pt1 | contig 25364 bp, 17 predicted proteins | sample Lox_Sample_24_FD_206723 | JGI IMG/M metagenome (GOLD analysis project Ga0335075, IMG submission 206723) | Soil microbial communities from Loxahatchee National Wildlife Refuge, Florida, United States - Lox_Sample_2.4 | ecosystem: Environmental > Terrestrial > Soil > Wetlands | place: USA...
CAAACAAGAAGCCTTTTCGAGACCACAATTTTGACAATGCAATGTTGGTACCCGTGCTATCAAACACCAAGCACATCAACGGCTCGGGTGGCTTTACACGCCCAGATATTAGGCCAAGCCTTTCCACGTGGCATGGCGTAATAAATGCTTTGGTCCTTGACGTTCTGTCGTAGTTTCTATGGATTTCATTGGCATATGCTGCGGAAGTTCCGGACAGGGCTTACCCGATTTGGAAGGACATCTGGACCTTTAAAGGCATCCAGGACCTGGCTGTCAGTTCTGATCTGACCTGCCTACAACGACTGCAATTGGCTCGAGGCTTGACACATTCCGCGACAGGCTTCTGCAAGGAAATAACACCCTTTCAGCGCCGGGAACGCCACCAAAAAGTCGAAACAAAGTTTGTGAGACTAAGACGGGTTCCAATAACTATACTTTGACAAACGCCGATAGACCAATACTATCAACACCTTCACTCTTAGAACTCCACCACTTAGTCATTCTCGGCCTGATTTTCGGCTCAACAAGCGTCTCGAGCATGGGCTCTTAAGCATCAACCGGCGACTCCGGATGTTGGGTCCTCATCCGTGATACTACAGAAGTACAATCTCCCCTTTATCTGAAAACCATCGAACCCCTCACAATGATAACATTAGAGCCTCGGCCCAGAATTATCTAACTGCGCTTTGATTATAATTTTGAAATTTGTCAGTCTTTCAGAGAACAAGGATTCGGGCGGCACCAATAGCAATACTGACCATCTCTATCCTTCATTTCCCTGTCCATGAAATTTTACCAAGTGGCAGAGATCATCAAAACGGGGAAGGAGTGCAGTATCTAACAGTCATATGGTCCAGTAGTATAGGAGGATGAGAATATCTCCACAGATCAAGCGTAACGCATCTGGCTTCATACCAATGGAATATATCAAAACTTAAATGCAAACTCTAATCGCCTAACGTAAATAGTGGTCTACTATCTGCACGCCCATACATGTATACTGTCAACCTATTTCTATTGTCATAAATAACCCTTTGCTTTCCCGTAGAGATCTTCTTGTCATATTTCTCTGGTTTTTCATTCTATCTATTACCTCGTTTTATTTCACGGACCTTGCTTCAATATGCCAGAAGAGAAGACAACAGAGCCATATCTGGCCGTTAAAGATGCAGAACAAATACCGAATGGAGACAAGCACAGGAAATCTGTAGCAAATCCCCCTCACGCAGAGCACGGTGCTCTTATTGACTATCATGTCCTTCAAGAGGAAGCAGTCCAAGCTGGGCCTGACCTAGTCTGGAGCCGCATTAGACACTATTTCCGTGACCCTCTCTCTGAGTTCTTTGGTGTTTTTATTCTCATCCTATTTGGAGACGGCGTCGTCGCCCAGGTTGTCCTCAGCGACGGGGTTAAAGGATCATATCAATCTATATCTTGGGGCTGGGGGTAGGCACTCCTCCTGAAACATCATAGTACATAACTAATAATTGCATCGAAGGCTCGGTGTCATGTTAGGAGTTTACACAGCCGGCATATCCGGCGCCCATCTTAACCCAGCAGTTACTCTCGCGAACTGCGTCTATCGCAAGTTCCCCTGGAAGAAGTTCCCTGGCTACATATTTGCACAAACCCTCGGCGCCTTCGTAGCATCCGGCATTGTATATGCGAACTACAAATCTGCTATCGATGTATACGAAGGCGGTCCAAACATTCGAACTGTACCTGGCTACTCCAGCACTGCTTCTGGGGGCATCTTCTGCACTTATCCAGCACCATTCATGACGCGGACGGGGCAGTTCTTCTCCGAATTCATCGCCAGTACGATCCTTATGTTCTGCATATACGCTCTAAAAGACGATGGAAATCTCGGCGCGGGCAATCTCACACCTCTCTGTTTGTTCTTCGTCATCTTTGGCATAGGCGCATGCTTTGGGTGGGAGACTGGTTATGCCATCAACTTTGCTCGAGACTTTGGTCCGAGATTGATGTCGTACTTCCTCGGATATGGCCATGAGGTATGGGCTGCTGGCAACTACTATTTTTGGGTGAGTCGCTTGACCTTGGAGCAGATCGTCATGTCGGATGCAGATACTGATAATAAAATGTATGTTGCAGATACCGATGGTCTCTCCCTTCTTCGGTTGTCTCTTTGGCGGCTTTCTTTACGACATGTTCCTTTTTACGGGCGAGAGCCCCATCAACACACCATGGATTGGCCTGAAACGTCTTATCCGACCCGGGGGGGTACGGAAGCCAATGTCTGAAAGTTCCCGTACCGAGGTATGACCAAATATAACGTCAGTAAATGTGTGGTACTTCTCAAGACAAAGCTTGATGTCGATATCATCAACCTGAGACACTAAATTCATGCTCGCTTTCTCACGAAACTCCAGAGCAGAGCCACATGAAGTAGAATGGGTGTTTGGCACATCAGATAGTGGATTTATCCAAAAGCTACCCAAAAAGTCTAGCTAGGAGAGAGATCTATGCCAAAGCGCTAGTCACTCCTTACAAGAACAATCTTGAACATCATATACTCCTCTTTGATCATCTGTTTCTTGACGTGAAATCACATCGTCTTCCTCTCTATAGCAATGCCTATCAAAAACTCCTTAAGGTTCTAGTCTCCTGGCAGCCATTGCACGGTTCACCGTAAGTTTTCGAGTCCTCATGTCTCACAGCTTCGCTTGCGCCTCCTTCATCTCTTCCTTCGCCATATCCCTCAAAATCCGCTTCAAAATCTTCCCACTCGCATTCTTTGGAATACTATCTACAAACACTACCCCGCCCGTCAACTCTTTATATTTCGCCAGCCGCTTCCCACACCACTGCTTGACCTCCTCCGCCGTAACTTTCGCGCCCTCCGGTCCCGGCCGCCGGACAACATATGCGCGCGGACACTCCATCTCAGGTAGCTGCCCCAACACGCCCTTGACACCGATCACAGCCGCATCCACGATTTGCGGATGCAGCAGCAACACGCCTTCGAGCTCAGGTGGCGCGACTTGGAATCCACGGACCTTAATAAGCTCTTTCTTGCGATCTACGATATACCATTTCTTGGCCTCCTCATCACAGTACCCTATATCCCCCGTCTTCAAATACCCCTCACCGTCAAAAGTCTGCGCGTTCGCACCACCATTCTCAAAATATCCAGGTATAACAGTCGGTCCCCGCACGCAGATCTCACCAGTGACGTTATAATCCGTGATATCCCTCCCCTGATCATCCACCAGCTTGATATCCAGATTCGGGATCGGGCGCCCCACAGACCCCGTATCGTCGGACTCGGTGTACGGGAACATGGTCGCAATGCAGCTCGTCTCGGTCATGCCCCAGACCTGATTGAACACACAGTCTGGCGTGCAGTGGTCGTTTTTGAGCTTGTTTTGCGCTTCTTTGCTGAGTGGGGCGGCGCCGCAGCTTATGAGGCGCACGGATTTCATGCTGTATTTCTTGGTCAGCGGCGACATGATGAGCGCGATGACGAGGGGCGGGACGAGGGATAGCTCCGTTATGCGGTGGGTTTGGATCGTCCGCAGGTACGATTCGAGCTCGAAGCGGCGCATGACGTAGGAGACGTGCCCTGAGCGCAGGGGGGTGGTGTGTGCGACAGGGACGATGGCGGCGTGGAACATGGGGAGGCAGAGGACGCGGACTACCTGTTACTTTGTCAGCATTTCTCATCTTTACCAGGCTAGGTCTCCTGGATAATGGAAGGCCGTGGTCTATATGTCTGCTCCTGCGTACCTCGTAAGGCTTCCAAGTAGCCTCATGGACAAGCATATGCTGACTTATCAAATTATGATGGGTCAATGTCGCGGCCTTTGGCAGCCCGGTTGTCCCACTACTATACAGCCTCGTCGCCGTCGTCCGCTTACAGATCTCCTCATCATTGAACCTCACCCAGTCTTTCTCACCATACTGCATCAGCGCCTCCCAGCTCCTAAAGCCCTCTGGGACCGGCTGCTTCAGCACATCGAAAATCCAAATATTAGACATGGGGATGGAGCATTCTTCCGCAGCGGCAAGGATCGCAGGCAGCATCTCAGGCTCCGTGATCAGGAACTTGGTACGCGAGGTGCGGATGTGGTGGACGAGCTCGAAGGGCATATAGGACGGGTTCGTGCCGGCGAAGATGCCGCCCGCGGCGATGATGCCGAGGAAGAGCATCGAGTACTGGATATCATTGAAGGCGTGCAAGCACACACAGTCGCCGGGCTGTAGGCCCGCTGCGTGGAGGCCGGCGACAAGCTTGCGGATTATGGAGCGGGCTTGGCGGGAGGAGATGGAGCGGGAGGGGTTTGCGGCGTCAATGTAGATCTGGGCAATGCGTTAATTGAGTTCTGGTAATGACGAATACGGGCCGCTGCAATAGCAATTCTCGACTCACAGGTTTGTCCACATCGTAGTGCGGCTCGTCGAACGTCCAACTCAGCAAGTCTTTATTCGGGATCGGCAGCTTTCGCTCTGCTAGGAAGGGCATTTTTGGCAACCTATGCCCTCTATTTCTCACTACAATTCGTAGTACTCTAGAATATCATATAGCCAGAATAATAGTCTTAACTCGCGACAATAGAAAAAGCAGAGAAAGAAAAGAAAACGCAACGATAAATCTGAAGCAATCTAAAATTCCCCGCAGCTTCGGCCCAGCCGAACCTGCAAAATTGCAGTCGGATAAGACTAAATGTTAATCCCGAGGCATAATTTCCGCATTGGGGAATGCGGCTTGCGGGGTAGCTTGGAGAGCCCGTTTGGGTATGGTGTAGGGAGCTTGGATTCGTGAGAGGCGCATTGATTGGCGCATCTGCGAGGGTGGGCCTCGCTTCGGGATGGAAATGATTGGTTGGTTCGAGGCACTGTGCTGAGTAGGGTTTAAGGCCGAGGAATAGGGAAGGGCGAACCCTTAAATAGAGAATTAAGGCGCTAATGCGGCTCTTGTTGTTTCCGATAAGATGCAAACATGTGTGTAGTTAGAGGATGGAGGCGGATAAGAGTGAGTTGTGTATTAATTGCATCTCGAGTTTTGTGAAGCAAAGATGATGCACACAGTAGGAGGGTAGATGGAGTTATCGACTTAGATTTTAGAAGCGATAGAATCTTAGACCAAGGTTTCAAGGATACTTCTCGCGATGGAGTGCGGTGCTTTCTAACGATGATTGAAGTTGCAGAGCTTGCGGAGGTCTCGTAGGAAATGGTATCATATACGACTCGCAAGAAATTGTATAAGATACACAATTTTCTTGTCTACGGTCTTAGGGTGAGAATCATAGATTATATACATTTCCCTGAGAGATAAAAGTTACATAGTGTACGTTTTTATATCTTTTGAAGAACTTCGTTTGATTTTAAGAAAACAAATACTGTCACAAACTCAGTCACCTTAGGCTGGTGTCACAGCAAATAGAGCGCGCAGTAGCCCGTACAGGTGGTAGTTCTAAATACAAGAAGATCAAGCTGAAGAAGAAAGAAAGCTCAGGGGCTGAAGGCCCTTAATATACACGAGGTGCCAGGCTAAGCGAGATTAGTGGTCACGTGCACCACATGACGAGTTGCGGCAGGGCCGTAACAAATACCTCTTAAGGGTACAGGGCCATAAGAGTATCTTTCTACAATCCTAAGATTCTCCGACTAGAAATTACAAATATTCAAGTTGGTGTAACGTTTTGTGTTATGTCTTTTATATGTGTGTTCTCCACAATTGAGCAACTACTTGATGAAGCAGATATTAGCCACATAGTACAGAGCGACTATTTCTTTTGGGCTACCAAATTTCTGAGCCCCTAGCCTACTTCTCTCTCTGCAATATATAAACGCAGTTATGCTAAGAGATGCTTGTCAAGGCTCCTCTATAAGCATACTTGCCTAAAAATGTGCCATTCTACATTACTGCAGTATAGAGTTTGTCGTTTTAAGAAATCTAGAGAATGAAGAACAGCTAGCAAAGAATGCTTGCCTAAGATCTTGCAGAAATCTATGCAAGTCAGCTTGCTATATAATTCTGTGTAGATAGAGTGCACGTCAAGATATTTTCACGTTGGGTATTTTTGGGCATTTGCCCGTTGGGCACGTGACTTTGTGGCTTTTGTCACGATATAACCCTGTCAAGGGGTTGTTTGATAGCTGGCTTACCCCTAATCCTTGCTGAGAGGGCGGGGCACAGATAACCGAATCAATACATTCAATAATCCTCATGTTCATGTACTCCACCTGTAAATCTTGACAGCTTTGCATTAGCATTTGTAATTCATCTTGATGCACGCCTCCGGAGCATAGGGACCGAAGATCCTAACTTTCAGGGAGCCTAAATAGTGTTGGATGTAATGTTCCCTTTATCTCATTAGTCTTATCATGTATCCTCCATGCCTCACACCTAAGGCAAACACTCGTTAACCTTTCTTATGTAATCTACGTTTCAGGAACAACTCCTTAAACCTCTATTCTCGCGAGGATGGATAGATTGATCTCTACATGCAATTCAATAATTCAAATTGATGAATTTGTTCCAAAGAACCGCCAAAAACCCAGTTGTATATACAACAAATAGGCTCTTACTCAGCTTCGTTCTCTTATCAATATTATCAGACCTCCTCTTTTTAATCTAAGCATCTAAAGTAGACTGCTTGCATCGAGAATCTTGTAAACAGTGAGGGTGTTGACCACAGCACTGCCTCGAACTTTTTACAAAAGTTTATATTCCAAGAACTCTTCGACTGAACTACCTACGCTATGAGCCACTTGAAGTCCTTTGAGTATAATAAACTACCAACGAGCTCGTCAATACGCCTACTAGAACTGCTTGGCGATAGCCCGGAAGACCCCATCAGATGCTCACTAATTACTGTGGACTTAGACGATAGACCGGAGTATGAGGCACTCTCATATACGTGGGGAAATCCTCTACCGGAACCTAACACTGATTTTGACCAGACAATGCCCATCATATGCAACGGGCAAGAGTTGATGGTGACCAGGAACTTGAATGACGCTCTGACCCACCTCTACAAACCGTACAGCGTAGACTTAGCGGGAGGGCGATATCAGAAGACTTTGCTACACGTCAGCGCTGAATCGGGACGACTTGATGTTGTTAGCGCTCTCATTGCGAAAGGAGCTGATGTAGAAGCGTTGGATTGGTTTGGACATACACCGCTGCATTACGCAGCGTACGAAGGACATGTAGATGTCATCAAGAGGCTCCTGGCTGCCGGCGCTAACTCGCAGATTAGAGATCACTTTGGCCACATTCCACTGGACCGCGCGAAGATCAAGAATAATACTGAAGCCATCAGCATCCTTTGCACCCTCGCTCCTTCTCTTGACGACGTTCGCATGTCTTGGAAAGACTGCGGTACCGAACTGACGGAACTTCACATGGCTGCTAAAGATGGCGATTCACAAGCCGTCGAACTTCTGATCAGTAATCGAGCCAACCTTGAGAGTCGAGACGTGGACGGGAAGACGCTTTTACATCACGCTGCCAGTCAAGGCCTTACTGAAATTGTGACTGCTCTGTTCAACGCAGGTGCAGATCGATACGCACTTGATAACACATGGAGAATGCCAGTTACCTATGCCGACCGAAATGGTCACTCCCAAATCGCTGATCTCCTCCGCCCTAAACGGAGACAGCAAAATGTAGGCCGCCACCCGTCACCACTATGGAGGCCAAAGCACTATTGGATCGATGCGATCTGTATCAACCAGGATGATGCCCTCGAGCGTAACGTACAGGTTGGTATGATGTCTCGAATCTACTCCTCTGCTCAGTTGGTCCGGGTCTGGCTAGGCCGCGATGATGGCGATACAGAACTAGCGATTCAAGCCACAAGAAAAATTCTGCCGACTAATGATCAGATCTCCAATATTACATGGTGGTGTGGAGTTGGAGCATATCAGCAATTGCCACTCTCTCTGGAGGAGCAGCGAGCTCTGGTCAGCTTTTACCGCCGACAATGGTTTCGGCGTGCGTGGATTATTCAAGAGATTCTGCTAGCAAAATGCATTGTTATGCATTGCGGAGACCATGAAATTTCGTGGCACGACGTCATCGGATCTGTGTATCCCTTCCTCGACTGGAACTATGGAGGAGACTTAGAACGCCAGAAACAGGAAACATTGTCGGAGTCTAGCGCTCTTGGACGCATCCTCCGTCTAGATCAAATGAGAGTTTACTACTTCTCAAGAGAGCATAGGGAAAGGTTTAAAAGCCTTGATCGATTGATACTAGCTGCTCAAGGATTCGACTGTACCGACCCTCGCGATGAGATTTACTCATTATTGGGCATAACCCGACCCGCTCGAGTCGATCCAGCAGGAGAGCCTTTGACAGACTATACTGCCACAGCAATTTCAGCGTTTTGTCAAGCCACGAGGCACATCATTAAAGAAACAGGAGACCTCTCGGTCCTCTCATACGCTCAGGGCTACGCAATGAAGCCAGCAGGCATTCCCACTTGGGTTCCCTTTGGAGAGGTACTGCCCTTTCAGACTTTCTTGGATCACGATACAATATGTCGGCCTTGCCACCATAATGATCCACAGAACATGGTCAGATTTGGCTCGTACCGGGCCTCCCAGCGTTGTTCCCAAAGGGTCAAACCTTCGACCGATCCGACCATAATTCGCCTAGAGGCGATTCCTCTCGGCGTGGTACAAGACGTAGAAGCAAACGAAATCCCTCGCCGCCTAACATTTGACCCCGAGTGGTTGCGCATTCTGCAGCTTATGGAACCCTCCACTACGACATCAGAGGCCCCGGCAGAGGTTCTCTGGCAAATCATCCTTGCAGGCAATATAGGGCGCTGGCAAGCCGATTACAAGCTGAAGTATTGGCGGCAGGACCAATATCGACTCTGTCGAGATTGGATCCGGTGCTCTCTCTCTGAGATTGCGAAAGAGGCAGAGACGGAGGGTCGTAATGATGCCGCAGTCATAATGGAACGGCTTGGTCAATTAGCCCAAACAGATTCCAGTGGCAAGATCCCGCAGCCAGAAGAAGTCAAATCATACAGTGGTGATTGGATTGCGACTAGGATGCTCTGTGGTGCGGAGGACCCGGAGCGTGAAGGCCAAGTGAAAGTTGCAGAATCGTGTTTCATTTCAGGAATGATGATGACAGGAAGAAACCTGTTCATATTGTCGACGGGGCACCTGGGCAAAGGACCGATATCGACCAGAGTTGGAGACTCGGCCTGGGTAATCCCGGGAGCTAACGTACCATTCATTCTACGAAGGGCAAAGTCAGGCCGCTACCACGTCGTTGGCGAAGCCTACGTTCATGGCTTTATGCGAGGAGAAGCACTGGAAGTCGATAAGGTCAATTTCATGGAAATCGAACTTGAATAAGATAAAACACTTCCGAACAATTCAAACACTTCTGTCACAAATAAAGGGGAAAAAGGTGATTGTTGACCGGTTAAGGGAAGCGAGGCACCCTTAATGGGATGAAAGATATCTAAGACTATGCTATGCAGCTTAGTAGGTGAGCATCACCACCCTAAAGATTCCCTTACAATATCGCCGCCCACGCTAAGAGCTACCTCACTTATGTGATGTTAACCACTTCTACGGTAGGTACGGCTCATATTGAATCTAAACCTTCATTTTCTAGATCCTCATCGTCTAGATCCTCGCTATCAGATTCTTTATCATTGTACTCGTCGTTAATATTTTGTACCTCATCAACAATAATCGTGTGGAACAAGAATTCGATACAAATCTGATAAAGCGAAAGAGACTGGAAAGCCTCTAAGAGCCAACCGCCAAGCATATAATAATTTTAAGACTTGGCGCTTAGGGGGCCATTATGGACGCTTGTTGGATCTTATTTAGAGCATTATGTAGCCGGTCATAGTTGCAGTAATTCACTAGCCACTCTACAAGGTAATTTTGAGGGCCAAAGCGCGTAGAGAGCCAGTCCGCAATTTATTTCGAAGTGTACTGTATCTAGGAGTGCGTGCCATAGACTTTCCGAATAATAGCGCGGTGGCTGGTTTCTGGAGAGGACTCAAATTTGACGGATGATGCATTGATAGTCTATGGTTTTGTTGATAACCGCATTGCCTTCGACAACCCCAACACAGGTCTCGAATATCTGACTAGTGGTACCCAAAAATTTGAGGTCCAGGAGAAAAGTATGTCGCCTTTTAGAATGCCAGTACATTCGAGGAAGTCGGAACTTTGGAGTAATGGGCAATCGGTTCTGTTCACGAAACTCTTGTACTCTACCTATCAGCTTATTTCTTTCATCGTGGGCTACCTAACCTGTGCTCTTCTTATCCTTCAAATTTAATTCTTAGCCCCACTTACTGAGTTGGCGGTTAAGTCGTAAACAAAAATGCTGTTCTTCTCACAGGTTTAATAAAGCCAAGTTAGTCAAATAGAAGAGGCGGAGGAAGTAGCAGGAATGAAGCATGCTGTAGTATTGTACAGCAATTCAATGAGTGACACTACGTGCATGCCGGATACACTAAGTAGCAATCCGTCTATTTTTACGTTGCAGCCAAGCGCCGCAACACATATGTTATTACGCATCTTATCCGTCCGAACTGAGCAATTCTCAATATGGTCCTGAAACTTGCCCTTAGATATCAAATCGCTGTAGCTCGTGCATCTTCTTTGAGAGCAATCGAGCTTGTGACGTTTACACCATTGTCGAGTAATGTATTTGCGGCGGCGGCTACATCGCACTTCGGTGCCGCTGCGTTCACGACTTTGCTGCTCAAACTTAGTAGTGAAGCGTTCAGGGCAAAGACAACATCTATGCGGCATTTGTCTTAGATTTCTTCGTCTTTGTACTCGAAGCTGACTCGAGGTCGCAAAGCCTTGATCACATGCCTTGCAAATAAATGGTTTCTCTTCTGCATGTGCTCTCATGTGTAGGAAGAGAATTTGATTGTGCAAAGCCTTATTACGGTCTTTGCAAGTATATATGGCTTCTCTCTTGGATATGCCTTCTGAGCCCGCGACCTTGGGAGAATTCATTCCACACACATCACAGCAGGATGGCTTTCCCTTGCTATGTGTTCGAATGTGTGTTTATAGGCCGTTTGGATATGCAAAACTCTTGTTGAAAATATTACATATATATGGTTTCGCTCCTGTGTGAATGTTCTCATGGTATTAAAGCGCCTTGCTGTGACTCGTACAGCATTCACAATACCTCTAGCAGTGAGACTTCTCCCTAAGCGTGTGATGATGGTACTATTTTTTGGCCCTACTTATTTGAGAGCTAAGAGGTATTGGGTGTGAATACGTGCAGTCTTTGGATCTGCGTTTTGGTGATTTTGTGGTCGTCGATGATGTGGTCTGACATGGCAGTTGTACATCTATATACAGCCCTGGAGTACCACTGGAATTTCCAAAGCTCGCTAGTACTGCATGTAAAATGTTCCTTCCTCCGTTTGTCGTAGAGTGTGCTGAGGAGCTTGCAGTCGAAGTATTGCCACTGCCACGCAATCTTCTTGCTTCGTTAACTAGGAATAGGAATGTCGTCGTTATCGTAGGGCTTCTTAACCAGAATTAATGGCTTGAGATTGGCATTTTAGGAACAGGACGGGATTTTGCATGGGGCCAAGCTTGAGCTTGGGCTTTGGTGTGGTTGACTTAGAGTATGTCTTTGTTCGAGCTTTTTCCTATGGTGAGGGCCTTGCAACAGTAGCAGATGATGTTTCTTTGGGTCCAGATTGATCAGATCTATGATGCAAGAGTTCAATGTAGCCCATACACTGTCATTTCGAGTGTTGGGGGTAGAGGGTGATGTAGTAGGTGGAAGAGTTCCAGGGTGTTGAGTGTCTGAGGCCGATGCCAGTGTAGAACGACTGAGCTATTGGATTGACAGAACTCAGATGTGTAAGTTGTTGTAATTGTCGTAAAGGTGGATTGAAACCAGGTAAATCTACGTCGGTACACAAAATGGTCTCGATGCTTCTCTAAGGAATCTAGTTGTGAAAAAAGGCAGGCTCGATGTAGTAATTACACGATATCTCGGCTAACAAACCGAGAGAGAACGCTAGGGCCTATGCCAATTTAGTCCTTAGCTTCGCCGGCATTTCCCAAAAATTCTAATTACTATCTGCGTGCATCAGATTCATATCTTGTCCAAATCTCACACATGGGAATGGCAGCGCATGCAGCTGGAGATCCTGTTTCTTTAAGTGTCCCGTTGTCGGATGACGAAAGTCTCTGTGATGAACAAATCCAGGCACTTCTCCGGGGAGCAGAAGATCGATTGCGTCAAAATTCGTCTTCCCAAACAAAGCCTCTTACTCAAGAATCAACGATCTTACCGACGTTCAATGTTAATACCATCATACAACCATGCATAAGCTTCACTAAAGGTGCTGCTCGAGTCGATCCTTTACATCTTCGTAAGCAACAAGATCAGGACCTCGCTGAACGAATCAGGACGGTCGAAACCAATAGCGCAAGGAAGCAGCGGCTGAAACAAGTATGTTACTGTCATTTATCCCTTTCTACGTTGGCATTTTTCAACTTTGCCTAGGAAGCTGACAATTAGATGTAGGAAAAGGAAGCCACAGCCGGTCCAAAATGGTTCCATCTCCCCCGAACAAATCTCACACCTGAATTAAAACGGGACCTCCAGCTTCTAAATTTAAGGTCTTTTTTAGATCCTAAACGCCACTACAAGAAGCAGAATAGCAAAGCAGAGCCACCCGCTTTCTCACAAGTTGGAACGATTGTTGAATCTCCAGTGGAGTATTATAGTGCAAGGTTGCCTAACAAGCAACGCAAGAAGACTCTTGTCGATGAAGTCTTAGCTGTTGAAGAAGAGAATCACTACTTCAGGAATGCATACGCTAAAGTGCAAGCTGTCAAGACAAGTGGTAAGAAAGCAACTTACAAAGTTCGCAAGGCGAAGAGGCTTGGTAGATCATAATAAGGTTGAGGTAGCAATGACAACCAGCCGAGCTCATCGAGTCTACTCTGAGTACTTGGCTGAATAGGCGCGGTAGATTGTGGAGGAGTGGATTCGACTTGGGGTTTGGGTTATCTAAAGGACGATAAATAGCTGCCCGCCGCTATGTCATAGAATGCTGTGCATACAATATTCCTACGTTGGACGAGACTAACGCCTACGCATCTAAACTCTATATCGGGGAGCTAATTGACATAGAGAGGATATAGCCATACAGTTCAACGCTACTTTACGCGCATTTTGTGCATCATAGGGCTGTGAGCATCGAGAAACTCGATGATGTCTCAGTCAATTTACGCGAAAGCAAGAATGTTGTGATGGCTTCTGACGTCGTCAAGGCACTCATGCTCACCCTGCTCATCCTGCTCACTCTCGCTTCACCCGAGGCCTACCTAGTTGTCGGTCCACCTATGTTTAGGGTCCTCTTGATTCAAGCAACGAGGATCGGCTTTCTAAGCAAGTCCTAATGGCGGAGTTGGGATTATCCACAAGAACTGCAAGTTTACTTCAAGGTGGAGCTCGACAGGGTCGTCCCACTTACCCCTCCGGATGCAGTCGGTGAAGAAATTTGCCAGTTTTTGACAGATATAGGACGTCGCCGTTTGCAAGATCTCTGAAAGTGGACGTTCATCAAGTGCAAACACTGGTTTGTAATCGAAGCCTGCTCTGTGAAGGTATATATAGTGGAAACAACTGATATGCAACGCTGTGTACACTACTATAAATGATTGAGTGAAAGAAAGCCATTCGGATTGTTGTTAATCCGACCCGGTGGCCCCCCAAAAGTCTCATTTTAATCTACTTGCAGCTGATGCTGACACCTTCCGAGAACTTCAAATCAACCTCACCTCATGTGAGGTATACTGCGGCATTAAAAACTACTAGTGTATATTCTTTAATTGCATAAACAGCGACGTATGAGATAAGCATAGGCATAGCACATGAGTTTCTATTGAGGCTGCACGATATTAGAGCCTTGTAAGCAAGATGAGTCTATGGGAAGAGGCACGGGATAATTTCATCAAGGATCTCCAAGAAAAGGGTACAGATAAACAAACTGTTGACCAGTTTCTCCAAGAGAAGGCCACATCAGATGATGTGAAGCGTAGCTGCATCTCCCTGCAAGCTGACACCGACCGAAAGTATGGAAAAGTGGAAATTGCTGGTAAGGCTATTCCAGCAAAATGGATAGGACGAATTATGGACAACATTGACAAATTCGTGGCCATCGGGAACTTCGCAATGACAGGCGCTCCAGAGACCGTGGGGCTTGCTTGGTTCGCCGTAAAGCAAGTCCTAAACGCAGTCCAAAATAACTACAAATTGTATGGATTTTTTGGACAGGCTCTTACTAATATCACTGAAATGCTTGTGCTCATTCGAACCTACGATAAATTGTACGATGAAAGAAAGGTAGCGAACTGGCAAGCAAGCGAAATCGTAGGAGAGCTTTTCTCACAGATTCGCAATGTATATGAAGCAATTCTCGATTTCTCCTTCTCTGTGAAGAAGCACATTAGCGGAGGTAAGATGGCTAAGGTTGGACATGCCATTAAGGATATGTTCGGAGCGGATCTTCCTGAATTCGAAGGGAAGATGGGCAACATACAGGCACTGAAGGTCAAAATCCTCGAGTCCTCACAGGGCGCATTTCAAGAAAAAACTTTTGAGAAGCTTCAAAAAGTCACGGGTACGTTGACAAATGTATCAGGAACTTTGTCATTTTTAGCGGAAGCCGTGCAATCATCTCTACAGAGCACGCAAGAAATGAAACAGCTCTTAGAAGAGAACCTGAAAGCAAGCAAATTCAAAAGCATATACGGTAAGGTCTCTGCCATCTTTCGCTTTACGAGCTAATTCGGGTCAGATTTGGCTTTGCAAGAATTTGACAACAACAAGCAGGCCCTCAACCCTTTACCCGACTCCCGTCAGGCTTTTGAGGCACATATTAAGCTTCATGAAGAGGGCACTTGCGACTGGATTTTCGGACTTGATGAATACGCAAGGTGGCGTGAGTCGGAGGTTAGCAACATGCTTTACGTCAAAGGGGAAGCCGGTGAGTCTTCGACCATCAGGTATGATCGTAGGTAGAACAGTGATTAATCAAGTCACAGGCTCTGGAAAATCAGTTTTGCTTGCATACGTCATACAGAAACTAAATTCAGAACTTGGGAGAAACACGGGGTACACCATCCAATATCTTTTCTGTGACCGAAATAAGGCTACAGATGACTCAGTACAGAGCCTTCTACGAATACAGAAGACTCTGATCTACCAGCTTTACGAGCTTTCTACATACAGCGAAGAAGACTCTCTCATTCTTCAGAGGTGTAACGCTGTGCTTAGAAATCCAAAGCAGAAGAAGGTCCAAGGCGTCCAAAAGGAGGGAGGTCCAGCAGCCCGTTCCAAGAGAGATGATACGGGTCCAGACCTAGTTGAAGCTTTTCACGACCTTGCGCAAGTTCTCGGCAAAAAGGTGATTCTGATAATTGATGCTGTAGATTGCATTTCAAATGCAGATCAGAGTGACTTCATCTCGGCCCTAAATAGTATGGTGGCCAGGGAAGGGCTTCACGTACAAGTCCTGCTCTCTTGTCGACCAACTGGAGCCATTTATAAGAAACTAATCAGTGACGCCATTCCACAGATTTCTATGTCTTCAAACAATAGCGCGGACATCGATCTCGTTATTACCAGAGGACTAAGTACTATCCCAGCGTGGTCTCAGTCCGAGAGGGATGAAGCTTATGATGTGGTGCGCAAGAAAACGGGTGCAATTATCAAATACGTAGTTCAAGTAGCTATACCGTTTTTGAGCCAACCATTTCAGCGTCCAATTGCAAATCGCCTCAAGAACCTTCCAGACAATATGAATGAAACCTACGATCGATTTCTACGTCAACTGGCACCGAATTATCTTGGCCTTCTGAAAACTGCCTTGATATGGACAGTGCTGGCAAATACCGAAGTGACAGTTCAAGAGGTTATGGATGCATATACTGGTACTTATCTTGGACACAATACGACAGATGACCCCCAGGACTCTGGTGAGTCCAAGCTGCATGCCGATCAGATCAGGGACGCCGGTGGGCCTTTCCTCGATGTCATAGATAATAGCATTACTCAAATTGTCAGTCTTAAAGACCCGTCGGCCATTCGGGAATTCTGCTTTAAACCGGTGGAAACAATAAAGCCCGGACATGAGCTGAGAGACGATATATGCACGAGATGCAAGGCAGAACTGAACGCGTCTCACGCAGTTTCGTTCGATGCAAAGAATGGCCACTTAGAAATGGCGATAACATGTCGTAAGTCATCTTCTGCTTTGCAGGTCTCACTCTTCCTCAGCAACAAATCACATACTTATTCTTCCAGTTCGACATATAAATTCTCCCTTATTTCAGAAGAGGTATTTGGATGCGAGTTCAGAGCCTTCTAGGACCATAACAGAATCCAGCAGCCGGCATAATACTGATCAGGAAAACCTGGAGGATCAATTGAAAGACGACAGCAGCAGTGAGGGGTCCTTTGAGAACCGAGCGCCTTCTGAAACCAGTCACGAAATTGGCGATATCGTGAACAACGAGGTGCTTAACGATCAAACGGCCGAAGAAGATGTTGATGACTCCCAGGACTCTGAAGACAGATCGGAAGCTGGTTGGGCTCAAGATGAGATCGAAGACGACGAAAATGACAAGGAACAGAACGAGGATGAGGACGAAGACGAAAACAACTTGAATTATAAAAAGCTACGCTATGAGATCAAGCAGTGGAATTTCCACGTAAGACAAGCTGAGTGCCTCTGGTCACCGGAAGAGAGGAAGAGCTGCAAAGATTGGGCGGTTCTCTTCGCCGAGTTGGATAAGTTTCTCATCCAAAGTCCTCAAATATTTAGTGCTTGGAAGCGGCTACTATTTACAAATGATGGCGTGCAATGGGAGCCTTTGCATGTTGCAGCGTTCTTTGGACTAATCAGCCTAGCTGAGCGCCTCCTATCGCAGGATGCAGATGTCCAGACAATGTCTACTGCAGGGCTCACACCTCTCCATCTCGCTGCGGAGCATGAATCTCCTCTTGACATGCTCAAGCTTCTACTAGCACATGGAGCGAAACCGAACTTTGAGACCCCCGAGTCACAAATTCCCGCGTTTCATTATTGGTTCTCGTTTGGTGCGGATTATGATTGTGTTAAAGAGTTATTGCGCTATGGAGCATCATGCTCGCTTATGGGTATGAGTGGCCTAAACGTTATGCATTTCTTTGCCATTTATGGCTCCGATCCCAAAATACTTGACCTCCTTTTGGATAACGAGGACGATCCCGACAACCGGGCTCAGATCAACGTCTCAGATCGGTGGGGTGAATCACCTCTACATAGATTGATGGCCCGGAGCAGCATTCCACTAGAACTTTTGAAAGCTTTTGTGGCTCGTGGCGCTGATGTCAACGCCGAAGATAGTCAAGCCGAAAGGCCGTTGTATGGTGCTGCCTTGTACGGAGAGACTGATGCAATTGCTGCGATCATAGGTGGAGTAACAGATATTGATGCTAATAATACATGGGGCAGGACTGCTATGCATGAAGCAGCCTGGCAAGGTCACACCGATACTGTGCAGTTGCTTCTTAATCATGGAGCTAGTCCAAATAAAACGGACAAGCACAGCAGGACTCCCTTGTTCTTTGCATGTCTGTGCTCCATGGCCCGGCTGACTTCCTCTGAAGCCACTGCTGAACTCATATTGGAGAAGTTGGTCCTTGAGAAATGCAAGCTTGATGAGATTAATATGTCCACTAAACGTAGCAGGACACCGCTAAGGGAGGCTGCGGCCCATGGTTTCGTCAAGGTCGTACAAAAGATCCTGAACATGATTGACCCTACAGATACAACCACTATTAATAAAGCGGACACGAAAAAAGGTCGTAATGCTTTGCATTGCGCTGCAATTCGCGGGCGTGCGGATATCGTAGGATTGCTATTGCACCATGGTGCTGATCCAACGCTGAAAGACGGGCTAGAAGCAAAGGGAAAGACCGCCCTTGAGCTATGCTATGGACAGTGGGAAAAAATGGGATCCAAGAAGTACGAGACCACCCTATCCATATTAATAGACCATGACTCTACTGCTGCGGCCAAAGGCAAGGACCTTCTAATCACGGCTGCTATCAACGGAAGTAAACTTATCTTAGAAAGGTTGCTTGATGCGAAGGCGGACTTAAATGAACCAGACCAGTACGGGTGGACACCGCTACTCCTAGCACAGCAATTTCAGCACACAGACGTCGTTAATTTCTTGTCACGCAGAGTAGCGCAGATAGGCATGAAGCCTACAAGATGGAATTACACGTATGATTTTGAATGGATCCACATTTCGGATGATGGCCGTAGTCTTAAGCACCCTGAAGGACGCCGCTTGTGCGTTCTCGCGAACCATCCGGTACCTGCTGGGATTAGCAAATACTACTACGAAATAAACATCTCTGAGTTCCCGAGGGAAAAACCCACGTTGCATCCTGACCTGTACCCTATCTTGGGTATAGGCTTTTGCACTTCGTCTACATATTCCCTCATATTCCCGGGATGGTCAAATCCAGAAGCGCCAAATTCACACAGCTGGGCATATCACGGTGACGATGGTGGCTTTTATACGTCTGCGAAAACCCGGGCTGAAGGAATGTCCGAGCGCTTTGGCCCTGAAGATACTGTGGGATGTGGAGTTAATTTTGATACCCGGACAATCTTCTTTACCCGCAATGGTCAAAGGATTAGTAAGTAGCCTCTAATATAGATGGACTATTGTCTGGCTTAGTCCCTTTACTAATTGTAATAGATGATTTTGTCTTCGAAAATGTCAGGGGTCGCTTGTTCCCTGTCCTGGGCTTGAAGGATAGAATTGCTGTTGACACGAACTTTGGGGAGGATCTGAAACAGAGACCATTTAAGTGGCACGAAGATTTCGAAAATGCCTCTAATATTGCAGGGAAAGGAGTATAAACAGTTTCTCATATTTGTTGGACGTAATATTAAGAATTCTACCAGATTACTTACTCAGAACCGGCAGGATAATATCAGGCCCTATAGGATAATCACTAGTAGTTCATCTCTATGTACCAAATATCAACACCATTTTCCCGCATAAGACTGAATAGCTCAATTAGATAAAGCTGGCCGTTCCCCGTTGGATTGTAAGAAGCTATGAATATGCATTGTTCAATGTCTATTTCCGCCTTTTGAGCACATTATCTCCAGTTCTTGAATATAACTCGTAAATAATTCAATGCGAAGTGGAAAGGGCGTTCTAATACTACTCAAGCCATGTCAAAAGCCTATTCAATATGGCTTACCGTTCGAATAGCCCTCTTTCTATATCTGCTGCCTTCTCACCTGTGTCAGATCTGATACCTACATCTGCCCTAGATTTTACATGCTCTGCTAAAATACCAACTGTCAAGATTTACAGGCGGAGCACATGAACATGAGGGTAATTGATTGAATTGATTGTTATTATCTTATAGAAGGAGGACCACCCCATAGACTTATATTAGTGCTCCGCCCTCTCGGTGCAGACCAGGGGTAAGCCAGCTATCAAACAACCCCTTAACAGGGTTATATCATGACACCAACATTACCCCGCTCCGCCGCAAGATGCAGGGCTGTTTTGCCTCCAAGACCACATCTCATATCTAGCTTGTCTGGTATATTATACTGTATCACTCTAAGATTTCGTGAACGATAGTCCTATTAGTCTCCACACCAAAGTCCTCCGGGTAACATACTTCACCTAAAGTAGACTTAAAATCCGTCAGGTGCAAGAGCAGGCCTATATAGGATGCTGACCTTTTGTACAAGCCACCTGCGGCTGCTAACAATGTGCCAACATGAATGTGGTCGCTTGATTGTAGGAGTTGACAGACGGACTAACTTATTTCGGTATGTGGGTCTCTAAAGGCCGAGATCGCACACACAACCTTAGGATTAATCGCAACACTTCTATCCTCAAATTGCGTCATTTTCAACACAACTCTACCACCTACAGACTGACACGACTAAACCAAACGATAGCAACAATGAAAAGAGAAGATGTGTTTTACTTTGGGGCGGGCCCTGCGAGCCTTCCATCAGACGTCCTTGCTACAGCAGCCGCAGCTTTGCTGAATTATGACAATACCGGATTGTGAGTACCTCATATCCGTAGGTCCTGATCTATGTCATTTTATCCCATGCCATACTGACTTGCCAAGGGGCTTGGCGGAGCACAGCCATCGCAGCGAGCTGGCGACGAACATCTTGAATACCATGAAGGCGGATCTAGTAAACTTCCTAGACATACCTCCTTCGCACGACATCTTAATTATGCAAGGTGTTTCCAATACTTGAGTTCCTTACCTGCAATAGACTGACTGTCTAAAGGTGGAGGATCTGCCCAGTTTGACGCGACGGTCTACAATATTACATCGACGTGGATCGAGAGGCGGAGGCAAAAGATGCTGAAAGAGCTCGGGATCGGAGTTGATGGGAAGGAGATTAGCGAGGATGATATGCTGAAGGAGTTACGGCAGAGAGTCGAGTCGGAGCTGCGACTGGACTATCTGGTTACCGGATCGAAAGTATCCCTGGTCAATCCGAAATCATGTACCTGTACTAATAGCAAGGTACAGATGGTCGTTGAAAGCTAGCCAAGAAGCTATCCGACTGCTTGGGCCGGAGTATGTCAACATAGCTACCGACGCCAGGAAGATCGGTGATGGGAAGTTTGGGAAGATTCCAGATGAATCGACCTGGGAATTAGGTAATAGGCCTGCTATGGTGTACCTGTGCGAAAATGAGGTAAGTAGCTCTTTATTCAGTGGGTTCTTGCTAATGGAACTCCCTTTAAGACGGTTGATGGTGTTGAGTGGAATGGCTTTCCAAAAGTCCTGGAACCAACGGGATCGGACGACGACCCCGTCGTCGTTGGAGACTTTTCGTCAACGATCTTGTCAAGACGGATACCTATAAAGGTATGGAAAATTTCAACATCGTTGAATAGCATTCTGCTAATCCCTGACTAGAATTTCTCAGTTATATTCTTTGGAGCGTAGGTTTCGCAGGAAGACCCCAAACTCAGTAGCAAGTTGGCTAAAATTATACAAGGCAAAAGAACCTGGGCTCAACTGGAATCACAGTGGTAATCATCAAGAAGAGCCTTCTACCCCCGATTTCTCCACCTTGTTCTCCCACGATTCTTCGCAAGCTTGGAATGCCAGTTCCGCCCACTGTTCTCGATTATTCCGTAATAGCAAAAAACAACAGTCTCTACAACACCCTGAGCATATTTGAGTAAGTCCTAACTTCCCCAGGCCCTGGACCTTGGTTTTGCTAATTCTACCTAGTGTTTACATAGCCAGCCAAGTGCTCAAGAAATCACTCGCCACTTTCCCAGATAAAGTGGATGGACAGCAAGTTGTGGCTGAGAGGAAAGCGAAATTGCTATATGAGGCGCTTGATGCGTATCCGGAGATATATAAGGTTGTCCCGGATAGGAGTGTGCGCTCGAGGATGAATGTTTGTTTTCGGGTGACGAAGGTATGTTTTCTGCACCGGGATGATGTATTAGAGATTGAGGACTGATATTAGTAGGGTGGAAACATCGACGAGGCCGAGAAAGCGTTCTTGGAAGGCGCGGTTAAGAGGGGACTAACAGGTTTGAAGGGACACCGAAGCGTTGGAGGTAAGCATCTTGCAGATGAATCTTAGGCAGAAGTGTGAGGGTTCAATATCGTTACTAATTGGATTTCTAGGCATTAGAGCGTCAAATTACAATGCTATTCCAGAATCTGGTGTTGAGAAACTCGTTGCATATCTGAAGGAGTTTGCGACAGCATAGAGAATCGTTGTCAAAACAATTTGGAGAAGGTCAAAAAGAACAAAAAAATTTTCACAACAATGGGCTGCGTTTGACTGCGGTGCCAAGGGCAAAGCTCCTCTCTCGTACATGCTAGGTTTGAGCTCTCAATCTCAGCACCAGTTTATATCCATCCAGTCCTTTAATATAAACGCCCAAGCTTTCGAATCTTTTAAACAGCTGCTACACCCCAGTCCGACCCAAATTCAGTTGCAACAGGGAATCTAGGAAAGGGTGGTGGGTGTAGTTATCGTGACAATGATGCATTTGTATCCGCCCAAAAACAGCATAGTAGGACTTACAATCTGTACCTAAGATCACACTAGTCGCTTACACAAGGTATGCCTTACGATATTAGGGGCAAATAAGGGTGATTCTCTTCTTCTAGTTAGTATTTGCTATATATCTATAAGGACAAAGTTGATCTTTGTGTGTCCTAAACCTAAGGGACTTAGAGGAAAAGGACGGCAGCTAAGGTTGCAACAGCAGCAGGCTCTTGCCCTACAAGCAGCAGGAGAGGCAGGTGGAGCAGGCGCGGCTAGAGCAGGCGCAGCTAGAGCAGAAGGATCAGTGGTAGTAGTAGTAAGGGGTACCGCAGAAGAGGCAAGTACTAGAACAGGAAGCGCAACAAGAACAGCAAGAGCACCAGGGGGGAGAAGACGACGAGGTAGCAGCGGCAGCAGCAGCGGCGCAAGCCAACTGGCCGCAAGTTTGAGGGAGGCCTATTGTTAGTACGACTTCGGTATATCACTAGGATGGGGAAAACTGGGTTTGATTCATGCTTATCTCCTGTATACTACCTGCAGGTGAGGTTTATGTAGTGACAGTTTTGGCCCTATACGTCATCCCACTCTATTCGCTATGGATTCCGAAACCGTGCCCAAACTGTGTCCGCGCAATAGTGAAACCATGTCCAAACTATGTCCAAACCATGTCCCCCTTTGCCCTTTAGCGTCATTGATCAGACAGCTATATAGTGATGTGTCTTGTTGTCAAGGAGAAGTCAAAAACTACAAGATTTTACAGCTATCTACATTGTTTACGGGTTTTATTTAGCTTACATGTTTGTTGTTAATGCTATTCACATTCCAACGCGTGAATTCGGGCTTTATTTACGTGTCTGTTATAATGCTCTCGTTGATCGGGAATGCACGTGACTCTATTCCTACGTTCTCGTGAATTGCTTCCCGGCTACTGCGTAATCAAATAGGAAATCATTAGGGAAACCCAAAGCGAAATCAGGCATTCATACCTCCGTGCAGGTTTCCCTAGCGTTGCGTACATGTAAGGCCGAAAGACGGCGTGTGCCAAGCCTTAATAAAAGTTCGGCTAAAGTGTTACACGTTTTTCTAATACAGTATACTTATGCTTTATCTGTTTAGCCTGTAGAGTTTAAACAAGGTGCAAAGCTGCGCCTTTCTGCAACCCCCAAAAAGAATCCACCCTACCTTTACGCCCTTGGGGCAAATTTTTTACACCCAGTTTGACAAAGGCAGCCTAAATGCCCAAAAACCTGATAAGGTGCACTCGGTGGTTCAGGAGCTGCAGCTCATTTTCAGCTACTTCAAAGTGCTCAATTTAGGTGTCCGAATTGTTCTGGCAGCCGCGTACAGGGAAGCAACCCACAATTGAGGGCGGAATGGACTAACTATTGGCCGCGAAAACAGTTTGATTAGCCAGAAATTATGTCATTGATATTCCTCCTAGCCGCCCCTTCGTCGTTCTAGTGGTATATGATCTGACTACGTTAATGCCGACTAATGTCTAACTCTACCCGAGGCACTATTGAGGCCAATTTGACACATTATAGAACCCCGCCACTACCTACATCTCTCCTTCGTGCACAAAAAGTACTTTACAAAGCCATGGCAGACACCGCACCTACATTTGGTTGGATATGTACTCACTCTCGGCAATGGCAGAGGCCATGTTGGACGAAGAACATAAAGATCCCTCAGGGAGGCAGGATATCCACAATAAGGAATTGCGACACCAAGTGGGAGTCATAAAGAAAATTATATGCTTTGACATAGTAACTGCAGGTATTCTAGCTGTAATCTTTGGAACAACTAGTTGTTTCTAACATTTTCACTCTTAGGCTTGTCGAATCTTCCCATTTCGGCTGTTGTTATCCTTGACGTCACTAATTACGGAGACTCACGTGTGAGTGATATCTGGGAAAGGTATAGGCGTCATATGCAAAGGAGTTTATCCAAGTTATGGCGGATAGCCTTATGAATGGCGTCCCAGATCTCAAAGGTACAGAGACAATTATACCGCCTCATGTGGATCCCAGGCTGCCGCCATTCCAACCTCATCGATACCCCCACTGCGGAGATGCAGTTTCGCTTGTAATCCCAACGCCCAATAAGTCTAAGGGGAAGACCTTACAAGAAGCTTTCAGGGAGCGGGCACCAGATGGCATTGTCGCGCATACAGTTACAATTCCATTCGATTCAGGCGTGGGAGAGCAACTTTACAACGAGGCCGGAATAATTGGTGCTCATAGCCGCATTAGCAACGCCTTAAGTTACCTTAATACTGCGGAGTATCAGGAGACTTTCAAGCTAAAAGGGATAGGAACCGTTATTGTCGCTTCCATTGAAAATTACATTCAAACTGACAATGTCGATCGCCCTACTGACTACGGGATCGTAGCTATTCACAACGCTGCGACTCTCCAACGGCATGCTTATCATGGGGCGTCACAGTACCTCCTGCTTACGTCAATCGTGCACGCCTTTTTAGTTTTGAAGGACATCCAAATCAAGGACGGTTAGCCAAATATTAGAAGCACACGTGCCGAGATTAGGCAAGACAGATTAGCAAGCAGTCCCCGCCAGACGTTTTCGATATGACCTACTGAAGGACGCCATTAAATAGACGCAAATCCCGTGGTAATTTCATAGGTTTAAACATCAAGGATTATTCCAAATTACTGTGCGAGGTACTGTTGAAACAAGGTTTCACAAACGAACATGATCAAGGAGGACCAGGTCAGCGTGTGCAAATCAGTGACAATACTAAGACTTCAATACATCTCCGTTTGTTATATAGGCATGCGGTTTTCCCTCAGCTTCGCTGGGCGTTTTCACTCAATTTATTCCCTAAGAGGGTTGTAAAGGCTCTTGAACTGGAGACGCCATATGACTATCGAGCCATACTCGCCCAATACACCCGTAATTGCTTCGAAGATTTCCAGCCATTGTCACTAAAAGCGAAGAATGTGGTTTTGAAGAGTGCTAATGATTGCAATGAGTCAAGTGAGGGAAGAAGGAGCAAAGCAGTATGTACCGAAACTGGTTCAAACGTCATTGTCAGCGAATCTGCCCTTGATAAGTTCGCTTTCCGCTCCTGTTGAATTCCTTCCATTTATTTGTATTTTACTTAAAGGGCCTCTAGAACATGGATTGCGTATCTGGAGATGTAGTGAATTTCTCCAAAATTAGGTCAAATTCCTAGTCTGCTCTATATTCGCCAACTATTCCTTCCTGGCAATATGATAGACGTAAGTACGTTCTCTATGTTCCGAACTATGTGCA
>Ga0335075_10003386_pt1 | contig 25353 bp, 23 predicted proteins | sample Lox_Sample_24_FD_206723 | JGI IMG/M metagenome (GOLD analysis project Ga0335075, IMG submission 206723) | Soil microbial communities from Loxahatchee National Wildlife Refuge, Florida, United States - Lox_Sample_2.4 | ecosystem: Environmental > Terrestrial > Soil > Wetlands | place: USA...
GCCAACCAGGCCCTGAAACGGGTGAGAAAGAGCCAGGTCCGGTACAGGGCGGTGCTGAGCAATTAGCCGCGGCGACCGATCCTACTTCCCAATCGTCGAACATCGCGACCCGGCCGCTTCTAGTAGACTCGTTTTCAGCATGATGCGTCGTTCTGCCCTGCCCTTCCTTAGTCTCTGCGCAATGTTGCTTTGTTCCGCCGTAGCCCAGGCGCAAGGTACGCGCCTGTGGTCGCAATCGAAATTTGATGAACTTGAAAAAGGCAAGCCGGATGGGGTCGCGATCACCAGCGACGGCCACCTGGTCGCGGGCCCGGTCAACAAACTAGTCTTTACGACGCCGTCGACCTACGTGTGGTCGGTGGCGGCGGACCGCGAAGGGAATGCGTATCTGGCTACGGGAACCCCGGCGACGGTGCTGCGGGTGACTCCGGATGGGAAGTCAACGAAGCTGTTTTCGACGAAAGATCTGACGGTGCAGGCGGTCCGCGTGGGGCCGGATGGGTCGGTCTATGCGGCAACGCTGCCGTCAGGCAAGGTCTATAAGCTCGATCCTCACGTGGAGGACCGCACGGAAGATAACGCCACGGTGGTCTTCGATCCCGCGCAGACGGCAGAGAAGCCGAAGTATATCTGGGACCTGGCCTTCGATGCGGAGGGACGGCTCTATGTGGCCGCGGGCGGCCCGGCGGGGATTTACCGCGTTGCGCCGGGAGGCAAGCCGGAGCTGTTCTTCAAAAGCGATGAGCAGCATATTCGCGCACTGGCGTTCGATAAGGCGGGCAACCTGATTGCGGGGTCGGACGGGACGGGGCTGGTTTACCGCATCGACAAGACAGGCAAAGGATATGTACTTTTCGATGCTCCCAAGCGCGAGGTGACCTCGGTTGCGGTGGGAGGCGACGGCGCGATCTATGCGGCAACGGTCGGCGAGAAAGGGCGGAGCAGCCTGCCTCCGCTGCCGGTGACGGGAAATGCTACTGTAACAGCGACAATTACGATTGTGCAGCCGGGTTCTGTGCAGGCGTTCAGCGGCAATACGCTGATACCGGACGGGTCGGAAATCTACGAGATTGCTCCGAATGGCGCTCCGCGGAAGCTGTGGGCGGGACGAGACGATATTGTGTATGCGCTGCGCTGGACTCCGGATGGGTTGCTGGCGGCAACGGGCAACCGGGGGCGAGTGTACAGCATTCGAGAGAATGGCGATTACGCCGACATCGCGCATCTCGAGGCTTCGCAGGTGACGGGCTTTGCCGATACGGCACACGGCTTTTACCTGGGGACGGCAAACGCAGGCAAGGTTTATCTGATGAGCCATGAACCTGCGGCATCGGGTACTTACATGAGCGACGTCTTTGATGCGGGCGTCTTTTCGCAATGGGGCCGGGCAGAGGTAGATACGGGCGCGGGAACGAATGCGCGGAACTTTGATTTGTTCGCGCGCGTGGGGAATGTGGACAATCCGCAAAGGGCGTGGAGCGACTGGAAGAAAGTCACGCCGAATGTAGGAGCTCTCGGAGTGGACTCGGCGAGGTTCGTACAGTGGAAGGCAGAACTGCATGACGGGGCGGACATCGCTTCGGTGGGCATTAATTATCTGCCGGTGAATGTGGCGCCGGTGGTGGATGAAATTGTCGTTGTGCCCGGCGCGCGTGTGAATGCGAGTGCGGTTCAGGTTCCGCAGCCGCAGGCGACCGCGATCAACTTCCCTGCCCAGTTGAATGCGAATGTGATCAATTTTGTGCAGGAACCGGGACGCGAGCCGCTGGCGGCACTGAAGGACAAAACAGCGGTGACCGTACGCTGGCTGGCGCACGATGACAATGGCGACGATCTGACCTATTCGGTGTATTACCGGGGAGACGGCGAACAGAACTGGCAGCTGCTGAAGAATAAGATCACCGACCGCTATCTGAGCTTTGATGGAGGGCTGTTGCCGGATGGGCCATACCGGGTGAAGGTGGTGGCCAGCGATGCGCCATCGCACAATCCGGGCGAGGCGTTGACGGGCGAGCGGGTGAGTGAGCGCTTCGTCATCGACACGACACCGCCGACGGTGCCTGATATGGCGGCGAAGATGGTGAATGGCAAGATTCACGTTTCGCTGACGGCGACGGATGCGGCGACTCCGATTGCGCATGCCGAGTATTCGGTGGACGCGGGGCCGTGGCAGTACATCGAGCCGGTGGGGAAAATTTCCGATTCGCTGACGGAGCGGTTCGATTTCGATGCGCCGCTGAATCCGCCGGCACCCGGTTCTATAAGTCCGGGAGCTGCGCCTCCGGTAGATGCGAGCGAGCATGTGATCACGGTGCGGGTGTATGACCGCTATGAGAATGCCGTTGCGGTGAAGGCGGTGGTGAAGTAGGCGGAATGCGGTTTGAACTCTTTGTCGCTGCGCGGTATCTGAGGGCGAAGCGCCGCCAGGCGGTAGTCGGCGTCATCACGGTCATCTCGATTGCAGGCGTGGCGGTGGGCGTCGCGTCGCTGATCATTGCGCTGGCGATCACGAACGGCATGCGGCGGGATCTGCAGGACAGGCTGTTGAGCTCGACGGCGCACGTCGAGCTGATGCGGGTGCAGAATGACGGCATCCGCAACTGGCGGCCCCTGACGGACAGGCTGCGCAAGCTGCCGCATGTGACGGCTGCTGCCGCGGGGCTCTATGAGCCGGTGCTACTGTCACGCGGATCGCTCTCGGGCGGGGCCATGCTCAAAGGCATTATTCCCGCGCAGGAACGGACGGTGAGCGATCTGCTGTCGCACATGACGTCGGGAAGCGCGGCGCCGCTGTCGGAAGATGAGAATGCGGTGGACGTGGCGGGTGAGGCGACTCCGCCGATTGTGGTGGGATCGGACCTGGCAAACACGCTGGATGCGAAGGTGGGGTCGACGGTGATGGCGACCAGCCCACAGGGCGAGCTGACTCCCTATGGGCTGCTGCCGAAGCTGCAGCGATTTCGCATTGTGGGGATTTTTCACTCTGGCTTTTATCAATACGACTCGAGTTTCGGTTTTATCAGGCTGAAAGACGCGCAGGCTCTGTTCAGCGAGCCGGATGTGGTGTCGATTATTTCGTTCAAGGTGGACGACCTCTATCACGCAGACCGCATCGGAAAAGAGATTGAGGCGGCTGCGGGTCCGGGGTTCCTGACGAACAACTGGATGGAGGAAAACCGCGAGCTGTTCCGGGCCCTGTACCTGGAACAGGTGGTGACCTTCATCGTCATCGGACTGATCGTGTGCGTGGCGGCGCTGAATATTCTGATCGCGCTCACGATGATGGTGATGGAGAAGACGAAAGATATCGCGGTGATGATGTCCTACGGGGTGCAGCCGGGGCAGGTGCGGCGGATCTTCCTGATGCAGGGGTTTCTGATCAGCGTGATCGGGACGGCACTCGGGCTAGTGCTGGGATATGTGCTGGCGTGGCTTGGCGGACACTACCAGTTTCCACTGTCGGCGGAAGTGTATTCGATTGACTACCTTCCCTTTGCGCCGCGGCTGGTCGACGGCGTGGCCGTGGCAGTGATGTCGCTGGGGGTATCGCTGCTGGCGACAATCTATCCGTCGAGCTCGGCGGCGCGGGTTTTGCCAGCCGAAGCGCTGCGGTACGAATGAACACCGATTCTTTGAAAATGCTTTTTGCCGCATCTCAGAATGCATGGCAAGTGCACGACGAGTGAGCTCGTTCCCTGTTCTCCTTCTGTTTTTTCTTTGCAGCTCGCAGCCCGGCCTCAGCTATTCGGTGCAGACGCACGAGCAGATTATCGACCTCGCATGGAAAGAGTCGATCGTTCCAATGCTGCTCAGCCGGTATCCGCATACGACGGCGGCGGAGCTCAAAGAGGCGCGCGCCTATGCGTACGGAGGATGCGCGATTCAGGATGCCGGGTATTATCCCTTCGGCCACATGTTCTTCAGCAACCTGACTCACTATGTGCGGTCAGGCGATTTTGTAGCCAGCCTGATTCGCAATTCGCGCAACGTGGATGAGCTGGCGTTTGCACTGGGGGCGCTTTCGCACTATGTGGGCGACAGCATCGGGCATCACGATGCGGTAAATCCCTCGACGGCGCTCGAGTTTCCCGATCTCGAAGAGAAGTATGGGGCGGTGGTGACCTACGACGAGAGCCCGCATGGGCATGTGCGTACGGAATTTGCCTTCGATATCGACCAGTTAAGCAAGAGGAGGATGGCTCCGTCGGAATACCTGAACCACGTGGGACTCGAGGTTTCGATGCGCCTGCTGGAAGTGGCATTCTTTGAAACCTATGGGCTGCACCTGCGAAGCATGGATATCGACCGCAGGGCCGCGGAGGCCACCTATCGCCGCTCGGTGCGCAGCTTTATCCCCTCGATTGCGCGGGCCGAGGTGTTTCTGCACAGGAAAGACTTTCCCGAGGACGTCCCCGGGACGGAATTCGACCTCTATGCCAGGAGGGTGACGGAGGCGGATGCCGATAACGGGTGGGAGCAGTACAGGAAGGGAAAATTCGGCGTGAAGACGCGGCTTCTGGCCTTCATAGTTGTGATCGTGCCGAAGGTCGGGGTGCTGTCCGACCTGGCGATCCGGGGGCCGAACGAGGCGGCGGAAGAGAAGTACGTCGCGAGCGTGAACCGGTCGCTGGAGCGGTATGAGCAGCTGCTGGGGTACCTGATGCAGGCCCCGAAGGCGGAGCCGGGGATCACGATGAAGCTGGAAAATCGCGATCTGGACACAGGCGCCAAGGTGCGGCCGGGGGGATATCGGCTGACGGATCAGACCTATGCCAGGCTTCTGGGCATGATTACGGCGCTGAGAGCGCCGGTTCCTGTGACGCTGAAGGAAGATGTCCTGAACTATTACGCCAATCCCGCGGCTCCGATTACCACCAAGAGGAACAAAAACGCCTGGAAGCAGGTTCAGGAGGAGCTTGCGGTGCTGCAAACGATGCCGGTGATCCGAAGAGATTTTGATCCTGAGGACCCCGCCCAATCTGACAAAGGGGGCGCAAGTGGTTCGGATTGAAAATCGAAAGGCAGCCTCCAAGCATCGTTTTTTTCCATTTTGTGTCAAAGAATGATAGAGGTAGATATGGAGCTTGTTTCCCCGGAACCGCACTCCCCGGCCGGAACTCCGTATCCTGACGCGAGTTCTTCCGGCCGATTGAATCCTTCCTGGCCCGAACTGCGTCAAAAGCTGATACAAGTTGTCGATCTACGCAAGGAATATGCCACTGGCCGGGGACGGCTGGTGTTGTTCGACGGATTGAGCTTTGAGGTCGCCCAAGGCGAGATGCTGGCGATCGTCGGTGAGTCGGGCGCGGGAAAAAGCACACTTTTGCACATGCTTGGCGCCCTTGATACCCCCTCGGCGGGTGACGTATACTGCGCCTCAATCCAGTTGAGAACGCTATCGAGCAGGCAGGCCGCGTCGTTCCGCAATCGCGAGGTGGGATACGTGTGGCAGTTTCACTATCTGCTCCCGGAGTTTACGGCGGTCGAGAACGTGGCTATGCCGCTGCTGGCCCGGGGCGAATCGAAGGCCGCAGCCGTGAAGATGGCGGGGAAATGGCTGGATGAGGTGGAATTGGGCGACCGGGCAGAACATCGGGCGGGAGAGCTTTCCGGCGGGGAGCAACAGCGGGTTTCGCTGGCTCGGGCGCTGGTGACTGGACCGAAAGTGTTGCTGGCCGATGAGCCGACGGGGGATTTGGACAGCCGGACGGCAAGCGTAGTGTTTGATCTTATCGAGCGGCTTCACGAAATGCATGGACTAACGTCGGTGATCGTGACGCACAATATGGCATTGGCAAGCCGATGTACGAGGATCCTGCGCCTGGAAAAAGGGCGCATGGAGGAAGTTTCTCCGCTGCTGGTGTGACCGCGGAGTGGAAGGCCCGGGTGAGGCGCGAGCCACAGCCCGGTGGAAGTGGGATGGATGCAGAGAAACGCACCCAGCCTCAAAGCCGTATCCAGGGCCAGATATTTACGACCTTAGGTTTTGGGTCTTCGGCTCTGGGAAGCGGCGATACGGGACGAAGGCCCGGTTGTTTCGATACTCGGCCAGCATGGCAGAGGTTGAAGGCGATCCGGGACTTTTCCAGGGGGATTATGTTCGAACGCTATACGGAAAAGGCGCGTCGCGTCATCTTTTTCGCGCGGTACGAAGCGAGCCAGTTTGGGTCTCCATACATCGAGACGGAACATCTGCTGCTGGGCCTCTTGCGCGAAGACAAGGCGCTGACCAATCGCTTTCTTCGCTCTCATGCTTCGGTTGAATCCATACGGAAACAAATTGAAGGGCATACCACGATCCGGGAGAAGGTTTCAACTTCGGTCGATCTGCCTCTCTCAAACGAATGCAAGCGCGTGCTGGCGTATGCGGCGGAAGAAGCAGAGCGGCTGTCGCATAAGCACATCGGAACAGAACATCTGCTGCTGGGACTGCTGCGCGAGGAGAAGTGCTTCGCGGCGGAGATTCTGCACGAGCGCGGGCTAAAGCTGCTGGCGATTCGCGAAGAGCTGGCAAGGACGACACAGGAGAAGGCCCCGCAGCAACAGCGGAATCGCGAATCGAGCCTGCTGGCGGAGTTTTCACGTGACCTGACACAGGCTGCGATGGATAACCAGCTCGATCCGCTCGTAGGGCGCGACGCGGAGCTGGAGCGGGTGGTGCAGATTCTGTGCCGGCGCACGAAGAATAATCCAGTGCTGATCGGTGAGCCGGGCGTGGGCAAGACAGCCATCGTCGAGGGACTGGCGCAGAGGATCTCCGACGGTGAAGTGCCGAGTTTCCTGGCTGAGAAGCGGGTGCTGGCGCTCGATCTGTCATTGATCGTCGCGGGAACGAAATATCGTGGGCAGTTTGAAGAACGGCTGAAGACGATCATGAAGGAGCTGATGGAGAATCAGAACTCCATCGTCTTCATCGACGAGCTGCACACGCTGGTGGGTGCGGGATCGGCCGAAGGGTCGCTGGACGCAGCGAATATCCTGAAGCCGGCGCTGTCGCGCGGCGAGATTCAGTGCATCGGCGCAACCACGCCGGCTGAGTATCGCAAGTCGATCGAAAAGGACCGGTCGCTCGAGCGGCGCTTCCAGGCCGTCAAGGTGCCTCCTCCGAACGAAGAGGATGCGATCAAAATCATTCTGGGTATCAAGGACCGCTATGAGAAGTTCCACGCGGTGAGCTACACGGATGAGTCGATCAACTTTGCCGTGTCGCACTCGAACCGGTACATTCCGGACCGGTTCCTTCCGGATAAGGCGATCGACCTGATCGACGAGGCGGGGGCGCGCGTGAAACTGCGCCAGACTTCCCTGCCCGAGGAGATCACCGAAGTACAAAAGCGAATCAAGTTCATCGTGCATCGGATGGAAAACGCCATTGCGAATCACGAGTTCGAGAAGGCTCGTTTCTACTCGGACGAAGAGCGCAAGGAGCGCGAGAACCTGCGTGCCCTGCGCGACAAATATCATCTCGATGACTCGACGGCCGGCATCGTCAACCGCGAGGACATCGAGGACGTAGTGAGCCGCTGGACGGGCGTGCCCATTACATCCATCAAGGAAGAAGAGACACAGAAGCTGCTGCGGGTGGAAGAAGAGCTGCACAAGCGCGTGATTTCGCAGGACAAAGCGATCTCGGCGCTGGCCCGGGCAATCCGCCGTTCGCGTGCAGGACTGAAGTCTCCGCACCGGCCGATCGGGTCGTTCCTCTTCCTGGGCCCGACGGGCGTGGGCAAGACGGAAATGGCGCGCACGCTGGCGCAGTTCCTCTTCGGATCGGAAAAGGCGCTGATCCGCTTCGACATGTCGGAGTTCATGGAAAAGCATTCGGTCTCGAAGCTGATCGGCTCGCCTCCGGGATATGTTGGCTACGAGGAGGGCGGTCAGCTCACGGAACGCGTGAAGCGGTCGCCGTACTCGGTAGTCCTGATGGACGAGATCGAGAAGGCGCATCCGGATGTGTTCAACATTCTGCTGCAGGTCTTTGAAGATGGGCAACTGACGGATGGGTTGGGCAACACGGTCGACTTCAAGAACACGATCGTCATCATGACGTCGAATATCGGGGCGCGTCACCTCCAGCGCAAGCAGGGGTTGGGCTTCCAGAGCGACCGCGAAGACCTGGTGATGGAGAAGATCGAAGACCTGGTGAAGAACGAGGTGAAGCGCACCTTCAATCCCGAGTTCCTCAACCGTATCGACGAGATCATCCTCTTCCAGTCGCTGACAGATGCCGACCTGATCCAGATTGTCGAGCTGCTCATGTCGCAGCTGAACGCAAACCTGGCGCAGAAGGCGATCACCATCTCGGTAACCGAAGACGCCAAGAAGTGGATTCTCGATAAGACGCTGGTCGACCGCAGCTACGGGGCGCGTCCTTTGCGCCGCGCACTGCAACGCTACGTCGAAGATCCGCTATCGGAAGCACTGATTGCGGGCGGAATTACAGAGCGTCCGGCGTTTCTCGAGGTGTACCTCGAGAACAACCAGCTTTACTACCGGCCTATCGGCAAGGAAGGCGTGGAAAAGGTGGAGGGCATCCTCCTCTTCAGCTAAGCTGCCACTCTTGCCTGAACTAAAGCCCTGTCCGCAAGGACAGGGCTTTCTTATTGGCGGGCGAAACCGAGCGCACGCTCAGCGCCCAAACAGAAGATGAATGAAAGAGCGGACGTATCCTGCGACGTCCTGAGGACGCTGGCGCTTTGGCCGGGCCGCAGGAGCTTCTTCTACCGTCTGCGCGGCAGGGGCTGGCGTTGCGGCAGCAGGCTGGGGCGCAACTGCCAGGGCCACGGGAGGTGGAGCAGGGGCAGCAGCAATCGGCGTGGACGACGAAAGGGCCGGCGGAGGTGAAGGTAGCGCAATGTCCGGCGCGGAGCCGGGATTGGCACAGGCACAGCCTCCAGGTGAGTTCTCAATGTGGCCCGGTGAAATCCGGATACTGCTCTGGCCGGTGACGTTGAAGACTGAGTCACCGAGAAGCTCGCTGACCTTGAAATAAGCTCCCGTGCGAACGTTTCCGGAGAGGCAGAGATCACCCTGGCGACCGGTGGAGACCTGCAGGGTGGCGGTATCGCGGTCGTGCACGTCTCCCTGAAGCTCGACACGCCAATCGGGCGTCATGACGACGTCGGTGGGGCGCACCAGGAAGGGCTGCTCCGAACCACCGTCCTGAAACGCCAGCATGATTCCGGCGTTGCCATTCGCGGAGAGGATCTGGACCTGTGAGTGAGGACAGAGGATGAGCGAGCCGCCGTTGGCAAAGTTCACAGCCAGATTGCTTTTGTTGGACTGGAAGCGGTCTCCGCTGTAGAAGACGAGGCGGTCGCCGGTGAGCCGGACGGTTCCGGAAATGATGCCGTCAAGTGAGGCTACATTTCCGATGGGGATGTTGGCCTCGTCGAAGGATGCGGAGGCCAAGCGGGCGGCGGAGAGGCCTACCAGAGCTACCATGCCTGCACTGGCCGCGATCCGCAGGCGAAGTGCGCCGCGGCCGGGCCGGCCGGAGCCGGGTGGAGTGGCGCTCTCTGGCGTGGTCATCTTCAACGGCCGCTGTCCGGCGCTGGAGTGTCTTCGAACCAGCGGGTGATTTCGAGTGTCGCCGTGCGGATCTGCGCCCACTCGGTGTCCACTGCAGCAAGCTTGTCGCTGGGGAAATCGCGAAAGATATCGTGGGCGACGGTGGAAGTCCGCAATCCCGGATGCTTGTCAAGATGCGCGATCGCCTGTTGCCGCCGGATTTCAAACCACTCGTCGATCTCCCCACGAATCGTCTCGATGTTTTGCCAGCTGTTGTTCAGGGTGGCAAGGTGGATGCGGAATCGGTCGATGCCCTGCGACGCAGGCTCGGCAGACGTGTGAGCGGCCGGCGCGGGCGCCAGTTCTGAAGGCGTTGCTTTGACGGGCTCGTCCACGATAACCGGTTGTGGGAATGCCGGTTCGGCGACTGCCGGCAATGACGTCGAGATAGGCATTGCCGTGACGGGCGACTCCGCGCTTTCGATCAGTTTGTCGGCGGCAGCTTTTACCTGCTCTCCGGGGCGGTCGGAGTGGAAGATCTGAACAGCGGGGAGCAGATCAACCGGCCTGACCTCGGGCCTCACTTCCAGCAGGGACAAATTCTCAGCAAGCCGGGCATCAACCTCATCGTCGTTGAGGCCGAGGAAACCGGAGCTTCGGCGCGGCAGAGCGGTCTCACCCGATTCGTCGACGACCTCTTCCTGCTGATGACGCAGCCGGGACCAGACGATGACCGGAAGGGCGAGCATCAATCCCAGCGCGACCACGTCAGATATCGTCACGATTTGAGGAAAGCGCTGCGGGAACATGCCATTGGTGCCCAGTCCATACAGCATGGCAGCAACAAAAACCGCGAAAGTCATCCATCCCATCCAGAAAGCCTCCTGCCGGTTGAAGCCCAGGTGGCGGCGGCTTCTCTCGATCTGCATCCAGATAAGGCAGGCCAACCAGACGGCAGCAAAAACGCCGAGAAAAAACCATGTAAAGTGCATCCGCTCGCGGAATGCGCATGCGGCTGCCAAGAAGGAGTCGAGCCATGGGCGCCAGCGAGGCGCGTGACTGGAGAACGAACTGAGAATCAGCCCCCACCAGTCAGGCGAATTCGACAGGAACACCACGTGGGCATAAATCAGAAAGAACGCAGCAAGCGATGCGAGCAGCGCATAACAGCCTGCCAGGGATGAGAAATCTCTCTCGAAGCGGTGCAAAGGACCAGTTTCCAATTCCAACTGCGATTAAATCCTAGGGCCTAATACTTACTGTCTAATCTAGCAGTGAAGGCAGCGGAATTTAACGGTCAAAATTGAAGCGTTACAGCTTTGCTGGAGGGTGGGTTTCCCAAGTAACTACGACTGGTGTCTTATGTACTGAAACAGGATGTTACCGCAGATTCTTTCCTACAGGCATTGCACGCCGCACCCATGTTGCGCGATGCGTGCACATCCTGCCTGATCATAGCAAAGCTTCGATGTCCCAGCTCAGATCTGAATAACTTTCTTTGCGGCACTCACAGCGTTTGACGCTGAATCGACGACGTCGTCGACGATGCCGCGGCCGCGCTTGACGTACTTCTCAGCACGGTCGCCGATGTCGTCGGCGGCGTCTTTGATGTAGTCTCCCGCGTCTTCGAGGTTGCGACGGAGCTGGCGGCGAGTCTTTTCGCCGGATTGCGGGGCGTAGAGCAGGGCAACGGCTGCGCCCGCGGCGACTCCAACCATAAAGGCTGCCCAGACTTTCACTGCATTCATAATGTCATTCCTTTCCCGACCACAGTTCAGGGTATACCTGCTATGAGATTGCTGCGCAAGGTCGCGGGTTGCCGGTGGAGTTCGCACTCACTGCCTGGATCAGCTAGCTCCTGGCTGCTAACTGCTGCGCCTGAAGAACTACCAACTCACTCAGATCCTTCTTTTCAAGGCCGTGGACCTGCTTGTTGAACTCGTCAACTTTGCTGGACCAGTTCATGGAGCAGAACTTAGGCCCGCACATCGAGCAGAAAGCTGCTTCCTTGTAGTAGTCGTCGGGCAGGGTCTCGTCGTGCATGGAGCGGGCGGTTTCAGGGTCGAGCGAGAGAGCGAACTGCTTCTCCCAGTCGAAGGTGTAGCGGGCGTAGCTGATGGCGTCGTCGCGGTCCTGCGCGCCGGGGCGGCGGCGGGCGATGTCGGCGGCGTGGGCGGCGATCTTGTAGGCGATCATGCCGTCCTTCACATCTTTTTCGTTGGGCAGGCCGAGGTGCTCCTTGGGGGTGACGTAGCAAAGCATGGAGGCTCCGTGCCAGCCGATCATGGCAGCGCCGATGGCGCTGGTGATGTGGTCGTAGCCGGGGGCGATGTCGGTGACGAGCGGGCCGAGGGTGTAGAAGGGCGCGCCGAAGCAATATTCCACTTCCTTGTCGACTTGTTCCTTGATCTTGTCGAGGGGCACGTGGCCGGGGCCCTCTATCATGACCTGGACGTCGCTCTCCCATGCTTTCGAGGTGAGCTCGCCGAGAGTCTTGAGCTCCGCAAACTGGGCTTCGTCGCTGGCGTCGGCGATGGAGCCGGGGCGAAGGCCGTCGCCGAGGGAGAAGCTGACGTCGTACTTGGCCATAACCTTAACGATGCGGTCAAAGTGTTCGTAGAGGAAGTTCTGCCTGTGGTGGTGGGTCATCCACTGCGCGAGGATGGCCCCGCCGCGGCTGACGATGCCGGTGATACGCTTCGCAACCATCGGGACGTATTGGATGAGCACGCCAGCGTGGACGGTGAAATAGTCGACTCCCTGCTGAGCCTGCTCTTCGATGACTTCGAGATATAGGTCGATGTTCAGGTCTTCGAGCTTCTTGACGCGCTGTAGCGCCTCGTAAATGGGGACCGTCCCGATGGGTACGGGCGAGTGACGCAGGATGGTTTCGCGAATCTCAGGGATGCTGCCGCCAGTGGAGAGATCCATCACCGTGTCGGCGCCATGCTGGATGGCCATATGCAGTTTGCGCAGCTCTTCGTCGATGTTCGATGTCACCGCCGAGTTGCCGATGTTGGCGTTGACCTTACACCTGGTGGCGATGCCGATGCCCATGGGCTCGAGCTCAGGATGGTTGATGTTGGCCGGGATGATGAGGCGGCCAGCCGCGATCTCGTCGCGCACGAGCCCGGCGGAAATATTTTCGCGGCGGGCGACGTAGTCCATCTCCTCGGTGATTTTGCCCAAGCGGGCGAAGTGCATCTGGGACATATTGGCGTCACCGGTGCGCGCGGCCTCGGCTTTGCGTTTCACGATCCATTCGGCGCGGGGCTGGAGAATCTCAAGAGTTGCGTCAGGTGTAATGCCATTGGTCGTCATATATTTCCCCCTGGAAGGATCGTTGCTGGGCGATTAGCAAACTGATTCGGATTATAAATAGATGCGCGAGCTCGCACAGCGGTGACTGGAGCGAGTTGCCATGCGAGCCTGCAGGTCATAGACTGAGAGTGAGATGCAGCGCAAAAGCCAAAGTATTCGGATTGGCGCGGCCGCGGTGATCATCCTCGGCGTGATTGCCTTTCTCGCGGTTAGCGGGGTGCGGGCGAACAAGAGCTACTACGTGACCATCCAGGAACTAAACGGAATGGGATCGAAGGCTTACACGCGCAATCTGCGCGTGGCGGGCAATGTGCTCCCGGGCTCGATTCGGCACATTGGCACGAATGCGGATTTTGTTCTGGTTGAGAACTCGAACCAACTGCGGGTTTCGTACCAGGGCCAGGAGCCACCGCCGGATACTTTCAAGGACGACGCGCAGGCACTGGCGGTGGGCACGTATGGACGCGATGGCGTCTTCCACGCAACGCAGTTACAGGCCAAGTGCGCGTCCAAATACGCTCCTGCGCCCGGCGCAAAGCCGGGAGTAGCCGCCACGGGAACGGCGTCGGCGATGGCTCCAGTGACCGCCGGGCAACACTAATCCCGGGCTGCTTCTGCCTCCCGCTTCTCCGCCGGCGGGTATTTATACTCCCAACAGCATGACGCCGGTGGTTGAGCTCGAATCCGCTTCCAAGCTTTACGGCACGTTTGTCGCGCTGCGCAAGATTTCTTTGAGCATTGAGCACGGGCGTTGTTACGTTCTGCTCGGAGAGAACGGGGCGGGCAAGTCAACGCTTCTGCGGCTGATCGCGGGCTTGCTTCGAGCAACGCATGGCAGCGTAAAGGTCTTTGGAGAAAAGCCGGCTGACGTAAGGGAGCGCATCGGCTACATGAGCCATGCGTCGATGCTGTACGACGAGTTCTCTGGCTTGGAGAATCTGCGATATTTTGCCGGGCTTTACCGGGAGCAGGAGTGCATGACTGCAGAAGCGGCGTTGCAGTCGGTCGGGCTGGATGCCAGCCTGGCTCGGCCGGTGGGGCAATATTCGCAGGGGATGCGGCAGAGGGCGTCGTTGGCTCGGGTGCTGCTGGCGCAACCGGAATTGCTGCTGCTTGATGAGCCCTTCTCAAATATGGATGCCGGCAGCGCAAGGCAGATGCTGGATTTGCTGAAGGGGCTGAGGGCGCAAGGTAAGACGATCGTGCTCACAACGCACCAACGCGAATTGGCGGAGCCGATGGCGGATTGTCTGCTGACTCTGCAGGCCGGAAGCGTGGCGTCAGTGGTGGAGACTGCAGCAAGTGGGGCACGCCGATGAAGACAAATGCGGCACGTTATCTTGAGTCTCTCGGGATCAAGTATGAACTGCGGGAATATGCGGTTGATCCGGAGGAGTTTTCGGCGCTGGTGGTTGCCGAGAAAATTGAGATGCCTCCGGAACAGGTCTTCAAGACGCTGTTATGCGTGACCAGCGAGCGGGAGCACGTGTTTGCCGTGGTGCCGGGCAGCGAAGAGCTGGATTTCAAGAAACTGGCAAGGACGGCAGGCGCGCGCAAGGCGGAGATGGTCTCGCTGAAGGATGTTGAGCCTCTGACAGGCTATGTGCGTGGCGGAGTAACGGTCTTTGGAGCAAAGAAGGACTTCCCTGCTTATGTGGACGAGACGATTGAGCTGTTCGATTTGATCTCAGTCTCGGCGGGAACGCGCGGGGCACAACTGGTGATGTCTCCGGTGGATTATCTTCGAGCCTCGGGTGCGATGATTGCCGCACTGACGAAGGACGGGCGCGCATGAGACGGCCTTACTTCCTGCTGCACCTGGAGAAAGACCTGAGGATCGAGTGGCGGTCGCGGGATGCAATCAACTCGATGCTGTTTTTCGCGCTGCTGGTGGTGGTGATCTTCAGCCTGGCGTTTGATCCGACGCGGGCCGTGTCAAGACAGATTGCCGGGCCGATTCTGTGCGTGGCGATTCTGTTCGCGGCGGTCAGCGCGCTGAACCAGGCATGGGCGCGGGAACTGCGGAACAGCGTCCTGGATGCACAGCGGATGACGCCTGCGCCGGCGGCGTCGCTGTTTTTCGGCAAGGTGGTGGCGAACTTTATCTTTGTGAGCGTGGTTGAGCTGGTACTGGCTCCGCTCTTCGCGATCTTCTACAACCTGCACCCGTTGGGAAATGTGTGGCTGCTGCTGCTGGCTGTCCCGGCGGGAACGTGGGCGATCCTGGTGAACGGGACTTTTTTTGCGGCGCTGTCGATACGGTCCAGAAATCGTGAACTGCTGCTGCCGCTGATCCTGTTTCCGATTTTCATGCCGGCGCTGCTGGGCATGGCGCTGGCAACTTCGGCGATCCTGTCAGGCGAGACCGACCCGACGTGGTGGATTGAACTGCTGTTCGGCTACGACGTGATTTTCACGACGGTCAGCATGCTGCTGTTCGACCTGGTGTTGCACGCGGAGGACTAACGACCGGCCGTCCAGGCGAAAGCGCTGCGCCGCCTCCGTTCCGAGCACCGCCTCACCAGTGGCCGGTGGCCTTGAACTGGAGCAAACGCGCGGTGACAAAGGCAACGATCCACAGACCGACGACCACAGAACCGATGGTGAAGATAAGCTTACCCATGCGCTTGTCTTCGGGATGGAGGGACTTTTCTTTCCGGATGCCAAAGATCTGCCCCAGAAGGCCGATGATGAGAATAACGCCGCCGAAAATGACAGTGAACCAAGCCATGGCTATCCTTTTTACTCCAGGAAATAGAGAGTTGTGAAGGGCCATGATGCGCCGAAGCGATGCGGCGGCCTTATCCGGTAGACTGAGTAGGAGATTCAGGAATTGATGATGAAGGCATTTCGGTGGCTGTGGGGAGCGCTGACGCTGGCGCTGCTGGCCAATGGATTTCGCGTAGCCATGTACGTGGTGCCGGTCGACCAGGAACAGGGCGAGATTTCGCGGATTCTCTACTATCACGTGCCCTCCTGGTGCGGGATGGCGATATTCTTTGCCGTCAACCTGATCTGCTCGATCATGTATCTGGCTCTCCGGAACAGGAACCAGACGTGGGCGCTGAAGGCGGATGCACTGGCGCTCGCTTCGGCTGAGATGGGCGTAGTGTATTGCCTGATCGGAATGACCACCGGATCGCTGTGGGGCCGCGCGGCCTGGGGCATCTGGTGGACCTGGGATGCACGGCTGACGACTACGCTGGTGCTGTGGCTGATTTATGTCGCCTATCTGCTGGTGCGGCGGTTTGTTACCGGGCCGGAGATGCGAACGCTCGCCGCGGTCGTCGCCATATTCGGTTACCTCGACGTGCCCATCGTATATATGTCGACACGCTGGTGGCGGACGCAGCATCCTGCTCCGGTATTTTTTGGCGGCCCGAACGCCGGCGTGGATCCAAGTATGATGCCGGCGCTGTGGTGGAATCTGGCAGGATGGCTGGCGTGGGGCATTTTCGTCGTTACGCTGCGCTATTCGGCTGAGTACCGACAGCAGCAGGCGGACCGGCGGGCTGCCCAGTCGGCATTGGAGGCTGTATGAATCCCCTGTTTCACCGCCATCTTATTTTGGCTTATTCGGTCACGTGGGTTATCCATCTGTGTTATCTGTCCTATGTTTTGGTGAAGTGGAAGGTTGCGGGCAAAGCGCAGAGTAGATAAGAGATAGCGCCCGCGGGGTTGCGTATCGGCCGCGTTGAAGCGTGGCGCCACCGGGTTACTGAGGCCTTCATAAAACCCGGAATCGCCTGGACGCCATCCAATGTGACATCTCCTCGGTGCCATGAGCTCCCTTGTTCGCCACCCGCTTTTCATTGCCGTTGCTGCCGGATGGATTGTGCAGCTTGGAGAACTGATCTACGTTTTCCTGCGCCGTCGGCCCAAGCGTAAAGCAGACTGGGAGAAACTGAGCAAATTTTGAGCAATTGAAGGCCGACGCCCGGGACTTTGATTCACGCCGGTTGCGGCTGTGGTCCCAAGGCATACATTTTTCGTCTAACCAGTGCGTTCACGCAACGACTTGGTATAGGTGCAATGACGACTACGATTTCCCCGCAGCGCAACGCGACGCGCCGGCTGCCTGCCGTTCAAGCAATTTTCAAGAGAACCAACTATTCAGCGCTCCTTCTTACTTTTGCGGTCATGGCAGGATTGTCGATCGCATCTGGGCAGAATGCACAACCGACCGTGCAGAGCGCTCCGGCAACGACGGTGCAAGTCAATGTAAAAGTCGTCACGATGGCTGTGACGGTTCGCGACAAGCACGGCGCCATTGTGCCGAACCTGACAAAGACCGACTTCGCTTTGACGGAGGATGGCCGGCCGCAGACGATCAAATACTTTAATCCCGATAAAGATCTGCCGCTGAATCTCGGCTTGCTGGTGGATACGAGCATGAGCCAGCGCAAAGTGCTTGACGATGAGCGCACGGGAAGCCAGCACTTTCTGGACGCGATGCTGACCGACCCCAAGGACAGGGCTTTTGTGATCCAGTTCGATCGCGAGGTTGATCTGCTGGCGGATCTGACCGCGAACAAAGGTAGTCTGCGGTCAGCAATCGACCAGATCGGTGCGCCACAATTCCAGCAGACGAGCAGCGATGATTCGTCTGGGCAGAGTGCGGGCGGCCACCACTATGGTGGCGGCGGCACGACTCTCTATGACGCAATCTACCTTGCCTCAAACGAAGTGATGAAGAAGCAGCAGGGGCGCAAGGCTGTCGTAGTGCTGACCGACGGCGTGGATCGCGGCAGCAAAGAAACCCTGAACAGCGCCATTGAAGCGGCGCAACGCGCAGACACCGTGATTTACGCCATCTACTACAAGGGCGAGGAGTCGCACAACAACGGAGGAGGCTTTCCGGGCGGCGGTGGACGCCATGGAGGTTATGGCTATCCCGGAGGTTATCCGGGCGGCGGTGGCTATCCCGGTGGAGGACGCGGCGGACAGCGGCCGCAGTCGCAGGAATCTCATGTGGATGGCAAGAAGATTCTGGAACAGATTTGCGGGCAGACAGGCGGACGCGTGTTTGAAGTAACGAAGAAAGAGACCGCCGACCAGATCTACAACACAATTGCCGACGAGATGCGCAACCAGTACGTGCTCGGGTACACACCCGATAAACAGAGCACCAACAGCGGATATCACAAGATTGTTTTGACGGCGACGAAGAAGGACCTCACGGTGCAAACGCGCGACGGATATTACGCTGACTGAATACCGTATGTAGCCGAGGCTAAGAGTCCGGACTACAATAGGTCATCGTGCGGCGTGCACTTGCCATCTCGCTGATGCTGATCTTCAGTCTGCCGCTGGTTTCGTCCCTGCTGGGAGAGCGAGTAGCGGAAGCAGATCTCCCCGCGTGCTGCCGGAGAGATGGCCGGCACCACTGCGCGATGACTGCCGGGGAACTCATGCAGGCCTCGGCAACGCATATGGTCGGGGAGAAATGCCCTTATACACCAGCAGCTCCTGCTGTTGTCGTGCTTCCTTCGTTTACCCCAACGCCAGCGGCGATGATTTTCGCCGGTCTGATTCATCATCCCGCGATTTCACCACAGACCGAGACACAACTTCGAGTCTCGTTTGACCGCGTTCGCCAGAAACGCGGACCGCCGGCAGCCCCCCTCTCCTGATCCAACTGTCCTAACGCTGGTGTTGCCACTCTTCCTGTGGACTATCGCCAGAAATTCGTAACAGTTACGGATGTGTTTCGTCGCCGCTGCTGCGACGGGGAGGCTTTTTCAATGCGGAAGAGCGCATGGTTTGCATTGATTCTGGTTTTGTTGCCGGCGACATTTGCCCGAGCGACTGTTTTTGGCAAAGTCGGCGGGGTTGTCCACGATCCTCACCATCGCCCGATCAGCGGGGCGCAAGTCACGCTGCATGCAGCGAACTCTGATTTTTTTCAGACGCAGGAAACGAATCAGGATGGAGAGTTCCGATTTTCGGTTCCACTTGGTGAATACACGATTTCGATTTCGCAGTCAGGATTTCGGACAATCGAGCAGCCAATCACTGTGGCATCCGATACGGGGACGACACTGCACTTCCAGCTCTCGCTCGCAACGGTCGAGCAGACGACAAGAGTAACGGAACAGGCTTTGGCCACCAATCCGGATTCCGTCACTCCGACAACGCTGATCAGCCGCGAAGATATTGCCCGTACTCCAGGGGCCGATCGCACCAACAGCCTGGCAATGATCACCGATTATGTTCCGGGTGCTTATGTCACTCACGACATGCTGCACATGCGCGGCGGCCATCAACTGAGTTGGGTGATCGACGGGGTAAACATCCCGAACACCAACATCGCGAGCAATATTGCTCCGCAGATCGATCCCAAGGATATCGACTATCTCGAAGCCGAGCGTGGCAGCTATTCAGCGACTTTGGGAGATCGCACCTACGGCATCTTCAATATTGTTCCGCGCAGCGGCTTTGAGCGCAGCCGCGAAGGCGAGGTAGTGCTCACGCTGGGGAATTTCTATCAGACGAACGATCAAATAAGTCTGGGAGACCACACGGAAAAATTTGCGTGGTTCGCCAGCGCGAACGGCAATCGCAGCAATTACGGCCTGCAGCCGCCGACTGAGCAGCCGGTTCACGACGCTGAGAACGGCTATGGAGGCTTTGCGTCGTTCATCTACAACCACGACTCTGCGAACCAGTTGCGGCTAGTGACGCAGGCACGGGCGGACTACTACCAGATTCCGTATGATCCTGATCCCAATAGCTGGCAGAACCAGCTCTACAATTCGAGCGGGCTGCGCGATGGCGAGCACGAGACGGATTATTATGCGGCATTCACATGGGTGCATAACTTCAATCCATCCACGCTTCTGCAGCTATCGCCCTTCTACCACTTCAATAGCGCGAAGTATGATCCGAGCCTCAACGATCAGCCGACGGCGACAACTTCAGACCAGACTGGTAATTACGCCGGGCTGCAGGGCTCGATCTCGACGATCATTGCAAACAACTCGATCACAGGCGGCGTTTACGGGTACGGTCAGCATGAGAGCGATCTGTTTGGCGTAATTTTCAACGACGGCAGCTATCCCAATTTCTCCTATCCTCAAAGTGTTGCGGGTGGAGTTGAAGAAACGTTTCTCGAGGATAACTTCAAGGCGACGCCGTGGCTGACACTCATCGGGGGCGTGCGACAGAGCCACTTCCAGGGGGATGTCACCGACAATGCCGTTTATCCACGCGTGGGAGTTGCTGTGCAGGTCCCCTACCTGCACTGGGTGTTTCGCGGATTCTACGGTCGTTACTATCAGCCGCCGCCGCTGACCAGTGTTTCAGGTCCGGTGTTGCAATTTGCGAATGGCAACAATACCAGTTTCGTCGCGCTGCATGGCGAGCGCGACGAAGAGCACCAGTTCGGCGTACAGATTCCCTTTCGCGGATGGTTGCTCGACGCCGATACCTTTCAGACGCGAGCGAACAATTTTCTCGATCACAGCAATATCGGCGAGTCGAGCATCTTCATTCCGGTCACTGTCGACGGAGCGCTCATTCAGGCATGGGAACTCACGCTGCGGTCGCCTCAGTTATGGAGGTATGGGCAGTTTCACCTGGCGTATTCGAACCAGATTGCGCAACAACGGGGAGCCATCACCGGAGGCCTGATCTGCTATCCGCCGGATTCGGACGCGTGCGCGGTTGAGCCAGGATACTCAGCGCTGGACCACGACCAGCGGAATACTCTGAATGTCGGCTTCAATGGCAATCTGCCGTATCACGCCTTTGGGGCCTTCAACGTGTATTACGGCTCGGGATTTTCGAACGGGTACACCGATCCGCCATCGCCTTACACGGGCAATTATCTGCCGGCGCATACGACAGCGGATATTTCGGTGGGCAAGACGTTCGGGGAAAAGCTGACCGTCTCGGCTACAGCGGTAAATATTGCGAATACTCGAGTGCTTCTCGATAACAGCCTGACATTTGGAGGCTTTCACTACAACGATCCCCGCCAGATATACGGGGAGGTTCGCTATCGATTTCACTTCTAGCCGAGGTCAGGCAGGGGTCAGCACCAGGCTTTCCTTCGCCCACTCGTAGGTGAGACGAATTCCCTCTTCGAGGCTGGTACGAGCGTGCCAGCCGAGAGAGTTCATGCGGGAACTGTCCATGAGTTTTTGGGGTGTGCCGTCGGGTTTGGAGGCGTCGAATTGGAGTTCGCCATCGAAGCCGATGACGCGGCAGACCAGTTCAGCCAGCTCGCGAATGGTGAGGTCGTGTCCCGTGCCGATGTTGATGAGCGGCGGCTCTTCGGAGTTGAGGAGAGTGCTGAATCTGGCGTCGGGCAGCTTCATCAGGAAAACACAGGCCTCAGCCAGGTCGTTACTATAGAGCAGTTCCCGGCGCGGAGTACCGGTTCCCCAGACAACGATCTTCTTCTCGCCCGTGGCTTTGGCTTCCGCGGCTTTGCGAATGAGCGCCGGCAGCACATGCGACTTGTTCAGGTCGAAGTTATCCCCGGGGCCGTAGAGGTTGGTGGGCATGGCGGCGAGAAATTGCGTGCCGTATTGGCGGTTATAGGCCCAACACATCTCGATACCAGCGATCTTGGCCAGAGCGTAGGCGCGGTTCGTGGGCTCAAGGGGGCCGGTGAGCAGATACTCCTCTTTAATCGGCTGCGGGCAAAGCTTGGGATAGATGCAGCTTGATCCGAGAAAGAGCAGGCGCTTGACACCGGAGCGGTATGCCGCGTCGATGATGTTGGTCTGAATCTCGAGGTTGTCTCGGATGAAATCGGCGGGGTAAGTGTTATTGGCGAGAATTCCGCCGACTTTCGCGGCGGCGAGAAAGACATAGTCGGGGCGTTCGTCGGCGAAAAATTTCTCGACGGCAGGACCATTCATGAGGTCCAGCTCGGCCCGATTGGTCAGCAGCAGGTTGGTGTTGCCCTGCCGCTCGAGCTCGCGCCGGATGGCACTGCCGACGAGTCCGCGATGTCCGGCGACAAATATCCTGCTGTTCGTTTCCATTGCCTGATCTCCGTCGCTTACAGCTCGTGATAGTTGTAGGTAGCGAAGCCGTGCTTCTTAACCAGAGCGTCACGCTCGGCAGCGGAGAAGTCTTCTGTGACCATCTCTTTCACCAACTCTTCAAAAGTCGTACGCGGCGTCCATCCCAACTCGCGGCGTGCCTTAGAAGGATCGCCGAGCAGTGTTTCGACCTCAGTCGGCCGGAAGTAGCGCGGATCGACACTAACGACAAGGTTGCCCTTTGCATCGTAGGCTTTTTCATCAACGCCAATGCCTTCCCAGCGCAGAGGCATATCAAGATATTCAGCACTGAGCTTTACGAAGTCGCGCACGCTGTGTTGCTCACCAGTGGCGATAACGTAATCGCGAGGCTCTTCCTGCTGCAGCATGAGCCACTGCATCTCGATGTAGTCGCGGGCGTGGCCCCAATCGCGCAGAGCATCCATGTTGCCGAGGTAAAGCGTGTCCTGCAGTCCGGCCTTGATGCGGGCGAGAGCGCGGGTGATTTTACGGGTGACGAAGGTCTCGCCGCGCAGTGGTGATTCGTGATTGAAGAGGATCCCGTTGCAGCCGTAGATACCGTAGGCTTCGCGGTAGTTGACGGTAATCCAGTAAGCGTACAGCTTGGCGACGGCGTAGGGCGAACGCGGATAGAAGGGTGTGGTTTCACTCTGCGGAATCTGCTGAACGAGACCATAGAGCTCCGACGTAGAAGCCTGATAGAAGCGGGTTTTCTTCTCAAGACCCAGGATGCGAATGGCTTCAAGGAGACGGAGAGTGCCGAGAGCGTCGGCATTCGCGGTATATTCGGGCTCCTCGAAAGAAACCTGCACATGGCTCTGTGCGGCGAGATTGTAGATCTCGTCAGGCTGTACCTTCTGCACGATGTGCGTGAGGACAGTGGAGTCGGTGAGGTCTCCGTAATGCAGAATGAAGTGCCGGCGGGCTACGTGCGGGTCCTCATAGAGGTGGTCGATGCGGTTCGTGTTGAAGAGCGAGCTACGGCGCTTGATGCCGTGCACCTCGTAGCCTTTTTTCAGCAAGAACTCCGCAAGGTAGGCTCCATCCTGTCCGGTTACGCCGGTGATGAGGGCTTTTTTCAAGTCTTTTGCTCCTGTGAGTAGCGTATCGAACTGCCACTGGTGACAGCTATCCTGAATGTTGCCTCATAAGAGCCACACTCATTCGATCAATTTGTAAGGGCCAGCCGAAATTTTTATTCCGGACTTGGCGTACGGGCTTCGGACCCGGTTGCGGAACGAACTTCCCGCGCAGCCGATTCGGCTACAAGGCTTTGCATCTCGAGTTCGAAACGCCGCAGAACCTGCTCTCGTCCAAGATGCTCTTCGGCATAGAGGCGGGCCGAACGGCCCATCGCCTCACGCATCGATTTGTCCGCGGCGAGTTTCAGGACGGCCTCGAGCAGAGCCTGCTCATCGCCCGGCGGAACATTGATACCTCGCCCAGCGACAACTTCAGCTACCTGTGTGCCGGCAGCAGCGGTTGAAATAACCGGCCTTCCGCTGGCCAACATGCCTGTCAGCTTCGAAGGCATTACCAGATCGGCAGCATCTTCTTTCTGTGGAAGCAGATGCATATCCGCCGCATTCAACAGCTCATTCAGTTTCTCGACTGGCTGGAGAGGCAATAGTGAGACGTTCTTCAAACCGGACGTCATCTGCTCGAGTTGGGGACGAAACGCGCCGTCGCCGCAAAAGACAAAATGCAGGTGCGGATTATCGCGGAGCTGTCGAGCGAGCGGCGGCAAAGTCTCAAGCCCTTGCTTCAGACCGAGGTTGCCGGAGTAGAGCAGCACGACCTGGTCGTCGGAGAGACCGAGCCCCTGGCGTATCTGATTGGGCCCATGCAGCGGCCGGACGGAGTCTACATCTACCCAGTTGGGAAAGTGGACAGCCTTGCGGTTGTCGATCCCTTTCTCTTCCAGGCGCCGAACCATGTTCGGTGAAATGCTGGAGACGCGAGTGAAACCGCGCATGACGAAGCGCTCATAGGCGAGGGCAAAGTTATGGATGACGCCCTGCGACGGGAGCAGGTTGAGATCGAAAGCAGCGTCGATTTCGAAGTCCTGAATGTGAAGCCAGGAGGATGCACCGGAGAGCATTGCGGCAAGAATGGCGGAGGGGGCTCCGAAAAACGCCGGCTCAATGGCCAACACGATGTGCGGACGCCAAAGTACGGCAGACAACATGACCGGCAGGCTGCTGGTGGCGAAGGAACCCAGATGCACCATGCGGGTTATTCCATTAGGACGTTTGGGAACCCATAGCGGACAACGATAAATCTGTGCTCCGGCGGGGGAAGTTTCTTTGCGGTACTGCCACCACTGGTAATCGTCGCGGACCTTCCAGGCAGGATAATAGGGTGGCGTCGTGATGACGCGGACGTCGTGGCCGCGCGCTGCCAGCCACTCCATCATCTCGCCGGAATATTTGCCTATGCCAGTCAGCTCTGGTGAATAATTCAGGCCCAGCAGCAGGATGCGCAAATTTCGGTGTCCTTTCTGGCTAAGGGCCCCGTTACTTTGGGACCTCATTTGGGGTTACTAGAAGGGATGCCTCATCTCCAGCATATTCGATTTCCGCGATTTTGTTCCGTCATGAGAAGCTAAATCTGTCTCTTACGATGGCCCGTTCTCTGCTGCAACGCATAAATACTCAACCTTTTGCGGTCCTCGGCGTTCTCCTGCTGGCCGCCTTTACGCTGGCGGCCGTATTCGCCCCGGCCATCGCCCCGGCTAATCCGGCGACGATCGACCTTGGTCACCGGCTGGCGGGCCCCAGTGCGGGGCACTGGCTGGGAACCGATGAGCTGGGCCGGGATATCCTGTCGCGCATTGTGTATGGAGCGCGATTGTCGTTGATAGTTGCGGTGTCCGTTGTCGGCTGCTCTCTGTTTCTGGGCATTGTGCTGGGCGGAATCGCCGGATACTACGGCGGTGTGCTGGATACGATGCTGAATATCTTCGTTATGAATGCCTTTCTTGCACTTCCGGGCATACTTTTGGCGATAGCGTTTGTGGCCTTTCTCGGTCCCGGCTTAATCAATTTGATTCTGGCGTTGTCGATCGGGGGATGGGTGGGGTACGCCCGGCTTGTCCGGGGGCAGGTGCTGGCGGTGAAGGAGAGGGAGTTTGTAGAGGCTGCCCGGGCATTGGGGGCGAGCGACCTGAGGATCTTCGTCCGGCACATCCTGCCCAACATCATCCAGCCGCTGATCGTGCAGTCGGCGATCGGGATGGCAGGGGCGGTGTTGGCGGAGGCGACGCTGAGCTTCCTGGGGCTGGGGGTTCCACCACCGTCGGCAAGCTGGGGATCGATGCTGGACGGAGCGCGGTCCCACCTCTTTGACGCGCCGCACCTGGTGATCTTCCCGGCGCTGGCAGTGATGCTGTGCGTGCTGGCCTTCAACTTCCTGGGGGACGCGCTGCGGGACTACCTCGATCCGCGGACGCGGATCACGATGGGGTTATAGGCGTGCTGGTGGGCGTCATCTCAGATACGCATGG
>Ga0335075_10003387_pt1 | contig 25352 bp, 25 predicted proteins | sample Lox_Sample_24_FD_206723 | JGI IMG/M metagenome (GOLD analysis project Ga0335075, IMG submission 206723) | Soil microbial communities from Loxahatchee National Wildlife Refuge, Florida, United States - Lox_Sample_2.4 | ecosystem: Environmental > Terrestrial > Soil > Wetlands | place: USA...
GTCTCTATTCCGGTGGATCCGGTGGCGACCGCCGCAGCCTATCAGGCGGCGGCCAAGCAGGGTGTCAAGCTGGTATTCATGGACAATGTCCCGAACGGCATGTCGGCCGGACACGGCTATGTCAGCGTGGTCTCGGCCGACAACTACGGCAATGGCGTTGCCGCCGCGCTGCTGCTGGTCGAGGCATTGAAGGCGAAGGGCACGGTCGGCCTGGTCTTTCATGCGGCCAATTTCTTCGTCACGCATCAGCGCTACGTCGCGGTCAAGAACACGCTGACGAAGTATCCGGGGGTCAAGGTGGTGGAGGAGCAAGGCATCGCCGGCCCGGACTTTTCCGGCGAGGCCGAGAGGGTTGCATCGGCGATGCTGACCGCGCATCCGACGCTCGACGGCATTTGGGCCGTATGGGACGTGCCGGCCGAAGGCGTGGTGTCGGCGGCACGGACCGCCGGCAAGACGGATCTGCTGATCACGAACTGCGACCTTGGCGAGAATGTCGCCATCGACATGGCGCAGAAGCAGTTCATCGTGGGAATTGGTGCGCAGCGCCCGTTCGACCAGGGTGTCACGGAGGCGAAGCTTGCAGGCTACGGCCTGCTCGGCAAGCCCGCGCCGCCTTATGTCGCGCTGCCTGCGCTGCCGGTCACGCGTTCCAACCTGCTCACCGCATGGCAGACGGTTTACCACGGCCCGGCACCGGGCCTCGTGCAGCGGGCGATGCGGTCCTAGGCGCGAGGAAGGCAGCAGGGATGAAGCACCTCAATGTCGGCATGGTTGGCGGCGGATTCATGGGCAAGGCGCACGCGCTGGGACATGCGGCGATGCCGATGTTCTTCTGGCCCGCGCCGGCGATCCCGGTCCGGAAGATGGTCGCGGATCTCACGCCCGCGCAGGCGGAAGAGGCGCGGAGCCGCTTCGGGTTCGAAGCGGCTGCACGAGACTGGCGGGAACTGGTGGAGAGCAAAGAGATCGACGTCGTCGATATCGTCACGCCGAACGATTCGCACGCCGAGATTGCGATCGCGGCCGCCGCAGAGGGCAAGCACATCCTCTGCGAAAAGCCGCTGGCGCGAACTGCGGCCGAGGCCAAGCGGATGCTCGATGCGGTGCGCGCCGCCGGTGTCGTGCACATGGTGGCGTTCAATTACCGCCATACGCCGGCGGTGGCGCTCGCCCACCAACTGATCGCAAGCGGCCGGATCGGCGCGATCCTGAATTTCCGCGGCACCTATTTGCAGGACTGGCCGGCGGACCCGAACTCCCCGCTCTCCTGGCGCTTCCGGAAAGAGATCGCCGGATCAGGAGCGGTGGGCGACATCGGCACGCACGTGATCGATATGGCACGCTACCTGGTGGGCGAGATCGTTGCGGTCAACGCGGTGACCAGGACCTATATCGCCGAGCGCCCGGTGCAGTCGGGCGGCGTCGACAGGCTGGGGACCGGAGAGCGGCGCGCGGATCTGCCGAAGGCGCCGGTCGATGTCGATGACGAGGTGATGACATTGCTGCGCTTCGCCGGCGGGGCGATCGGCTCGATCGAGGCGACCCGGAACGCATACGGGCGCAACAACTACCTGACCTTCGAAATCCACGGTGCGAGAGGCTCGATCTCTTTCAACTACGAGCGGCGCGACGAGCTGCAGGTCATGTTCGCCGACGATCCCGCCGAGTATCGGGGCTTCCGCACGATCTACACCGGCCCGGCTCATCCTTACGGCGAGGGGCTGTGGCCGATTCCAGCACTCGGGATCGGCTACGGGGAGACCAAGGTCATCGAGAGCTACGTCTTTATGAAATCGGTGGTCGAGGCAACGAGTCCGGTTCCGAATTTCGAGGATGGCTATCGCATCGCGCTGATCGCGGACGCGATGCTCGCATCCGCGCAGAGCGGCTCCTGGACCACGGTCGGGGCATGAGCGCGTGCGCTGCCGGGCCGGACGCGGTCCGGATGCGCAGCATCAGCAAGTACTTCGGCGGGATCACAGCACTCGACGGGGTCGATCTCGTGGTCCGGCCCGGCTCCGTGCACGCCCTGCTCGGCGGCAATGGCGCCGGCAAATCGACGATCCTCAAGATCCTCTCCGGCGTGCAGCCGCCGAGCGCCGGAAGCGTGGAAATTTTCGGGGTCACGGTCAAGGAATTCTCGCCGGAGGCCGCACGCAGGGCCGGGGTTGCGATGATCTACCAGGAGATGAGCCTGGTGCCGACGCTCACGGTTGCGGAGAACATCTTCCTCACCCGCGAGCCGAAGACGGGCGGCATCTTTCTGGACGACCGGACTACGGTCGGGCGGGCGCGCGAGCTTTTGGCGAAGCTCGGAGCGACGATCGATCCGCGCGCCCCGGTCGAGCGGCTCAGCGCCGGCCAGAAGCAGATGACGGAGATCGCCAAGGCGATTTCGCAGCAGGCGCGGATCCTGATTCTGGACGAGCCGACCTCGGCACTCAGCAGCGCCGAGATCAGCCACCTGTTCGGTTTCCTGCGCGGCCTCCGCCAGCTTGGCGTCGCGGTGATCTACGTTTCGCACAAGATGGACGAGATCCAGCAGATCGCGGACACTGTCACCATTCTGCGCAATGGGCGCCATGTCGTCACGAAGGCGCTGCCGGAACTCACGCTTGATGCGATCATCGAATACATCGTCGGCCGACGCGTGCACGCCTTCGAACGGCGGCCGCGCGCGGTCGATCGCAACCGGCGGCCGCTGCTCGAGCTGCGCCACGTGCATGGCCCGCGCTGGCCGATCGATGCCTCGCTCGTCCTCTATCCCGGGGAAGTTCTCGGGATCGCGGGGCTGCTCGGGTCGGGGCGGAGCGAGCTCGCGCGCGTGCTTGCCGGGATCGATCCCGTCACTCAGGGCGAAGTGGTGGTGCGCGACAAGGTGCTCCGGAACCCCTCGGCCCGGAGGATGATCGCGGCCGGCATTGCGATGATTCCGGAGGATCGGCGCACCGAGGGACTGATCCTCGAGCACAGCATTTTCAGCAACATCTGCCTGCCGACGATCGACCGGCTTTCGCCCGGCGGTTTCGTCGATGACCGCAAGGCCCGGTCGGTCGCTGCCGAACTGATGGATCGCCTGCACGTGAAATCCGGCTCGATCCGGGCTCCGGCACGGACCCTCTCGGGCGGCAACCAGCAGAAAATCGTGCTTGCGAAATGGCTGGCGGCCGAACCCGATATTCTCGTCCTCGACGAGCCTACGGCCGGGGTCGATATCGGCAGCAAGGCCGAGATAGTCGCCTTGATCCGGGCGCTCGCCGATGCCGGCAGGGGCATCATCATGATCTCGTCGGAACTCGCAGAACTGCTTGCGACCAGCGACCGGATCCTGATCATGCGCGCCGGACGGCTGGTCCGGGAGATCGCGCGCGAGGAAATCGATGGCTGGGCGGGCGCCGGCGCGATCGGCGGCGAGCAGATTTCGGACCTGGAAAAAGGGCTTGAACTGGCGATTCAGGAGGCGGGTCCGGGTGCCTGAGGGCGCCACCGGCAAAACCTCCGGTGGCGCCGCGGAAGCCGGCGGCCTCGCCGCCGCCATCGGCGATTGGCGGCAATACGTCGTCTATGGCGGCTTTGTCGTCATTTTCGTAATCTTTGCGCTGACGCTGCGCGACCGCGGCTTCCTTACTCCGTTCAACCTGCTGAACATCGTCCGCCAGACCGCGATCATTGCGATCATGGCGACCGCGATGACATTCGTGCTTTGCGCGGGCGAGATCGATCTCTCCGTGGGCGCGCTTGCCGGATTCGTTTCCGTGACGACGGCGATGAGCATCGATGCGTTTGGAACCGCGGCGGGGATCGTGGCCGGTCTCGCGACCGGCCTGGTGGTCGGCGCGGCCAATGCGGTGCTCACCACCGTGGTCGGCATCCCGTCGTTCCTGGTGACGCTGGCGATGATGGGCATCGCCACCGGAACGGCGATGTGGGTGAGCGGCTCCGCGGCGATTCCGATCGTCGATCCGAGCTACACCACGCCCTTCGGGTCGGGCAACCTGGGGGCGGTGCCGAGCCTGCTGCTCTGGATGGCCGCCGTGGCGGTGATCGGGCAGGGCGGGCTGCGCAAGACGAGTTTCGGGCGGAAGGTGCTGGCGACCGGCGGCAGCGTGCTTTCGGCGCGCTACAGCGGCGTCGATACCAGGGCCATCAAGCGCTACGTCCTGATTGCCTCGGCGCTCAGCGCCGCCCTGGCGGGGATGCTGTATGCGGGCCGGCTGCATACCGGGCGCTACCAGCTTGGCCAGGGCGACGAGCTCTCCGTAATCGCCGCGGCGGTACTCGGCGGCACCAGCCTGTTCGGCGGCAAGGGCACTGTTGCCGGCTCGATTGTCGGCGCGCTGATGATCGGGCTCATCAACAACGGGCTGATCCTGATGAACCTCGAATACAGCCAGCAACTGATCGCCCGCGGCGTCATCATCATCCTGGCCGTTGCCCTCGGGAGCACGCGCTAGCCTTCTGCCTGCGGGCGCGAGCGCGGCAGGATCGGGATCGCGAGCAGCAGCCAGACCCAGCGTGCGAGCCGGCCGTCGTACTGCGCCACGGCGATAGAACCGGCGAACACGGCAACAATCTCGAGCGAACGGGAAATCTCGCGCCATCGCCGTCCCGGCGGCTCGCGCGATTCCACCAGGCCCTGCCGCACCGCATAGAGCCAGAGGAGGATCAGCAGGAGCGAAGCCGCGATCATCGTCGCGGCATAGACGGAGGTCGCGATGGCGCCGCCGTTGCGGCTGACGAGCGCGGTCGTGAACGGCATGAAGCCGACCACGAGGAGGAAGAGAATGTTGATCTCGGCGAACCGCTCGTCCGCGGCGCGCATCGAGCCGAACTGTCTCGTGTAGCCGAGCCAGTACTGGCCGATCACGAGAAAGCTGAGGATATAGGCCAGATATCTCGGCCAGAGGCCGGCCAGCGCGTGCAGCAGCCGGGCGCCGCCGAGGCCGGCGATGCTCTCGGGCAGCTCGATGTTCAGGATCAGGAGCGTCATCGAGACGACGACCACGCCGTCGGTGAATGCGTTCAGGCGGCTGACGTCGCGGATGCGGGCGCGGCGGCCGGTCATCGGTGTCGGTTCCAGCATCGTCTCTCCCCCCTCGGTTCCGGCTCTCTTGCCGCCGAATTCATCATGACGAGCTCCGCCCGGTGCGGCTATACGCTGGCGCGGCGTTCCGAGGACGAACCAGGGAGCACGCCGATGCCCGCCAAGCCGATCCCCGAGGGCTATCACAGCGTGACGCCCTATCTCATCGCCGCGAATCCGGCCGGGCTGATCGACTTCCTCGCGGCCGCATTCGGCGGCACCGTCAAGGAACGACTCGATCGTCCCGACGGCATGGTCATGCACGCGGAGGTGCGGATCGGCGACTCGCTGGTGATGACGGGCGCAGCAAGTGCGGCCAATCCGCCGCAGCCGGCGACGCTGCATCTTTACGTCGCCGATGCCGACGCCACGTACCGGCGCGCCCTTGAAGCGGGTGCGACCTCCGTCCGGGCGCCCACCGAGCAGTTCTACGGCGACCGCACCGGCGGTGTGCGAGATCCCGCAGGCAATACCTGGTGGATCGGCACGCATATCGAGGATTTTTCGCCGGCGGAGCTTCGGACCCGTGCCGCCGCCTTCATGGCGAAGCAGGCTTGACCGGCTTGAGCGCGAGGGCCCGGGCGTAAACCTGCCGGCGCGGGGCGCCGGTTTCGGCGGCGACCGATGCCGCCGCTTTGCTGACGCTCATTCCGCCGGCGAGCAGCGCCTCGAGCCTGGCGTCGCATTCCCTCGCCGGCGCCGCCGCGACCTCCGCCGCCGCCGGCCCGACGACGAGCGTGATCTCGCCGCGGACCGGCGCGGTGCGGTAGTGGGCGGCCAGTTCGGCGAGCGTGCCGCGGCGCACCTCCTCGAAGCGCTTGGTGAGCTCGCGCGCCACGGCGGCGTCGCGAGGAGCAAAAGCCGAGGCCAGATCCGCGAGGGTCGCCGCCAGCCGATGCGGCGCCTCGTGCCAGAGGAGGGTCGCGGCAAGCCCCGCCCGTTCCAGGGCGGCGATGCGGGCGAAGGCAGCGCGGCGGGCGGCCGGACGGGGCGGCGGAAAGCCGAGGAAGAGGAACGGGGTGGGCGGCAGGCCGGAAAGCGTCAGCGCCATCAAGGCGGCGTTCGGTCCGGGTACCGCCGAGACCGGCAGCCCGGCCGCCACGGCGGCCCGCACCAGCCGGAAGCCGGGATCGGAAATGAGCGGCGTGCCGGCGTCGGAGACGAGCGCGATGCGCCGGCCCTCGCCGAGGAGGCGCAGGAGCTCCGGAATGCGCCGTTCCTCGTTATGCTCGTGCAGCGCGGAAAGTCGCGCCGGGACCCCGAAAGCGCGAGCCATCGGGCCGGTTATTCTTGTATCCTCGCAGAGCACGAGATCGGCCGCCCGGAGCGCGGCAAGGGCGCGCGCCCCGATATCGCCGAGGTTGCCGATCGGTGTGGAAACCAGCACAAGGCCGTCCGGCAGGCTGGCCGCCGGCCGGTCGAGGGGTGGGTGAGATGGTTCGTCGGGCATGGCTGGTCCTGCTTTGCACTCTGGGGCTCGCCGCATGCGCGGGAGAGAGCCCGCTCGTCATGTCCGGGCGGCCAGCTGGACTCTATCCCGGCGCCACGTCTTCAGTTGCGCTTCAGCGGCGGAAGGTGTCCATCCTCCTGCCGCTCAGCGGGCCGCTTGCACCGATCGGCCAGGATATGCTCCAGGCGGCGGAACTCGTGCTGTCAGAGCCGGGCTCGCCGCCATTCCAGCCCTACGACACCAACGGCACGCCGGCGGGGGCGGCCAGCGCGGCCAGCCAGGCGGTTGCCGAGGGGGCGGGCATCATCCTCGGCCCGCTGACGGGGGGGGACACGGCTGCCGCCGCGCCGATCGCGCGCAAGGCGGGCGTGCCGATGGTGGCCTTCACCAACGACGAGACGGAGGCGCGCCCCGGGGTCTGGGTGTTCGGCATTACGCCGGGCCAGCAGGTACGCCGCCTGATCGCCTTCCTGCAAAGCCGGGGCAAGACGCGGATTGCCGCGCTGCTGCCGGACAGCGCCTTCGGCTCGGCCATGCAAGCGGCGGTGCAATCGGCGGCCGGCGCGGCGGGCGATCCTTCGCCGACGATCCAGACCTATACGCCGGGCATGGCGAACCTGAACGAGGCGGTACGCATCCTTTCCGACTATGCCAACCGCCGCGGCCCGATCGAGGCGCAGATGAAGGCGGCACGCGAGCTCGATAACGCCGCGGGACGGGCGCGGCTGGCAGCGCTCAACCGCCTGCCGATTCCGCCGCCGCCGTTCGATGCGCTGGTGCTGGCCGCCACCGGCACGACGCTCGAGGAGATCGCGGCGCTGCTGCCGTACTATGACATCTATCCGGGCGCGGTGCAGGTCGTCGGCCCGATTCTCTGGCAGGATCCGAACGCGCGGCGCGGTGCTGCACTCGGCGAGGCGTGGTATGCCGCGCCCGATCCATCCGCGCGCCAGCAATTCGCTGCCGCCTATGCGGCCAAGTACGGCGCCGAACCGCCGTTCCTTGCCGACCTCTCTTTCGATGCGGCGGCGCTGGCGCGCGTGCTGGCGCAAGGACCGGGCTACTCGACGGCGGCACTCACCAATCCGAGCGGGTTCTCGGGCGCCGACGGGGTGCTGGCGCTCAGGCCGGACGGGCAGGTAAGGCGCGGCCTTGCGGTGTTCGTGATCGGCGGCGGCGGTCAGGCGAGCGTGCTCGATCCAGCGCCGACCAACCTGGCCACGCCGGGAACCTGAGGCCGGCTTGCGCGCCGGTGCGGCGTGGCTCGCGCTGTTTCTCGCTGCCCCGCCGCTCTTTGTGCTGGCAGTCCTCGGCCTGGCCGGCGAACTCTCCTTGCTGCCGCTGCTCGTCGCCGCGGCGGCGCTGGTCGTGACAAGCTGGGTGCTGGCCCGGCTGTGGAGCGCCGCGATCGATCGCCTCGTGGCTCTGCTCGACGATTTCGGCGGCGGAGACCAGGTCGCGCGGCGCCAGCCGGCGCCACGCCTGGCATTTCTGGCCCCGCTCACGGCTGCCCTCGGCCGGCTCGCGCGCCGCCTCACCGCGGAGGCAGCGCGGCAGGCCGAGCGTCGCGAGATCGACGAGGCGATCGTCGAGCGGCTGCCCGACCCGGTGCTGCTGCTCGACGCCGAGCACCGCGTCGCCCGCGCCAATGAGGCGGCGCGCCAAGCCTTCGGGGCGGAGCTTCCCGCCGTTCTCCGCCATCCGGAGCTGCGTGCGGCGATCGCACGCACGCTGGCGCGCGGCAGCGGCGAGACCGCGGAGGTTTCGCTTACGGTGCCGATCGAGCGCACGGTGCAGGCGACCGTGCTGCCGCCTGATCGGGCCGCACCCGGCCGCAGCGTGCTCGTTCTCTCGGACCGAACGCGCGAGCGTGCCGTCGAGCGGATGCGCGCCGACTTCGTCGCCAATGCCAGCCACGAATTGCGCACGCCGCTAGCCAGCCTGATCGGTTTCATCGAGACGCTGCGCGGCCCGGCCGCGGACGACCCGCCGGCGCAAGCCCGCTTCCTCGGCATCATGGCTGCCGAGGCGGCACGCATGCAGCGCCTGATCGACGATCTGCTGTCACTTTCGCGCATCGAGCTGGTCGAGCATCAGCAGCCGGCCGGCAAGGTCGCGCTGCCGACCCTGCTGCCGCGCCTGGTCGCCGGCTTCGAGCCGAGGCTGGCCGAGCGGCGCATGCAGATGGGGCTCTCTCTCGCGGCAGATCTGCCGCCGGTGACGGCCGATCCCGACCAGCTTACGCAGGTGGTGCAGAATCTGCTCGACAACGCCTTGAAATATGGCCGCGAGGGCGGGCATGTGCAGCTTACCGCCGAGGCGGAGGGCTCGGGTGTGGCGATCGCCGTGACCGACGATGGCCCAGGCATTCCGCGCCAGCACCTGCCGCGCCTGACGGAGCGCTTCTATCGCGTGGACAAGGGCCGCTCGCGCGCGGTGGGCGGCACCGGGCTCGGTCTCGCCATCGTCAAGCACATCGTCAACCGCCATCGCGGCCGGCTGCTGATCGAGAGCACGGAAGGCGTCGGCACCACCTTCCGGATCTGGCTTCCCGCGGCATCGAGTCCGCCGGGGGTTTCCTGAAGGAGGCGGGGGCGGCCAGCCTGCGCGCGGCCGGCCGGCGGGTGTCCCGCCGCGATCGTTTGCCGCTCGCGGCGGCAAAAAGTAAGGGGATTGGCAGGCCACTGAAAACAAAGGGCTAGTGTGCCGAGCCAGAGAGTCAGCACAGTGGCAGGAAGCATGGCGATCGTACGCACAGTTGCAGTGTTCTGCGGCGCGAGCAGCGGCGCCGACCCGGTGTTCCGCCGCGCCACGGCGACGCTCGGCCAGCGCCTCGCCGAGGCGGGTATCGGCGTGGTCTATGGCGGCGGCCAGGTCGGGCTGATGGGCGTGCTTGCCAACGCCGTGCTCGCCGCCGGCGGGCGTATCGCCGGCGTCATTCCGGAGATGCTGGTCAGGCCCGAGATCGCCCACCCGGGGCTTGCCGGGCTGATCGTCACGCGCGACCTGGCCAGCCGCAAGCAGCGGATGTTCGACCTTGCCGACGCGTTCATAGCCCTTCCCGGGGGCATCGGGACGCTCGATGAAACGATCGAGATGCTGACCTGGCGGCAGCTCGGACTGCATGCGAAGCCAGTGCTGATCTGCGATGTCAGAGGCTCGGCCGCTTCGTTCTCGGCCTGCATCGAGAGCGTGGTCCGCCAGGGCTTTGCCGAACCCCGAGTGTACGATTTCTTCGAGGTGCTGCCCGGCGTCGAGGCGGTGCTGGCCAGGCTTCAGGCGACGCCGGTGACGAAGCGCTCGAGCCAGTGGACGTTGTAGGTGCCGGCGGCGAACTCCGGCGCGTCGACGATCCGGCGAAACAGCGGCAGCGTGGTCTCGATCCCGATGATCGCAAATTCATCGATCGCCCGGCCGAGGCGGGCGATCGCCTCGGCGCGGCAGCTTGCATGGACGATCAGCTTCGCCACCAGGCTGTCATAAAAGGGCGTGACCACGAGCCCGGCATAAAGCGCCGAATCGACCCGGACGCCGAAGCCGCCGGGAGAATGATAGGCCGCGACGCGGCCGGGCGAGGGCACGAAGCTCGCCGGATTTTCGGCATTGATCCGGCATTCGATCGCGTGGCCGGTGAGCCGGATATCCGCCTGCGCGTAGCCCAGGGTCTCGCCGGCGGCTATCCGGATCTGCTCGCGCACCAGATCGATGCCGGTGATCATCTCCGTGACCGGATGCTCGACCTGCAGGCGGGTGTTCATCTCGATGAAGGAGAACTCGCCGTCCTGGTAGAGGAATTCCAGCGTGCCGGCGTTCCGGTAGCCGATGGCGGCCAGCGCGGCGGTGGCGAGCATGCCGAGCCGCTCGCGCTCGGCCGGCGCCAGCGCCGGCGAGCCTGCCTCTTCGAGCAGCTTCTGGTGACGGCGCTGCAAGGTGCAGTCGCGCTCGCCGAGATGGACGACGTTGCCGGCATGGTCGGCCAGCATCTGCAGCTCGATATGCCGCGGCTGGTCGAGATATTTCTCGAGATAGAGGGCGCTGGCGCCGAATGCGGCGCGCGCCTCCGCGCGCGCCAGGGCCAGTCCCTCTTCGAGCCCCGCCGCCTCCCGCACCACCTGCATGCCGCGGCCGCCGCCGCCCGCGGCAGCCTTGATCAGCACCGGATAGCCGAGCTCCGCGGCCGCACGCTCGGCACCTGCGAGGTCGGTGATCGCCTCGAGCGAGCCGGGCACCAGCGGCACGCCATGCTTTCGCATCACCCGCTTGGCCTCGATCTTGTCGCCCATCATGCGGATGTGCCGCGGGCTCGGGCCGATGAAGGTGAGGTCGTGCGCGGCCACCATCTCGGCGAATTCGGCATTCTCGGAGAGGAAGCCGTAGCCCGGATGGATCGCGTCTGCGCCGGTAATGATCGCGGCGGAAAGAATTGCCGCCATATTGAGGTAACTATCGCGTGCCGGCGGCGGGCCGATGCAGACGCTCTCGTCGGCGAGCCGGACATGCATCGCTTCGGCATCCGCGGTCGAGTGCACGGCGACCGTCGGGATGCCGAGCTCGCGGCAGGTTCTCTGGATGCGCAGCGCCACCTCGCCGCGGTTGGCGATCAGGATCTTCTCGAACACCGCGGCATCCCCGGCTCTTGCGGTTGCTATTCCAGGACCATCAGCGGCTCGTCATATTCCACCGGCATGCCCGACTGCACGAGGCGGCATCCCCGGCTCTTGCGGTTGCTATTCCAGGACCATCAGCGGCTCGTCATATTCCACCGGCATGCCCGACTGCACGAGCACGCGCGCCACCCGGCCCGGCCGCGGCGCCTTGATCTGGTTGAACGTCTTCATCGCCTCGACCAGCAGCAAGGTCTGGCCGGCTGCCACCGCCTGCCCCACCGTGACGAACGGTGCCGCGCCAGGCTCCGGGGCAAGATAGGCGATGCCGACCATCGGGCTTTTCACCGTCCCCGGATGCAGCGCCGCGTCCTCGGAAGCTGCGGCTGCCTCCGCCGCGGCGGCGGCGGGAGCAACCGGGACTTCGGTCGCAGGGAGGGCGGGCGCGGCGGCGCGGCGAACCACGCGGATCCGCCCTTCCTTCTCATTGACTTCGATCTCGGTGAGCCCGGTCTCGACGAGCAGGGCGGCCAGGGCGCGGATTGCCTCGGCATCGAACGGCGGCTTGCTCACCCGGCGCGCTCCCTCAGAATATCGGCCATTCCTTCGAGCGCCAGGGCGTAGCCGCGGACGCCGAATCCGGCGATCACGCCGTCCGCAGAGCGGGCTGCGAGCGAGCGGCGGCGGCAGGCGCCGTGCCGCTGGCCGTTCGTCAGTTGCACTTCGACGACCGGCAGTGCAACCGCCCTGAGGGCGTCCATCAGGGCGATCGAGGTGCTGGCATAGCCTCCCGGGTTGATCACGATTCCCGAGGCGCGGCCCCGGCATTCCTGGACCCAGGAGATGATCTCGCCCTCGCCGTTGGTCTGGCGGAAATCGATCGCGAGACCGAGTTCGAGCGCGGTCTCCGCACAGAGCTGCTCGAGATCGTCGAGCGTTGCCGTGCCGTAGAGATCGGGTTCGCCGAGCCCCATCAGATTCACGTTCGGCCCGTTCAGAACCGCGATCAGCGGCAGCTCCATGCGTCGCCCAACTGTCTGATCCGGGGCGTGAATCGGCGCCCTCTGCCGATCCCGATTCGGGTCGTCACGCTGTAGCACAGCCTCGGCTTCCCGGTCCAACCGCGCTTGCTTGCCGCCTCGCGCCGCAATCCCCATACTGGAGGCATGGAAGGTTGCCTCATGCTTCGCCTCAATGGCGAGCCGCACAGCCTGCCGGAGCCGCTCTCGGTGGCCGGACTTCTCGCCCACCTCGGCGTCGAGGCGCGCAAGGTCGCGGTCGAGCGGAATCTCGAGATCGTGCCGCGCTCGCGTTATGCCGCAACCTGGCTCGCCAGCGGCGATCGGCTCGAGATCGTGCACTTCATCGGCGGCGGCTGAGATGGACACCGTTGCCCCGCCCGCCGTGGCCCTGGATGACGGCTGGAGCGTGGCCGGGCGGCATTTCCGCTCGCGCCTGATCATCGGCACCGGCAAGTACAAGGATTTTCCCACCAACGCGGCGGCGCTCGAGGCGAGCGGCGCAGAAATCGTTACGGTTGCGGTCCGGCGCGTCAATCTCGCCGATCCGCAGGCGCCGATGCTGCAGGATCACATCGATCCGAGGCGCGTCGTCTATCTTCCGAACACGGCCGGCTGCCACACCGCAGAGGAGGCGGTGCGCACGCTCCGACTGGCGCGCGAGGCCGGCGGCTGGACCCTGGTCAAGCTCGAGGTCCTGGGCCCGCCGCCGACCCTTTATCCGGACATGCCCGCGACCTTCGAGGCGGCCAAGGCGCTGATCGCCGACGGTTTCGAGGTCATGGTCTACTGCAACGACGATCCGGTGGCGGCGAAGCGCCTGGAGGAAATGGGCTGCGCGGCAATCATGCCGCTCGGTGCACCGATCGGCTCCGGCCTCGGCATTCAGAATCCGGCGATGATCCACATGCTGATCGAGCAGGCGAAGCTGCCGCTGATCGTCGATGCCGGGGTCGGCACCGCCTCGGATGCGGCGATTGCGATGGAGCTCGGCTGCACGGCGGTGCTGATCAATTCGGCGATTGCGCAGGCTCAGAATCCGGTCGGCATGGCGCGGGCGATGAAGGCAGCGGTCGAGGCCGGCCGGCTGGCGCATCTTTCCGGGCGCATTCCCCGCCGCCTCGCCGCCGATCCCTCGAGCCCGCTTACCGGCCTCATTCGCTAGTTTCCTGCCCCCTCCGTTCGGCTCAAGGCTGGGGGGGCGAATCGAGATGGGTTCCGGCTATGGCTGTGAAGCCTGTGATCAAGGGTGTGCACGTCGTCCCAATGGGCAGGGCCGATGCCTTCCTGATCGAGGGCGACGAGGAGCCGGCGGCATCGAAGTCATTCATGCGCCCGGCCATTGCGCGGGACAGGTCATGCTGCTGCGGCATCCGGGACGAATGCTGTTCGCGGCCGATGTCTGGATGAACATCATGGGGCTCGGTGAGCCTGTCGGCTTCGAGGATTTGCAGGAAAGTCGTGCGAGCCAGCGCAAACTTGCCGGTCTTTCCTTCGATGCTGCCGGGTTCGGCCGTGGCTCGCCTATCGCCTGCGACGCGTCGAGGCGCTTGCGCAACAAGTGGGGCAATGGATCGCTCACCCCTTGATGCGGGGCCTGCGCGCGTCCCAGACTGTTCGCTCTCTGCCCTGGAAGGAGCATCGACGATGGCGCGCCGCATCGTCTCGTTCCTGCCGTCGGCCACCGAGATGGTTTATGCGCTGGGGCTCGGGGACCAGCTCTTCGGCGTAACCCACGAATGCGATTATCCGCAGCCGGCGCGCGGCAAGCCGGTGGTCGTGCAGAGCGTGCTGCCGGTCGAACGAATGACGGAGCGCGAAATCGACGCCGCGGTCGCGGCCCGGCTGGGCAAGGGACTGAGCCTCTACCAGGTCGATGAGGTGCGCATCCGCGAGATAAGGCCCGACCTGATTCTGACCCAGGACCTCTGCCAGGTCTGCGCGCCCTCCGGCAATGAAGTGGCAAAGCTTCTGACTTCGCTCTCGCCCAGACCCGAGATCCTGTGGCTCACTCCCCGCTCGATCGAGCAAATCTTCGACAATCTCTACCAGATCGCCAAGGCAACAGGCACAGTGGCGAGGGCGGAAACCGTTGCCGCGGCGAGCCGGGAGCGGCTCAACCGGGTTGCAACGCGCGCTGCCGCCGCCTCGACCAGGCCGCGCGTCTTTTGCATGGAATGGCTGGACCCGGTCTATTGCAGCGGTCACTGGGTGCCGGAAATGGTGACCCTTGCCGGCGGACGAGATTCGCTCGGACGGCCCGGAGAGGATTCCGTCAGGATCCCGTGGCAGGAGATCGTCGCGTGGGCCCCCGAGGTCCTGGTTCTGTCCCCATGCGGGTTCGGCCTTGCAGAGGCGGTCAAGCAGGCGGGGCTTCTTGCCACCTATCCAGGCTGGACCGAACTGCCGGCGGTGCGCAACGGTCGCGTCTATGCGGTTGACGCGAGCGCCTATTTTGCCAGGCCGGGACCGCGGGTCGTGGACGGCACGGAGCTTCTCGCGCATCTGATCCATCCCGGGCTCTTTGCATGGGACGGTCCGAACGGCGCCTTTTGCCGGCTCGCCATGACCGACATCGCCGAGGCCGCACGACGGTCCGACGCGGATGAAGCGAGCCGCGGCCAGAAGGAAAGAGCTGTCGGCGGATGAGCGAAACCGGCACCTGCCCGCGACCGCGCGCCAGGCAAAAGACCTGTCCGGAGTGCGGGCAGATTTTTGGCTGCGGCCCGCAATCTGAGGGAGAGCCCTGCTGGTGCGCTTCATTGCCGCCACTCAGGCCTGTCGAGGACGGCACGGACTGTCGCTGTCCGTCCTGCCTGGCGATCGCCTTGGCTGCGGCAGATCTTCGCCGATGCGGCTTAGGCCGGGGCGAAGCCTGAACGGGCACTTGCCAGGCTCGGCCGCCGGACCGTCGAGATCAGCAAGCGTCGCGATCTCGCCCCCTCTTTACCCGCTCAGATCGATTTCACCTCGCCCCCGTCCATGCGGAGCGTAGAGCCAGTCATCCAGCGGGCGGCGGGGGACACCAGGAAGGCCATCAGCTCGGCGATCTCTGCCGGCTCGCCGTAGCGCGCGATGCCCGCCTGCTTCGGGAAGTTCGCCGTCGCCTCCTCCACGGTCATGTCGTGCAGCGGCGCCCAATGCCGGAGATACGACTGGCGCCGGCCGGTCATGACCGGGCCGGGCAGGACGCTGTTGACCTGCACGCCGTCGGCAATGCCGCGATCGGAGAAGGCCTTCGCCAAGGCGACGATGGCGGCGTTGATCGTGCCCACGGCGGCATAGGGCGCCTTCGGAAACAACGCCGAATTGCCCGACATCAGCACCACGGAGCCCTTTGCCGCCTTCAGCGCCGGCCATGCGGCGATGGTCAGGCGGCGGGCGCCGTGCAGCTTCAGTGCCAGGCCGCCTTCCCACTCCGCGTCGGTCATCTCGAAGAGGTCGATCTGCGGCACCGCGCCCGCGATGTTGAGGAGCGCGTCGATCCGGCCGGAGGTCGCCAGCGTCCGATCGACGACGGCCTGCGCGGCCGAGGGCTCTGAAAGGTCGGCATCGACGACCAGCGCTTCGGCGCCCAGAGCCGCGACGGCTTTCGCCGTCTCTTCCAGACGGGCGCGGTTGCGTGCAACCAGGACCAGCGCCGAGAAGTCGCGCGCGAGACGGATGGACGTGGCCTGGCCGATGCCCTGGCTGGCCCCGGTGACGATGGCGACCGACTTCGACATCTCGAACCTCCTCGATTGCGAACCCGCCGGTTGCAAGGCGGACTCCTCAAGCGGGAGGAGATCGCCCGCGCTCGCTCATTCCGCTCCAGCCTCGGTTTTTCCCGCGTGATCCAGGCCTCCGGTTGCCATCTCGGGCGCTCACGCTCTGGCCGGCATGGACAATCAGCGCGGCAGGAAATCGCGGATAGCGGCCGCGATCTCGGAAGCGTTTGTCTCCAACGCGAAATGGCCGGTGTCGAAGAAGCGGACAACGGCGCCCGGGATGTCGCGCTTGAACGCCTCGGCGCCCGGCGGCAGGAAGAACGGGTCGTTCTTGCCCCAGGCCGCAAGCAAGGGCGGCTTGCGGGTCCGGAAATAGGCCTGGAAGGTCGGATAGAGCGCGACGTTGCTCTTGTAGTCGCCGAACAGGTCGAGCTGCACCTCGTCCGCGCCGGGGCGGGCGAGATAGAAATTGTCGAGCGAGTATCCGTCCGGCGAGACCTTGGTCGGGTCGGGGACGCCATGCGTGTACTGCCAGGCGGTCGTCTCGGGCTTGAGGAAGGCGCGCAGGGCCTCGCGGTTGGAAGGCGAGGCGTCCTGCCAATAGGCCCGGATAGGGTTCCAGCCGTCGCTCAGCCCCTCCTCGTACGCGTTCCCGTTCTGGGAGATGATCGCGGTGATGCGGTCGGGATGTTTCACCGCGAGCCTGAAACCGGTCGGCGCGCCGTAGTCGAACACGTAGAGGGCGTAGCGGTCGAAGCCGACGATTTCGGTGAAGCGATCGACAATTCCGGCAATGCGATCGAAGCTGTAGGTGAATTCGTCCCGGGCAGGCATGTCCGACCGCCCGAAGCCTGGCAGGTCGGGAGCAATCATGTGGAAGCGGTCGGCGAGCAGCGGGATCAGGTCGCGGAACATGTGGCCGGCGGTCGGGAAGCCGTGCAGGAGCATGAGTTTCGGCGCGTCAGGCGTGCCTGCCTCGCGGCAGAAGACGTTGAGGCCGTCCACGTTCACGGCGCGATAGGTGATGGTCGTCATGACAGTCTTCCCTTGCCAAGTGGGGTCCGGCGAACGAACGCATGAAAACGATCAGGCCACGCGGACCTGGTCGATGGCCTCGCGGACGACGCCGAGGACGATGCACGGCGCGGTCACCGGCGCCGCGTGATCGACGGGATGCGAATGCAGGCGGGATTTCATGCGCTCCGCCATGAAGCGCTGGTTTTCCCGGACGATCATGCGGTCCTGCTCGGCGAGCAGGTACCACGCGGGCCGGTCCTTCCACAGCGGCCGTTCCACCGGGACGGTGATGCAGGAGGCCGAAATCGGCCGCTGAACCGCCGCCAGCACCGCCAGCTCCTCGACCGACGCATTTTGTGCGAAGGCCGCCCCGAAGGCTGCTTCGGGCAGGTAAATCAGGCCGTGCCCGTCGGGAGCCAGTTTGGGCGCCTCAGGATGCGGTTCGGTGCGGTAGAATACATCCGCCACCGTCTCGCCCTCGTCCGGAGCGAGAGCGGCCACGTAGACCAGTGCCTTGACCTTCTTGCTCCGGGTCGCCGCAATCACGGCTCCCGCATAGGCATGGCCGACGAGGACGGCCGGCCCATCGATGCGCTCGAGGGCCCGATCGAGGGCCGCCACGTCGTCGCGGAACGAAGTCAGCGGCAGCGGCGCGGCTACGACCATTATTCCGTCGGCCGCCAGCGCCGCGATGACTTTCGCCCAGCTCGAGCCGTCGGCCCAGGCACCGTGGACAAGCACAACGCTTACAGCATCGGAGGCCATGGCTGCTTTCCTTCCGGGCCGGACCGGACGACCGGTAACCGGCATGGGGTTGCCGAATGCGGGCGTTCCGCCGGCGGGCGTTCCGCCGGCGCCCATTCCGCTTGAGGCGCATCGCGCCAATGTTATGCTGCGGCAGCATGGGACGCTGCGTGGGAACAGGCGTGGGATTCACGGCATGTTTCTGGACGAGCGATCGGAAGACAAGCATTTCGCGATAGCGCTGCTGGGGCCGCTCGTGATCACGCGAGACGGCGTGCGCCGGGCGCTTCCCCGGTCACGGAAGACGCGCGGCCTGCTGGCGTATCTCGCTTTGGCGCCGCTTGCGTGCCGGCGTGAGGAGCTGTGCGACCTGCTCTGGGAGGGGGCTGCCGACCCGCGAAGCGAACTGCGCTGGAGCCTTGCAAAGATCAGAGCCGCCGTCGGTCCCTGGCTCAGGGTATCGTCCGACGGGGTCGCCCTCGCGGGCGAGATCCTCTCGATTGACGCGGTCGCGTTCCGCACCATGGCCCGGGAGGCTTCGTCCGAGCAGAGCATCGCCGAAGCCCTGGCGGTCTGGCGCGGTCCGCCGCTGGCAGACATGGAGGTCAACGGCCAGTACGCTTTTCAGGCGTGGCTCGCGGCAGAGCGCGAGTCACTTGCGGATTGCCGGACGAGACTGCTCAAAGCAGCCGTCGACCGCGCCTGGGCACGTCCGGCGGAGGCACTCTCGGCGGCGCGCCGCTTGGTGGCTCATGAGCCCTGGAACGAGTGGGGACATGCACGCGTGGTGCAGTCGCTCGAGCGGTGCGGGCGGCTTCGCGAGGCAGCCGCCTATCGAGCGGCTACACGCCAGAGCCTCAGCCGTGAACTTGGGATTCCCGAGGCGCGCGTGTTGGTGGAACCGCCTCCGCCTCTGCCTCCGCCTCTGCCGCAAGCCGCAAGCGCCGGAGATTTTCGGCCCCGTGCCCGGAGGCGGATGCCGCGCCTTCTGATCCGGCTCGAGCCGCTAAAGCTCGTCCCGCCCGACGATGATATCGCGGGCCTGGCGGCGCAGGTTTCGGCCGGTCTTGGCCTCGGACTTTGGCGAAGTCGCTGCTGCGATCTGTTGGATGGAGAGCGACCGGCGCAATCCCCCTCGGAGCAGTGTTCGCAAGCCGATTTCGCGGTGCGCGGCGCGATGGTGCGGTGGGGGCGCGCCGTTCAACTCTCGCTCCGTTGCGTCGATCTCGGCCGAGGGACTGTGGTGTGGTTCGGGCAGTTCGAACCTGGATCTCCGTCCGCGCGGAACATCTCGCAATGGGTCAATGGCGCGGTCGAGGCGATCGGAGCAGCTATTCCAGAGAGCGGCGATGCCGGCGAACCGCTGCACCGGCTGCTCGCGGCGCGTTCCCTTGCCGGTGCGCTTCTGCCGGCAGCCAACCGGCAGGCGCTCGATCTGCTTCATGCCATCCTGGCCGAAGATGCCGATAAGCCAAGCGCCCTCGCGCTCGCGGCGTGGTGCTACGCGCAGCGCGCCGTCTATAACTGGTCCAGCAATCCCGATCAGGACCGCGGCGAGGCGAGGCGTTGCGCCGCGGCAGCCACGCGGACCGGCATCGAAGACCCGGAATGCCTGACGATGATTGCCACGGCGCGTACCCTCGTGGCCGACCGAAACGGCGCCGAAGTGCTGCTCGACCGCGCTTTGCGGTTGGACCCGCAGGCAACGGGAGTTCATGCGCGGATCGGCTGGCTCGCCAACTACCGCGACGAGCCCGCGCGGGCCGCGCGTCACTTCCGGACGGCAATCAGGCGGGCGCCACTCGACAGAGCGTCCTTCAACTGTCTGGCCGGTCTCGGTGTCGCGCATTTCATCCGCGGTGATCACCCTCCGGCGATCCGGTGTATGGAGCAGGCACTGGCCCTCAACCCGCAGGCGGTTTGGATCTACCGGAATCTCGTGCCGGCCTACGCAGCCATCAGAGACCAACAAAAAGCGGAAGACGGCATCTCTACGCTGGTCAAAGACCACCCTCGGCTCACCGTAGCTTCCGTATGCGACGCGATGGTCTTTTCGCCGACGACCATGGCAAAGATCGCGGACGGGTTGCGTTGTGCAGGCCTCCCGCGTGCCTGACCAATTCGCTGTCGGCTCGGAAGTGAGAAAGAAAGATGCTGGAATCGCAACGCGCCGAGTTCGATATGCCGCGCGAGGTCTGCTACCTGAACGCCGCCGCATGGGGTCCGCTGCCACGCCGGAGCCAGGGGGCGGGCCGCATCGGCGTCTGCCGCAAGGGCCAGCCCTGGACGCTCGAGCCAGGCTTCGCGGCGCAACAATTCGCCCGCGCCCGCAAGGCCGCGGCGGCGCTGATCGGCGCCGATCCCGAGGACATCGCGCTCATCTCTTCGGTGAGCTACGGCGTCGCCACTGCGGCGAAGGCGCTCTCGGTGCCGGCCGGAACGCGCGTTCTCCTGCTCGAGGACGATCATTCCTCGCCGGTGCTCGAATGGATGACGCGCAGCGCCGAGGGCGACTTTGCCGTCGACGTGGTTCGCCGCCCGGAAGACGGCGATTGGACGGCCGCTTTGCTCGACGCGATCGCCCGGCCCGGCGCGCCTCCTCTCGCTCTCGCCTCGATTTCCTCCGTGCATTGGTCGGACGGCGGCCTCGTGGACCTCGCGCGGGTGGGCTCGGCACTCCGCGCCGAGGGCGCAGCGCTCGTGGTCGATGCCACCCACGCCGCTGGTGCGATGCCGCTCGATGTCAAGACACTCGATCCCGATTTTCTCGTCTTCCCCACTTACAAATGGGTACTCGGGCCGTACGGTCGCGCCTTCCTTTACGTCGCAAAACGCCACCAGAACGCAACGCCGCTCGAGCAGACCGCCTCTTCCCGCCGCGGCGTCAACGCCGAGCAGGCGAAGTATCTCGCCGATGTCTCCTTCGTCTCCGGCGCGCGGCGCTTCGACATGGGCGAGCGCGACCATTTCATCTCTCTCGAGATGGCCTCGATCGGCATGGAGATGGTGGCGGAGTGGGGCACTCGCGCGATTGGCGAACGGCTGGCCTGGCTCACCGCCCGTCTCGCCGGGGGACTTGCCGATCTCGACGTGCGGATTCCGAAGCCCGGCCTCAGGGCGCCGCACCTCCTCTGCCTCGGATTTCCGAACGGCATGCCCGACGGGCTTCCGGCGCGGCTCGCCGAAGCGAACGTGCACGTCGCGAGCCGGCTCGGCCGGATGCGCATCAGCCCGCACGTCTATAACGACGAGCAGGACATCGATCGCTTCGTTTCAGCGTTTTGCAGATTCGCCGGATAGCGCCGTCCGCTGCGCGCACGGCGCAAGCAGGCGCGGCCCGTCGGCGCGCCGGTCCCTGACCTCGCTCCCGACCGACCAGAAGCAAAGCCGCGCCGGTGCCGCCGGTGAGAGCAGCGCCATGATGTCGCCGGGCGCCTCGTCGAGCCACACCGCCCAGTCGGCCTGCTCGAGGATCGCGGGCATCCGGTTGCCGAAGCGCCTGAGCGGCGCGTTGGCCGAAGTGGTGATGATGGCGAAGGAGAAATGCAGCGTGCCGTCTCTCTGGCGCGGCATCTCCCAGAGCCCGGCGAAAGCCATCGGCTGGCCGTTCCGGCGGGCGACCGCGGCCTCGCAGGCCGGACCCGGCGAGGCTTTCGTCCAGAGATAGAACGCGTCCGCCGGCACCAGGCAGCGGCGGACGGCAAAGCCGGCGCGGAACAGCGCCGAGGTGGCGACATTTTCCGCGCGCGCCTCGAACAAGGGCTGAGGCGGCGGCTGCTTCATCCAGCCCGGAGCGTCGATCCCGAAACGGAGCGAAACGAGATGCCGCTCGCCGCTCGCCGGATCCCGCCGCACCACGAGCGCGCTTCTGCCCGGGGCAATATTCCACGAGGGTGCGGCCGCCGGCACGGCGTTTACCGTGGCGAACAAAAGCGCAAGCGCCTCGGGCGGAGCAAAGCGTACGTAACGCTCGAACATCGGCAGCGAGCATATCTGGAGAGGCGGTTCAGGCCTTGAGCGCCCGAACGATCTCTTCGGTCATTTTCTTGGCGTCGCCGAACAACATCATCGTGTTCGGCCGGAAGAAGAGCTCGTTCTCCACCCCGGCATATCCCGTGGCCATGGATCGCTTGACGAACAGCACCGTCTTCGCCTTCTCCACATCCAGGACCGGCATGCCGTAGATCGGCGACTTCGGGTCGGTCTTCGCTGCCGGATTGGTGACATCGTTGGCGCCGATCACGTAGGCGACGTCGGCGGTGGCGAACTCGTTGTTGATCTCCTCGAGCTCGAACACCTCGTCGTACGGCACGTTCGCCTCGGCCAGCAGCACGTTCATGTGCCCCGGCATACGCCCCGCCACCGGATGGACCGCGTATTTCACCTCGACCCCGCTGGCCTTGAGGGTATCCGCCATTTCGCGCAGGCTGTGCTGCGCCTGCGCAACCGCCATGCCGTAGCCCGGCACGATGATCACCTTGGAGGCGTTCTTCAGGATGAAGGCGGCATCGTCCGCATTGCCGCTCTTCACCGTGCGATCGGCCGCCTCCGCGCGAGCGACCGTCCCCTCGCCGCCGAAGCCGCCGAGCAGCACATTGATGATGCTGCGGTTCATTCCCTTGCACATGATGTAGGAGAGAATCGCACCTGAGGCGCCGACCAGAGAGCCCGGCACGATCAGGCCGAGATCTCCAAGCGTGAAGCCGATGCCGGCGGCCGCCCAGCCCGAATAGCTGTTCAGCATCGAGACCACCACCGGCATATCGGCGCCGCCGATCGGGATGATGATCAAAAAGCCGAGTGCGAAGGCGGAAAAGGCGATCAGCCAGAAGAAGGCCGGGCTGCCGCTCGTGAGCACGAAGCCCAGGATCAGCAGCAGGATCAGGATCGCGATGCCGAGATTGACCTTGTGCTGGCCCGGGAAGGTGATCGGCGCGCCGCTCATCAGCGCCTGCAGCTTCGAGAAGGCGATCACCGAGCCGGAGAAGGTGATGGCGCCGATCGCGAGCCCGATCGACATCTCGATCCGGCTTTCGAGATGCAGATCTCCCGGCCGGCCGATGCCGAACGCGGCCGGCGCATAGAGCGCCGCCGCGGCCACGAACACAGCCGAAAGCCCGACCAGCGAATGAAAGGCGGCGACGAGCTGCGGCAGCGCGGTCATGCGGATGCGCGATGCGATGAAGATGCCGACCGATCCGCCGATGACCACGCCGAGCGCGATCAGGCCGTAGCCGCCAAGCACCATCCCCGGCTGCAGCAGGGTGGTGAGAATGGCGAGCGCCATGCCTGCGATGCCGAGCAGGTTGCCTCGGCGCGCGGTCTCGGGGTGCGAGAGTCCGCGCAGCGCCAGAATGAACAGGACCGCGGTCGCGAGATAGAAGAACGCGGTCGGTGTCGCGCCCATGGCGCTACTTCTTCTTCCGGAACATCTGCAGCATTCGCTGCGTCACCAGGAAGCCGCCGAAGATGTTCACGCTGGCGAGCGTCACGGCAACGAAGCCGAAACCCGCGGAAACGCCGGTCAGCGAGAAGCCGGCGGCCAGCATGGCCCCGACGATGATCACCGAGCTGATGGCATTGGTGAGCGAGAGCAGCGGCGAATGCAGCGCCGGCGTAACGTTCCAGACCACGTAGTAGCCGACAAAGCAGGCCAGCACGAAGGTCGCGAACAGGAACGTGAAAGGGTGTTGCGGCGCCGGCGCCGGCCCTGCGGCGGCAAGCTCGTGGGCGTGCAGGGCCAGCCGCGCCGCCCCCGACGCGAGGCGCGCGGCCTCGTTCGCAATGTCTTGCGGGTTCATGTCTTGCTCTCCGCGATCAGGCCGCCTGAGCGGGCAGGAACTGCGGATGCACCACCGCTCCGTCCCGCGTCAGGGCCACGCCCTGGATGATCTCGTCCTCGGCCGGAAGCCGCGGCGCCTTCGTTTCGTTGTCCCAGAAAGCGGTGAGGAAGGTGAGCAGGTTGCGCGCATAGAGGCTGCTTGCCGCAACCGGGATCCGCCCGGGCCAGTTGCGAAAGCCGAGAACGGCGACGCCGTTCGGGGTGACGATCCGTTCTCCCGGGACAGTCAGCGCGCAGTTGCCGCCGGCGTCGGCTGCGAGATCGACAATCACGCTGCCGGCGCGCATCGTCTCCACCATCGCCGCATCGATCAGGGTCGGTGCCTTGCGGCCCATCACCAGCGCCGTGGTGACGACGATGTCCTGCCTGGCCACCGTCGCCGCCATCAGCTCGGCCTGCTTCCGCCGATAGGCCTCGCTCATTTCCTTGGCATAGCCGCCGCTGGTCTGCGCGCTTTTCGTCTCTTCATCCTCGACGCCGACGAAGGTTGCGCCGAGCGACCTGATCTCCTCCTTGGCCGCCGGCCGCACGTCGCTCGCCGAGACGATTGCGCCGAGCCGCCGCGCGGTCGCGATCGCCTGCAAGCCGGCCACGCCGGCTCCGAGTACGAACACCCTTGCCGGCGGCACCGTGCCGGCGGCCGTCATCATCATCGGGAAGGCGCGCCGGAACTCTGCGGCCGCCTCGATCACGGCCCGATAGCCGGCGAGATTGGCCTGGCTCGAGAGCACGTCCATCGCCTGCGCGCGCGTGATGCGCGGCAGAAGCTCGAGCGCGCAGGCATCGATCCCGGCGGCGGCAAGCTCGGCCGGCAGCCCGGGCTCTGCATGCACACCGGAAATGCCGAGGAGCAGCGCGCCGCGCGGCACGAGCGCGCGCAATTCGGCTTCCGGCATCAGAACCGTAAAGACGATTCCCGCCCCGGCCAGCGCCGCCGCCGGATCGGCCACAATCTCCGCGCCGGCGGCCTGATATTCGCTGTCGGCAATCTCGGAGCCCACCCCTGCGCCGCGCTCCACGGCAACCTCGAGCCCGAGCGCCACGAGCTTCTTGACGGTCTCGGGCGTGGCGGCGACGCGGGTTTCCCCCGCGCGCCGTTCTTTCAGCACCGCGAGAAGCATGCCGGGGAATTCCCTCCGTTGCGACGTGTCGTACCATGGCCGAGCCGCCCGCCGCGAGGCAAGAGGGACGGGCGCGCGCCCATCCTCACGGCTGCGGCGCCCGCTCGGGCTTGAGGCGCATGCGCCGGTCCTTCTCCGAGCGGCCCGCCAGGTGCGCGAGCTGCAGCGCATTCGTCGTCCCCGACCGTCCGAACGGAATGCCTGCCGTCACCACGATCTCTTCGCCAAGCGCCGCGAAGCCTTCCAGCTCGGCAATCTCGGAGGCGCGAACCGTGGTGTCGGTGAGGCTGTTCACGTCGGGCGTGACAACCGCGTGCACGCCCCACACCACCGCGAGCTTGCGCGCGGTCCGGAGCTCGGGCGTCAGGCCGAGTACGGGACAGGCGGGACGCTCACGCGCGATGCGCAGCGCCGTTGCGCCCGAGGCGGTGAAGGCAGCGATCGCGCGTGCGCCGATCGTCTCCGCCACCTGCCGCGCCGCCGCGGCGATCGCGCCCGCCGGGGAATGTTCCGGCTTCGGCCGCGAGGCCGCCATCAGCGCCTGCCAGTCCGGATCCTGCTCCACTCGTGCCACGATCCGATCCATCATGTTCACCGCCTCGGCCGGAAACTGTCCGGCCGCCGTCTCTGCCGAGAGCATCACGGCATCGGCGCCGTCGAACACCGCTGTGGCGACGTCGGAGGCTTCGGCCCGGGTCGGCGCCGGGGCATTGATCATGCTCTCCAGCATCTGGGTGGCCACCACCACCGGCTTGCCGCTCT
>Ga0335075_10003388_pt1 | contig 25351 bp, 27 predicted proteins | sample Lox_Sample_24_FD_206723 | JGI IMG/M metagenome (GOLD analysis project Ga0335075, IMG submission 206723) | Soil microbial communities from Loxahatchee National Wildlife Refuge, Florida, United States - Lox_Sample_2.4 | ecosystem: Environmental > Terrestrial > Soil > Wetlands | place: USA...
CCAACCTCGGCCAGTCCACGAACCTCGGCTCCGTCACCCTCGACCTGCCCCCGGCCACGGACTGGACCACCCGCACCGAGACCCTCTCGGTCCTCGGCTCGACCGACGGCAGCACCTACACCACGCTTGTGCCCTCGGCTACGTACACGTTCAACCCGTCCACCGGGAACACGGTCAGTTTCAACCTGCCGTCCGGAACGAATGACCAGTACCTGGAACTCTCCTTCACCGCCAACAGCGGCTGGACCGCGGCGCAACTGGCCGAGTTCGAGATCTTTCCGGGCACCGGCACCTCTGGCGGCAGCGCCTCCCTGACCGCGTCGCCGACCACACTGTCGTTCGGCAACCAAGCAGTGGGCTCGACCAGCGCGGCGCAGACCGTGACCGTGACTAACACCGGCAGCGCGGCGGCGGCGATCTCGGCGGTGACGGCCGGCAGCGGCTTCGCCGAGACCAACACGTGCGGCAGCACCCTGGCCGCAGGCGCCACGTGCACCGCGAGTGTCACCTTCACTCCAACGGCGACCGGAGCAGCCTCGGCGAACCTGACGGTCTCCAGCAACGCGACCAACAGCACCCTGACGGTCGCCTTGTCCGGTACCGGCACCAGCGCGCCCGCCCTGACCAACCTGGCCCTCAACCAGCCGATCACCGCGAGCAGCGCGACGTCCGGATTCCCCGCGACCAACGCGAACGACGGCAGCACGAGCACCTACTGGGAGGGCGCCGACGGCACCTGGCCGTCGACACTCACCGTCGACCTCGGCACATCCGACGCGATCAACTCGGTCGTTGTCGACCTCCCCTCCGGCTGGCCGACACGCACCCAAACGCTCTCGGTCCTGGGCAGCACGGATGACAGCACCTGGACGACGCTGGTGACCTCGGTGACGTACACCTGGGACTCGGCCGACAGCAACGCCGTGACGATCGCCCTACCCCCGGGCGCGAGTGACCGTTACGTCGAACTGGACGTCACCGCCAACGACGTCCAGAACGGCGCGCAGGTCGCGGAACTCCAGGTGATGGGCCCGGCGAACCCGAACCTGGCGCTGAACCAGCCGATCTCGGCGAGCAGCGAGTGGTCCAGCTACTACGCGGCATCCAACGCGGACGACGGGAACACCAGCACCTACTGGGAGGGCACCGACGGCACCTGGCCCACGACCCTCACGGTGAACCTGGGCTCGGCCCGAACCCTCGGCTCCGAGACGATCGACCTCCCGCCGGGCTGGGCGACCCGCACCCAGACGTTGTCCGTGCTCGGCAGCACGGATGACAGCACCTGGACGACGCTGGTGGCCCCGGCGACCTACACCTGGAACCCGGCCACCGGCGACTCGGTCACGATCGCCTTGCCGTCGGGTACCACTGATCAGTACGTGCAACTGGACGTCACCGCCAATGATGTCCAGAACGGCGCACAGGTCTCCGAATTCGACATCTTCGGCTGATCCACGCTCGACCGCAGGGCGCCCGGGCTGCTGCCCGGGCGCCCCGCGCGGCCACGTGTCGCACGTGCGGCCTTATGCCGACGGAACGCCGGTCGGCGGGGTGGTCTGCCGCCCGGCCGACCCGGGGTCCAGGTGGCTGGTCGAGCGGGCCAACGGCTACCTGGAGACCTCGTTCCTGCCCGGCCGGCGGTTCGCCTCGGCGGCCGACTTCAACGCCCAGCTCGCGGAGTGGACGGCGCTGGTCAACACCCGGGTCCGGCGGGCGCCGGGCTGCGCCCCGGCCGACCGGATCGCCGCCGACCGCCACGCCATGCTCGCCCTGCCGCCCGTGGCGCCGGAAACGGGATGGCGGGCGTCGCTGCGGCTGCCCTGAGACCACTACGTCCGGCTGGACGCCAACGACTAATCCGTCCACCCGGCGGTCATCGGCCGGCGGGTCGAGGCGGTCGCCGGGCTGGACCGGGTCAAGGCCTTCTGCGGCGGGCAGATCGTGGCCGATGACGAGCGGTCCTAATCGGGGAAGCTATGTCTGTAGCGACGAGATGCTTAGCCAAAGCACCCCGCCCGCGGCTGCAGGTTCCGGAGTTCGCGCAGGTCAGAGTAAAGTGCGCCCCGACCGCGACTCGAACGCGGGACCTGCCGCTTAGGGGCGGTGGTGCCATTTCGAGATGCTAACGAGCGGAAACCCAAGCGTCAACGTGTTCGCAGCTTTACGAGATGCTATCGAGCGGTGTCTGTAGCGCGTTCGAAGCGGTGCCTCTAGCAACTGGGCGCAAGCGGGCCTGATGCGGCTTATGCGGGTTGCTCAGCCGCAGGCCAGGCAGACGCGGGCGCTGGTCCCCGTGGCCAGGCTGAAATGGCGCCTGAGCGACTCGGTTGACCCGAACCCGACGGTGTAGGCGATCTGGGAAATAGTCATGCGGGAATCCTCGAGGAGCTCGCGGGCCTGCTCAACCCTGCGCCTGGCGATCCAGCCCTGCACACCCTCGACCGGCAGCTCGAGCTCGTCACCGCCAAGGCCCGCGACGCCGTGACCGCGTTCCTCGACCCCGGCTACGTCACCCGGCTGGTTCGGGAGATGGAAGCCCATGCCGGGCACCGGGTCGCCGACGCGCCCAAAGCGATCGAGGTGATCGGCTCCCGGCTGCGCTACACCGAAGCGCAGCAGAAGGAGATCCTCGACCACTTCATCGCCGGGGGTTCGCTGACGCCGGGCGGGATCATGCACGCCGTCACCTCCGCCGCCCAGGTCCAGGGCGACGGCGACGCCGCCTGGGACCTGGAGGCAAGCGCGCTGGACGCTCTCCGGCTCGCCGCCTCGATCTGATCCGCTGCTGGCCGAGGCGGTTCCCGGGCTCCTCACCGCGGCCCGGGACCGCCTCAGCCATCCTCGCTCAGAGAAGGGACAAGTGCATGACTGAGGCTCCGCCGCAGGTCCCGCCGATCCGGCCGCTGCTGCGGTCCGCGTTGTCCCTGGCCGAACCCGGCTGGCTGGTGTTCCCCTGCGCCCCGGGCGCGAAGCGCCCCGCGCTGCGCGGCAGCTGGCAGGAGGATGCGACCACCGAGCCGGCCCGCATCCGCGCCTGGTGGGGCCGGGCGGCGTACAACATCGGGATCGCCTGCGGGCCCTCCGGCCTGGTCGTCATCGACCTCGACATCCCCCGAGACACCGCTGCGCCCGCCCGAGTCGAGGGCGGGAGCGCAGTTTCCGTCGAGCTCGCCGAGCTGTGCGACCGGCATGGCCAGGCCTGCCCGCTGCCCACGTACGTCGTCGAAACCCCGTCGGGCGGCCGTCATCTGTACTACACGGCGGCGGGCTCACCGGTGGGGAACTCCGCCGGGCGGCTCGGCTCTCACGTCGACGTGCGCGGCGCCGGGGGGTACGTCGTCGGCGACGGCAGCAGGATCGGCGGGCGCGCATACACCGTGCGGGACGAAACTGCGCCCGTGCCGCTGCCAGCCTGGATCGCGGGCCTGCTCAAAGACCAGCCCGAGGCGGGCGGGCGGCGGGCTCCGCGCAGCGGGGCGCGGTCTACAGCGACTTCCCAATCGGGGAAGCTATGTCTGTAGCGACGAGATGCTTAGCCAAAGCACCCCGCCCGCGGCGGCAGGTTTCGGAATCGACGCAGGTCAGAATATCGAAGGCGCCCCGACCGCGACTCGAACGCGGGACCTACCGCTTAGGAGGCGGTCGCTCTATCCACTGAGCTATCAGGGCCTACAGGGACCCTAGCTTACCTGGGATGGAGCGGTCCCGCTCCCCTGTGCGCGCCAGCCGATGTCCGAGCATCCTGGCTCTAGACCGATAGCTTCGCCGCTAGAAAGTCGGTCTAGCTCCCCCGCCGCTAGATGGGAGGGTCCTGCCACATGATCACAACAGCCGCTCGACGCCAGGGTGCGCCAGTGCGCGCGCAAGAGCCCGCTCGCCGTGCCCGGCGTCTCCGACGCTGCCGCTTCGGATCCGCACAACGCTGTCGTGCCCGCCCCCTGCCGCACCGCGCTGAGCGACCGGGAGGCCACCCTGGCGGAATTCCAGGGGTATCTCCGCACGGTGAACAGCCCGGACGGGCGCCCCTTCGAGGAAAAGACCATCGCCGTCTACTGCTCTCCGGTGAAAAGCCTCGACCGCCGGATGACGGCCAGCGGAATTGCCGGGGACTTTACGGTGGTGGAGACCGCCATGCTGAACCGGTACTTCCGGGAGTAGTACTTGGAGCACGGCCAGGGCGGGACGCACACCCAGCAGCGCAACCTCATCCAGCTGTTCAACTACCTCGAGCGCGAGCGCGGGGCCGAGTCGCCCTACCGGGAGAGACTCAACCGGTACGCGGCCGTGAAAGGGCGGCCCAAGACGGTGGACGCGGGGTTCATCGACGAACTGCTTGAGGTCACCGGGAGCGGGCGGGCCAGAGACTTCGAGACGGCCCGCGACCACGCGATGATCCGCATTCTCTGCAGCGAGGGCATCCGCCGGATGGAACTGCTCGGCATGGTCATGAGCACGCTGCCGGCGGACGTGATTCAGAACCCGGTGTTCCGACTGGTGCCGCTAAAGGGGGCGCGGGCGGCCGGTGAGGGGCGGCTCGTGATGCTCGCTCCCACCACGTCCCGAGCCTTGGCCATGTACCTACGGGCCCGTCGGCATCATCCGCTCGCCGACTCGGACTGGGTCTGGCTTGGTACGCGTGGGCGCGGCAGGCTGCTCGGCACCGGTATCCGCAAGACGCTGATCAGGCGGGCGGAGCAGGCCGGATACGCAGGAGTCACGCCTCACCAGTTCAGGCACACGTTCAGCGACGCGTGGCTGAAGTCTGGCGGCTCCGAGGGGGATCTGATGCGGCTAAACGGATGGAAGTCGCGGGCGATGGTCGACCGGTACGCCGACGACGTGGCCAACCAGCGGGCGCTTGAGGCCAAGCGGCGCAAGGGCGACATGTTCTGAGTTTCGCCATCGTGATTGCCCGGTGCCGATGGCCAATTTCCGGCCACGGCACCGGCATTCCTCGTATGCAGCGATGGCGCGGCCGTGACCTCCCGTGCGGTCATGGTGCGCCGCCCGGGCCTTCGCGCAACCGGCTGGGAGGCGCCGGCGTGTCGCTTCTCCCCTTCTTAGCGGCGCCCTTCCGTGACCACCGGGAGGTGCCCTGCCGCCCGGACACGGGATTTCCATCGTGAAAGGGGTTCCCCTCATGACCGCTGGCATTGCCGGTGACGCCCTCACCGCGCGGAACGCCACACTCCAGGACGCTGTGGCGCTGCTGCGCGGGCAGCAGGCTCGCAAGATCGATGTGATAGCGCCCGCCCCAGCCATCCCGGCTGAGGACGGGCTTCTCGTCCTGGACGAAACCGTCCCGCAGATCGGGCTCGACGGGGTGACGATGACCTCAGGCCTGTACCGACCCACCGACGTCTGCGAACAGGGGATTGCAGACAAGCTCGGCATCCCGGCCACGTACCTGCGGAAGATGCGCGAGTCGCACCCCAGACTGTTTGACTCGAACGTCAACGGATGGCTCGATCGCGACGACAGGTCCTTCCTCGTCCGTAGCCTGCGCGACCAGGACAGAGGGACCGGAGTTGCGCGGGCGTGGCTTTCCGACAGCTACAAGGTCATCGACAACCTCGACGTGCTCACCGCCGCCATGGACGGCATCCGCACCACCGGCTACCCAGTCACCATCGACACCTGCGACCTAACCGAACGGCGAATGTACGTGCGGGTCCGCTGCGAGCCGGTCCAGGTCCTCGCCCCAGCGCTGCTGGCCGGGTACAAGTCCCCCTTTACCGGGGCGTCGGGAGCGGACAACCCGGTCGTATTCGCCGGGTTCGTCCTCGCGAACTCTGAGACCGGTTGCGGGGCGTTTTCCATCACCCCGCGGCTCGTCGCCCGCGACAACGGGATGACCATCACCCGCGAGGCAAAGCGCGCCGTGCACCTGGGCGAGAAGCAGGAAGCCGGAATCCGCTGGTCGGGCGACACCGTCGACAAGCAGCTGGCGCTACTAAACCGCGATGACCCGCGACACTGTCACCTCCATTCTCGATCCCGCGTATGTCGAGCGCGCCGTCCGCGAGATGGAGCGGCAGGCCGGGCACCCTGTCAAGTCCCCCACCGAAGTAATCAAGACCATCGCGGCCCAACTGCGCTACACCCAGGCTCGGCAGGACGACATCCTCAGCCACTTCATTGCTGGCGGCGACCTGACCGTCGGAGGGATCATGCACGCCGTCACCTCCGCAGCGCAGGTCCAGGGCGACGGAGACGCCGCCTGGGACATGGAGAGCACGGCGCTGGACGCGCTTCGCCTCGCCGCCGCCATGTAGAGCGCGTTCTTGGCCCGCCGCGCCGCTCGCGGCGGGCCAAGAACTTGGACCTTCTTTGACACAGGGAGTCTGTAGTGGACGATCCTGACATGACTTGCGCGGACCCGACCCTGCTGCGGCCGGCCCTGGAACTGACGGTCCGTGGCTGGCATGTGTTCCCGTGCACACCAGGCGACAAGCGGCCCGCGCTGCGGGGGAATTGGCAGGATCTTGCCACCGTTGCCCCGGACCGCATCCGCGTCTGGTGGACCCGTCGGCCCTACAACGTCGGGATCGCCTGCGGTCCGTCTGGGCTCGCAGTCATCGACCTCGACGTGTCCCGCGACGGCTACACGAGCACCGCCTTGGAAGCCGACCTGCTGACAAGCGGCGCCGACGCATTCGCCGCCCTGTGCCGAGAGCACGGCGAGCCTTTCCCGCCGGACGCGTTCAGCGTGGACACGCCGTCCGGTGGCCGCCACTTTTACTTCGCTGTTTCCGACCGCACGGTGCGCAACTGGGCTGGGCATCTTGGGCCACATATCGACGTTCGCGCTGATGGCGGATACGTGATCGCTCCCGGCAGTCGCATCGGGCGGCGCGCCTACAGAGTCCGCGATAGCGCCTCGCTGGCACGCCGCAGGCCCCGAGCAGGGCGAGCAGCACTGGTTCGGCGCCAGAGCACTGGCGAGCATCGATCTCGCCGTCATCCGGCTGCGCTCCGGCGCACTCGATGCAGCGGCCGCCACGCTGGAACCCGCTCTCGCTGGCGCCAGCCCAGCGCATAGCCTCCCTTAACGACCGCATACGGACCCTACGGACGGAATTGGCGGTCCCAGTTTTCCGCAGAGCAGTGCGGGCGCGGGAACTTGCCGATCAGATCGATGAATTCAGTCGCGACAGCGTGATCGCCGACCTGGACGCGTTGTCCGTAAGCCTTATCTAGAATCCTGCGGTCCGGCGCGGCAAGTCAGTGGCCTGGCATTTCGTTCAAGCCAGAAGCATATTGCCCCTCCAAGAGGAATCACCCCGGGCAGCCGTGTTCACATTAGCCTCGTAGTAGGCATCATGCACCATGGGGCGCAGGTGGACCACTCTGCACCGAATCGGCGTGCGATATTGGGGAAAGATCATTTCCTGACCGCTTGCGTAATATCCTCCGGAGCGGATGAACCGCGCCTACCTCCCATACGTGTATATGGGTAAGCGCGGAATGCTGCCGGGATGCCCTGGCGGCGATGTCAACCGATGACCGAACAGGGAGCCGATAGTGCCGAATGTAAACGTGACTTACGGGGACATGCAGTCAGCTGCCAACCAGCTGCGATCGGGCCAGCAGCAGATCACGAGCGATCTCGGCAGGCTTAAGAGCCTGATCGACAACCTGGTCGCCAGCGGGTACGTCACGGATTCTTCCAGCAAGCAGTTCGAGGCGGCTTACACCGAATTCAGCACGGGCGCTACCAAGATGATCGAGGGCCTCACTGGCATGGGCCAGTATCTTGATGCGGCCGCCCGGGCATTCCAGGAGACGGACACCCAGCTCGCCGCCGCTCTCAAGTAACGACTTCGGTCGGCCGGAAGGCCGCTGTCGCGCCTGAGCGCCGGCAGCGACCTCCTGCAGCATTGCCGCCGTCTGCCCCATGGAAAGGACGTCCATGCGAGTGGCGCTCACGGTCGTGGCGCCGACCATGCGCCGGACGGCTGACGTGTTGCTGGAAGCCGAACCGGCTACGACGATGGCGGATATCGCGGCCGAACTGGCGTTCACCTTCGTGGGTAACACCATGGGGCCGTATCACGGTGGCGGCCAGCAGCAGGGAGCGCGAGTGCTCCGGTTTCCCGGGCCCGGCGCGCACGGCCCGCTCGCTCTGTCCTCACCTCTGCCGGGCGCCGAACCGCTGTCTGTTCCGCTGTATGTGAACCACTGTCAGATCCCGCCGCAGCTGTCCTTGGCGCAGGCGGGCATCAGGGACGGCGCGGTGATCAGCCTGGGCGATCCCGCTGGCTGCGTGTCCCCCGAGCAGGCCGGGCTGGTTGAGGTCAGGGCGACAGGGGGCCCTATGATCGGCGCGATCTGGCGGCTCGGCGCTGGGCAGTGGGACGTGGGCAGCGGTCACGGTGCCGTCCGTCTTGGCGATCCGGCCGTCCCGGCGGCAGCGCTGCGTATTTTCGTCGACGGCTGGGGCCGTTGCCAGGTCGCTCCCTACGAAGGCGCCGGGGCCGCCGTCGATCGCGAGCCGCTCATGGCGCCTGCACAGTGGCACCCGGGCCAGACCCTCGCGGTCGGGAATTCGCTGCTGCGCGTGGCTCCCTACGAACCGCCGGACGCGGCACTGCGCCCGTCCCCCGACGGCTCGGGGCTTGACTTCAACCGTCCGCCGCGGCTGCTGCGGCCGGAGCGGGCCACCCGATTCCAGCTTCCGGCACCGCCCTCGGAGGCCGACCGTCGCCCGCTGCCGATCTTGATGGCCGCGCTGCCGCTGGTCATGGGCGTGGCCATGGCGTTCCTGCTGCATCAGGCGTATCTGCTGGCGATGGCGGGGCTGAGCCCGCTCATGCTCGTCGGCGGCTACTTCAGCGAACGCAGCAATGGCCGGAAGAGCCGAGCCCGGCAAATGCTCGCCTACCGCGAGCACAAGTTGCGCGTTGAGCGCGATGCGCGCCTGGCCCTGGAGGAGGAGAGGGCCGACCGGGATGAACGGTTCCCTGACCCGGCCGCAGTCTTCTCCATCGCGTCCGGGCCGCGCCGTCGGCTATGGGAACGGCGCCAAGACGATCCCGATTACCTGCTGCTGCGAGTAGGGACCGCCGACCTGGCGTCCGCCGTCACGCTGACGGACCCTGAGTTGGACGAGCACCGGCGGGACGTCACCTGGCTCGTCCCCGACGCTCCGGTGACCATCGCGCTGCGCCAGCGCGGCGTTATTGGCGTGGCCGGCTCGGGTGATGCCCCGCGCGCGATCGGCCGCTGGCTCGTAGCGCAGACGGCTACCTTGCACAGCCCGAGCGATGTGCAGATCTGCCTGCTGGCCGATTCATCGGGCGAAGACAGCTGGGAGTGGACCCGCTGGCTGCCGCACTGCCGGCCGCTCACCGGCCAGGACTGCTCCGCGCTGATCGGGAACGACGCGGAGTCGGTGGCGGCCCGGATTGCCGAACTGCTTGCCATCATCAGCGCCAGGCAGCAGGCGGCGGGCGAAGCGGGACGACAGGAGGTCCGATTCCGGCTCGACATCATCGTGGTGCTCGACGGGTCACGCAGGCTCCGGTCGCTGCCCGGGGTGATCCAGCTCCTGCGAGATGGTCCAGGCATGGGGGTCTACGCGGCCTGCCTGGACGCCGATGAGCGGCTCCTGCCCGCCGAATGCCAGGCCGTCGTCGTGGCCGAACCAGACGGACTGCGGGTCCAGCAGGCGATGACCGACGGCATTCGACACGTCCGCCCCGACGCTGCCCAACCAGGCTGGTGCCTGCCGCTGGCACGCTCGATCGCGCCGATCAGGGACGTCAGCGACAGCGACGAGGCATCGGCACTGCCCGACACGTCCCGGCTCTTGGACGTGCTTGAGATGGAACCCCCGGCCGCGGCGGTGATCGCGGCACGCTGGCGAGGTAATGGCAGGTCCACATCCGCCGTCCTCGGCGAGAGCTATGACGGGCCATTCGGCATCGACCTGCGCAAAGACGGGCCGCACGCGCTGATCGCGGGCACCACCGGGTCGGGGAAGTCCGAGCTGCTGCAGACCGTCGTCGCCTCGCTCGCGATCGCCAACCGGCCCGACGAGATGACGTTCGTGCTGGTTGACTACAAGGGTGGCAGCGCGTTCGCCGACTGCGTGCAGCTGCCGCACACCGTCGGCATGGTTACCGACCTCGATCCGCACCAGGTCGAACGGGCGCTGGCCTCCCTGTCAGCCGAGCTGACCAGACGCGAGCACATGCTGGCCGCAGCCGGGGCCAAAGACATCGAGGACTACCAGCAACTCGTGGACAAGCGGCAAGCACGGCCGCTGCCGCGGTTGGTCCTGGTCATCGACGAGTTCGCGTCGATGGTGCGGGACCTACCGGATTTCATCAGCGGCCTGGTCAACATCGCCCAGCGGGGCCGCTCGCTCGGCATCCACCTCATCTTGGCGACGCAGCGGCCCTCCGGGGTGGTGTCGGCCGACATCCGCGCCAACACCAACCTGCGGATCGCGCTCCGGGTGACCGACGCGGCCGAGAGCGCCGACGTGATCGGCGCCCCGGACGCCGCCTCGATCTCCAAAGCGACCCCGGGCCGCGCCTACGTCCGGCTCGGACACGGCTCGCTCGTGCCCTTCCAAACCGGACGGGTCGGCGGACGACGGCCGGAAGCCGAGGCCACGACCATCACCAGGCCCCGGGCGACGCCGCTCTCCTGGTCGGCGCTTGGCAGACCCGAGCCTTCGCCGCCCGACGTCGGGCGGCGCGACGATCAGGAGATCACCGACCTGAAGATCCTTGTCGAGCAGATCCAGTACGCCGCCAAAGGGCTCCGCGTCCCCCGTCAGCCCAGCCCCTGGCTGCCGCCGCTCCCGCCGCTGCTGCAGCTGGCCGGCATCGTGCACACCGGCCACAGGCAGCAGCCCGGTAACGGCCCCTCCTGCGCGTACGGGATGACCGACCTACCGCTGCTCCAACAGCAGCAGCCGACGGCACTCAACCTAGACACCTTCAGCCACCTGATGGCGGCCGGAGCGCCACGATCCGGGCGGTCGCAACTGCTGCGCACTATCGCCGCCTCCCTGGCGCTGGGCCACAGTTGCGCGGATGTTCACCTGTACGGGATCGACTGCGGCAGCGGCGCGCTCGGAGCGCTCACCGAACTGCCCCACTGCGGCGCGGTCGTGAACCGCTCCCAGACCGAACGCGCCACGAGGCTGCTCAAGCGCCTGGCGGGCGAGCTCAGCCGCCGGCAGGAACTGCTCGCCGCCAGCGGCTGCTCGAGCGTGAATGAGCAGCGAGCTGCCGCGCCCGAACAGGACTGGCTCCCTCGCATCGTCATCCTGCTCGACCGCTGGGAAGGCTTCACCACCTCGCTGGGAGAGCTCGACAACGGCGGCCTGACCGAGATCATCACTCGGATATTGAGCGAGCGCGCCAGCGCCGGGATGCACTTGGTGATGACCGGCGACCGGTCGCTGCTCGGCGGGCGCATCTCCACGCTTTGCGAGGAGAAGCTGGCGTTCAAGCTGCCGGACAAGGAGGACTATGCGCTGATCGGCCTCCGGCCGCGGGACCTACCCGACCATATCCCGCCCGGACGCGCCTTCCACGCAGGCTCCGGCAGTGAAATGCAGGTGTCCCTGCTCGGCCCGGATGCCTCCGGGCCGGGACAGGCGGCCGCGCTGCAGGCCGTCGCGGTGCAGTGCCGGTCCCGCGATCACGCGGTACCGGCCGGGCAGCGGCCGTTCCGGGTCGACCTGCTGCCGCCGCGCATCTCCTACGCGCAAGCGTGGCAGCTTAGGCCCCCGTCGGCCGGCCCGCTGTGGGGACTGGTCGGCGTCGGCGGTGACACGCTGGCGGCACTCGGCCCGGACCTGGCGTCCGGCGTGCCCTGCTTCATCGTCGCCGGCCCCGCTAAGTCGGGGCGCTCCACCATCCTGCTATCGATGGCCAGCTCACTCCTCGCCGCCGGGACGCCAGTCGTGCTGGTCGCCCCGCGCCCGTCGCCGCTCCGCTCGCTCGCATCCGCACCCGGGGTGCGCCGCCTGTTCGACAGCTCGCAGCTGGGAGCCGAGGAACTCATCCAAGCCCAAGGCACGTTCGACGGACGTGGGATAGTCCTCGTCGACGACGCGGAGCTCCTGCGCGACTGCGATGCGGGCGCGGAGCTAAGCCGCCTGATCGCGTTCGGCGGCGATACCGGGCGCGCCCTCGTCTTCGCCGGGGACTCCGAGAGCATCGGCCTCGGGTTCAGCGGCTGGCAGGTCGACGCCAAGCGAGCGCGGCGCGGCTGCCTGACCGCCCCGGCCACGCTCCCGGAGGGCGACCTCATCGGCGTGCGGCTCCCGCGCGGTCTCATCGGCCAGCCGCCAAGTCCCGGCCGCTGCCTGCTGCACCTCGGAGACGGCAACCCCGTGACCGTCACGGTGCCGGGACAGTAGCGGATCGCTCTGCCGCCGGGGCGACGGTCAGGTGGTAAGCGATCGTGGCGGTGAAGACCGTGGCCATGTCGACGTCTTCCGGCCGGAAAGAACAGCCGGTGATCTGGCCGAGCAGCCCGGCTTCCGGGAACGGCACTAGAGCCTGCGAGATGCCGACGTTGATGATCAGCGGCCCGCCATCGGCGCCGCCCGACGGCAGACGGAGCGTCTCGCACCGACGCACGCCCGCCCCCGCCGCCCGAGCGGTCGGGAACTCCTCCACTGCCGCGCCGAGGTACTGCTTGTGGAGCATGGTGACTAGCAGGCTCGCCGGGTCGACGCCGCTGGGATATGCCAGCGGCGTCGCCGCAATCGCGAGCAGCACGAACGCAGGACGCCCGTCGCGCTCGCCAGCGAGCGCACCGAGGTACCCGAGCCCGGCGGCTTTGATCGCTTGGCGCAGCGCGCCAAGCTGGCCGACGAGATCAGCCTGCAGCCAGCCCAGCTCGGCCGCATCGCCGCCGACCGAGCGGAGCAAGAGCGGCTGGCAGCGATCAGCGAAGGCAGCGTGCTCGGCGGCCGCGGTACGTTCATCCGCCTCGATCGCGAGGGTGAAGATCCCTTCCGGAACCCGAGCGCGCAGCACCCATCCGCCGACGGCAACGTCCGGCATCAGGTCTCCTGGGGGCGCGCCTCGCTGAGCTCGTCCCGCCAGACCTTCGGGCCGTCAGGCGTGGTAGACGGGATCTCTCCGCGGGAGGCTTTGGCCTGCCACTCTTTGCTCAGCCGGTTCAGTTGCATATACCGCTTCGACCCACGGGCACCGCGGATCTCGATCCGACCGAAGATCCGGATAAACAGCACGGTGCAGACGAGAGCGGGGACCAGCAGTATCCACTTCCCGTCACCCTTCGCGAACGCCATGCCCCCCCAGAAGAGGATCGCGCCGAAAGCTATAACGCCGGACAGGATAATCCGACCGATGCCCTTCCAGGAGCTGTTGAGGGCGCGGATCTGCGCCTGCTCGACTACCCGGCGGGCCTGGAACTCCTGGAAGGACGCGGCGTCCTCAGGGCGGAGCAGTTCACGGTGTTGTTCGGTCATCTGGTCTCCCTAGCCCGCCGCCGCGTCGGCCGATTCCTGCCACGCGTTTTTCCCGCTGGAAAGATTGTTGACCCAGGTGCGGACGGTGCCGGGAATCGCTTCGATCCCCGCGCCGCTGAACGCCCAGGTCCCCTGGCCGGCGACGATATCCACTGCCCGCCAGGCGCCGTAGCCGTCAAAGTCCTTGACCGCCCTGCTCAGCGCGTTCTCGTCGGCGGCGTCCCCGGCCGTAGCCTTCAACGAGGCGCCGATCATGCGGAACATCCCCGGCGCCACGTTGACGGTCTTATCCGCGTCCTCGATGGCGTCGCCCACCACGGGGATCTTGGTCACCAACGGGACCTTCGACACCAACCCGGCCCAAGTCGGCGCCTTCGTCGTGACGTCGGTCAGCTCCGACGCCTCGTAGATTTCCGACAGCTTGCCCGCTGCCTTGATCCAGCCCGCGCCCCCCACGACCGCGCCGGCGTCCAGAATCACGGCGCCCCAGCTCCCGTCGTCGAAGCTCGCCAGCACGGTGTCAGACAACAAGGCGACCACGGCTGCCGCCAGCGCGATGGGCGCGAAGATCACGCTCAGCGGCGGGAACAAGGCCAGCAGCCCCGCCACTGTAGCGACGATGTTCGCCACGCCAGAGATGAACTCCCACAGCGCCTTGTCGTGCACGAAGTCGCTGAGCCCACGGACGGTGGTATCCCAGTCAGACGTCGCGTCGTGCCAGAGGCTGGCGAAAAGGCCAGGCGGCTGGGGCGCCATGTTGCCGGCATTCTGGAGCTGGCTAGCGGTGCGCTGTACGGCGGCCAGGTATTCGGCATGGATCTCATTGGCCCTCGCGGTGATGCCCGCCAGAGCGGTGGTCGCATCGTTGACCTGCATCAGTTGCGCGGACGTGAGCTTGGCCGGATAGGGCGGCTGGGCCGTCGCCGGCAGGCCGGCCGACCGAAGCGCGGCGGTGAGCTGCACTTGGTACGGTGCCGCCTGTTGGTCAAGCGCCCGGGCGTCGCTCTGCAGCCCTGCCAGGGTCAGCGACCAGCTGCGCAGGGCCGCCGCAGCCCGGCTGAGAGACTCGGCCGCCTCGCTCGCGAGCGGCAGCACATCGGCCTGCACATGGCCGCGGAAGGCACCGGCGGCCTGGCCGCGCCACTGCTCCGAGCCGGCCGAAGATAGGGTCCGAGCTGCAACCGTCAGCGCCGCCGCCGACCGGGTCGCATAGGCGGCGAGAGCCTCATAGCCGGCCAGGTCCCCGGGACATGGATCACAGCCGAGGCTCAAATACGAGTCACCCATGCCCTTTACCACGGGTGAGATCGCTCGCCAGTTCACTATCAAGCTGATCGAATGTTGACCCCACTTGCCGGAGCATGCGGATGCACTCGTCGCCGTGCTGCCCGAGCTGGGTGAGGCCGTAATTCCAGCTCCCCGCGAACCCGTGTACCTGCCCGGCGAGCGGGTCGGTCCCGCTGAGCGAGCTGTCGCCGCTGCGGATATCCGCGCAGGCAGTCGCGAGCTGGCCCCCGAACCCCGAGAACGCCGAAATCAGGTCATCAAGGACCTGGCTGGTCAAATGCAGATCAGCCGCCATCACAGCTCCCCGTCGCATTTGCGTGACCACGTCATTACGCAGCATAGCCAACTACGGTGGGGCGCGTCCAACGAAACGCACACGACGGCCAATAGATAACCAAGCCCTAAGAACTCGTCACATCTTCCTGATCGTGTTCGGCAGTTACCCCAATGGGCCAGGAAGATACACAAGTAGCCTTCTGAGCAATCAAGGTAATTTTCAGTCATACCGATACGGGCGATCAGGGAAGCGGTCGCTGCGGTCCATTCTGCCGGCCGACGGTGCACCCGATTGGGACAGGTTCTTCATACCGCGAGCAAGGGCCGCAGTACGCTGGGCCGCATGACGGCGCGGATCGGGGCGGACGGACACGATCTCTTGGGCGATCCGCTCCTGCCACTGCTGGCCGACGTCACTCAAGTACGGCCTGAGCCAGGCGACGACTGGGCGCATCTCGAAAAACGGCTGCACTTTCGCTCGACTCAGCGGCTACGGATCGGCGAACTCGCCGACAGCGTCGTAGTGGCGACGTGGCCAGCTGAGAAAGCTCTGCAGGCGCGTTACCTCTGTGGCGACGGGTTCGGCTCTGCTCTTGTCGCAGCCGCGATCGAACGCGGATGGGAAGTCGAGCCATCGCCCCACATTGCGTTCCCCCGCTCATCGTCGGCCCGACGGTTGTACATGAGCCCGCCAATCGCACCGTGACCACGTAGCCTGCTGGCAGGGCGAAGACGGGTTCAATCGCATCGGAGGTCGCTACACCCGGGAGGCCGTAGAGCGTGACCTGTGGCCGTGGCTGAAGCAGCAGGGATTTGCCGACGACAGCGACGACGACGAACTGGTGCGTTTTCTGGACATGTTTCCCGGTGATTGGCGCGCGAATATGCGTCCAGGCCTTCGATTCCGCCGAGTCTGGACGCTCGCTGAGCAGGCCGAGCTCGACTCTACGCTCGCTGAAACAATCCGCAGCGACTTCGATGCCGTGTTCGCCGTCGCCCATGAGCCTGCGTTGAGTTCAGGTGAGAGAACCACAAGCGGTAGCCTGGGCGCGCCCTACCGCCACGTACCGGTAATCGAACTGTCCAAGGACCCGGATCCGTTTAGCGTCGATCCGACGCTGATGGAACGGGGCCTGCGAGGACACACCGATACCCAGAACGAGCTAGCTATCGTCCTAGGCAACGCCGGAATCGAACCACGTCGCGGCCTACCGCCAGGACCCAACTTTGACCTGGCATGGCAGAAGGACGGGACCGTCTTCGGAGCGGAAGTCAAGAGCATCACCGCTGAGAACGAGGAAAATCAGCTTCGGGAAGGTCTGGGGCAGGTACTCCGTTATCGACAGCAACTCGTCGCACGCGGGTATGAACGCGTCGTGGCTGTTCTCGTGCCCGAGCGCCAGCCACGCGACGCTTCGTGGCGCGAATTGTGCCTAGAAGTCGGAGTGCTGCTGCTATGCAGAGACGAGCTCGAACGGGCGCCCTCGCTGGACGCGCCGTAGCGCCTGCGGGCTCGGTCACGAACACGGACATGGTCGCGTTGGGCACCAACACCTCCAAGGTCAGCCTGTCGTCGGCCATGCGGCTAGGCCTAGATCAAATCGGCATTCCTACGCCGATTATTGACTATCAGCCATGTTTTCCTAGTGGGCACAGGCTGGCTGCTGAGCCTGCAGTGACTACCTCGTTGGCCGTCAAGGCGGCGACCCAACACAAAGGAGAAGCCCGGCCAATCTTCCACACGGCACGGCCGGTCTGCTGGCCGGACCAGGAGGCGATGTGGGCGCACTCGGTGTCAGTCAGGCCGATCTGCTCGAGGGTCGCGGCCAGGGGAGCCGTGTCCTGGCGCAGGCAGATCCGGGTATCGCATGAGGCGACCAGCCCGGTGGCGATCGCCGACTCGGCCGACCCGGCGACGCCGGCCGTCTCGAAGTCGGCCAACCGGTGAGTGGCCAGCACCTGGATGGTGCCCTGGGCGCGGGACAGCCGCAGGTCGGAGTCGATCTTGCGCACCAGGGCGGGGATCCGCAGCGAGCGCCACAGCTCGTCGCGGATGGCCATCCGAGCCGGGCCCGGCTCGTCAACGGCGGCCTGCGCCCACGACGATACAGGCGAGGATCATCGCGATCGTCTCGTCGCCGCGGTCGGCCATCCGCGACAGGTCGACGGTCTGGACCGGGGCGGAGAAGTCGGGGCGCACGGTGGTCGGGGCGTCGAACAGCCCGGCCATGGAGCCCCGGATCATGCCGCCGATCGCGTCGGTTACCGGGCGGATCATCTCCCGCAGCAGTGAGACGGAGTCGCCCCGGACCGGGAGCTCGCGGGCCATCTCGGCGGACGGGTCGCGAAGTGCCGCCCACACTAGAGGGATAGTGGGGCTGGCCTCGCGAGCTCCCCCTCGCGCTTGGCCAGCCCCCTCCCCTTCCGGGCCGGGGTGGCGGCCGGAAGCTTCGTAAGTCGCCAACGACACGGCTGTCTCTTCGGTCGGGGACAGCGGTCGACCGAGGCGCATGGCCGCCAGCGAGCACTGCAGCACCAGGCGGCGGCGGATCTCCGCGAGCCGCTCCGCGAGCGGACCGCGGCCGGCAGGTACCGCATGACTCCTCGTCTCGCTGAAGCGGGTGCCAGGAAGACGCGGTTGACTGCCAAGCCCCCGGCCTAATGTGGGGTCATGTCATTCTGGCGCAAGAACCTGGACTCATCTCACCTTGCGGAGCCGCGCGCACTGTTCCATGTGTACGTCGCGCCCGGGGAGTTGGACGGCGCGATCCAGTTCTACGAGAAGCTACTCGGCGTCGAGAACGACATGTACGTGAGCATCCCGCCCGATCCGGCGGACCCGTACGGCGGGCTGACGCTCGCGACCGTCGGCGCTTTTCTGATCCTTGAGGGTAGCCCTGAGCAACTCGCGCCGTTCTGGACGACGGTGGGCACGCTGCTGGTCGATGACATCTGGCCTTACTTCGCACGGCTGACGGCCCAGGGTGCCGAAGTCATGCACCCGCCGACCGAACGCCTGGGCGGCGCCGGGTTCACTGTCCGCCACCCGGACGGCACCGTCATTGAGTACGTGCATCACCGCCCGTCGGACAGCGAGAGCTAGCGCCTCACTAACTACAGTGTTGCGCAGCGCCAGCGCGCGGGTTCATAGGGCCGTGCAGCGCACATGAACGGCGGCTGGGGTGGATGGAGTGGACGCTCGCGCCGGCCGTCGGCCACGCAGTCCGCGTGGGCTACGCGGGCAACCCCAAGGAGCACGACGCCAGGACCGGCCGGTGCCCCGGCTCGAACAGTTCCAGGTCACTAGTCGCGGCCGTTGTTTCACGCCGGTCGGCGGAGGGCAACGCATGATAATGAGCTGGCCTTCTCTTCCGCTGGAGCAGTGGCAGCCGACGCGCGACACCGTGCACCGGTGGACCCAGATCGTCGGCAAGACCCGGCTCGGCCTCGAGCCTCGGTCGAACCACTGGTGGAACTCGACCCTGTACGTGAACGCCCGCGGGTTGACGACGTCGCTGATGCCGTACTCCGGCAGCGGCGTCGAGGTCGAGTTCGATTTCACCGGCCACGAGCTGACGATCACGACGACCAGGGGCGAGACCCGGCGGATGGCGCTGGCGCCGCGCTCGGTGGCCGACTTCTACGCCGAGTTCCGTTCCCACCTGGACAGCCTCGGCATCGACGTGGCGATCAACACGATGCCGTGCGAGGTCCCTGACGCGATCGCCTTCGAGTCCGACAGCGTGCACGCCGACTACGACCCGGAGGCCATGCACCGGTTCTGGCTGTCGCTCGTCAGCGCCGATCAGGTGCTCGGCCGGTTCCGGGCCGGCTTTCGCGGCAAGGCCAGCCCGGTCCATTTCTTCTGGGGCGCCTTCGACCTGGCCGTCACCCGGTTCTCCGGGCGGCCCGCGCCGCGCCATCCCGGCGGGATCCCGCACTGCCCGGACTGGGTCATGGTGGAGGCCTACAGCGACGAGGTCTCAAGCGCCGGCTACTGGCCCGGCGGGGCCGACGAGGGCGTCTTCTACTCCTACGCCTACCCCGCGCCGGCCGGCTTCGCCGAGCACCCGGTCGCCCCGAACGCGGCTTACTACGACGAGCAGCTCGGCGAGTTCGTGCTGCCCTACGTCGAGGTCAGGAAGGCGGCCGACCCCGATACCTATCTGACCGAGTTCCTCGACTCGACCTTCAGGGCCGCCCGCGACCTGGCCGGCTGGCCGCCCGAGCGGTAGCGGTGGAGCCACGCGACCGTTCGGAAAATCTAGGCTGTTGACCTTGATTTTCAGCCGTCGGCGGGACCGGCGTCGGGGGCACCGGCCTCGGACGCCAGCAGCGCGGCGACGGCGGCCTCGGCCTCCGGGTCGGCCGGGAGCACGGCGGGCAGCCTCGGGATCGTCGCCAGCCCGCCGCCGGAGTACCGGCTGACAATCCGGGGGTCGATGTAGGAGCTGCGAGCGACCGTGGGGGTGTCCCCCAGCCAGTCCGCCACCCCGCGGATGGCGGCGGTGATCGCGCTCTTGCGTCCCCGGGCGGTCGGCGCCGGGTCCGCGTCGGCCAGCAGCAGCGCCATCAGCACGGTGGCGTTCCAGGTCCGGAACTCCTTGGCGGTGTAGTGACCGCCCGCGCGGGTGGCGATGTAGTTGCTCACCTGGTGGGAGTGGAGCGGACGCCAGGCGCCGCCGTCGGTGAAGACGAACAGCGGGTCGAGGTCGCTGCCGCTGCGGATCAGCGCCCGCACGGTCGAGCTGACCCCGTGGTCGGTGACGGTGATCGTGCGGCGCTTGCCCTCCTTGGCGATGTAATCGAACGCGACCCCGCCGCGCACCACCTTCACGTCGCTCTTCCGCAGCGTGGTGGCGCCGTAGTGATGGTCGAGCTCGGCGTACTTCTCGCCCCCTATGCGGAACAGGCCGAGGTCGATCAGCCGCACCGCGGCGGCCGACACGCGGTCCCGATCGAGCTCACGCCCGCCCAGGTCCCGCACCGTGGCCGACCGCAGCGCCGGCAGCGCCCCGGCGAACTGGAGCATGTGGGTGAACTTCTGGGCGTCGCGCTGCTCGCGCCAGACCGGGTGATAGCGGTACTGGGTGCGCCCTCGGCTGTCGACGCCGGTGGCCTGGATGTGGCCGAGCGGGTCGGGCGAGATCCAGACGTCCTGCCAGGCCGGCGGGATGGCGAGCGCGTGGATCCGCAGCAGTGACTGCTCGCTGGTGATCTGCGCCCCGGACGGATCGCGGTAAAGGAAGCCACCGGGGACCCGCTCGCGGGTGATGCCGGGACCGTGCGGGTCGCTGCGGGTCAGCCCGGGCACGGCGGCAACCGGGAACAGTGTTTCGGCGGTCAACGTCACCCCCAGGCGTCTCTCTGCGCAACATGGAGCTTACCAGGAGCTATCGCTCGCCCCCGGGGTACTGTGGGCACAGCGCAGCGCACGACCTGGTAACGGCAGGAAGTTACCTTCGTCATCTACCGGAGCGAAATGACCGATATCGGCGACGAGGACGGCGAGGGCCGGGAGACGGACGTCGGGCGGCGCCGCCGCGAGTTCATCCGAGCGCATCATCCCGACCGGGGCGGGGATACCGAGAGCTTCATCGCCGGCCTTCGCGGGTTCGACGACCGGCAGGATCCTGGCGACCCGGATCCGCTGCCTCGGGTGACGATCATTCCCCATCAGCCGTGGCCGACCCGCCTGGTGACGGCGGCGGTGCAGCGCCTCCGTCATGGCAAGCCGCCCGCGCGGGTTCGCTGAAGCCCCCCATCTCCGGCTGCAGGCTGCCTTCCCACACAGGGTCAAAAAAAATCGGTGACATGCTGCGACGATCCCTGGGCAGGTGTGTCGAACTGACGGACCCGCCGGGGCGAGTTCCCGGCCGACCGGCCGTCGCGTAGCGGCGGCATCCAAAGGAGCGTGCCCGATGAGCCAGACCGCAGCAGCCAGGACGAGCGAGCAGACCCTCGCCACCACCAGCGCCCAGAACCGCCCCGCGATCCGGGAGCGGGGAGAGCGGCTGGCCACCGACGACGGGAACATCACCGTCGCTGAGGGCGTCGTGCAGAAGATCGCCGGCAAGGCGTGCCGCGAGGTCGCCGGGGTGCACGCCATGGGCACCAGCGGCAGCCGCGCTTTCGGCGCCATCCGCGAGCGCATCCCCGGCAGCACGGGACCCAGCTTCGGCCAGGGCGTCGGGGTCGAGGTAGGCGAGGCGGAAGCCGCGATCGACCTGGACATCGTCGTCGAGTACGGCGTCGGCATCGTCGAGCTCGGCCGCAGCATCCAGCGCAACGTCAAGCAGGCGGTCGAGCGGATGACCGGCCTGCGCGTGGTCGAGGTCAACATCGCCGTCGACGATGTCTACCTGCCCGACGACAATGACCAGCCGGCGGCGCCAAGCCGGGTCTCATGACCTCCGCCCATCCCGGCCTCCCGGCGTCTGACGCGATTATCGACGGAGTCGACGTCGACGCCGTCGCGGCGGCCGTCCACGCCTGCGCGGGCGTGTCCGGCCTCTACGGTGGCCGCTACGGGGAGGCCACCACCTACCTGCCAGGACGCGCCGTTCGCGGTGTCGTCGTCGGCGGCGGCCGGGTCCGGGTGCAGGTCCGGTCCGCCTGGGGAGTCGAGGCGCCCGCCCTCGCCGCCGCGATCACCGCGGCGCTGGCCCCGCTGACCGGGAATCGCCCGGTCGACCTGGCCATCGCGGACATCGACGACCCGCCGGCCGAAGAGGGAAGTGAGTGATGAACCGTCCCGCCCTTGCCACCATAAGCGGCCTCGTCCTCGGCCTGGCGCTGGTCTTCGGCAGCTTCGGCGACATGCTGATCGTCGGCCTGTTCGGACTGATCGGCTACGTCATCGCCAAGGTGCTCGACGGCGACCTCGACGTGCAGGGATGGCTGTCACGCGGTCGTTACCGCCGATGAGCGCGATCGTTCAGGCCGAGCCGCACGACACCGGCGAAAGCGGCACCGAACTCGCCCGGCCGGGCCGCGGCGACCTGGGCATGATCAGCATCGCCGACCGGGTGGTGACCAAGATCGCCGCGTGCGCCGCGGCCGAGCATCCCGACGCCGGGGCGGCGGCGTCTCGCATGCTCGGCCATGCCGTTCCCGGCGCCGGGCGCCTGGGCGTGCGCGGCACCGACCTGGGCGCGCTGCCCAAGACCACGGTCGAGGTCGACGGCACCAAGGCTTTCGTGTCCCTCGAGATCTGCGTCCGCTGGCCGGCGTCGGTTCGCGAAGTCACCGGGCAGGTGCGCCGCAACGTCCGGGACCGGGTCGCGGAACTGACCGGGCTGCAGGTCGAAGAGGTCCACATCATCGTGTCCGATCTGGCGACCGAGATCACTCCGCCGCCGCGAGTCCGCTAGCCGCGAATCCGCTTGCCCAGAACCGTTCAAGGAAGGAAACCGCCGATGCGCGCTGCGAACCGGCCGCTGGCCTTCATCCTGGCAGCCGCCCTGGGCGTGGCCGCCGTCTTGGTGATCATCGAGGTCATCGGGGTCGCCGCCCACCACAGCCCGCTGGTGGTGCCCTGGACCACCTGGTACCGGTGGGCCAACCGAACCCGCTGGGACCAGCTGGTGATCCAGCTCTGGTGCGGCATCTTGATCGCGATCGGCGCGGTGATCCTGCTCCTTGAGCTCAAGCCCGCCCGCGTCACCCGGCTGTCGCTGCGGTCGCGCCACGACGCCACCACCGCCGCGGTGACCCGCCGCGGCCTGGCCAACACCCTCCGATCGGCCGCGACCAGGATCGACGGGGTCTCCGCGGCGGCGGTCACCGTCGGCCGCCGCCGCGCTCGCGTCACCGCCACCACCGCCGCCCGCGGCGATACCGCCGCAGAAGCGCTCCGCCAGCCGGTCACGCAGACAGTGCAGGAGCGCCTGGACGCCATGGGCCTACGCCACCCGCCGATCCTGTCCGTGCGTGTGAACGCCAGGAGCAGCTGATGCACGCCGACCGCGCCAACCGCACCGCCCTCATCCTGTTCGGCCTGCTGGTCCTGGCGGCCGGGGCAGCCGGGATGACCGCCTCGGTCGGCGGGTTCGGGCGGGCGTTCTCGCACCGCCTCCTGTTCGACAACGCTGTGAGCGCTTACATCGGGCATCACCAGTGGGTCTGGTACACCGCCGCCGGCCTCGGCCTGATCATCGCCGCGGCCGCGCTGCTCTGGATCGCGATCCTGCTCGTCTCCACCGACCGGGCCGGCGACATCCCCATCACCGGCGCCAGCCACGAAGGAACCACGATCTTGCTTCCTGCCGCCTTGACCGGCGCCCTGACCAGGGAGATCGACGCGTACCACGGCGTCGAGGCCGTCAACGGCCGGATTATCGGCGACGCTCACGACCCGGAAATCGCCCTCACCGTCACCGCCAGCCAGACCGCCGACTTGCACGCGCTTCACCAGCGCATCGAGACCGAGGCCCTCGCGCACGCCCGCGAGGTGCTGGACGAGCCGGATCTCCCGATCCGGCTCGACCTCACCGTCAGCCGGACGGCCTGAGCCCTCCGGCGGCCCGCAGCCGATTAAGAATTGCCTTAATCCTTACTCGTCCGCTCCGCCGGTGCGGAGTTACAGTCACGTATACGCTTCAGCTGGAGACAGGGGGTGTCCGTCATGGGCGCACAGGGCGCGGACGCGCTGGAACTACTCCGGGATCTATGGCGGAGCCAGGCGCCGACCGACCTCGACCTCGGCGATGACTGCGAGACGAAGGCCTGCAGGAAGATGTCCGACGCGGGCGTCGGTTTCGATGACTTCGCCGGCGCGGGCGAAGCCGACCGCAGCGCCGCCTGGCGAGGCCGGCTGGAGCGCGAGGGCAAGCTCGGGCCGGCCGGCAGCCTGCGCGATCTCATCCTGCCGCGGGACACGACGGACGCCGGCTGACCCATCCAGTGGAATACCCCGGAACCGTATCCGAGCTCGCCCGGCTCCTGCGCGGCGGCGGTTACCTGGCCGACCGCGGGCTCGCCACCACCCTGCTCATGTCGCTCTCGCTGCGCCGCCCGGTGCTGCTCGAGGGCGAGGTCGGCGTGGGCAAGACCGAGGTCGCCAAGACGCTGGCGACCGTCTTCGGCCGCAGGCTCATCCGGCTGCAGTGCTACGAGGGCATCAGCACCAGCCAGGCGCTGTACGAGTGGGACTACGCGCGGCAGATGCTGCAGATCAGGGCGCTCTCGCACGGCGAGGCGGCCGACGAGCGGTCGGTCGACAAGCTGTTCGGGCCGAAGTTCCTGCTCGAGCGGCCGCTGCTCGAGGCGATCAGGCAGGGCGACCGGGCGGTGCTGCTGATCGACGAGATCGACCGGGCCGACGACGAGTTCGAGGCGTTCCTGCTCGAGATGCTGTCCGACTTCCAGATCACGATCCCGGAGGTCGGCACGATCCGGGCGGACTCGCAGCCGGTGGTGATCTTGACCTCCAACCGGACCAGGGAACTGCACGACGCGCTCCGGCGACGCTGTCTCTACCACTGGATCGGGTACCCCACGGCGGCGCGGGAGGCCGAGATCGTCGCGATCCGCGAGCCCGCGGCGTCCGGTCAGCTGATCGCGAAGGTGGTGGCGGCCGCGCAGCGGCTGCGGGAGCTGGACCTGGCCAAGCCGCCCGGGGTGGCCGAGACGATCGACTGGGTCCGCACGCTCGGCGTTCTCGGCGACATCGAGCTGACGCGGGAAACCGCCGGCGACACGCTCGGCGCGGTCGTCAAGGACCGTGACGACCTCGACCTGGTGCGGGAGAACCTGGCGGAGATCATCTCCGGTGGCTGACCCGCCCGAGCCGCAACCGAGCGACCCGTTCAGCAGCGTGCTCATCGGATTCGCGCGCGAGCTGCGGGCGGCCGGGCTGACGGTCGGCACCGGCGACGTGCTCAGCTACTTCGCGGCGATGACGCCGCTCGACCCGACCGATCTGGTCGACCTGTACTGGGCCGGGCGGGCCACGCTGGTCAGCCGCCACGAGGACGATCCCGTTTACGACCAGGTGTTCAGGAAGTACTTCCTCGACGAAGACGGTCCTGGAAGAGGTGAGCTGATGCTCGCCCCGGAATCGGTCGCCGAAGCCGAGGCCGCGCTGGTGATGCCGGGCACCGAGCCGGGTCCCGAGGAAGAACAGGAGCGGCCGGTCCTCGGCTGGATGGCGTCCGACGTGGACGCGCTCAAGCACCGGTCGTTCAGCGCGTGCACGCCGGACGAGCTCGCCGCCCTGCGCCGGATCATGACCAGGATGCGGCTCACGCCGCCGCGGCGCCGGACCCGCCGGACCAGGCCCGCCGTCGGCCGGGGGAGCGAGCCCGACCTGCGCAG
>Ga0335075_10003389_pt1 | contig 25345 bp, 19 predicted proteins | sample Lox_Sample_24_FD_206723 | JGI IMG/M metagenome (GOLD analysis project Ga0335075, IMG submission 206723) | Soil microbial communities from Loxahatchee National Wildlife Refuge, Florida, United States - Lox_Sample_2.4 | ecosystem: Environmental > Terrestrial > Soil > Wetlands | place: USA...
CGAGCGCGGGATCGTGTCGCACCCCGCCCGGACGCGTGAATTCAGGGAGAATGTGGCTGCGGCGGTGGAAATCGCGGGGCGGACGGGGTGTACCCGGCTAAATGCGCCGTACGGGCTGCGGCTGCACGGGGTCGGGGAGGCGGAGCAGGACGCGGTCGCGGTCGAGAACCTGGCGTTCGCGGCCGAGGCCGCGGGGAGGGTCCGGGCGGCGGTGCTCGTCGAGGCGATCAACTCCGTGGACATCCCCGGTTTCCCCGTCGACACCGCAGGCAAGGCGCTGGCGGTGATCGACAAGGTTGCCGACAAGGTTGCCGACAAGACAGCAGGCAAGACAGCCGGCCAGACGGCCGGCAACACGGCCGGCAACACGGTCGGCCAGACGGCCGGCAACACGGTTGACACGACCGTCGCCAAGGCGGGCGGGCCGAACGTCGGGTTCCTCGCGGACCTGTATCACCTGGCGAAGATGGGGGAAGACGTGGCCGATGTGCTGAGCAGACACCGGGACGCGATCCTGCACGTGCAGGTCGCCGACCCGCCGGGCCGGGGGGCGCCGGGAACGGGGACCCTTGACTTCGAGCCGCTCTTCCTGCGGCTCGCCCGGCAGGGGTACGACGGCTGGGTGGGGCTTGAGTACACGCCGTCGGATCCCGCCGACTCCTCGTCGAGCTTCGGATGGACATGAGCACGCTGCTGATCCGCTCGCGCCGCGTGGTGTTGCCCGATGGCGTGACAGAGGCGGCCGTATTCGTTCGGGATCATCGGATTGAGGCGATCGGGGACTACGACCTGCGGCGGGACGCGGACCGCGCCGTCGACCTCGGTGACCTGCCGCTGCTGCCCGGGGTGGTGGACTCGCACGTGCACGTCAACGAGCCAGGGCGGACCGAGTGGGAGGGGTTCGCGACCGCGACCCGGGCGGCGCTGGCGGGCGGCGTCACCACGATCTGCGACATGCCGCTGAACTCATCGCCGGTCACCACCACGGTGGACGCGCTGCGGGCCAAGGTCTCGGCGGCGGCCGGGCAGTGCGCCGTCGACGTGGCGTTCTGGGGCGGGGCGGTGCCGGGGAACGTTTCCGAGTTCGCCGGGCTGCTCGAGGCGGGCGTGCTCGGGTTCAAGTGCTTCCTCATCGACTCGGGCATCGCCGAGTTCCCGCCGCTGTCGCGGGAGGAACTGCGGTCCGCGATGGCCGCGCTCGCGGAGTCCGGCGCGGCGATGGTCGTCCACGCGGAGGACCCCTCCCAGGTGACCACGCCCGCCAACGGATCCTACGACGCGTTCGTCGCGTCGCGGCCGCCGGTCGCGGAGCGGCGCGCGATCGAGACCGTGATCTCGGCCGCGGCGTTCTCCGGTGCGCGGGCGCACATCGTCCACCTGGCCGCCGGCGAGTGCGCGGCGCTGATCTCGGCGGCGAAGGCGGCGGGGATCGCGCTGTCCGCGGAGACCTGCCCGCACTACCTGTCCTTCGCGGCCGAGGAGGTGCCGCCGGGGCGCACCGAGTTCAAGTGCTGCCCGCCGATCCGCTACGCGGTCAACCGGGAAGCGCTGTGGCGGGCACTCGGGGACGGGGCCATCGACGGGGTCGTGTCGGACCACTCCCCTTGCTCGCCGTCGCTGAAGGGACTGGGCCAACCTGACGGCGACTTCCGTACCGCGTGGGGCGGGATCTCCTCGCTGCAACTCGGGCTGTCCGCCGTGTGGTCGGTCGCGCGGCGACGCGGGTTCTCGCTGGCGGACGTCTCCCGCTGGATGTCGGCCTTCCCCGCGTCGCTGGCCGGGCTGCCCACCAAGGGGCGGATCGCGGTCGGGGGCGACGCCGACTTCGCTGCGTTCGACCCGGACGCCTCCTGGACCGTGCGCGGCGCCGAACTGCTGCACAGGCACTCCCTGACGCCGTACGAGGGGCGGACGCTCACCGGCCGGGTCACGCGGGTGTGGCTCGGCGGCGACGAGGTGACGCCGTCCGACCCGCCCCGCGGGCGGCTGCTCGCGCGCGGGGGCGGTCCGCTTGGCGGCTGACGAGCAGGGCGCCGCGCCCGACTCGCTGGCCTTCCCCGACCTCGCGTCGCGGGCCATGCGCGGGTCGGTGGTGGCGGCGTCGGATGAGTTCTTCGCCGAGAAGGAGAACCTCATCAAGCCGGGCGCGGCCGTCTTCTCCCCGTCGACCTTCGGGCACAAGGGGCAGGTGTACGACGGGTGGGAGACGCGGCGCCGGCGCGGGCCGTCGGGCGGGCTCCCCGCCGCCGGCGAGCACGACTGGGTCATCGTGCGACTCGGCGCGCCCGGGGTGGTGCACGCGGTCGTCGTCGACACCGCCTACTTCACCGGCAACTTCCCGCAGGCCTGCTCGCTGGAGGCGTGCGACGTCCCCGGCTATCCCGACCGGGCCGCGCTCGCGTCGGCGCGCTGGGCGGAGATCGTCCCGCGGTCGCCGCTGAAGGGCGACACGCCGCACGTGTTCGAGGTGCCGGGCCGCGGCCGGTTCTCCCACGTGCGGCTGAACATCTACCCGGACGGCGGGGTCGCCCGGCTGCGGGTGCACGGGCAGGTCGTGCCCGATCCGGCGCTGCTCGAAGGGCTGACCTTCGACCTGGCGGCGCTTGAGAACGGCGGCGACGTCCGTGGCTGCAGCGACCGGTTCTACTCGGCGCCGCGCAACGCGATCTCCCCGGGGCTCTCCCGGGTCATGGGCGAGGGGTGGGAGACCAGGCGGCGGCGCGCGGCGGGCAACGAGTGGCTGGTCGTCGGGTTCGCGGCGCCCGCGATGGTCGCGCTTGCCGAGATCGACACCTCCGGTTACATCGGGAACTCCCCCGGCATGGCCATGCTGCGCGGGCACATCGGCGGGCCGTGGGACGCGGACTCGTCCTGGGCGCCGCTGCTGCCCCGGACGCCCCTGCTGCCCGACACGCCGCACCGGTTCCGGGTGCGCCCGTCGTCCGCCTTCGATCTCGTCCGGCTTGACGTCTTTCCCGACGGCGGCGTGGCGCGGCTGCGGCTGTACGGCGCGCTCACGCCGGAGGGGCTGGCGGAGGTACGCCGCCGCTGGGCGGAAACCGGACCCTGAGCTGGGCCCGAGTTGTCTGGGAAGGCGCTCTCAGAACACTGAGAGTCCGCTGAGTTGGTTTTTGTCCTATTACCTCCAATGGTAAACAAGTGACTAAGGAGCTTGACGCCTGGAGTTGAGGGATGAGCGGTCGGGGGACACGCATGATCACCGATGCGCTCGCGCGCCTGCTGCAGCACGCCCCGCCGCCACGGCTCGCGCGCGAGGTGTCGTTCGCGGAGCTGCCCGCCCGCACGACCCCGGTGGTCATCCCGACCAGGCACGGCTTGGTCCAGGCGGTCGTGTACTGGCCGGCGGCCGCGGACGAGCCAGCGCCGGTTTACGTGAACTTCCACGGTGGCGGGTTCGTGATGCGCCACCCGGAACAGGACGACCCGTTGTGCCGGTTCCTCGCGGCCAACGCCGGCGTGGCGGTCGTCAACGTCGACTACGACGTCGCGCCCCGGCACCGCTTCCCCGAGCCGGTCGAGGAGGCCTACGACGTCGTCCGCTGGGTGGCCGGGCCCGGTCACGGCTGGGACGGCTCGCGGCTGTGCGTCGGCGGGCAGTCGGCGGGCGGCGCGCTCGCGGCCGGCGCGGCCCGGCTCGCGCTTGAGCTTGGCGGGCCGGCGATCGCGCTGCAGGTGCTGCACTACCCGCCGCTTGACCTCGCGACGCCGCAGCGAGACAAGCGCGTGGCGGGGAAGCGGTCCTCCTTCGTGGCCCCCATGGAGCGGCTTTTCGACGCCGTTTACCTCCCGTCGCCCGAGGCTCGGCGGGACCGGCTCGCCTCGCCCGCCTGGGGGCCGAACGGCGACGGGATCTTCGGGATCGCGCCCGCGCTGGTGATCACCTGCGAGCTTGACCGGCTGCACGACGAGGGCGTCGCCTACGCCGGCCAGCTAGCCGCCGCCGGGGCGCTGCGCGCGCACCTGGACCTGGTGGGCATTGACCACGGCTACAACCTGTACGTCAGGGACCGGGCGCTCGTCGAGAACAGCTACGCGCTGATCGCGAAGCACGTGATCGCGGCCGCCGCCGACGGCTAGCCGCCGGCTAGCCGACAGCTAGCCGCGCTTGCACAGGGCCAGCGCCGACACCAGCTCGTACCCCACGTGGGCGGCGGCGATGCCGGTGATCTGCGCGTGGTCGTAGGCGGGGGCTACCTCCACGATGTCCGCGCCGACCAGGTTGAGCCGGGCGAAGGAGCGAAGCACCGCCAGCAGTTCCCTGCTGGTCAGGCCGCCCGCCTCGGGGGTGCCCGTGCCCGGGGCGAACGCGGGGTCGAGCACGTCGATGTCGATGCTCACGTAGACCGGGCGGTCCTCGACGCGGGCCGCGATCGCCTCGATGATGCCGCGGGTCCCCAGGTGCTCGACCTCGGTCGCCGGGACCACCCGGAAGCCGACGTCGGCGTCCCTGACCAGGTCCTCGGCGTCGTAGAGAGGGCCGCGGATGCCCACGTGCAGGCAGCCGCCCGCGTCGAGCAGTCCCTCCTCGAATGCGCGACGGAACGGGGTGCCGTGCGTGTAAGCGGCGCCGAAGTAGGTGTCCCAGGTGTCCAGGTGGGCGTCGAAGTGAACGACGGCGACCGGGCCGTGCACCGCCTTCACCGCGCGCAGCAGCGGCAGCGCGATCGTGTGGTCGCCGCCGAGGGTGAGCAGCCTGGGCACGCGTTCGAGCAGGCCGCGCGCGCCTTGCTCGATCGTCGCGATGGCCTCGCCGATGTTGAACGGGTTCACGCCGAGGTCGCCGGCGTCCGCGACCTGCTGGGTGGCGAACGGCGACACGTCCGCCGCCGGGTTGTACGGGCGCAGCAGCCGCGATGACTCCCTGATGTGCCCAGGGCCGAAGCGGGCGCCCGGCCGGTAGGAGACGCCGGCGTCGAACGGCACGCCGAGAATCGCGACGTCGGCACTGTGCACGTCGGACAGGCGGGGCAGCCGGGCGAACGTCGGCTCACCGCCGTAGCGCGGCACCTGGGTGGCGTCCACCTGGCCGACGAAGCCGTCGACGATGACGCGCGGCTCGCCTGCCGGCTCGTTTTCCTGCTGGCCATCGGGCATTTTGCGACAGTACCAGGTAACAAAGCGGAGTATTCGTAACGGGTGCGTGGCTGCGCACGGACGCGCCGCCGTGACCGCCAGGGCTAGCCGAGGAACGAGGCGGGCTTGGTCACCTCCGCCGCAATGACCGTGAGGCCTTCCGCCGTGGCGCCGGGCCCGACGGCGTCGGCGAGGGCCGCGACGCAGTCGCGCAGCGACTGGTCCGCCTGCGTCGCCGCGATGGAGTCGACGAGCTTCGCCGACACGGCGAGGTACGGGCTCGCAGTCGCCAGGAAGACGCGGTCGCCAATGTCAACCGGCTCCCGGCCGATCTCGGGCACCAGGCCAGGTGAGAGGCCGACCGCCCGCAGGACCGGGCCGCCGTCGAAGGTGTGCGGCTCGGTGAGCTGCTCGGCCTGCCCGCCGCCGGCCCGGCACAGCCAGATCGTGCTGTTCCCGACGTGTGCGAAGTGAAGCACCGGCTGGTCGTCACGGAAGTCCACGAAGACCACGTCAAGCGTCGCCGCCATGTCCGAATACTGCGGCTCGCGCCGCGCGACCGACCTGACCAGGGCATTGGCGGTCTTGACGCCTTCCCGCAGTGCCTTCTCCGCGTCCCGCGTACGGCCGAGCGGCGAGGTCATGACCCCGCTGAGCGACAGGGCGGCCGCGCGCTGCGCGGCCGGGGCCCCGGTCAGCCCCCTGGCCAGGGCGACGATGTTCCGCTGGACGTAGTAGACGTCCTGCTGCGGGTACCCGCCCGGCCCGACGGCCCGCGCGGTGACGGCGAGGCCGGGGGGCTCGCCGTCGGTAAGCGTCCGCTCCTGAGGCGCGTACACCAGCTGTGCGGGCTGCAAGCCGGGACTGGCCAGCCAGCCGGTGCGGGCCGCGACGGCCTGCCGCACGGCGGGCTCCTCGCGCGCCGTGATGGCCATGGTCGGTGGCAGGTCGACCGCCGTCTCGGCCAGCCCGGGCCGGCCAAGCGGGGGCCGACCGCCCCGGCGGATCCGATGAGCCAGGGCGAGCGGCAGCCGCCGCCGGCGCAGCAGCGGCCGGACGGCGAAGACGACGGCGAGCGTCGCCGCGACAGTGATCAGCGATATCAGGATCATGCTGGGCTCCGTACCTCGTTCACGCCCGACCGCCTCGCCTGCGGCCCGTTACCTGCCCCACGGTGATGTCTGGCAGCCCGGGCCGGAGCGCGTCGAGTTCCGCGCGGGCCACCCGGATCGAGTCCCTGACCGGGGTTCCCCGCGGCACCCGGTCCGCCGGCTCGAAGCTTAGCCAGCCGTTGATCAGCAGGCCAAGTTCCCTCGGCACGCCCCGGACCAGTTCGTCCACCCGCTGCGGCCGGACTCCCGCCACGATCAGGTTCCGGTAGCCGAACGGGTCATCACCGTCGTCCCCCGCGTCATGCCACAGCGGCGGCTCGCCGGTGAGCAGCCAGTAGAACACGGCGCCCGCACCATACAAGTCCGCCCGCGGCGTGTCCCATCCGGGCGCGGAGCCCGACAGCTGCTCGGGACAAGCGAAGAAGGGCGTCCCCCTGGCCACCCAGGTGCTCGGCCGGGCGGCGTCGAACTTGCGTGACAAGCCCCAGTCGATGACCCGCGCCCGGTCGCCGTCCATGACAATGTTGCCCGGCTTGATGTCCAGGTGCACAAGGCCGACGTCGGCCGCCGCCATCAGCCCGGTGAGCACCTCATGGATCACCCCGGCGCACCAGGGCAAGGTGAGCCGCCCGCGGAACCGGTCACAGTGCGCCGACAGGCTGCCGGGCTCGTAGAGAGGGTAGACGAGGTAGAAAAAGCCGTTGTCCTCGCCGTGGTCGAGCACCTCACCGACGTGCTCGCTGATCACGGCCGCGGCGCGCTCCTCGTGCCGGAGGCCCAGCTGCCTGATGGACCTCCTGGCGGACTTCTCCACCTCACCGCTCGGCACGGTCTTCACCACGTACCAGGCGCTCTGGTCCGCGCTCTGCCCGTCCTTGGCGCGCAGCACGGTGCCGCCGCCGCCCGGGTCCGCCCCGGGCAGGGGCCCGTGCAGCATCCAGCGGCCGCCGAGCAGGGGGCCGCCGGCGCCTTCCTGTGCCGCCTGCTGCGCGGCATAGATGCCGGCCTGCTCGTCAATCTGGCCGGACGTCCGGGTCCAGTAGGAGCCGGCCGGGCCGGGTACCGGGTCCGGTGTCCATGTGGGCGGACCGAGGATGGTGGGCGGGGTGGGCGGGCCCGCCGGCGGCGCGAACGGGTTGGCACCCGGGCCGGAGGAGGGATCCGCCGACGGCGCGAGGGGGTCCAGGTAGGCGACGGGCGCGCCCAAGGGCGCGCCGGCCTGGCCGCCGTCGCTCCCGGTGGGAATGCCCGGCTGGCCGAAGGCGACCCGCACGTCGTTGTCGTCATCGTCGTTCTGGCTGCCGGGGGCGACACCAGGCTGCCGCAGGCCCTGCCGGGAGCCCCGCGCCGTGCCCCGTCGCGGCCAGGAGCTTGGCGGCGGCAAGCCGATCAGGTACCGGTGGTGTGCCCAGAGCATCTCCCGGTGCGCGCTGAGGTCGTTGGCGTAGCGGCTGACCTGCCCGTCGGCGGCGACCTTGGCCCGGGCCACCTCGGAGTCCCGCTGCGCCTCGAAAAGCGAGTCACCCATCTCGAGGTCGTGCACCTGCCGGTCGAGCTTGGCCTGCTCCCCGTGCTTGTAAAGCGAGGTGGTGACGTCGTGCCGCGCCTTTTCCAGCGCGTCGATGTCGGAGTAATAGGCACGGATGTCGTGGAGGCTGGTCCGCCCGCTCAGCTTGGTCAGGATCGGCGCCAGGTCAATCCCGAGGATGAGCAGCTCAAGGACTACCCGGGTGACCAGCACCGTGCCGTGCGTGACCGTCAGCTGCCAGAGCGCCTCTTCCTGGCTGAGCACCTTGTCCGCATGGCTGATCGGCCCCTGAGCGGCGTTGAGCGCGGCCTGCTCCTGGGCGTTGTCCAGGTTGATCTCCGGCTGCACCTCGGCGGTCACCGTCTGCAGGTCGTGCTGCGCGTTGGTGAGCGCGGTCTCCGCGTTCTCGTAGTTCTGCTGTGCGGCCCTGAACCCCGGTCCTGTTCCCGCGGCGACCGTGACGCCGTCGGCGCGGCAGCCGAACTCCTGACAGTTCATCGCCTGGTAGGCCGCGTTCGCCTTTGACGCCTGGCGGTCGACGCTCTCCTGTGCGTCGGTGACCTGCTGCTGCAGCTTGGCTATGCGAGCCTTGTAGGTGGCCTCGATCTGCGCGTCCGCGCCCTGCTTCGCGATCAGCTGGTTGACCTGGATCTGCTCGCCGATGTCGCCCGCGAAGACCTGCAGCAGGATCATCTCCGACATCAGGAGCGCGGCGGCGATCGCGATGACGAGCCGGACGAGGAGCACGCCGGAGAGCTTTCGCGGCGCGACGGGCGCGCCGGTCTTCTTGTTGAGCCTGGCCTTGGGCGCGTAGCCGATGATCGACCGGTCGATGAAGATGACCGCGGCCGCGAACACGACGCCGAACCAGATCTCGCTGCGCAGCGACCGGCCGAGGCTGACCGACATGAACAGCGCCGAGGAGTAGCATGCCTGGGCCCCGGTGAGCAGCATGAGCACGGCGATGGTCTGGTAGCGGTACCGCTCGCCGCCCGAGCCGACCTGTTCCCGGTCGACCGAGGCAAGGAACAGCAGCGCGTCGCCGAGCCACCGGACGGGGTGCGGTCGCCGCTGTGCCAGCCACCACAGCACGCGGGACCACTCCACCGGCCGCGATCCTGCGGGGTTCCCGCCGTCCCCCTGGCCCACGTCGCCTGCCGCCGGGTCGGCGACCGGCGTCACCGGGGTCACCGGGGTCAGCGGCGTGTCCAGGAGGCTGTCGTCGTAGGAGTACACCAGCGTCGGGTCCAGGCCACCGTCGCCCGCCATGCGCGCGCTCACCGGTCCCTCGGGTCGTCGCCGTACGCCTCGTCGTTGTACGCCTCGTCGTTGTACGCCTCGTCGTTGTACGGCGACTCCGCGTCCTCGTGCTCGCCGACCGCGTCGGCACCCGGACGGTAGAGCCGCGTCGCCCGCTCGTCCGGCGGTCCGGTGCGATCCCACCGCTGCTCGGCCGTTGCCCGGTCCGCCCTGGTCTGGGCGGCCGGCGGCCCGGGCCAGGCCACGTCACTCCAAGGCGGCACGACGGGTTCGGGATCGCGAAAGTCCTCGGTACGCCGGGGACGCTCCGGCTCGCGCATGATGTCGACGACGGTGGGGGCGACGTCCGGCAGCCTGGCCTCGATCGTGCCCATCGCCCAGACCGGCAGCTCGGTCAGCGGGTCATCCCTGTCCAGTTCGTCAGTCACGGCGGCGGACAGCTGGCCAAACCAGGGGCGGTGCCGCAATGCCAGGCCGGACAGCGCCACGTGCTCGAGGTCGATGATGTTGACCGGGGACGCGCCCTGCCGCCAGAGGTACCGGTTGCGCTGCGCGGCGCGCAGCGTGGCCGCCTGCGCGCGGTGCATCGCGGCAAGCCGCCTGGCGACGTAGCGAACCGAGGCGTCTCGTGGCCCGCGCGTCCGCTGGTCGTCGTAGAGCATCAGGTCGGCCAGGTCCAGGTAATCGCCAAGCGGCACTCCCTGGGCGCCTATCGGGCGCAGGGAGTGGGCGGCGAGGCGTTCCCTGGCGCCGCTGAGCACGGGCCCAAGGGGAGCGCGCAGCCACGGCCTTGAGGCGGCGGCAAGCAGCAGGTAGGTCTCCTGCACCGGATGCCGCGCGGCGTTGTGGTCGGCGCCGGGTGCCGCGAACGGCGTCACGAGGTCCCTGACGACGGTGCTTTCGCGGAGGGTGTGGTCGTCAAGGAGGCCGGTGAGCAGGAACAGGCCGAAGGGCAGCCCGGCCGTCATGTACGCCATGGCCGCCCGGACCGCCAGCCTGGTCGCCCACCGGGCGTCGACCAGCGCGGCGTGCTGCGCCGCGAGACGGTAGGCGGTGGCGAGTGCCGCCGGGCCGGCCCACTGCCTGGCCTGGTCGTCCCGGCCCGCCGCCGGGGCATCGCGTCCTTCGAGCAGTTCCGCGTACGCGGCGTAGAACTCTGCCTGGCGCCGCGCGCTGTCCCAGACCTCGTACCCGGCCGGCCCTGGGCGGGTCGCGGCCTGGCCGACCGCGCCCGACCGGTCGGGCGCCGGGTCGCCGACGGCGCGACTGGCGCCGCCCGGCCCGGGGGCCCGGCCGGCCGGCGCAGCCGGAGGAGCGAAGTCCGGCCAGCCCGGCGATCCTTCCGGCGGAATGTCCAGCGACTCAAGTACCCGCGCGAGGCTGGTCAGGCGCGCCATCTAGAACCAGTCCCGGTAATTGGTCACGGCATGCGGCTGGACATAACCGGGGTTCTGGTAGGTGGCGACCAGGGTGATCTTCGAGTGGCCGGCGCCGTCCGGTTCGTAACGGTAGTGCTCAAGCTTTTCGATCTGGTGGGCGGGTACCTCTATCTTGGCCGCAATCTCGCCTTCTGGTTGGAATTGGGAGTATTTGCGGTAAGTGTTGAGTTCACGCACTTCCTCCGCCAGGTGCCGCACGGGCACGCTGGGCCGCATGGCAACGAACACCCAGCAGTAAAAGAGGAAGCAGTCGCCGTGCCAGCCGCCAAAGCTGGTGGCGAAGTTCAGTGCGACCTGGTGCGCGGGATTGATCTCATTGATCTCCCAGAATGTGTTCCGCTCAACCGAGCCGGCGGCAAGCGAGATGAACGGGGTCTCGTCCCTGACCAGGCCGCCGCGAGTGGGGTGCTTCTCATCGAAGGAATTGACATGCAGGTCGAGCTCTTCCGCGGTTAGACGATTATCGATTTCCGACGAGCTGATGTGTTGCGCGTTCCGCCACCAACTACAGGCAAGCCCCCGCTTGGCGAGAATGGCCTGGGCGTCCGCGACCGATATGTTATTCATCCCTTTAACGCACATCTGAACGAACACGCGCCCTCCGTTCAACGCGGGATGCGACAAGAACAAGACAAAAACCAAGAGTTAAAGCCGATGAGGCCGGGCAAGGTCCGCTCACGACTCTGAGTAATAGTAGCGGGCAATAACCAGGAAAAAGCAAATGATTGCCATTGGCGTGGGAGAATCGGCGAAATGAAGTGGCTTCTGGGCGCGGTCGGCCTCGCGCTGCTCGCCGCGGGCACGGTCCGCGCTATTCTCGCGGGCGGTCAGCCAGGAATAATCACGCTGATCGCCGCGGGCGGGGTGCTCGTGCTCAGCCCGTTCGTCATCGACCGGCTGGAGAGCGTCAGCGCCGGCACGGGAACGGTTGAGGTGCGCTTCTCCCAGCAGGTCATCGAGCTTGGCGCGCCGAGGACAGGCAAGGTACTCGCGCAGACCGGACTCGCCGCGCTCGCCGACTCCTACGCGTTCGCGCATCAGGAGCTACCGCCGGACATGTTCCCCGACGCGCGGGTCTACCTGCAGGACCTGCTGGTCAACCGGTCCGTGGGCACCGCGCAGGCGCGGAAGCTCGATGCCCGTGAGGTGCGGACGATGCTGCGGGAAGGGTCGCCGGTGATGCGCGTGCTGGCCGTCGGGCTGATGATCGGTGACACGTCCCTGGCGGACGGGGCCAGCGTCGCTGGCGCCATCGCGGCGTCGCGGTCGGCGAACGAGCAGTATCACGGGTTGTGCCTGGCGCGACAGTGCTGGCCGGGCCTCGGCAAGAGCGACCGGCAGCTGATCAGGGCCGCCGTCGAGAACGCCGTGGAAGAGGGCGCTATCCCGCCGGACACCGACCGCCGCCCGCTCGCGGAAGCGCTGCTCGGGCTCCCGACCGGCTAGCCATCCGAGCTAGCCCTGACGCGGGCGGACCATCAGGGGCCGGGCTGGCCGGCCGGCCGATTCGCCTTGCGGCCACAGGCGGGCGTGCTTGAATCGGGGGATGCGTGAGCGCGTCGTCGTGGCACCGGACAAGTTCAAGGGGAGCCTGACCGCGGCCGAGGTGGCCGCGCGGGTGGCGGCCGGCCTGGTGCGCGCCGGGTTCACCGGGGAGATCGAGTCCCTGCCAGTGGCCGACGGCGGTGACGGGACCGTGGCGGCGGCGGTCTCGGCCGGGTTCAACCGCGTGGAACTCGGGGTGCACGGGCCGACCGGGAAGAACGTCACGGCGTCGTACGCGCTGCTCGGCGACACCGCGGTCATCGAGGCCGCGCAGGCGTGCGGGCTCTCACTGTTGTCCCCCGGGTGCCTTGCGCCGCTGACCGCCACCAGCCGGGGCGTGGGCGAGCTGATCCTGACGGCCAGCCGGATGGGCGCCAGGCGGATCGTGCTCGGCGTCGGCGGCGTGGCCACCACGGACGGCGGCGCGGGGCTCCTCCAGGCGCTCGGCGCGCGGCTGACCGACGGCGCGGGGCGTGAGCTGCCGCCGGGCGGCGCCGCGCTCGCCCGCCTGGCGGCGCTCGACCTGGCGCCGCTGCGCGACCTTTCGGGCATTGAGTTCCTGCTGGCGTCGGACGTGGACAACCCGCTGCTCGGGCCGTCGGGAGCGGCCGCCGTGTACGGACCGCAGAAGGGCGCCTCGCCCGAGGACGTCCGACTGCTCGAAGAGGGCCTGCTCCGCTGGGCGAACGTCGCCGAGGCGACGGCCGGCGCAGCGACGGCCGGCGCAGCGGCAACCGTGCGGGATGCGCCGGGCGCGGGCGCGGCGGGCGGCATCGGGTTCGCCGCCCTGCTCTTCCTCGGCGCCCGGATGCGGCCGGGCATCGAGCTGCTGCTCGAGCTGGCCTCGTTCGGCTCGCGACTGGACGGTGCCCGGCTGGTGATCACCGGTGAAGGGTCGCTTGACGAGCAGACCCTGCACGGCAAGGCCCCCGTCGGGGTGGCCAGGGCCGCCGCGGCCCACCGCCCCGCCGTCCCGGTGGTCGCCGTGGCGGGACGCTGCACCCTGACACCGGGTGAGCTCCGCGCGGCCGGGATCAGCCGCGCCTACCCGCTCAGCGACCACGAGCCGGACGTGGGGCGGAGCATCGCCGCGGCCGGCCCGCTGGTCGAGCGGCTCGCCGAGCGGATCGCCGCCGACTGGCTGCGCTGACCGACGGCGGCCGACGCAGGAGCAGGCATCGTCGACGGTCATGCGAGGCGCTGTTCGCCGCCTTTGACCCGCGATCCTTGGACGACGGCCTGCGGGCTACGCCAGCGGGCCGATCGACGCGGCGGCGATGGCCTCGTTGTCCTCCGCGTAGGTGAATGTGGCGGCCAGGCGCTCGCCGGCCAGGACGCGCGGTAGCCACTGGCGCGCGTCCTGCCACATGCGGTCGAACGGTAGCGCCGCGACGGGAAACCACTGCGGCCTGATCTCTTCCGACTCGGCCGCCGCGCCGGACCAGTCGGCCGCGGCGAAGATCTCGACGCCCATGTCCCACGCCGGCCGCGCGGGAAAGTGGAACGTCAGGCGCGCCGCCAGCACCAGCGACTCCGGCGTCACGCGGATGCCCGACTCCTCCTTGACCTCGCGCGCGGCCGCCTCCGCGGCGGACTCGCCCGGCTCGACGTGCCCGCCGAGCGCGACGATCTTGCCGGTGCCGAACCCGGTCTTCTTGTAGCCGAGCAGCACCTCGCGGAGGCCGTCGCCGCCGTTCCTGGTCAGCAGGCAGAGGCTCGTTGACGTCAGGGGCACGAGCCGATTATCGCAGAAGACACTCACTATCGCCCCGGGACGGGAGCGGTGGGCCGCAAGGAAGCATAGGCGTTCAGCGCGGCGCCGACCGCGTCGGCCGCCGTGGGCAGCGCCGCGGCCCGGGCGGCGGCCGCGGTCCTGAGCCGGGCGGCCAGCGACGCGTCGGTGAGCACCGAGCGGACGGCCGCGCCGAGCGCCCGCGCGTCTCCCTGCGGCACCAGCACCGCCGCGTCCTCGCCGGTCATGCCGGGGATGCCGCCGGCCCGGGCGGCCACGACCGGGATGCCGGCCCGCAGCGCCTCCTGCAGCACCACCGGCTGCCCCTCCCAGATGCTCGGCAGCACGAACAGCGCCGCCACTCGGAGCAGGGCGGGCACGTCGTCCCGGTGCCCGAGAAACCGCGCGTCGACGCCAAGCGCGGCCGCCCTGGCCCGCAGTTCCCCGGCCAGCGGCCCTTCGCCCGCGATCGCCAGCAGCGGCGCCGGCTCTAGGTCCCGCCAGGCGGTGGACGCCTCAAGGAGCAGGCCGAACCCCTTCTGCGGCGTGAGCCGCCCGACCGCCAGCACGACCGGCCTGGCGTCAAGGGCAGAGGCGGCGGCGCGGACCGCCGTGGGATCCGGCGACGAATCCGGGGCCGCGATGACCGCCCGCTGCACGCGGCGCGCCCCCGCCGCGCGCATCCGCCTCTCAAGGTCGGGTGAGACGCACAGCACCAGGTCGGCGCCGCGGGCGACCACCCGCTCAAGCAGCCGGTAGACGAGCACGGCCACCCCATCGCCCGGGGGCGCATTGTGGACGGTGACCACGACCGCCGGCCGCCGCGACGCGGGCGCGAGCAGCAGTCCGAGCACGGTAAACGCCCCCGCGCGCAGCCCGTGCGCGTGGGCGACGTGGCCGAAGGGGAAGCCGCTGCCGCGCGGCGGGCGCCCGCCTGTCTCTTCCCGCGCCCGACCGGCCGGCCCGCCGGCCGAACCGCCTGCCGAACCGCCGGGGTCGCTCGCGCGGGCGGCCTCATGAGGCAGGCCATGTCCGGGGCGGAGGAGCAGCCGGCGCAGCCGCATGATGCTCGCGAGATCGCCGGCCCGCGGCCGCTCCTTTATCTCCGCAGCGGAGAACCGCACCCCGGGCAGGGCCGAGAACGACAGCCGCGCGTCGGCCGAAGTCGGCCCGACCACCGACACATCGATCCCCTGGTCGGCGAATCCGGCCGCGAGCATCTTGACGTGCGCCCCCATCCCGCCGGCCGCCGCGCCGAGCACAAGGGTGACCCGCCGAGGGGACGATGCTCCCGTCATGATCGCTCAGCCGTCACGTTCGTCGTTCCGCGGTTTCGCCTAGTCGTAGCAGTTATAGCAGCTCCGCCGCCCCCAAGGCGCGTCGCCGGGCCCAGTGGGGATTCCCAGCAGGGACGGCCACCGAATGACGGAGCCGACGCGGCCCGACCCGCACACGCAAGCGGTCCCTGCGGACACACAGAATTCGGAGGGTTCATGCCGCCACGAAACGCGGACGCATTCACACCCAGAACTCGGTACATGTCGCCGAGACGCGGTTTCTCCCCAGCCCGCGATTTCCGATTACCGGCGACGCCCACCCAAACGCCCGTGTTGCGCAACGCTTCACGGCACAGCACGCCATCCCAGCCAACGGTGTTGCCCAAGGAGGCAATCTCCGCGGCGTACGGGGGTCGCGCCTGTCGGATAACGCCGCCAATCACGTTGTGATCCCCGTGAATGACGTTGCTACCGAGCACCAGCCCAGATACCCCTAGTAGGTATGCAGGCGGGATTGGGTGTACTTTGTGCCCGATAGCGGGCACCAAGTACACCCAATCATCGCTCCGCCCCCCGCCGCCGATAGCGATTTGCCCGGGCAACGGTTATATGTCCGGCTCGGTACCCTTTGGGCCACCGTGGGGCTGGTGAGGCAGCCGTGGTCTGGCTGTCTGGCGGGTCGCCGGGGCGGGGATGACGCCTCGGACGCGTCGCCTGTGCCTGAGGGTATCGCCGCCGGGCGTTGCCCAGCGGGGGCTTGCCCACCGGAGTTATCTGGGCGGCTGGGGTCGCCCGGCAGGGGTCGCCCGGCGAGGTCGCCCGGCAGGGGCCGCCCAGCAGGGGCCGCCCGGCGGGGTTAGCTGGGCGGGTGCGTTGGCTGGGCAACGGGGGGCGGCGGGGGGCTGGCGGTTGTGGTGGGGTTCTGCCGTTAGGGCTGGGGGCGGGCGCGGAGGCTGGACAGGGCGGTACGCAGGTCGCCGCCGTCGAGGCGGAGCACGACGGCGGCGAAGACGGCGGCGACCACGACGGCCACGAGCATCGAGAGGCCCACGTTGGCCAGGAGGCCGCCGGCCGGCAGGGCGGGAACGGCGCCGGAGATGGCCGACGATACCGCGGAGCCGGCGAGCGCGCTCGCCGCGCAGCCCGCGAGGCCGGCGAGGAACGCCCGGGTCACCCGGCGCAGCGCCGCCGGGCCGCACTCGCGGCGGACCAGGATCAGCAGGGCGATCCCCGACACGGTCAGGCCGAACGTGGTGCCGAGACCGAGGGCGGGCACCACCCGATAGCCGGGGACGAGTGGCACGATCGCCGCGTCGGCGGCGATCACAAGCAGCCAGCCGGCGGCGATCGCGAGCGCCGGCGCGCGGTTGCGGCGCCGCGCGTACAGGACGCGGGACAGGTTGGCCGACAGGCCGTAGCCGATGAGGCCGGGCGCGAAGGCGGCGAGCGCGAGCGCGAGCACGGCGGCGACGTCTGGCCGCGCCTCGAAGACGCGCGCGATCGGCTCGCGCGCCCCGATGAGAACCGCCGCGCCCAGCCAGGAGGCGACCATGACGGCCCGGGTCGACGCGGCCGCGGTCAGGTTGAACCGGCCGTCGCCCGCGCCGGCGCTCTCGCCGCCGGGCATAGAAAGCTCGGGGAACGCGCTGGTCGCGATCGGCACGGCGAGCACCGCGTACGGCACCACGAACACGGCCCAGGCGAAACCGTAGATCACCAGCGCGCCGCTGGTGCCGAAGTGGTTGGCGAGCACGATGACGACGGCGACCGAGGCGTCCTGAGCGACCAGGGTGACCACGCCGGCCAGGGCCAGCCGCCTGACCCTCGGGCCGACCCCCGACGGGAAGTGCAGCGTCGGGCGGGAGCGGACGCCGATGCGCCACGCCGGGACCACGGCCGTGAGCACGAGCGCCAGCACGCCCAGCGTCGTACCGCCGGACAGCAGGTACTCGGCGCGCGGCGGCAGTTCGGCCAGCCGGTCCACGTAGCCGCCGCCGACCTCGCCGAACGCGGCGTACGCGCCGATCACCACCAGCGACGACAGCAGCGGCGCGAGGGCCGGCGCGCCGAAGCGGCGGTGCGACTGGAGTATCCCGTACAGGACGACCGCCAGGCCGTACAGCAGCACCTGCGGCGCGAATACGATCAGCATCCGCGCGCCCACCCCGGCGAGCGGGCCGCGCGGGCAGCCGGTCGCGCCGGACAGCAGCGCGGAGACGATCGGGTGCGCCGCGAGCGCGAGCGCCGCGCTGACCGGCACAAGCAGCAGCACCGTCCAGGTCAGCAGGGCCGACGCGAGGCGGCGCGCCTCGGTGCTCCCCGCGCTTGAAAAGCCCGCGATGCCCGCGGGCCCGGCCAGCACGGGCACCACGACCGAGGAGAGGGCGCCGCCGAGGACGATGTCGTAGATGATGTTCGGGACCATGTTGGCGGTCGTGTAGGCCGTGCCGAGGCAGGTCGTGCCGACGGTGTGCGCGAACACCACCTGGCGGCCGAACCCGACCAGCCGGGCGAGCACGGTGATGACACCGATCATCACCGCGGCGCGCCCTATCCCCTGCCGTCCGATCGACGGCCGGCGTCTCGTCGGCCGTCGTCGGGTGGCGCGGTCCGTCGCGCTCACCGCGGCGTCGCGCCGCGGCCCGACGGTCTCGGTCTTGGCTCCCTGATCGCGGGCGGTGCCGGGTTCGCGCTTCACGGGGACGTGCCGCGCGGGGGCGCGGGCTTACGGCGCGCCGCTGCGGTGAACGGGGCACCGCATGCTTCCACCGCGGCGAGAATCCGACGTTCCCGCGTTCGCGAATTCATAGGACGACGGCCCGGTTGCGCCGGTGGCGGCCGGGCCGCCGGCGGCGCACCCACCACGCGAGCCGCTCGGTCCGCGTCAGTGTGACCGGCGCCGCGACGGGCGCCGGGCCGGCCGTGACCGGGGCCGCGAGCGCGACGGGGCGGCGGCCGAGCATGTCGAGCCAGCGCAGCGCGGGCGTGGCCTCGATGACCCGGGTGAAGCTGACCTTCTCGCTCGCCACGGTCAGCGCGACGATCACGCCGAGCAGCCCGAGCCGTGCGCTTCGCGGCAGGGTCTGCGCGGCGGCCGCGCCGAGCATCGCGCCGAGCGCGTTGGCGCCGGCGTCGCCGAGCATCGCCCGCTCGCTGAGGTCCTCGGGGAGCAGCGCGAGCGCGGCCCCGGCGGGCGCGGCGACGGCCCGCAGCCCCGCCAGCCGCCCGTCCGGCCCGGCGGCGCCCTTGGCCGGCCCGGCCGGGCCGGCCGCGGCGAGCGCGCTCCCGGTGGCGATCAGCCCGGCGCTGAGCGTCGCGACCTTGATGGCGCGGCCGGGGCGGAGGTCGAAGAGGTTGAGCAGGTTCGCGCCGCCCGCGACCAGTCCCGCGTTGATGACGACGTCGCCGGTGTCGCCGCCTTCGAGCAGTGCCGTGCCGAGGCCGGCCACGGCCAGGCCCGCCAGCTTGACCGTGCCCGTGGTGACCTCGCCATGGGCCAGCGCGCCCAGGTGGCCGCGCAGGCCGCGGCGCTTGCCCGAGCCGCGCAGGTCGTCAACGACGCCGAAGGCCACCCCGCCAAGGCCGGCGAGCGCGAGCGGGAGGGCGGAGGGCCGCACTCGTTCGGGATAATCCCGGCCAACCGTCGTGCGACCGGAGCGCGGCGCGGCGACCGCGGCGGTGAGGACCTGCGCCGCAACCGCGCCGGCGGTCACCGCGGGGCCTTCGAGCAGCGTGACGTGCTCGCCCCGGTGGTTGGTCCGGCGCCAGGTCTCCTCCCCGGCCGGCGGGTACCGGCGGAGGGCCGCGTAGGCGCCGAGCGCCGCGCACGCCGCGACCGTCCCACGGGCGAGCGCCGGCAGGCCCGGGCTGGCGCCCTTCACTTGGTCTTCACGGTCTTCTTGACCCCTCCCGTGGCCTTGGTGGTCGGCGTGCTTGAGACCGTCGGCGTCACGCTCGGCACCGGCGTCGGCACCGGCGGGCTCACCGCGGAAGCACCCGAGATACCGTAGCTGTTTGGCTTTCCGCCCGCCTGCTGGTCGGCGAGAGCCCAGATGGAGGAAATCTGGCCGAGCACGGCGTCCGCGTTGTCCACGCTGGACACCTGCCCGGAGACGCTGCTGCCGCGCAGCACCGCGATGGCGCTCGACGCCGAGCCCGAGCTGGCCGCGGAGCCGGCCACGAGGGTCCCGGCGCTCGCCTCGGCGAACTGCGCGGCGACCGCGAGCAGCACCTGGTTGACCGGGTCGCCCGCGCCGTCGGAGGGCGCGTTCTGCGGCGCGACGATGACGGCGAGGGTCGCGCGGTTCCACGGTGTGCCGCTCGTGGTCAGGTAGCCGGACTTGGCGTACGCGCCGAGCAGCGCCTGCGCCTGCGCGACGGACAGCCCGAGCTGGCCGTCGGTCCGTTCCAGGATCGCGGTCGCGATCAGCTGGGCGGCCTCCTGCTGGTTGAGGGTCTGCTGGTCGGTGGCGGGCGCCAGCGCGGTGAAGTCCGTGGCCGCGAGCTGGTTGTTGATCGCGGAGAGGCTGGACCTGGTGCTGCCGGACAGGTCGCTGAACTTCGGCTGGAGCGCGACCGTGCCGCTGATCGCGGCCCCGGCGTAGCCGGCCGCCTTCTGGATCCCGTTGATGATCGACGACGGGGCGCCTGGCTCGGTGACGAGCACGATGCGGTCGCCGGTGAGCATGGCGGCGAGCAGCTTCGGCTCGGCGTTGGTCAGGAACGTGTTGCTCGCGCCCGCCACCGTCGCGGCGCTGTTGAGCGACGCGTTGGCGTCGTTGAGCTTGTTTGTCAGCGAGTTGTTCTCGGCGCGAAGCACATCGAGCGTGCTGCCCTGCAACTCGGTGGAGCCGAGCACGATGCCGATCGCGAGCGCCAGGAACACCGCGATGATCGAGACCAGGTGGTAGCGGAAGTCGATCACTTGAACAGCCCCGTGAACCAGTAGGTGAAGGTGTGCCAGGTGGCGCTGAGGTAGTTGCCGATAAACGAGCCGACTGGCGAGTACGCGATGCCCACCACAATCGTGACCGCCGCGGCGATCACGAGCGCCAGCAGGGCCCAACCGGAGATCCTGCTCTGGTAGAGCTGGTGCACGCCCCGGGCGTTCACCACCTTACCGCCGACGCGCAGGTGGGTGAGGAACGTGGACGCCATGCCGGGGCGGCCCTTGTCGAGGAACTCCTCCAGCGTCCAGTGGGTGCCGACGAGAGCGATCAGGCTGGCGCCGCAGGCGTCGGCGACGAGCAGCGCCACGTCCTCGCTCGTGCCCGGCGCGGGGAGCGTGGTGCCGTCGAGGCCGAGCTGGCTGAGCCTCGCCATCCCCGGTGCGCGCCCGTCCGGGTAGGCGTGCACCACGAGCTCGGCGCCGGCGTGCAGCGCCTCGTCGGAGACGGAGTCCATGTCGCCGATGATCACGTGCGGCCGGTAGCCGGCGTCGAGCAGGGCGTCGGCGCCGGCGTCCACGGCGACAAGCACCGGGCGGTACTCGCGGATATAAGGGCGCAGCGCCCGCAGGTCCTCGCGGTAGCGGTAGCCGCGGACGACCACCAGGACGTGCCTGTCCTTCATCTTGGTGGCGAGCTTCGGCAGGTCGATGCCGTTGGTGAGCAGGTCGCGCTCGCGCTGCAGGAACTCAAGCGTGTTGGCGGCGAACGAGTCGATCTGCGTGCTCACGGCGGCGTTGGCGTCCGCCGTCGCCTTGGCGATGGCGGGCTCGGTCAGCTGCACGCCCTTCGCGATGACCTGGTCACCGTCGTAGAGGACGTCCTTGTCGAGGCGGACCGTCATGCCCTCGCTGACCCGCGCGAGCACCTCGCTGCCGACGTCGTCGACGAGCGGTATCCCGGCGTCAAGCAGCAGCCCGGGGCCTAGGTTCGGGTACCTGCCCGTGATCGACTTCGCGGCGTTCACCACGGCGGCGACCCGGCAGGCGATCAGCTCGTCGGCGGAGACGCGGTCCAGGTCGGGGTGGTCGATGACAGCGATGTCACCGGGCTCAAGGCGGCGCACGAGGACCTTGGTCTTGAGGTCGACCCTGGCCACGCCGACAATGCCGGGCGGCTCCTCGGCCCTACCCCGCCTGACGTGCGCAAACCTGATGGAGGGTACTTTCATTGCCTAACATCCTGGCATACCGGTGCGACTGCGCACCGTCAACCGGGGCGGCACGGCGCGTGATGGCGCCCCGGTGTCCCGGCTTCCCTTTTTATCTGTAGGCCACGGCGCCGTGACGGGCCCACGGCGGCCCGCATACGGTGAGGGGGTGACTTCGCAGCCTGACACCGCGTCCATCCGGCTCACGTCCCTGTCGCACGGCGCCGGCTGTGCGTGCAAGCTACCACTGTCGGCTCTCGATGAGCTCATGGTTTCCCTTGGACCTGGGGTGCTCGCCGGCGCCGGCCGCGATGGCGCCGCCACCGTGCCCGACCTGCTCGTCGGGGCGGCCGAGGGCGACGACGCCGCGGTGCTCCGGCTGGACGACGAGCGGGCGCTGGTGCTCACCACCGACTTCTTCACGCCGATCGTCGACGACCCGGGCGACTGGGGGCGGATCGCGGCGGCGAACGCCCTTTCCGACGTCTACGCGATGGGCGGGACGCCCGTGCTTGCGCTGAACCTGACCGCCTGGCCGGGCGAGACGCTGCCGCTGTCCATCCTGGCGGACGTGCTGCGCGGCGGTGCCGCCGTCGCCGCGTCGGCCGGCTGCCTGGTGGTCGGCGGGCACACGATCGACGACCCCGAGCCCAAGTACGGCATGGCCGTGGTGGGGCTCGCCGCGCCGTCGCGGCTGTTCACGATCGACGCGGCCAGGCCCGGCGACACGCTCGTGCTGACCAAGGCCATCGGCACCGGCGTGGTCGCGACCGCGCACAAGCGCGGCGCGGCCGCCCCTTCCGTGCTCGCCGCCGCCGTGGCGTCGATGACCGCGCTGAACGCCGCGGCGAGCGAGGCCGCACTGGCGGCCGGGGTGACCGCGGCGACGGACGTGACCGGCTTCTCGCTCCTCGGCCACCTGCACCGGATGCTGCGCGCGAGCGGTGCCTCCGCCGTCGTGTCGGCCTCGGCCGTGCCGCTGCTGCCGGGCGCGCTCGAACTGACCGCAGCGGGCTACGTCTCCGGCGGCACGCGGAACAACATGGCTTACCTGGAGCCGTGGGCGTCGATCGCGCCGGCGGTGCCGTCCGACGTGGCGGTCCTGCTGCGGGACGCCCAGACGTCCGGCGGCCTGCTGCTCGCCACCGCGGCACCGGACGCGCTCGTCGCGGAGCTGTCACGGCGCGACACGATGGCGGCGGTTGTCGGGCAGGTGGTGGACGGCGTCGCGGGCCGCATCGAGGTGCGCCCCTAGGTGTAACGGTCGCCCTCCGGCGCGGACTAAATGTGCATGAGGGTCGCATGGGGTCCGGAATGTCGGGCCCTCGTGGTCCGGAATGTCGGACCCTGTGGTTAGGCTGGCTTCTATGACGGTCATCGATGGCGGCGACCTTGACGAGGAAAACGCCGCGGGGCACGTCCACGGAATCTGCCTGAAGACCGGGCCGCCCCAGCGCGTCGGCGTCGAACTCGAGTGGCTGGTGCGCGACGCGCGCAACCCGGCCCTGCCAGTGCCGGCGGGGCGGATCGCGGCGGCCGTTACCGCCTTTGACGCCGTCCGGCGCAAACCGGATCACGCGCAACGAAACGGGGAGAAGCACGGCCGACCCGAGCTGCCGACAAGCTCGCGCCCCGGCGTGCTGCCATCGGGGGCACTGCTCACTACCGAGCCTGGCGGGCAGCTAGAGCTCAGCTCGCAGCCCGCGGATTCACTGGGTGACCTTGTCCGCGCAACCAGCGCGGACCTTGCCGCGCTGCGCGCGGAACTGGCCGCCCGCGGCCTTGAACTGGCCGGAATCGGGCTTGACCCACTGCGACCGCCGCGCCGCGTGCTGACCTTGCCGCGGTACGCGGCGATGGAGGCGTTCTTCGACGCCGGCGGCCCGTGGGGCCGGCAGATGATGTGCGCCACGGCCTCGGTTCAGGTCTGCCTCGACGCGGGCGACGACTCCGAAGGGCTCTCCGGCTACCGGCAGCGATGGCGGCTGGTGCATGCCATTGGGCCGGTGCTCGTGGGCGCCTTCGCGAACTCGCCGCTACGCGACGGGAAGCCGACCGGGTGGGTGTCATCCAGGCAGCAGGTCTGGGCGCGGATGGACCCCGGCCGGACCAGGCCGCCCCAGATGAACGGCGACCCCCGCGCCGACTGGGCCACGTACGCGCTCGACGCGGAGGTGATGTGCGTGCCCGACCCGGATTCCACGGACTGGTCGGCCCCGCCAGGGCTGACGTTCCGCGACTGGGTACGCGGCGACCAGGCGGCGACGGGCACGGCGAGCGGTGACGCGGCGGCGAAGGGCTCCGGGTCAAACGGCGCGGGAACGCCGGCCGGCGGCGCGACGGCCGGCGGCGACGTCCGGCTGCGGCGGCCCACCGCCGGCGACCTCGAGTACCACCTTTCCACGCTGTTCCCGCCGGTGCGCCCGCGCGGGCACTTCGAGCTGCGGATGATCGACGCGCAGCCGAGCGACGGCTGGATCGTGCCGCTCGCCGTGTCGAGCGCGCTGCTTTCCGACGCCCAGGCGGGCGACGCGGCCCTCGCCGCGGTCGAGCCGCTCTGGGACGGGCAGCCTCCCGGCGACGAGGGGCCGTGGGTGCGCGCCGCGCGGCTCGGCCCCGGTGACCCGGCGATCAGCCGGGCCAGCGGGGCATGCTTCACCGCCGCGAGGGAAGCCCTGGACCGGATGACCGCCCCCGCCGCGATCACGGGCGCCGTCGACTCCTTCATCGACCAGTACGTGAGCAAGGACCGCTGTCCGGCCGACGACCTACTGGAGGAAACCGGATGACTAGCCACACAGAACCGCCGCACACCGAGCCGCCGTCCACCGACGCGCCGTCCGGTGCGCGGCTGCGCGACCTCGCGGCCGCCGAGCTGCTTGCCGCGCGCGACCGTACCACGCTGCTCACCAGCGCCGTGGACGACGCCGACCTGGTGAGACAGCACTCGCCGCTGATGTCTCCGCTGGTGTGGGACCTGGCGCACGTCGCCAACCAGGAGGAGCTGTGGCTGCTGCGCGCGGTTGGCGGCCGCGACCCCATGCACCCCGAGATCGACCCGCTGTACGACGCGTTCGAGCACCCGCGCGCCGAGCGGCCGGCCCTGCCGCTGCTCACCCCGGCCGAGGCGCGCCGCTACGGCCACGAGGTCCGCGGGCGCGTGCTCGACCTCATCGAGAAGGTCAGGCTGCCCCAGGGCGCCCCCGGTGGCTTCGGCGCGGGACCGACCGTCAACGGCGTCAGCGGTGCGGGCTTCGCGTTCGGGATGGTGGCGCAGCACGAGGTGCAGCACGACGAGACGATGCTCGCCACCCACCAGCTGCGATCGGGTCCCGCGGCGCTGTCCGCGCCACCGCCGCCCCCCGCGCCCGCCGACGCGGCGGCGCTGCCCGCCGAGGTGCGCGTGCCTGGCGGGCCGTTCACCATGGGCACGTCGGCCGAGCCGTGGGCGCTCGACAACGAGCGGCCGGCCCACGCGGTGGACGTCCCCGGGTTCTGGATTGACACCACGCCGGTCACGAACGCCGCGTACACGGCGTTCATCGCCGACGGCGGGTACGACGACCCGCGCCTGTGGACGGCGGACGGGTGGGCGCACCGGCAGCGCGCCGGGCTGACCGCCCCGCTGTTCTGGAGCTGGGAGGGCGAGTGGGTGCGGCGGTCGTTCGGCGCCAGCGAGCCCGTCGTTCCCGACGAGCCGGTGCTGCACGTCTGCTGGTACGAGGCGGACGCCTACGCGCGCTGGGCCGGGCGGCGGCTGCCCGCGGAGGCGGAATGGGAGAAGGCCGCGCGCTGGGACCCGGCGACCGGCCGGTCCCGCCGCTACCCGTGGGGTGACGAGGAGTGGACGCCCGAGCGGGCCAACCTCGGGCAGCGGCACCTGCGCCCGGCGCCCGCCGGCGCCTACCCCGCCGGCGCCGCCCCGAGCGGCGCCCGGCAGCTGATCGGTGACGTGTGGGAGTGGACGAGCTCCGACTTCCTGCCCTACCCCGGGTTCAGCGCGTGGCCGTACAAGGAGTACTCGGAGGTCTTCTTCGGCCCGGAGTACAAGGTGCTGCGCGGCGGGTCGTTCGGCGTCTCCCCGGTGGCCTGCCGCGGCACGTTCAGGAACTGGGACTACCCGATCAGGCGGCAGATCTTCTCCGGGTTCCGCACGGCCAGGTCGGACAGCGAGGCGTGATGTGCCGGCACCTCGCTTACCTGGGGCCGCCCGCGTCGCTGCGGTCGCTGCTGATCGACCCGCCGCACTCGCTGTACCGGCA
>Ga0335075_10003390_pt1 | contig 25344 bp, 26 predicted proteins | sample Lox_Sample_24_FD_206723 | JGI IMG/M metagenome (GOLD analysis project Ga0335075, IMG submission 206723) | Soil microbial communities from Loxahatchee National Wildlife Refuge, Florida, United States - Lox_Sample_2.4 | ecosystem: Environmental > Terrestrial > Soil > Wetlands | place: USA...
AGCACGCTCTGCACTGCGGGTTCTGCACGCCGGGGATGATGATGGCCGGCCGGGCGCTGCTGAACGAGAAGGTGAAATCCGATCCCGGGAATCCGATTCCCACCGACCACGAGATCCGCACCGCGATCTCCGGCGGGATCTGCCGCTGCACCGGGTACGTGAACATCGTCGCCGCCGTCCGCTGGGCCGCGGAGCGCGAGGCGCAGACCACCCCCCAGGAGGTGTGAGCATGGCGACCACCGTTGAGGAGAACCTCCCCAGTCCCGGGCATGAGCGGCCGATCGGCTTCGGCCGGCTCAAGCGCAAGGAGGACGCGCGCTTCATCCGCGGCAAGGGCCGCTACCTGGATGACATCACGCTGCCCGGGATGGTGCACGGCGCGATGCTGCGCTCGCCGTTCGCCCACGCCAAGATCAACTCGATCGACACCTCCGCCGCGCTCGCGCTGCCCGGTGTCGCCGCCGTGGTCACCGCCAAGGACCTGGAGACGCTCGGTCTGGCGTGGATGCCGACGATCTCCTATGACACCCAGGCGGTGCTCGCCGGTGACAAGGTCCGCTTCCAGGGCCAGGAGGTGGCGTTCGTGATCGCCACCGACGAGTACATCGCCCGTGACGCGCTTCCGCTGATCGAGGTCGACTACGACCCGCTGCCGGCCGTCGTCGACGCGCGCAGGGCGCTCGACCCCGACGCGCCGCTCATCCGCGACGACAAGCCCGGACAGGTCGACAACCTCGCCACTCCCACCTGGGAGGCCGGCGACGAGCAGGCCGCCGACCGCGCGTTCGCCGAGGCCGACACCGTCGTCACCCGCGACATCATCTACCCGCGGTGTCACCCCGCGCCGATGGAGACCTGCGGGATGATCGCGGACTTCAACCCGCACACCGGCCAACTCGACATCTACAACGGCAACCAGGCGCCACACGTGCACCGCACCGTGTACGCGCACGTCGCCGGGCTACCCGAGCACATGATCCGGATCATGTGCAATGACATCGGCGGCGGCTTTGGCAACAAGGTGCCTGTCTACCCCGGATACGTGTGCGCGATCGCCGGCTCGATCGTCGCCGGCGCTCCGGTGAAATGGATCGAGGATCGCAGCGAGAACCTCACCTCCACCGGGTTCGCGCGCGACTACATCATGCACTCCTCGATCGCAGCCAAGGATGGGCGGATCACCGGGCTGAAGGTCGATGTGATCGCCGACCATGGCGCGTTTGACTCGACCGCCCAGCCGACCAAGTTCCCGGCCGGCTTCTTCCACATCTGCTCGGGCTCCTACACGCTCGACGCCTCCCACGTGAAGGTGAAGGCGGTGTACACCAACAAGGCCCCGGGCGGCGTCGCCTACCGCTGCTCGTTCCGGATCACCGAGGCCGTGTACCTGGTGGAGCGGATGGTGGAGGCGCTCGCGCTGGAGATGGGCGTCGACCCGATCGAGTTGCGGATGCGCTCGTTCATCGCCCCCGAGCAGTTCCCGTATGAGACGACGACCGGGTGGACGTACGACTCGGGCAACTACGCCGAGACGATGCAGGTGGCGATGGACATCGCCGGCTACCAACAGCTGCGCCGCGAACAGGCACAAAAGCGCGAGCGCGGTGAGCTGATGGGCATCGGCGTCTCGTTCTTCACCGAGGGCGTCGGCGCCGGCCCGCGCAAGCACATGGACATCCTCGGCATGTCGATGAACGACGGCGCCGACCTGCGCGTGCACCCCTCGGGCAAGGCGGTGGTGTCGATCAGCGCCCAGACCCAGGGGCAGGGTCACGAGACGACGTTCGCCCAGATCGTCGCCGAGGAGCTCGGGATCCCACCCGAGGACGTCCAGGTCCGCCACGGTGACACCGACAAGTCGCCGTACGGCCTCGGCACCTACGGCAGCCGCTCCACGCCTGTGTCAGGCGCGGCGGTTTCACTGGTGTCACGCAAGGTCCGTGACAAAGCCCGGCTGATCGCGGCAACGATGCTCGAGACACGGCCCGAGGACCTCGCCTGGGAGAAGGGCCGCTGGTACGTGAAGGGCGACCCCGAGCAGGGCGCGACAATCGAGGACATCGCGCTGCGTGCCTACAGCGGTGAGGAGCTACCGGCCGGGATGGAGGGCGGTCTCGACGCCCAGATCATCTATGACCCGCCGAACCTCACCTACCCCTACGGTGCCTACATCTGCGTCGTCGACGTCGACCCCGAGACCGCGCAGGTGAAGGTTCGGCGGTTCATCGCGGTCGACGACTGCGGCGTCCGGATCAACCCGATGATCGTCGACGGGCAGATCCACGGGGGCCTCGCGGAGGGGATCGGGATCGCGCTCATGGAGCTGATCAGCTTCGATGAGGACGGCAACTGCCTGAACTCGTCGTTCATGGACTATCTGATCCCGACCGCGCTGGAGTGCCCGGAGTTCGAGCTGGGGGCGACGGTCACGCCCTGCCCCCACCATCCGCTCGGCGCCAAGGGCGTCGGCGAGTCGCCGAACGTCGGCTCGCCGCCGGCGATCGTCAACGCGGTCATCGACGCGCTGCGCCAGGGTCACCCACAGGTCGACCACATCGACATGCCCTGCACGCCTGACCGGGTGTGGGCCGCGATGCAGGGCCGCCCGGAGCCGCCCCAGTGATCTCCTCCGACCTCGACGAGCGACTCCGGGATCTGCGCGCGCACGGCGAGCCGTTCGTGACGGCCACCGTCGTGCGGGTCCAGCGGCCGACGAGCGCCAAGGCCGGCAACGTCGCGATCGTCCGCAGCGACGGGTCGATCGAGGGGTTCGTCGGCGGAGTCTGCGCGCAGCACAGCGTTCGCCTGTACTCGCTGCAGGCGATACAGAGCGGCGAGCCGCTGCTGCTGCGGATCATGCCCGACGGTCCCGAGCACGGCGACGGCTCCCGCGCGGGCGAGGAGGACCCGGACGCCGGCGAGGAGATCGCGCGCGAAGATGGTGCGGTCACCGTTCAGAATCCCTGCCTGTCAGGGGGTGCGATCGAGATGTTCCTGGAGCCGTTCCTGCCCGCGCCGCGCGTGCTCGTGGCCGGCGACTCGCCGATCGTCGAGGCGCTGATCGACATCGGCGCGCGGCTCGGCCTGGAGATGATCGCCGCGAATGCGCGGCAGCGGCCGGTCGCCGGAGACCTCGCGCTGATCGTCGCCGCCCATGGCCGCGACGAGCTCGCCGCGCTCCGGGCCGGCGTTGAGTCCGGAGTGCCCTACGTCGGCTTGGTGGCCAGCCCCCGACGCGGCAGCGCGGTGCTCGCCGACCTGCGCACGGCGGGGGTGGCCGACGAACTCGTGGCCCGGATCGAGACCCCCGCCGGCCTGGACATCGGGGCCCGCACGCCCCCGGAGATCGCACTCTCCATCCTCACCCGCGTGGTCGAGGTCCGCCGCGCCCGTGACACGCACGCCGGGACGATCGCCGATGCGACCGGCAGCGCGCATGCGCAGGGGGCCCCCGGACCGCAGACCGCAACCGATCCGATCTGCGGCATGACCGTCGTGGTGCTCGACGACACGCCGTCCGTCCACCACGACGGGGAGACGACGTACTTCTGCTGCGAGGGCTGCCGCGACCGCTTCGAGCGCCAGCTGGCCGGATGAGCCGAGGGGCCACCGCAGACCCGACGGCGGAGCTGGCGGCGCTCGCGCCAGACGTCGAGACGCTCGGCCAGCGACTGGCGAGCGTCGACTACCTCGTCGACGAGGCGCTCGGGACCTCGATGTTCCTCAGCCTGCGCCTCCCCCAGCCGCTGCTGCTCGAGGGCGAGGCCGGCGTCGGCAAGACCGAGGCGGCGCGGTCGCTGGCGGTCGCGCTCGACACCCCGCTGATCCGCCTGCAGTGCTATGAGGGCATCGACGCCACCGAGGCGCTGTACGAGTGGAACTACCCCCGTCAGCTGCTCGCGATCCGCCTGGCCGAGGCGAGTGCGACGACGCTCTCCGAGCAGGACCTGTTCGGGCGCGAGTACCTGATCCGCCGGCCGCTGCTGGCGGCGCTCGAGCACCCCGGCCCGAAGCCCGCGGTGCTCCTGATCGACGAGATCGACCGCGCCGACGACGACTTCGAGGCGTTCCTGCTGGAGCTGCTCGGCGAGGCGGCGGTGACGATCCCCGAGATCGGCACGGTCCGCGCAACCCACCCGCCGATCATCGTCCTCACCTCAAACCGCACCCGTGACCTGCACGACGCGGTCAAGAGGCGCTGCCTGTATCAGTGGATCGACTACCCGGCACCGGAGCGGGAGGTCGAGATCATCCGCCGGCGGGTGCGCGGTGCCGCCGAGTCGCTCGCCGTCCAGGTCGCCGCCGCGGTCGCCGCGATGCGGGAGTCCGACGTCCAGAAGCCGCCGGGAATCGCGGAGGCGATCGACTGGCTCGCCGCGCTCAGCCTGCTCGGCGTGGAGCGTCTCGACGCTCCCGCGGTCGACCGCACGCTCGGCTCCGTGCTCAAGTACTCAGAGGATCAGGAGGTCGTGCGCGCGGCCGGCCTGGAGCAGCTGCTGACGGGTCGGCGATGACCGCGTTCGAGGTCGAGACCGTCCAGCTGGACCTCCCGGCGCTCGCCGGCGCCTTCGGCCGGCGGCTGCACGAGGCCGGGGTCCCGGTCACCGCCGAGCGCTCGGCCAACTTCGCCGCCGCGCTGTCGATCGTGCGCCCGGTCGCGCGTCGACGTCTGTACTGGACCGCACGGGCGGTGTTCGTCTCCGATCCCTCGCAGGTGCGGGCGTTCAACCGCGTGTTCACGAGCGTCTTCGGCACCGGCGATCCCGGTCAGGCAGTCGTGCCGCCGGACGCCGAGACGGCTCCCGCCCCGCCCGACCACCGGGAGACCGAGGAGCGCCCGCCGGATGCCAGCCGGCCGCCGCGGACGACGCCCCACCCACCCCACGCCGGGACGAGCGCGCCCGCCGGGAGCGATCGCGGGCGAGACGAGGAGCGCGACGAGCGCACGATCGAGGTCCCGATGCTCGCCTCCGACGAGGAGGTGCTGCGCGACAAGCGCTTCGACGCGCTCGACGCCGACGAGCTCGCCGCGCTGTACGCGCTGATGGCCCGCCTCCGGGTCGCCACCCCGCTGCGCCGCACCCGGCGCGCCCGCCGCGACGCGCACGGCGAGCGGATCGACCTACGGCGCACGCTGCGGGCGAGCCTGCGCACCGGCGGCGATCCGGTCCGGCTGGCCCGCCGCCGGCGGCGCCAGCTGCGCCGGCGGATGGTGCTGCTCTGCGACATCTCCGGCTCGATGGAGCCCTACGCGCGCACCTACCTGCAGTTCCTCACCTGCGCGGCCGCCGGCGGGGTCTCCACCGGGCGCAGCGCGAGCCGCCCCGAGGCGTTCGCGTTCGCCACCCGGCTGACCCGGCTGACCCGGGCGCTGCAGTCGCGCAGCCCCGAGCGGGCGATCCAGCGCGCGGCGGCCGCCGCGCCGGACTGGGCGAGCGGCACCCACATCGGCGACGCGCTGAAGACGTTCAACGATCGCTACGGACGCCGCGGGATGGCGCGCGGCGCGGTCGTGGTGATCCTGTCCGACGGCTGGGAGCGCGGGGACCCACATCTCGTCGCCCGGGAGATGCAGCGGTTGGCGCGCCTCGCCTACCGGATCGTGTGGGTCAACCCGCGCACCGCCGCGCGTGACTTCGCGCCGCGCACCGGCGGGATGGCCGCGGCGCTGCCGCACTGCGACGCGCTCGTCTCCGGGCACACCCTGGCCGCGCTGCACGAGGTGATCGATGCGATCGGGGCCGACCGGGCACGCGACGCCGACCCGGCCACGACGTGGGTCCCGCCAGCGCCCGCACAGGACCAAGCCACGCTCGAGCCGTGGGGCAGCGCCACGCCCGTGCCCGGCAGCTCGGTGGCGATGCCGAGCGGCTACAGCCCGAGCCGCGGGCGCACCACCTCTGACTGGAACGCGCCGCGCCCGTTCGGCCCGGTCCATGAGCTCCCGCCGAAGCGACCTCAGAGATGACCGAGGAACCGCAGATCTGCATCTACCCGGGCTGCGGGCGCCCCGCGGTCCCGCCCCACCCGATGGGCGGGCCCCAACCGGCGTTCTGCGACGACGAGCAGCACAACGCCCTCACCGCCCACCTGGAGCGCAAGCGACGGGGAGAGGCCGACCAGGAGAGACACGATGGCCAATGAGGCATACCGCGCGGTGTTCCTGCGCATCCACCCCACCGGCAAGATGGTGCTCAGCCTGACCACCGAGCCCGACGGCCAGGAGCGCGCCTACGCGCAGCTGGTCGCCGCCCAGCTCGGGGTGCCGTCGCTCGACGTCAAGGTCGTGCCCGCCGACACGAACCGCTTCGGCGAGGGGCACGGCTTCAACACCGCGCCCTCGCCCGGTGCCACGGCCGCGATCACCAGCGCGACCGGCAAGATCCTCGATAAGGCGCGCCTGCTCGCCGGCGCCGCGCTCCAGACCGCGCCGGAGACCCTCGCCTGGGCCGACGGGGCGTTCAGCACCTCGACCGAACCGCCGCAGGCCGCGACGATCGCCGACCTGGCGATGTACTCGCTCTCCAGCGGCGAGCTCCCGCCCGGAGTCGAGGGCGGGCTGGACGCACAGACCGTCTACCGCGACTGACCACCCGAGACAAAGGACGCAGATGATCGAACTCGACCACCCGTTCCACAACGCCAACGGGACCGACTACACCTGGGACGCGATCCTCGACCTTGATCGGGTGATCCCGTGCGTTGAGGGCGGCAGAGTGATCGAGCGGACCTCGCCCGAGAGCGCCAAGGCCGAGATTCTGGTGAAGATGGGCGCGATGTCGCTGAAGTTCGTCGGCACCGTCGATGTCGCCGAGCGTGACGATGCCGCCCACACCGCGGTGCTGAAGGTCAAGTCGCGCGAGGCCGGCGGTCAGGGATACGCCAACGCAGACGTCACCTTCACGATCAACGACAGCGGCGGGGAGATCCACACCGCCGCGCAGATCGCGGGCAAGGCGGCATCGATGGGTGAGGGCGTCGCGCAGACCGTGCTGGACGCGCTGATCAAGAACTTCACGGAGAGCCTGGAGAAGATCTGAGGTGAGCGGGGGCGCGACGATCGCGATGCGGCTGGTCGACCCCGCCGAGATCCCCGAGGACGGCGGTACGGCGGTGCAGGACGACCCCGACCGCCCGGTATTCCGCGGTCTCGAGGGCGACGACTACGTCTGCGCCCACTGCGGCAACGTGCTCGCGACCCGGATGGCGCCCGAGTACATGAACGCCAAGCTGCGGATCAGGTGCGGCCGCTGTCGCAGGATCAACGCGGCGATCGAGGTGGAGGGCGTCGACTATCGCAAGGCGTTCGGGCGCGGGGCGGTGTTCGGCTCAGGCGCCGTGGGAGCCGACCGGCGACAATAATCGTCGTGGGAATCCCCCTCGTCGGTGACCCGGCCGATCCGCCAGATCCCGAGCGGCCGATCGGCTTCGGCCGCCTGCGCCGCAAGGAGGACGCGCGCTTCATCCGCGGCCAGGGCCGCTACGTCGACGACCTGAAGCTGCCGGGGATGCTGCACGGGGCGATCCTCCGCAGCCCGTTCGCCCACGCGCGGATCGCCTCGATCAACACCACCTCCGCACTTCAACACCCCCGGGTTGTCGCGGTGCTCACCGGCGCGGACCTGGACACCCGCGGGGTCGCCTGGATGCCGACGATCTCGGGCGACCTGCAGGCGGTGCTGGCCACCGACAAGGTTCGCTTCCAGGGCCAGGAGGTGGCGTTCGTCGTCGCCGAGGATCGCTACAGCGCACGCGACGCGCTGGAGCTGATCGAGGTCGACTACGAGCCACTGGAGCCGGTCATCGACGTGCGCCGCGCACTCGACCCCGACGCCCCGCTGATCCGCGACGATGTCGAGGGCCGTGCCGACAACCACATCTTCGACTGGGAGGCCGGCGATCGGGTGGCGACCGACCGGGCGTTCGCCGCCGCTGAGGTCGTCGTCGAGCAGGAGATGGTGTTCCCGCGCTCGCACCCGGCGCCGATGGAGACATGCGGCGCGGTCGCCGAGTACGACCGGGTGAGCGGCCGGCTGACGATCCACGCCACCACCCAGGCCCCCCACGCGCACCGCACGCTGTTCGCGCGGCTCACCGGACTGCCCGAGCACCGCATCCGCGTCGTCTCCCCGGACATCGGCGGCGGGTTCGGCAACAAGGTGCCCGTCTACCCCGGCTACGTATGCGCGGCAGTGGCCGCGATCACCGTCGGGCACCCCGTCAAGTGGATGGAGGACCGCTCCGAGAACCTGATGTCGACCGGCTTCGCGCGGGACTTCGTGATGCGCGGCGCGATCGCCGCCACCCGGGACGGCCGGATCCAGGCCGTGCGGGTCACCACGCTCGCCGATCACGGCGCGTTCAACGCGACCGCGCAGCCGACCCAGTACCCCGCGGGCTTCTTCCATGTCTTCACCGGCTCCTACGACATCGACGCCGCGCACTGCAGGGTCACCGGCGCGTACACGAACAAGGCGCCCGGCGGAGTCGCCTACGCCTGCTCGTTCCGGATCGCCGAGGCCGTCTACCTGGTGGAGCGGCTCGTCGACTGCCTCGCCCATGAGCTCGAGGCCGACCCCGCGCGGCTGCGGCTGCAGAACCTGATCGCGCCGGACCAGTTTCCCTACCAGTCGAAGACCGGCTGGGTCTATGACTCGGGCAACTACGAGACGGCGCTGCGGCGCACGCTCGAGCTCGCCGGCTACGAGGAGCTTCGCGCAGAGCAGGCGGCCAAGCGCGAGCGCGGCGAGCTGATGGGGATCGGGCTCTCGTTCTTCACCGAGGCCGTCGGGGCCGGGCCGCGGCGTCACATGGACATCCTCGGCCTGGGCATGAACGACGGCGCCTCGCTGCAGATCAACCCGAGCGGCCAAGCGCGGCTGGCGATCAGCGTCCAGACCCAGGGTCAAGGTCACGAGACGACGTTCGCCCAGATCGTCTCCCACGAGCTCGGCTTGCCGCCCGAGGACGTCGAGGTCGTACACGGGGACACCGACGCCACGCCCTACGGACTGGGCACCTACGGCTCGCGCTCGACGCCGGTGAGCGGGGCGGCCGCGGCGCTGGCGGCGCGCAAGGTCCGTGACCGCGCCCGGCTGGTGGCCTCGGCGATGCTCGAGGTCGCACCAGAGGACCTGGAATGGGAGAACGCGCCGCCCGAGCGACCCGCCCGCTGGTTCGTCAGGGGCGACCCCGAGGAGGGCGCGACGATCCAGGAGATCGCGGCCGCGGCCTACGGCGCGATCGCGCTCCCCGACGGGGTCGAGACCGGCCTCGATGCCGAAGCCGTGTACGACCCGCCGAACCTGACCTTCCCGTTCGGCGCCTACCTGTGCGTCGTCGACGTCGATGCCCGCACCGCGAAGGTGACCGTGCGCCGGTTCGTCGCGGTCGACGACTGCGGCACGCGGATCAACCCGATGATCATCGAAGGCCAGGTCCACGGCGGCCTCACCGACGGGGTCGGGATGGCGCTGATGGAGATGATCGCCTTCGACGAGCACGGCAACTGCCTCGGCGGCTCGCTGATGGACTACCTGATCCCGACCGCGGTCGAGGTCCCCGACTGGGAGACCGACTTCACGGTCACCCCCTCCCCCCATCACCCGCTCGGGGCCAAGGGGATCGGCGAGTCCGCCACGGTCGGCTCGCCGCCGGCGATCGTCAACGCGGTCGTCGACGCGCTCGGCCCCTACGGGCTGCGTCACATGGACATGCCGTGCACGCCCTCGCGAGTCTGGGATGCGATGCACGGTCGTGCCGCGCCACCCGGCTGAGCCTCCCGCTCGGCAACCGCGAGCGTCCCGTCGGCGACGGCGACCGCCACCAGCGGCAGCCGTGACTCCCGCGCGCAGTGGGCGATGTCCTCGCCGAGTCCCGCCGCACGCAGGGCGACGCCGCCCGCCCCCGTGCGCAGCGCGGCCGCCGGCGTGCGGTAGGCCGCCGCGACCGTCTCGGCGATCCGGGCCGCATCCGTGCGCTCTCCCTCAAGCATCGCCACCAGCCGCCCGGCGACGTACACGTCCTCCAGTGAGGCGAGGCCGCCCGCGCCTGCGCAGATGACCTGGATCGTGCCCTCGGCGCTCGCCAGCGCGTCGATCGTGGCCTGGAGGTTGAGCATCGAGGCGAGCAGGACCATGCCGGCGGCGCGGGTGGCGGCGATCACCGCCGGCGCGCCGTTCGTGGTGGAGAGCACGAGCTCACGGCCCCGGGGCCGGGTGACCTCCCGGGGTGAATTGCCCTGATCGAACCCGGGAGGCGGGATGCAGTCGCGCTCGCCCGCCAGGACGCGCCCGGAACCCCGCAGCCCGCGCGCGTCCTCCAGGCTCTCGGCGAACACGACCCGCGTGTACCCGGCGGCCAGCGCACTCACCGCTGTCGAGGTCGCGCGCAGGACATCGATGACGACCGCGACCTCGCAGTCGCGGATCTGGCCGCGGGTGAGCGCGACGTCGATCACGCCGTCGTCCCGGGAGCGAGATGGCGGCTCTGGCGCATGGGGCGACCTTACGGTCTCGCCCATCGGCCAACCACAGGGATTTGACGTGGACCATGAGCGTCCCGTCTATGGGTCGTGGCCATGTGTTACTCATAGCTTTCTCACGATGAGTCGACGGCAAATCAATCTTTGACGGCTATTCGTTGTCGCCGTACGGTCCCGGACACGTTGCGCTCGTCCAGAAAGGCACCGCTCGCATGACACCCAGCTCCACCTCCCCCAACGGCACGCGCGATCGCTGGGCCTCCGGGGTCACCCCGTATGCCGAGATGGGGTACTACGACGCCGACTACGTCCCCCAGGACAGCGACATCCTGGCGGCGTTCCGGATCACCCCGCAACCCGGCGTCGATCCGATCGAGGCCGCCGCCGCGGTCGCGGGCGAGTCCTCCACCGCGACCTGGACCGTGGTCTGGACCGATCGCCTCACCGCCCACGAGCACTACCGGGCCAAGGCGTATGACGTCTCCCCCGTGCCGGGACGCGAGGGTGAGTACATCGCGAAGATCGCCTATGACATCGACCTGTTCGAGGAGGGGTCGATCGCGAACCTCACCTCGTCGATCATCGGCAACGTGTTCGGGTTCAAGGCACTGCGTGCGCTGCGTCTGGAGGACATGCGGATCCCGGCCAGTTACGTGAAGACCTTCCAGGGTCCGCCTCACGGGATCGTCATGGAGCGCGAGTACCTGGACAAGTTCGGGCGCCCATTGCTCGGCGCAACCGTCAAGCCCAAGCTCGGCCTCTCGGCCAAGAACTACGGGCGGGTGGTCTGCGAGGCGCTGCAGGGGGGCCTCGACTTCACCAAGGACGACGAGAACATCAACTCCCAGCCGTTCATGCGCTGGCGGGACCGGTACCTGTGGGCGATCGAGGGCGTCAACCGTGCGAGCGCCGCCACCGGCGAGGTGAAGGGTCACTACATGAACGTGACCGCGGCCACGATGGAGGACATGTACGAGCGTGCCGAGTTCGCGCGGGAGATCGGCAGCGCGATCGTCATGATGGATCTCACCGTCGGCTACACGGCGATGCAGTCGATGTCCAGGTGGGCGCGGCGCAACGGCATGCTGCTGCACCTGCACCGCGCGGGCCACGGCACGTACACGCGTCAGAAGACACACGGCGTGTCGTTCCGCGTGATCGCGAAGTGGTGCCGGCTGCTCGGCGTCGACCACATCCACGCCGGGACCGTCGTCGGCAAGCTCGAGGGCAACCCGGCGATGATCCGCGGCTACTACGACACGTTGCGGCTGGCGTACGTTCCGGAGAACCCCGAGACCGGCATCTACTTCAACCAGGACTGGGCGTCGCTGCCCCCGGTGATGCCGGTCGCCTCCGGCGGTATCCACGCGGGTCAGATGCACCAGCTGCTCCAGTACCTCGGCGAGGACGTCGTGCTGCAGTTCGGCGGCGGGACGATAGGCCACCCGATGGGGATCGCCGCCGGCGCCACCGCCAACCGCGTCGCCGTCGAGGCGATCATCCAGGCTCGCAACGAGGGTCGCGACTACTTCCAGGAGGGGCCGGACATCCTGGAGCACGCGGCGAAGGGCTGCCCCGAGCTCGACGTCGCGCTCCAGGTCTGGAAGGACATCACCTTCGACTTCGAGTCCACCGACACGCCCGACTATGTCGTCATGCCGAGCCTCGGCTGACGCGCCCGCCTCGCCAAAGGAGAGCTGACATGCGACTCACCCAGGGCACGTTCTCGTTCCTCCCCGACCTCACCGACGAGCAGATCGCCGCACAGATCGCTTACGCACTGGGTCAGGGCTGGTCGATGTCGATCGAGCACACCGACGACCCCCACCCGCGCAACTCCTACTGGGAGATGTGGGGGCTGCCGATGTTCGACCTCGGGCCCGAGGATGTCGTCGTGGTCCTGCGCGAGGTCCGCGCCGCCCGCGAGGCCTACCCGGCCCAGTACATCAAGCTGATCGCCTACGACTCCTCCTACGGGCGTCAGACGACCGCACTGAGCTTCATCGTGCACCGCCCACCGGTCGAGCCCGGCTTCCGCCTGGAGCGCGCCGAGCAGCACGATCGGACCGTGCGCTACCAGTTGCACGCCTACGCGACCGACCAGCCGGCGGGCAGCCGCTACGGCGCCGCCCCCTCCGTGGCCGCCCCGGGCGGACCCGCCACGAACGGCGCCGGCGCCAACGGTGGCGCCGCATGACCGTGCTTGACCCCGCTCTGGCCCGGGACGTCGACGTCCAGGAGGTCCTGCGGGAGTCCGACATCGAGACGGTGCTGGATGAGCTCGACCGTGAGCTCGTCGCGCTGACCCCGGTGAAGACCCGGATCCGGGAGATCGCGGCGCTGCTGGTCGTCGACCGCCTGCGCCGCGAGGTCGGCCTCACCTCCGCCCGCCCGACGCTCCACATGTGCTTCACCGGTAACCCGGGCACCGGGAAGACGACCGTGGCGCTCCGCATCGCCGATCTGCTGCACCGGCTCGGCTACATCGCCCGCAACCATGTCGTCTCGGTGACCCGCGACGACCTGGTCGGCCAGTACGTCGGCCACACCGCGCCGAAGACCAAGGAGGTGTTGAAGCGCGCCTACGGCGGCGTGCTGTTCATCGACGAGGCGTACTACCTGTACCGTCCAGAGAACGAGCGTGACTACGGCGTGGAGGCGATCGAGATCCTCCTGCAGGTGATGGAGAACGAGCGCGACAAGCTCGTGGTCGTGCTCGCGGGTTACAAGGACCGCATGGATGATTTCTTCGCGCTCAATCCCGGGATGTCCTCGCGCGTCGCCCACCACATCGACTTCCCCGACTACACCCTCGACGAGCTGCTGGGGATCGCGCGGCTGATGCTCGCCACCGAGGCCTACGAGGTCTCTCCCGACGGCGCACACGCGCTGCGCGAATACCTCGAGCTCCGCATGCAGCAGCCCCGCTTCGCCCACGCGCGCAGCGTCCGCAACGCGCTGGAGCGGGCCCGCCTACGCCAGGCCAACCGGATCTACCAGGCGGCCCGTGACGGGCGCGTGCCGACCGTCGCGGACCTCGCCGCCATCGAGGCCGCGGATATCCGCGCCAGCCGGGTGTTCGCCACCGCGGAGCCTGCGACGTGATCTCCCGGCCGGTCATCCTCGGAGTCGTCGGCGACAGCGCCGCGGGCAAGACGACGATCACCCGTGGCCTCGTGCGCGTGCTCGGTGAGGCGCACGTGACCCACGTCTGCACCGACGACTACCACCGCTATGACCGCCGCCAGCGGGCGGAGAACGGGATCACGCCGCTGCACCCGGACTGCAACTACCTCGATGTCCTCACCCAGGACCTGGTCACGTTGCGCGGCGGCAACGCGATCCTCAAGCCCGTCTACCGCCATCAGGACGGGACGTTCGCGCCTCCGGTGTACGTCGCCCCCGAGCGGTTCACGATCATCGAGGGGCTGCTCGGCTACCACCTGCCCGAGATGCGCGACGTGTATGACGTGCGCGTGTTCCTCGACCCGCCCGAGGACGTCCGCCGGCGCTGGAAGGTACAGCGCGACTGCTCGCGGCGCGGCTACACGACGGACGAGGTGCTCGCCGAGCTCGACCGGCGTGAGCCTGACTCGGCGGCGTTCATCCGCCCCCAGCGCCGGCACGCGGACATGGTGATCTCGTTTCGCCCGTCGGCGGGCTCCGGAGACGAGGACCAGATCCATCTCGACGCCGAGCTGAAGCTGTTCGACGGCCTGCCCCATCCCGACCTCGCGCCACTGGCCGCGGGACAGCCGGACGGCATCACCGTCGTCGAGAACGACGACCATCGGACGCTGACGATCCCGGGCCGGATGGAGCCGAGCCACGCGGCGACGGTCGAGGAGGCGATCTGGGAGCGGCTGCACTTCGCCAACCATCTGCGCTCCCGGCGGCTGGGTGAGTTCACGATCGGCACCGCACTGCAGCGCTCGGAGTCGCTCGCGCTGGTGCAGTTGCTCATCCTCTACCACCTGGTCACCGCGAAGGCCGCCGTCGCGCTCGGCGCCGAGGTCGCCCGCGCCGGCAACGGCGCGCCCCGCCGCGAGGACAGGATCGCGGTGCCCGCCCGCGAGTCCGGCTGAGCGCGGCGGCGCCCCGGTCAGCCGGAGAGCTCGCGTCCGTGGGCGCGCACGAAATCCAGGAACAGCGACACCGCGGGGCGCATCGGCCCGACCGCCGAATGCAGCACGAACCACATTCGCCTCGCCGGTCCGTCCCGGAGCCGGACCTCGCCCAGGCGACCGGACTCGAGCTCGTCCCCGACCGCCTCTCGTGAGACGAGCGACACCCCGAGCCCGGCGCGCACCGCCTGCTTGATCGCGCCGTTGGAGCCGAGCGTGAGCGTCTGGGGCGCCATGTCCCGCTCGGCGAGGAACTGCTCAACCAGCATCCGCGTGCCCGACCCCGGCTCGCGCAGCAGCCACGGCCGATCCTCCAGCTCGGCGGCGTCCACCTGGCGGCGGCCGACCGCCGGGTCCTCGGGCGCGGCGACGCACACGATCTCGTTCTCGACGAACGGCTCGGCTCCGAGCCGCTCGTCCGCCGGCGGGCGGCCGAGGATCGCGACATCGACGCGATGGCTGCGAATCCGGTCGAGCACCGACTCGCGGTTGCCGACGTCGAGTGCGAGGGTGATCTCGGGATGGCGATCGGAGAAGGCGTGCATCAGCGGCGGCACGAACGACTCCGCGGCGGTCGTCACCGCGGTGATGTGCAACCGCCGCGCCGCGACCTCTCCCGCCTCCCGCGCCGCCTGGCGACCGGCGTCGAGCAGCCCGACCACATCGGTCGCGTAGGGCAGGAACGCCTCGCCGGCGGACGTGAGGCGCACCCCGCGGCCGTCACGCTCGAACAGAGCGCAGCCGAGCTCACGGCCCAGCGCGGAGATCGCCGAGGAGACCGTCGGCTGGGTGACCATCAGCTCATCGGCCGCTGCCGTCACCGAGCCGCCGCGGGTGATCGCGAGGAAGGTCGTGAGCTGGGTGACGGTGATAGCCATTTGGCTAATCGTACGGCTATTTCCATCAGTAAATACGCAACCGCCCCCCGAGCGGGCCCGAGCGGGCCCGAGCGCGCCCGGCGCGGCCCGGCGCGGCCCGGCGCGCGGGCCGGTCAGCGGGTTGGCAGCCGGCCGTCGAGCTCGACCTGGACGTCGTCGACGACCTTCAGGGCGCCGAACAGCGTCGAGTAGGGCTTGATCCCGAAGTCGCTCTGCGTGATCGTCGCGCTCGCGGTGAGGTGGCCGTCGTCGGTGGCCTTCAGCGCGAAGGTGATCGGCCGGCGGGCGCCGAGCAGGTCGAGCTCGCCGTGGACCTGCAGCGATCCTCCATCTGCGCTCGGCTCGATCCGCTCGGAGCGAAACGCGATCGAACCGCGTTTGAGGATCTCGTCGTCGATCGACTTCTTGATTGAGACCTTGTCGTCGGCGCCGAGCGCCTGGAGGCCGCCCGAGCCGTCACGCACCTCGAGCGAACCCGAGTCCGCGGTCAGCTCCAGCGCACTCGCGGCCGGGTCCTCGGCGCACTGCAGCGTGGCGCTCCACGAGGTGACCTCGATCAGGAGGTTGTGGCCGGCCTTGGCGGCGGCCCCGGACTTGCCCGTGCGGACCGTGAGCGTCGCGTGCTCGGGGCCGAGCGTGTATGTGCCAGTGGGAATCGTCATCGGTTGGCGGCACCGTACCCGCCGCCGCGCGGGCGTGGCAACGGCGGCTAAGTGATCGCTTAGGTGCTGCGGGGACGCGCGCGCGATCGAGGCCACCCTCGGAGTCGTGCGGCTAGGCTCCAACCCCCTCGCGGACACGACGACCAGGAGCGCCACCAGATGAAGATCGTCCTCTTCGGACCCAACGGAATGATCGGCAGCCGGATCGCCACCGAGCTGACGGGTCGCGGCCACGAGGTCGTCGGGGTGAGCCGGTCGAGCGGGACCGACATCACCGACTCCGCCCAGGTCGCGGCTGCGGTGGAGGGCGCGGACGCGGTCGTCTGCGCGGTCGCCGCTCGCAGCGGCGACTTCACCCTCGTCGACGTTGCTCACTCGCTCCATGACGGGCTGCGCCAGGCCGGCGTGCGCCGGGTCCTGATCGTCGGCGGCGCCGCCAGCCTGCAGGTGGCCGGTGGCGGCCGGCTGCTCGACACGCCGGACTTCCCCGACGCGTGGAAGGGAGAGGCGACGATGGCGGCGGAGGCGCTCGAGATCTATCGCACCTTCGACGATCTCGACTGGACCTACATCAGCCCGGCCGCGTTCATCCACCCCGGCGAGCGCACGGGCAGCTACCGGCTCGGCGGCGAGCAGCTGATCACCGATGACTCGGGCAAGAGCGAGATCTCGGCCGAGGACTACGCGATCGCGATTGCGGACCTGGTCGACGGCGGCGAGCACCCGCGCGAGCGCGTCGGCGTCGCCTGGTAGATCACCCGCCCGCGCCCGGCCGCCCGGCGGGCGTAGGTCGGTACCCGCGCGCGGCCGCACCGCGGGCGTACTGTCCCACGCGTGCCTCCCGCTCCGCCGCCGGCCGGCCGCCGCGCGCCCTCGGTCGACAGCCTCGCCACGGCCGGACCGCCGCTGCAGGTCGTCTGGCTGCGGGACGCCAGTTTCGGTGAAGTGACCGAACGCGGCGCCCGCACCCCGCACCGCCACGACTACCACGAGCTGATCTGGACCCGGGAGGGCAGCGGCCTGCACCGCGTCGACGGTGAGCCGTCCCCGGTGACCGCGCGGACGCTGACCGTGATCGCCCGCGGGCAGATCCACGTGTTCGAACGCGGCGAGCGACTGTGGGGCGCCGTCGTGCGCTTCGGCGACGAGCTGCTCGACGACCGCGGCGCCGCGGCGCTGCGCAGCAGCTGGTCACCGGGCGCCAGCGGGCCACCGTCGGTACCGGTCCCCGAGGGCGAGGTCGACCGCCTGGAGGCGTTGATCGAGATGCTCGCCGCCGAGACCGGCCGCCCACCGGACGGGCGCAGCCTGCAGGTCGAGCGCCACCTGCTCGGGGTGCTCGTGCTGTGGCTGGAGCGCTGGCAGGACGCCACGCGGACCGAGCGACACGACGGCGGGGACCCGGCGCTCGCGCTCCACCGGCGCTTCATCGGGCTGCTCGAGCGCGACTTCACCGATCACGGCGATGCGGCGCACTACGCCGAGGCGCTCCGCGTCCCACAGGCCGCGCTCGCCCGGGCGCTCACCGCGGCCACCGGGCGCGGAACCAAGGAGCTCGTCACCGAGCGCAGGATGCTCGAGGCCGAACGGCTGCTGCGCTTCTCCGATCTCACCGTCGGCGAGCTGGCCTTCCGGGCGGGGTTCAGCGACCCGCTCTACTTCTCCCGCGCGTTCAGGCGCCGCCACGGGGTCTCGCCCACCGAGTACCGCGCGCGCCGGTCCGGCGAGTCCTGACCGCCTGAGCCGAGCTGGTCGCCCGGCCGGCCGGCCGGGCAGTTGGTCGATATCCCGACGACAAGTCCGGAAATCGACCACTCCGGCGGTTCGTCCATGGACTCGCAGGGATCGTCCATTCCGCAGCGCGACCGGACGGAGGAAGCTGTGGACATGACGAACCTGACTCCCTCACCCACTGATACCGCCGCGCCGGCCGCGCTGCCGGCGGCCCTGACCCTCGGCCCCGTCCATCTCACCGTCGCCGACCTCGACCGCGCGATCGCCTGGTACGAGCGCGCGCTCGGGCTGCGGGTGCACGCCCAACAGGGCCGCACCGCCGATCTCGGAGACGGCGAGCAGACCGTGATCGTCCTCCACGAGGACGCCGACGCCCAGCCTCCCGAACGCCATGCCGGCCTCTACCACTACGCCCTGCTCTATCCGACCCGCGAGGCCCTCGCCCGCGCCGCGCTGCGCCTGGCCGCCACCCGCACCCCGATCGAGGGCGCCTCGGACCACCACACCCACGAGGCGATCTACCTGCCCGACGTCGACGGCAACGGGATCGAGCTTGCGTGGGATCGCTCGCGGGCGGCCTGGCCGGCCGATCTCGGCTACGGCGGCCGCCCCGACCCGCTCGACTTCGCCTCGCTGATGGCGACCGTCGACGGCGAGGAGCCGACCCCACGCGTCGATCCCGGCCTCCAGATCGGCCACGTGCACCTGCACATCGGCGACGTCGAGCAGGCGATCGCGTTCTACCGGGACCTGGTCGGCTTCGACGTCCAGATGAACCTCGGCAGCGCGGCGTTCGTGTCGGCCGGCGGCTACCACCACCACCTCGGCCTCAACGTCTGGCGCGGCCGCGGCGTCGGAGCGCCGCCCGCCCACACCGTCGGGCTGCGCCACTGGACGGTCCGGCTGCCCCGGACCGACGACGTCGAGGAGCTCCGCGCGCGATTGGAGCGGGCCGGCGTCGCGACCACCGACGCCCAGACTGGCTTCGAGGTCGACGATCCATGGTCGATCCGGATGCGAGTTGAGGTGGCAGCGTGAGCGGCCCGCAGGGGAGCGTCGTCCCCACGTATGCCGCCGAGCGCCCGATCGACCCGCTGCTGCGAGTCGGCCACGTCCACCTGCGCACGGCCGACATCGACCGTGTCCGCGCCTTCTACGTCGACATCATGGGCTTCGACGTGGTGTTCGAGGCCCGCGACGTCCCCGGCTGGGGCACCACCGGCGACATCCTGTTCCTGTCGGCCGGCGGCTACCACCATCACCTCGGCTTCAACACGTGGAAGTCGCGCGGAGGCCCGCCCCAGCCCGAGGGGGTGACCGGCCTGCACCACGTCGCGCTGAACTTCTCCACCCGCGCCGAGCTGGCCACCACCGTGTCACGGCTGGTGGACGCCGGGATCGGGCTGCGCCAGCTCACCGATCACGGGACGCACCTCGCCGTCTACCTCTCCGACCCGGACGGCAACGACCTCGAGCTCGCCTGGGACCGGCCGTTCGAGGAGTGGCCGCGCTGGGGCGAGAGCCCGGGCTTCCTCGACGCGCCGTTCACGCTCGAGGACCTGCTGACCGACACCAACCCCAGCGAGTAGCCGCTAGTCGACGAAGGCGAAGCGCCCGGCGAGCACCGCATCGACCATCGAGGGCCGCGGGTCGGGGCTCGGCGCGAGCTCGCCGGACTCATCAGTGGCGTACGCCCAGCCCGGCCCGTAGGAGACGAGCCGCTCGAGCGCGCCCAGCAACGCGTCCACGTCCTCACTGCCCGTGCCCAACCCGATCGAGACGCGCACGGCGCCGTCGTCGGCCAGGCCCAGACGCTCGAGCAGCGGATGCGCGCAGAAGCGCCCGCCGCGGACGCCGATGCCGTGCTCGGCGGACAGGTATGCGGCGACCAGATCGGCGCGGCGGCCGGGCACGGTGAAGCTCGCCACCGCGACGAGGTCATGGCGCTCGGGCCAGATCTGCAGCACGGAGATCCCCAACGCCCGCAGCCCCTGCTCCAGGCGCTCGTAGAGCTCGGTCTCGTGTGCGGCGATCCGGTCATACCCGAGCTCGGCCAGGGCCTCCAGGCTCGCGGCGAGTGCGACCGCGCCGACGAGATTCGGCGTCCCGCCCTCGTGGCGGGCTGGGCTGGGCTTCCATTGAGCGCCCTCCAGCGTGACGTTGACCACCGCTCCGCCGCCCGGCAGGTGGGGCTCGGCCGCGTCGAGCCAGTCGCGACGGCCGATCAGCGCCCCGCCGCCGTAGGGGGCGTACAGCTTGTGCCCGGAGATCGCCAGGTAATCGATCCCGGTCTTTTCGATCTCGACGCGGCGGTGCGGCGCGAGCTGCGCGCCGTCGACCGCCAGGCGAGCACCGTGCCGGTGCGCGAGGCCGGCGAGCCGCGCCAGCGGCGGGCACTCGCCGGTGACGTTGGAGGCGCCCGTGACCGCGAGGAGGGCGGCCGGCGCGCGGCCGAGCTCGCGGTCAAGCGCCTCGAAGGTCTCCTCGAACGTCGCCCCGGCGCGGACCGCGGCCGAGTCCGCGACGGACTCCAGCCACGGCAGGAGGTTGGCGTGATGCTCGATGTCGAGATGCACGACCCGTCCGGGCACCGCGGCGGCCAGCAGGTTGAGCGCGTCGGTCGTATTGCGGGTGAAGATGGCGACATCGTCCGCCCGCGCGCCCGTGCGCTCGGCGACGGTATCCCGAGCCCGCTCGTAGGCGGCCGTCGAGACGCGCGAGAGGTAGCTCTGGCCGCGATGGATCGACGCGTAGTAGCTCAGCGTCCGTGTCACCGCACGGTGGACGGAGGCGAGCGGCGGCGCGCTGGCCGCGTAGTCGAGGTTGACGAACCGCGCCGTCGAGCCGTCGACCAGCGGCACCTGGGCAACCGCGTCGGCCAGCTGGGCGAGTGGCCGGACGGAGGCCGAGGTGGTGGACGAGGGCGGGACGAGTGTGGTCATTCAGAGCTCCGGGAAGGGTCGCGAGCGGAGTAAGTCGACTTAACTAGTAGGATACTTGTGCAACGGGTTAAGCCTTCCCGGACACCGCTGCGGGTAGTCTCGCCGCTATGCGCGTCGCGATTGCAGGAGCCCACGGACAGATCGCCCAGCGGCTGATCAAGCTGCTGATCGCCCGGGGAGATGAGGTGACCGGGTTGGTGCGCAATCCCGCGCACGTCGCCGAGGTCGAGCAGCTCGGCACCGGTGCGGTCGTATGCGACCTCGAGCACGCCGGGATCGACGCGGTCAGCGCGGCCCTCGAGGGCTGTGACGCCGCCGTGTTCGCCGCCGGCGCCGGCCCGGGGAGCGGTGCGGATCGCAAGGTGACGATGGACCGGGACGGGGCGATCACCCTGCTTGAGGCGTCGGTGCGGGCGGGTGTGGGACGGTTCGTGATCGTCAGCTCGGTGGGTGCCGAGAATCCGCCGTCCGACGACGAGGTGTTCAGCGTGTACCTGCGCGCCAAGGCCGAGGCCGACGCGGCGGTGAAGGCGAGCGACCGCGCGTGGACGGTGGTGCGGCCCGGCCGCCTCACCGACGAGCCCGGCACTGGCCGCGTCCGGATCGACGTCGAGCCGTTCCGAGCCGATGTGACGCGTGACGACGTCGCCGCCGTGATCGCCGCTGTGCTGGCCGAGCCGCGCTCGGAAGGCACCGTGCTGTATGTCAACGGCGGCGAGCAGGCGATCGCCGACGCACTGGCCCGCGCCGTCTCCTGACCTCCCGGGGTCGCGCGCCGCGACTCCAGTCATGTGCAGAAACGGTCGGTTTCTTGTGTGCACTGTCACATGGTGATCGACTCACTGTCACCAACCGGAGGAGGAGCCAATATGGCCACACTGACCACGGACCCGCCGATCGCGGAGCCCGCACCCGTCGCTGAGGTGCCACCCGCCGGTGACCCGGCGATCCTCGGCCTGCCGATCTTCGTCGTCGGATCGATCGCGCTCGGGCTGTCACTGGTTGGGTACGTGCCGGCGAGCGCGGGCGGCGCGATCGTGCCGATCATCTTCGCGGCGACCGGCCTCGGTCTCGTGCTCTCCACCGTCTGGGCGGCATCGCTCGCGCAGACGATGGTCGCGTGCATCTTCGGCCTGTTCGCCGGTTTCTGGCTCAGCTTCTCGATCCTCGACCTCGCGCTGTTCCACAACTGGCTGCTGATCCCGGCGGGCGCGGTCACGAAGAGCGTGGCGCTGTTCCTGATCAGCTGGGCGGTGGTGATGGCGGCGCTCACGCTGGCGAGCCTGCGCCTGCCCTCGGCGTTCACCGCGGTGATCGCGCTCGTCGTGCTCGCGCTCGTGTTGCGCACGATCGGCGTCCTGGATGCGAGCACCGGGCTGGACAAGGCAGCGGGCTACGTCGTATTCGTGTTCGCCGCGCTCGGGATCTACCTGTTCCTCAATGCCGCTGACCTTGCGACGGGCGGGCAGGGCTTCCCGATCGGGGCGCCACTGCGCCGCTGACCAGCCCCGACAGCGGTCAGACCGGCGCGGTGAGCCCGTCGCACAGCCGCGCGATCATCGTCTCGGCTCCCTCCAGCTGCTCGAGCGCGACGGACTCATCGGCCCGGTGGGCGTCGCGCATCGAGCCTGGGCCGCAGACGACCACGGGGATCGACAGCGCCCTGGCGTAGAGGCCGGCCTCGGTCCCGAAGTCCGCCGCCCCCCAGTCCTCGCCGCCGAGGAGATCCGTGAGCGGGGCGGCCCACTCGCGCATGTCACCGGCGGCCGGTGCCAGCCCGGGGTAGCTCGAGAGCGGCTCGACCGTGACCGCGCAGCCGTCGTGCTCGGCGTTCATCGTCCCCTGCACCTCGGCCGCAAGCGCGCGGACGCGTCCCATCAACTCCTCGGGGTCGACCTCAGGGACCGTCCGCAACTCGACGTCGACCCGGCAGTGGTCGGGCACGATGTTGACCGCCACGCCACCCTCGACCGGGCCGATCCCGACCGTCGAGTACGGAGCGCGGAACGCCTCGTCCCGGGGTCCCGCGCGCAGCTCACCCGCGAGCGAGAGCAGCCGCGTGATCAGCACCCCCGCATGAGCGACCGCGTTCACGCCGTCGGCGGGCACGCTGGAATGAGCGGCCAGGCCGCGTAGCCGCACCCGGGCGGCAGCCTTGCCCTTGTGGCGGTCGATCACGCGCAGCTCGGTGGGCTCGCCGACCAGCGCCCACGCGGGCGTGACCGGCAGCTGGGCCAGCACGTCGAGCAGCGGCCCGACACCCTTGCAGCCCAGCTCCTCGTCGCTGGAGATCGCGATGTGGACCGGGCGACGCAGGCGGGCCACGAACCCCTCCCCGCGAGCCTCGAGCGCCGAGAGCACTGCCGCGATGAACCCCTTCATGTCGGTCGACCCGCGCCCGAAGGCGCGCCCGCCATCGACCTCGAGCGCGAACGGGTCCCGGGTCCAGGGCTGACCCTCGACGTCGACGACGTCGCTGTGGGCGGCGAACAGGATCCCGCCCTCCGCGTCGGCGGGCCCCAGGACCGCGTGGAGGTTGCGCGCGTCCTCGCGGGTGGAGGCGACGATCTGCACCCGGGCGCCGAGCGCCTCCAGACGCTCCGCGAGCTCGTCGATCAACACCTCGTTGGAGCGCCCGGCGACCGTCGGCTGGGCGATCAGCCGCTCGAGCACCGCGAGCGCGCTCACCGCCCACCCGCCAGCGCCGGCACCTTCCCGCCCGCGACCGCATCACGGCACCACTGGCAGAACGCCTCCACCAGCCGTGGCTGGCGCGTCGCGGCCAGCGTGACCAGTCCGATGATCATCGGCCGTGCCGGTCCCTCGATCGGGATCGAGACCAGCGAGTGTCCGTCGAGCGCGCGGTCGTTGTCCGCTCGCACGTTGAGGATCGTGAAGCCGAACTGGTTGGCGACCAGCGAGCGGATCACCTCCAGGTGGGGCGAGCGCCGCACCACGTTCGCCTCCAGGCCCGCGGCCACGAACAGCTCGCGGAAGTACTCGCGGCTGAGCGGCAGGTCGAGCAGCACGAGCGGCTCGGTCGAGAGCTCCTGCAGGGTGACGCTCGAGCGCCCGGCGAGCGGGTGCTCGGCCGAGAACAACGCGTAGGGCGGAAGCTCCGCCAAAGGATCGAAGCCGAGATCCGGCGCGAGCTCGAGGTCGTAGCTCAGCGCGACCGACAGCTTGCCGGTGCGCAGCCGCTCCACGATCTCCGACTGCCCGGCCTCGGTCATCTCGATCCGCGCCTCGGGGTGGGCGCGCAGGAACGGGCTGCACAGCTGGGGCAGGACGAGAGGCGCGACCGTCACCAGACAGCCGAGGTCAAGCGTCCCGGACAGGCCCTCGGTGAGTTCGTCGGCGAACCGCTCGAGCTGCTCCGTGTCGCGGATCAGCGCCCGAGCGCGCAGCAGGAACTCACGGCCGGCGGGTGTCATCGAGACGCCCTGCGCGTGATGGCGGATCAGCAGCTGGACGCCGAGCGCCCGCTCCAGCTGGGCGATCGCGGCGGAGACCGAGGACTGCGCCACCGGGATCGTGAGCGCGGCCTCGGTGACCGACCCCGCCTCGCAGGTCGCGATGAAGTACTCGAGCTGGCGCAGCGTGAAGCGCATCGACCGCTGTTCTACAGCAGTCGGGGCGATCACCGGTCCTCGTCGCCCGGCACCCCGAACGCCGGCGCGGCGTCCGGCCGCAGCGCGCGGGTCACGTAGTCGTCGCGCAACGGCGCATACAGAGCCCAGAGCCGCTCAAGCTCACCGACGGGCGCGTCCGCGTCATCGACCCGCAGATCGACGATCGGCCAGTCGACCTCGGCACTCACCAGCAGTCCGGCCGAGCGCAGCGGACCGGCCTCGCCGCCGGCGCGCGCGCCCGCGCGGAGCGCCGCGAGCAGCCGGTCGGTCAGCGGCTCTCCGGAGGTCGTCTCAAAGCCGGAGACGAGCGCGTCAAGCACCTCCTCGGAAGCGAGCAGGTTGCCCGCCGCGACGCAGCCGGTGCCGATCCGCTGCCCGTGCACGCCGAGCGTGCGGGCGCCCGACCAGGCGGCGCCGGCGCCCCTGGGGTCGATCACGGTCAGCTGGCGATAGTCGGCGTGGGCGGCCGCCGCGCGGACTTCCTCGAGCGCCGCCTGCGGATCCCGCCCCGCCGCCAGCGCGTCGAGCAGCGCCGGGCCGAGTCGCGGGTCGGTGACGTTCTGGCTGGCCGCGACTCCGACGCGGGGGCGGATATGGGCGCAGCGCGCCGCCACCGCCGGGCTCGAGGACGCGATGACGATGCCGAGTTCGCCCGCGGCCGCGTCGGCGGCGATCAGCGAGAGGGTCACGCGTCCGCCGGAATGACGGCGGTGGCGTCGATCTCGACCAGCCACTCGGGCCGCGCCAGCGCGGAGACGACCAACCCGGTCGACACGGGATGGACGCCCTTCAGCCAGCGGCCCATCACCCGGTACACGGTCTCGCGGTAGCGCGGGTCGACGATGTAGACGACGACCTTGACGATGTGCGAGAGCTCGGAGCCGGCCTC
>Ga0335075_10003392_pt1 | contig 25331 bp, 25 predicted proteins | sample Lox_Sample_24_FD_206723 | JGI IMG/M metagenome (GOLD analysis project Ga0335075, IMG submission 206723) | Soil microbial communities from Loxahatchee National Wildlife Refuge, Florida, United States - Lox_Sample_2.4 | ecosystem: Environmental > Terrestrial > Soil > Wetlands | place: USA...
CAGGAAAAATTCGCACTCCACGCCCGAGTGCATCTCCAGGCCGAGCGAGTCCGCCTGCGCCATGACACGCTTCAGCGTGTTGCGCGGCCCTTGTTCGATCAGTTCGCCGGCCATGCGCAGGTCGGAGGCGACCCAGCCGACCTCCGGCTTCCAGGGAAGCTGGATCAGGCTGGCTGGATCAGGTACGGCCAACATGTCGGGATCTGAAGGCTGCATGTCGAAATGCGCGGCGAATCCGGCGAATCCGGCGCCGCCTTGTTGCATCGCTTCGATGGCGGCCGCGGGAACCAGCTTGGCACGCTGCTGGCCGAGCAGGTCCACGAACGAGACCATGAAATATTTGATCCCGAGCTGGTCTGCCCTTGCCGCCAGACGTTCGGCATTGGGTCTTGCACCGGCCAGCGTGGTCCCCATGCAGCCCTCCCCTGGGCTCAGAAGCCCGATTTCCCTGGATACCAATCGGTGCCGGCAAGCGGGATCTGCGTCATCGCGGCGGCTTCCAGCGTCAGCGCGACCAGATCCTCCGGCTCCAGATTGTGCAGGCGGCTTTTGCCGCAGGCACGCGCGATCGCCTGTGCTTCCATCGTCATCACCGACAGGAAATTGGCGAGGCGCCGGCCGCCGAGCTCGGGGTCAAGGCGCGCGGCCAATACGGGATCCTGGGTGGTGATGCCGGCGGGGTCGCGGCCCTCGTGCCAGTCGTCATAGGCGCCTGCGGTGGTGCCGAGCTTGCGGTATTCGTCTTCCAGCGCCGGATCGTTGTCGCCGAGCGCAATCAGCGCCGCGGTGCCGATAGCGACGGCATCGGCACCCAAGGCAAGCGCCTTCGCCATGTCGGCGCCGCCGCGAATTCCGCCGGAAACGACGAGTTGCACCTTGCGGTGCATGCCGAGATCCTCCAGCGCCCGTACTGCCGGTCGGAGTGCGGCCAATGTGGGCAGGCCGACATGCTCGATGAACACCTCCTGGGTGGCGGCGGTGCCGCCCTGCATGCCGTCGAGCACGACGACGTCGGCACCCGCCTTCACCGCCAGCGCCACGTCGTAATAGGGGCGGCTGGCGCCGACTTTCACGTAGATCGGCTTTTCCCACCCGGTGATCTCGCGCAGTTCGCCGATCTTGATCTCCAGGTCGTCCGGCCCGGTCCAGTCCGGGTGGCGGCAGGCCGAGCGCTGGTCGATCCCCTCCGGCAGCCGTCGCATCTGGGCCACGCGCGGAGAGATCTTCTGTCCGAGCAACATCCCGCCGCCGCCCGGCTTGGCTCCCTGCCCCACGACAATCTCGATCGCGTCGGCACGCCGCAGATCGACCGGGTTCATGCCGTAGCGCGACGGCAGATACTGATAGACGAGCGTTTGCGAATGCGCCCGTTCCTCCTCCGTCATGCCGCCGTCACCGGTGGTGGTAGAGGTGCCGGCACGGGTGGCGCCGCGGCCGAGCGCTTCCTTCGCCTGGGCGGAGAGCGCGCCGAAGCTCATGCCGGCAATGGTGACCGGTATTTTGAGTTCAACCGGCTTGCTGGCGAAGCGCGTGCCAAGGACCACGCCGGTGTCGCAGCGCTCGCGATAGCCTTCCAGCGGATAACGGGAGATGGAAGCCCCCAGGAACAGCAGGTCGTCGAAATGCGGCAGCTTGCGCTTCGCCCCGTAGCCGCGGATGTCGTAGATGCCAGTGGCGGCGGCGCGCTGGATCTCGGCAATGGTGTGCACGTCGAACGTCGCCGACGGGCGGGGGATCGTGCGGGAAACCGGCTGCGCGGCGCTGTCCATTGCGGCCTCAGTAGGCATGCGCGTTGTCGACATGGAAGTGATAGAGCCGCCGGGCCGAGCCATAGAGACGGAAGTCGGCAGGATTCATGTCGTCGAACCGCGCGCGGGCGAGTACGTCCTGCAGGATGGCGCGTTCCACGCCTTCCATCGGCTTTTCCTCGCAATCGGCACCGAGGCTCGCCACGCGGCCGCGAACGAAGATGCGTGCCTCATAGAGGCTGTCGCCGAGCGCATCGCCGGCATCGCCACAGACCACCAGATTGCCTTCCTGCGCCATGAAGGCGCTCATGTGTCCCACAGAGCCGCGCACGGCGATGTCGATGCCCTTCATCGAAATGCCGCAGCGGGCACCGGCATTGCCCTGGATCACCAGAAGTCCGCCGCAGCCGGCGGCACCGGCGGCCATGCTGGCATCACCCGCCACGCAAACCTCTCCCGACATCATGTTCTCGGCCACGCCGGGACCGGCATTCCCGTTGATCGACACGCGGGCCAGCGCGTTCATACCCGCCGCATAGTAGCCGACATGGCCATCGACCATGACCTCGATAGGCACGTTCAGGCCGACTGCCACCGAATGTTGCCCGCGCGGGTTCACGATTTGCCAGGACGTCGTGTTGGTGTCGGGCGAAAGGCCGTGCAGTTGCGCGTGCAGCGTGCGAAGTGGCACCCGGGCGAGATCAACGGTAACGACATGCGCCATGCGCATCAGGCCTCGCGCTGCCAGAAATAGACGCGCGCGGGTGCCGGCTCGAGCACACGGGCGGAGTCGATGCCAGGCAGCGCCGCAAGCGCGCGGTATTCGGTGGCGAAGGCGACGTAGCGGTCGGTCTCGGCGATCACCGCCGGCTTGCAGGCGACCGGATCGCGCAGCACCCCAAAGCCCGATTCGGTGCCGACGACGAATGTGTAGAACCCGTCGAGATCGGTGATCGCGGCCTCCAGCGCCTCGTCCAGCCGCGCGCCCTGACGCATGCGCCAGCTCAGATAGCCGGCGGCCACTTCGCTGTCGTTGTCCGTTTCGAATCCGATGCCTTCGTGTCGCAGCACGCGGCGCACGCCGTTATGGTTGGAGAGCGAGCCGTTGTGCACGAGGCACTGGTCGCGTCCGGTGGAGAAGGGATGCGCGCCGGCGGTGGTAACGGCCGATTCGGTCGCCATGCGGGTATGGCCGATCGCATGACTGCCGGCCATCTCGGCAAGGCCGAGCCGCCCGGCGACTTCCTGGGGGCGTCCCACTCCCTTGTAGAGCTCCATGCGCGCGCCCGCGCCGACCACTCGGATCTGCGGTGCCTGCACGGTCAGGGCTGCGCGGACGGCATCCTCCTGATCGGCGCGAATCGAGATCACGGCATGGTCGTCGCGCACCGTGACCGTGGCCTGCGCACAGACCGCAGCGGCCAAGGTTGGAAAATCGGTGTCTGCGGGGCCGTGCAGCGTCAGCTTGACCCGTTGTGGCGTGCCCCTGCCATAGACAGCGAAACCTGCGCTGTCCGGTCCGCGGTCGCTCAACGTCACCAGCATCGATGCCATGAATCGCCCGAGTGACGGTTCGAGGCTGTGGTCTTTCAGGAACAGGCCGACAATGCCGCACATTGGCAATCCGATGGGCAATCCGCGACGCATGACATCAACGGTTTCATGGTGCACTGCATGATCCGACGCTGTCAACCGGGAGGAACTGTTTTTTCCTGCGGGGAAAATCTCCTCGCTTGTCCGCCGTGACCTCATGCGTGGTCCGGATGCCTCGGCCGCCAATCCCGGGTCACGCAACCCCAGGATCGCGCGCCCAGAGCCGTGGGTCATGACGCGGCCGAGCCTACGACAGGCGGATTCATCCGGGGTCCGCTACGACGCGCGGATAGATGATGATCGAGAGGTAGGTCATTGGCTTGCGCAGGAGCCGCTCAGGGCCGTGCAAAGCGGCGCTGTCGAACAGCAACGCGTCGCCGGGGCGCAGATGGTAGGTCTCCTCGCCGTGGCGATAGGCCACCTCGCCTGTCAGCATGTAGATGAACTCAACGCCGGCGTGACGGAAGCCGGTATAGGGAACGGCGTCCTTCTCCAATGTGATGAGATAGGGCTCCACCACCACCGGCCCGTCGATCGCATGACCGAGCAGGCTGTACCGGTGCCCGGCCTTGGTGCCGCGGCGCTCGATCGTCACGCCCTGCCCGGCACGCACGAATGAACAGTCGCGCTGTTCCTCGAAAGTGGCGAACAACTGGGTCAGCGGAACGTTCAGGGCTTGCGCCAGCGACTTCAGCGATGCGAGCGAGGGCGAAATCTGTCCGTTTTCGATCTTCGACAGCATCCCGGCCGAGAGTCCAGCCGCGCCGGCCAGGTCCGACAAGGTCAGATCCACGCGCCGGCGCAGCAACCGGATTTGCGCACCCAAGGCTTGTTCCAGCGTGGTGTCCGCCGCCCCCGCGCCCGATCCGGTGGTGAGGTCTTCGGCCGCAGGTTGAACGTTCTGGGACCGACGCACCGTCATACCGAGTAATCCGCACCGTGCTCCAACGCGGCGTTCAGCGGCCAATCGAAAAAGCTGCGCGCGTCCCAGCCGCTGACACTAAACACGATTTGGCCGCTGCGCCGCTCGGCCACGGTGGCGCCTTTGCAAAGAACGATTCGCACACCCGCGCCAAGGCTGTCCAAATGGGCCGCATGAACGTGCCCGGCGACCGCTGAGGTCATGGTCAATCCTGACCTAGTCATGCTTGCCTTGCCCCGCTGCGACCCGCGAACACCGAATGAATCACGGTCACCGGATCGTTGACACCCCGAATGGGGCTCGTAGCCGCGCCACGAGCGACCCGTCCCTGCCGTTTCCGACCCTTCACGAGCAACCCGAGGCCGATCAAGCCACGCCACGCAAACGACTTTGCCACCGAGGTAACATATCCCTGATCGCGGCACTCAGCAAAACTGCAGGTCGCCTGCCAAGCCGCGTTCCGGACGCCGTCCCAGGGCGGGGGCCTGCCTGATCGGCGACGGCATGGGGGGTACGGCTGATTTCCGAGACCTCGCCCGCGCTGGCTCCGTCGTCCCAGAATGCTTCCAACAGATCCCGCAACTCGGCACAGCGACTGCCGATGTGGCGCGGGAAATGCCGTTGCCGAACGGTGCAGAGAAAGCCACTTGCAAAATTCCACCCCGCGGAAGCGCGAACTTCTATCGAAATGAGCACCGTCGGTGGAATCGGTCCAATTTGCCGAGTTTGTTCGGTTGCGGCAGAACATGTCCGGGTTCCCTCCCAATTGCGGCAAGCCGGGTGCGTCCCCGCCCATTGGCACATGGGCAGCGGCTGCACGAAGCGCTGATCAAGGAAGCTCACGCAAACCGCCTGGTCGGGCATATCTCCCGCGACAGCACGGCGATCGAGGCGCGCGGGAAGCCGGCGAAACCAGACCGGCCGGCGCCAGGCGGCCGCTGGACGGCGTGCTCGCCCGCCTGAGCAATGGAGATTTTGTGCTGAACCCGCGCGAGCACCTGTTTGATTTCCAGGAGGGTCAATCCCAAATTGGCGATATCGCCGAGTTCATCAGGCTTGCTGAACTTCATGATGTCCACGCAGGGAGCGTCGTCTCTGGCTGCCGCCAACGTCAAAATCCACTCCACGCCCCACCCGCGGTCCAAGAACAGGCGCGAAAATATCCGGCAGCCACTGTCACCCCCAGTTTTGCACCAGTCCCGTTGCTGGGCCTCAAGGAAGGCACCCGCTGAGCGCTGCCGCCCGAAGCGGACTCCCGACCTCTTCGGGCGGCCTTGTCGCCGCTGGAAGGCTGGGACGGTGAGCAAGGCGGTTGGTGTTCTGCGCGGTCCTGGTCTCGCAGCTCAGTTACGAAATTCAAGTTTTTGAGAGGTGCGTCTCGATCGCATGATCCGCCCCAATTGTCTCCCGCACGTGAGCGGGTATTCGGCGCTGCACCAGAACGACTGGTCGTCATTCTGACCACATTACAACAGAGGTTGATCATGAGCAGAAATCGTGGCGTCGTCTACACCAAGCCCGGAGAAGTCCAGATTCAGGATATTGCCGATCCCAAATTCGAAAACCCGCAAGGCCGCAAGATCGAGCATGGCGTGATCCTGAAGGTTGTTTCCACGAACATCTGCGGTTCTGACCAGCACATGGTTCGCGGTCGCACGAGTGCGCCGGCTGGCATGGTACTTGGGCATGAGATTACGGGCGAGATAATTGAGAAGGGCTCGGATGTCGAGATGCTCGAGTTGGGCGATCTGGTGTCGGTGCCTTTCAACGTTGCCTGCGGACGGTGCCGCACCTGCCGGGAGACGGACACCGGCGTGTGCCTGACGGTCAATCCCGGTCGTGCCGGCGGTGCCTATGGCTATGTCGATATGGGCGGCTGGATCGGCGGCCAGGCCCGCTACGTCATGGTTCCTTATGCCGACTTCAACCTGCTCAAGTTCCCAGACAAGGACAAGGCGCTGGCGAAGATTATGGACCTGACCATGCTGACGGACATCCTGCCGACCGGCTTCCATGGGGCGTTGAATGCAGGCGTCAAACCCGGCTCGACAGTCTATGTCGCCGGCGCCGGCCCCGTAGGCCTTGCGGCGGCGGCTTCAGCCAGGCTTCTGGGTGCGGCCGTGATCATGATCGGTGACATGAACGAGGCGCGCCTGCGCCACGCAGGGACGGTCGGCTTCGTCCCGATCGACCTTGCCAGGCACGATCGCCTCGGCGAGCAAGTGGCTGCGGTCGTCGGCGAACCAACGGTAGATTCGGTTATCGACGCCGTGGGTTTCGAAGCCAAGGGCCATGGCGGTGGCGATCAGCCCGCTATCGTGTTGAACCAGGCGATGGAGATCATCCGGCCGGCCGGTTCCATCGGCATACCTGGATTGTACGTCACCGAGGATCCCGGGGCACACGACGAGGCCGCCAGGACCGGCAGCTTGAGTCTTCGGTTGGGCCTTGGCTGGTCCAAGTCGAATTCCCTCCACACCGGGCAGACGCCTGTCCTGCGCTATAATCGTCAGCTCATGATGGCGCTGCTGAACGACCGGCTGCCGATCGCGAAGATCGTCAATGCCAAGGCCATAAGCCTCGAGGATGCGCCGCAGGGCTACGCGGAATTCGACAGGGGCGTCGCCGTCAAATTCGTGCTCGATCCGCACGGCTTTCTGGCAACCGCGGCCTGACTGCTCCCACTTGAGGGCGGCATGCGCCCAGCTATCCTCTAGCGCTGGACAGGTTTGCCGTAGAGCCCAGCCTGCCGGCCGCGTTCTTGTACCAACGCAAGCACCGCGTCGATCATTGGTGTTGCGACGCCGACGAGGCGCCCTAGTTCCTGGACGGCGGTGACGAGCGCATCGATCTCCAAAGACCGGCCTCGTTCGAGATCTTGCAGCATCGAAATCTTGTGACCGGCGACGGAACCCGCTGCATTCAGTCGCCGCACCATCATTTCCTCCGGAATGACGACACCGAGCGACGCTGCTATCGCGTGGGCTTCGGTCATCATGGAGGTGCACAGGGCGCGGAGTCCGGGCTCGGAGGTGACGCGATCGAGGGTCGCAAGGGTAAGCGTGCTGATCGGGTTGAAGCAGACATTGCCCCAGAGCTTGAGCCAGATGTTCCAGCGGATCCGGTCGCGGATCGGCGCATCGAATCCGGCCGAAACCAGGGCATCGCGCAGGGCCAGGATGCGGTCCGAATTGGAGCCGTCGGGTTCGCCGATGGTGAAGCGCTTGAACATGCGATGTTCGATCACCCCGGGCTCCACGACCTCGCAGGCGGGATCGATGACGCAGCCGATGGCACGCTCCGGTCCGATCGCGTTCCACTGCGCGGCGCCAGGATCGACGCTTTCCAAATGATGGCCATCCAGCGGGCCGCCCTGCTTGTAGAAATACCACCAGGGAATGCCGTTCATCGCTGTTAGAACGCTGGTGCGCGGGCCGAGGAGCGGAGCGAACGCGCCTGCGCTCGCGTGAGCCTGCTGCGCCTTCAGCGCGCAGATCACGACATCCTGCGGACCAAACGCCGCGGGGTCGTCGCTTGCCGGCAAATCCGCCGTGCGCGTCCGTCCTTCCACGATTAACTTGAGCCCGTGGCGCCGAATGGCCGCCAGATGCTCACCGCGGGCAATTGCACACACGTCATGGCCCGCCAATGCGAGTTCGCCCGCCATGTAACCGCCGATCGCCCCGGCACCGAAGACGCAGATCTTCATCGCTGGCTCCTTTGTCACCCAGGTGGCATTGCGAATGCCAGGCGAGGGAAATCTGTTTCATTCACCAAATTCAGTGAGGCTCATTCGTCCGCGCCGTGCCGCGCCGTGTTCCGCCCGCACAAAGCACAACAGTGCTGCGACGGCCGCCAGTGCGGCGAACACGATAAAGCTTGCCACTGCGCCCCGGACCAGGAGCTGCGCCGGAATCCCAAGGGTCGTCTGAGGCCGGCCGGGAAGCACCGGGAGCTGCCACGCCAATATCACCGAGGCGAGCGAAATGCCGAGGCTCATGCCGAGCGAGCGCATAACGAACAACACGCCCCCTGCCTGACCGCTCTGCTCGGCTGCCGCACTCGCCATGATCGCGCTGTTGTTGGGCGCCGTGAACAAACCCTGGCCGATGCCGAACAGGACGAGCGCCACAGTTGCCAGGGTCAGTCGACCCGTTTCGAGTGCAAAGGATAGCGCCAACAGACCCACGAGTGCGGCTACCATCCCCGACACGGTTAGAAACCTTGCGCCGAGCCGATCGTACAGAGCGCCGCTCAGCGGCGCGACCAGGCCCAACGCAACGGGGATCACGCTGAGCCGCAGACCGGCGGTCCACGGCGAGTCGCCGTATGCCCGCTCAAGGACAAAAGGCAGGACGAAAAAGGCACCGAACAGCATCGCGTAGGACAGCAATCCCGCGACATTGCCGGCGACGAACACGGCATTGCGAAACAGGCCGAGATCGACCAAAGGCGATACTGTGCGCTGCTCGCACCGAACAAAGCCGATCAGCAGCAACAAGCCGACCAGGAGCGGGCCGATCAGGAAAGGCGATCGAAATCCGGCATGGCCGGCTTCGTTGAGAGCGAACATCAATAGTCCCAGGGACGGAACCAAGAGCACCGCGCCGGTGACATCAAACGTTGCAAGGCTCGGCGTTGCTGCGCCAGGCCGTCGTTCGGTTTGGGGCAGCACCAGGAGGCCGAGCACGGATCCCAGCAGCCCCACCGGAAGATTGACCCAGAACACCCAGCGCCAGCCGAGTGCCGCTATTAGAAAACCGCCGAGAGCGGGGCCGGCGCTCAGACCCACGGCCTGTGCCGCAGATTGCAGGCCGAGCGCGCGCCCGCGCCGCGACTCGGCGGCAGCACCGACTATAATCGCGATGCTATTCGCTTGCAGCAAACCCGCACCCAAGGCCTGCAGCACGCGGGCGCCAACCAGCGTGTCCAGGCTCGGCGCCAGACCGCACAGCGCCGAGCCCGTAACGAACACCAGGAACCCACCGCAGTACAAGAGCTTACGACCGACCATGTCAGCGAGGCGACCAAACACCGGAAGCATCGCCGCAGCCACGAGCAGATAAGCGATCGACACCCAGGCGGCGGCACCGATCGACACATGGAAATCCCGCTCCACCTCCGGCAGGACAAGCTGCGCGATGCTGGCGTCCACCTGGCCCATGAAGGCACCGATGCAAACGGTACCGACGACAAGCCAGGGATAATATTCAAGACGTGCCACGCGGCGCAGCGGCGCCGGTTCGCGCCATATGCCGTCGCGATATTCCTGCCGGAGAACTGTCATGGTGCCTGTCCTTCGTTACACGAGCGACAGTCGCTTCCCAGGACCGGCGGCGCGGTCGCCGTTGATTTCGGGCATCATCTCGCTGGCGAACTGCCGCAGACTATGGCGCGAGCCGCCAAGCACGCTCAGGATGACGTACTCGGCGCCGGCTTCATTCAGTGCGGCGAGCTTGTCGTAGATTTCCTCGGGCGTGCCGATCAGCGTGCTGGACACGTCGGGCGCCCCGGATTTGGCATAGGCGAGGATGTGCGAACCACCGGACTGGTTCGGTGCCTGCGACACGTCGATCGTCCTCTGCCGCGTCGCGTTGAGGCGCTCGATCGCTTCCTCCTTGTCCTTCCGGTCCTTCGCGATGTAGAGTTCGCGCGCGACGCAGACTTCCATCGGATTGTAGGTGCGGCCAACGCCCTTCAGTACCGACTTGAATAGTTCAAGCCGCTGCCTGATCAGATCCGGACCGGCGAACTGGTCGAGCAGGAGATTGAAACCGCGCGTCGCGACCTTGCGGATCGATGGCTCGCTGCCCGCAGCCATCCAGATCGCTGGTCGCGGCTTCTGCACCGTGGCAGGCTCGACGACGATATTGTCGAAATTCCAGAACTTGCCGTGATGGGAGAAGCGCCCCTCGGTGGTCCACGCCCTGAGGATAACCTCCAAGCCCTCCTCGAACCGCTCTTCGGCCTCCTCGCTCGGGATGCAGAAGCCGGTGAATTCGCTGTGGCGATAGCCCTTGCCAATCCCGAAATCGAGCCGGCCGTCCGAGAGCACGTCGAGGGTCGCGGCTTGCTCGGCGAGCAATACCGGATTGTGCCAGGGCAGCACCATGACGGCCGTGCCGAGGCGCAGCGTCTTGGTGCGCGCCGCGAGGTAGGTCAGCAGGCTCAGCGTTGCCGAGACTTGCGACCAGCCGGTGAAATGGTGCTCGACCAGAAAGGTGCCGTGATAGCCGAGGGATTCGGCCTCGACGTTGAAATCGATGTAATCGTGGAAGCCCTGGCCAATACCGGCACCGAGATCGCTGCCGTCCGCCTGAGCACTGCCGAACAAACCAAACCGCATCTCCATTCCTCCGGGCAAGCCAGTCGGGGCGAGCCAGGCTGGCTGATGTCGTTTTACGTGGGGGAGATTTTGAGGATCGCTATGCTTTCCGAATACCAGAAATCTGAAAAGGACTCTTGCAAGCCTGGCGTAAATGCCAATGCTGTGACGTCGAAGCGAGAATGAGGAGAGCAATCCGTGGATCGAACCGACACAATGTCCCTGTTCGTGGCGGCAATCGACACGGGCAGCCTTTCGGGTGCGGCGAGGATCAGCGGCCTCTCGCTGTCTTCAGTGAGCCGGCATCTTTCGGCGCTCGAAGAGCGGGTTGGCACCAAGCTTCTGATCCGTACCACCAGAACGCTCGCACTCACGGAAGCGGGGCAGCGCTACTATGACAAGTCCAAGCGCATCCTCACCGAGATCGATGAGATGGAAGCGGGACTGCACACGGATGCGGAGACGCCCGTCGGGCGTCTTCACGTGGCTGGGCCCACGCTCTTCGGGCGGTTCTTCATGCTGCCGCTTCTGGCGAAGTTCGCCGTGATGCACCCCAAGATCGTCATGGATGTAATGCTGCTGGATCGGCAGCTCAATTTGATTGAGGAGGGTATAGATGTTGCTGTCCGGATCGGTCGGATGGTCGATTCCAGCCTCATCATTCGCAAGCTCGGGGCACTCCGTCAGATCATTTGCGCGGCGCCCGCCTATCTGGAACAACGCGGCACGCCGCACACGCTTGCCGACCTGTCGGGTCACGACTGTCTGGTTTACAGCCAGGACAGTATCCGCTCGGAATGGCCATTACTGAATGGCGACAAACCGATGGATGTGCAGGTTCCAGTCCGCATGCGCTCAAATACGCTCGATGGCGTGGTTGCCGCAGCCGTGGAGGGCGCCGGGCTGGTTTACGCTCCGGCCTGGTCGGTCATGAACTTCGTCAAGGCAGGGCGGCTGAAGGTCATCCTATCAGAGCATGAATTGCCACCACGCCCGATCAGCGCGGTCTTCACCCATAATCGTCTGTTGTCGGGGAAGGTGCGTGCGCTCGTGGACTACCTTGCCCGGCAATTCGCCGCCACCGATTTCGATAGTCCGCCACCGCTGCATACCGCGCGGATCGGATAGAACGCTGTCGCTGGCGATCTCACGGCGGTCAGCGGAGCTTGTAGTCGAACTCCTGCGCCAAGAGGCCGCGGAAACAGACGAGGGTCGCGGCTGTGACACAGACATACAACAGCCACATCGGCCAGGCCGTCGACGAGGCGAACAAGGAGGCGGTAGCCGTGAAGATCGCGCTGACGACGATGAACAGCCCGCTGACCAAAGCGTTGGCGCTGCCGCCGGCATCCGGAAACCGCCCCAGGCACTTGGAATATCCGTTGGGCCAGATCATAGCCATCAGCAGGTAGACAGCACCGGCCGGGACCGCAAGTGCGACGACGCTGAATACGCCCTGAAGATCCAGCACGAGCATCAGCAGGCTGACCAGCAGGGACATCCCGGCGGCCGTGGTGATGATCCGGACGACCTTCACATGCGTGCTGACAAAGCGGTTCACTATATTGCCACCAAGCCATAACGACCCGAGAAGCAATTGCAAATGGCCATAGAAGACTGGCCCATGCTTCAGGTCAGTCTGGATATAGAATGGCGCCATTACCTCGAAGGCGTACATGACCGAAATCAGGCACGCCATGCCGAGCGCGGTCGGCAGGTAGACGCTGTCGGTGGCCATCCGGCCATATAGCCGGAATGCCGTGCCGAACCGGCCTCCCAGCGTTCCGTCCCGCGTTTCGGGCAGAACCAGGACCGCAATGAGCACGACGACCGTGCCCCATCCTGCGAGGAACCAGAAGGATGCCGTCCAGCCGAACCACAACTGCAGGTATCCGCCCAGCGCCGGCGACAAGATGGGACCCGTCGCCCAGGCAACCGTCATCCAATTGGAGACCTTGGACCTTTCTACTCCGTCGTAGCAGTCTGCCACGATAGCTCGTGCTCCGACCGCGGAGCAGGCGACGAATACTCCCTGGACGCATCTCAGTGCAATCACAGCCCACAAGCGCGGCGCGAGCCCGATGCCGACGGAAGCGAACACAAAGACGATAGTGCTCGTGAGTATCGGCAGCCGGCGGCCGAAGGTGTCTGTCAGCGGGCCGGCGATAATCTGACCAATTCCGTAACAGGCCATATACACAAGGAGCGTTGCCTGGATCGAAAAACGCGTCGCGTCAAAGTACCCCGCCATCGCCGGAAGGGATGGAATGTAGATATCGGTGGCAGCGCCGCCGAGCGGCACCAGAACGAGCATCGAGACGAAGGCGCGCTGCCGTTGTCGCGAAGTGAGATGAGTGCCATGAGACATCAGGTATTGGTCTGCCTGACGGGGCGCACCAGAGGCTGGTGCAGCATCGTCGCGCACATAAGTGTGCACCCTTGCCTCCGGGCCATTAGACTCGAATTCAGCGATTCCAGGCGCCATTTTATGTACTAATCCTGCCGCCGTTCGGCAACATCCGCGGGCGTTACGCGGCCCGTTGTCCCACCAAAATGCGCGATCACATAGTTGGCGACCGCTGCGAGCTCGGCATTCGAATAGGCTGATCCGAACGCCGGCATATAGACGGTTTGGCCCTTGATGCGATACTTTGCGCCCTTCAATATGATCTGAATTATATTATCGCCGTCGGGATCGGCCACCGACCGGCTTCCCGCCAGCGCGGCATAGACCGTCTGCCGGCCATCGCCATTATATTGATGACAGTTTGCGCAAGTCCCTTCGAAAACCTGGCGGCCGAGCCCGTCCTGCGGCTCCTGCGCAACCGGTGCCGGCACGGCGTTGACCGCGTAACCGCCTGGTTGCGCTGCAACCGTGCGCAGATAAGCGACAAGAGCGCCAATGTCCTTCGACGTCAGATATTGCAGACTGTCCTCCACTGCTTTTGCCATTGGTCCGGCGGCGGAGCCGCGATCTTGCGCATGGGCGGAGGAGAGAAAGCTGGCAAGCTGCGCGTCCGACCAGCCACCGACGCCAACGCGTTTGGCGGAAGTGATGTTATAGGCGTACCAGCCTTGCACGGCGTCGCCTGCGAACCTGCGGCCGCTTTCCAGCCCGTAGGCCAGATTGCGCGGCGTATGACATTGGCCACAATGGCCGAGCACCGTGGCCAGATAAGCACCGCGGTTGACTTCGGCAGATTGTGCTGGATCAGGCACAAACCGCCGGTCGCGCAGGAACGCCAGGTCCCAGAACGCCACACCCCAGCGCTGGTTGAACGGAAAGCGAAGATCGTCCTTCTTGTCCGCTACGTGCTGCGGCGGGAGGCTGAACAGATAGGCCTTGATTGCCAATACGTCGTCGCGGCTCATGGCTGTGAAGGAGGTGTACGGAAAGGCCGGATAGAGATAACGCCCGCCCGGCGCGATGCCACGGTGCAAGGCGCGAACGAAGTCGTTGTCGGTCCAATTACCTATGCCGGTCTCGCGATCGGATGTGATGTTGGTCGAATAGATCGTGCCGAAAGGCAGCTTGAACGGCAGGCCGCCCGCGAATGGCTTGCCATTGGGAGTGCTGTGGCAGGCCGCGCAATCGGCCGCGCGGGTGAGATATTCACCGCGTGCGAGCAGCGTCGCGGTGACCGGCCCAGCCGGTGCACCCTTGTCCCCGGCATGCATCGACACGTCGTAGAAGATATACGACGCGCTCGCGACAATGCCGGCCGCGATGATGGCTGCGACAATGGAAACTGCTCTGAAGACGGTCATGCGCGGGCCGGCTCGGTCTGCGCTTTTCACCTCGGTATCGGCCAATTTTCTGCGCATATACGTCATGAGGAGCCCCTCTAACCCAGAGCCTTCTTCACCCGTTCCTGGGTCATCGGAGATTCACGCAGCCGCACACCCGTGAGCCGCGCCACGGCATTGGCGACGGCTGGGGCGACGATTGGCACCGGCATCTGGCCCACGCCGGTCGGATGATTGTCGGTCGAGATGACTTCGACGTGAATCTCCGGCACCTCGTACATGCGCATGACCCGGTAGTCGTAGAAATTGGACTGTTGGACGGCGCCGTCCCGGATGCTGATTTCCTCGAACAAAGCCAAACCGAGGCCATAAACGATGCCGCCCTCGAATTGCGCAACGATGTTGTCGGGCTGCACCGCGATGCCGCAGTCCACGACGCACCAGAAATTCTGCACCTTTATTTGACCGGTCGAATGGTCGACCGAGACCTCCGCGATGCCGCTGATCAGCGTATCGTTGTAGACGATGAAGGCGCAGCCCAAGGCCGTGTTGTCGCGTTTGCGGCCCCAGTCGGCCATTTCCCCGACGCGCTGCAACACTCTGTATCCGCGCGGCGTATTCTTCAGCAGCTCCAACCGGAACTGCAGGGGATCGACGTTCCGCTTGAGCGCCACCTCGTCGAGAAATGACTCTGCCACAAACTTGTTTGCGATGTCGCCGATGCCGCGGAGCGGGGCGGTCCGCACCCCGGTATCGCGCGGAATCTGGCCGGCATACTGGTTGGGAATATCGTAGTACGTCAGTTGGACCCCGCCCATGAGTTGATAGTCCCGGTCATGGCTGTCGCGGAAGAACTGGGGGTTTTCAGCCGGCAATACGCGGTCACCCACCAGGCGCAGATCGTAGGCGATCAACTTGCCGGATGCGTCGAGGGCGGCGCGCAAATAATGCGCTGTGATCGGACGGAAATGGCCGTTATGGACATCGTCCTCGCGCGTCCACATCACCTTCACTGGCACCGGCCGTCGCGCGCTGTTCGCCATGAGCACGGCATCGACGGCAAATTCCTCCGCGTAATCGCCGCGCCGTCCGAAGCCACCGCCAAGCAACGTATAGTTGAGCTTGATTTTCTCGGTCGGGATACCGAGCGCTCTCGCCGCCGCAGCCTGGGCAGCCGGCGGATATTGCGTCCCGCACCAAACTTCGGCGGCATCGCCGGCAGCCGAAACTGAAGCGACCGCGTTCAACGGCTCCATCTGCGCATGATAGGCGTAGTGACAGCGATATTCCGCTTCCAGCCTGGTTGCGGCCTGCGCCAGCGCGGCTTCCGTATCACCCTGCTTGTACCAGTCAACACTCGTCGGCATGTTGAGATCGCGAGCATCGGCAGCAAACGCGTCCAGGCCTTTGTCGCTGTCGAATCCCCAGGCCTTTCCGGTGCGCTGCCAGGTTACCGCAAGCGCGGACTTGGCGCTAAACGCAGCCCACGGCGTTTTTGCGAGGACGCCGACGCCATAGGGCAGACGCACGACATCGATGACACCGGCAACTGCCTTGGCCGCGGCATCGTCGATATTGTCCGGCGCGCCGCCTTGGACCGGGCTTCGCAAAATCGCGCCATAAATCATCCCGGGCACCTGGACGTCGATCGCATATATGGCGCTGCCGTTGACCTTGGTCGGCAGCTCGACGCGCATGACGTCGTGGCCGATCAATCTGAAGTCGCCGGGCTTCTTCAGTGCCTCCGGCCTGATGTCGGGCGCGACGGCTGGAATCTCGGCAAACGCGACGATGTCACCATAGCCGATGCGCCGCCCCGATTTGGCGTGGACGACGACGCTCGGCTCCGTGGTCAGCTCGGCTGACGGCACGTTCCACTGCCTGGCGACGTTAGCGAGAAGCACGGCGCGCACTTGCGCACCAAAGATACGGAGCGGCGTAAAGTAGCCCTGCACGCTGAGACTGTGGGCCGTGAGCATGGCGCCAAACATGGCGGGATTACCGTAGATTTTGTCGATGGGTGGGGCGGGCACAGCAACCACCTTGGACCAGTCGGCGTCCAGCTCCTCGGCCAGGATCAACGGCAGCGAAGTCAACGATCCCTGGCCCATTTCGGTAGCCGGTGCCATGATCGATATCTCGCCGTTGGGGGCGATACTGACCCATGGATTGAACGGCGTTCCAGTCCTGGCGAGCGCTTCAGTCGCGGCACTTGCAAGCCTTGATTCTCCGGTCGCGATGGCGAAGGTTAGGCCCGCGATCCCAATCATGAAACCACGGCGGGAAAACCCGGCGTTCGGACGGGATATTTTGTTCATCGCTCAGCTCTCGCGTGAAGCACGTTCGATGGCGCGCAGGATGCGTAGATAGGTGCCGCAGCGGCAGATATGTCCGCTCATCTGCGCGACGATCTCAGCACGGGTCGGGTGCGGATTCCGCGTCAACAGATCTGCCGCGCTCATGATCTGGCCGGACTGACAATAGCCGCACTGCGGCACCCTCTCGGCCAGCCACGCCTTCTGCACGGGATGCGATGAATCCGGCGACAGGCCCTCGATGGTCGTCACCTGCTTGCCGGCAACATTCGAGATCTGGGTCTGGCACGAGAAGGCACGCCGGCCGTCAATGTGTACCACACAGGCGCCGCAAAGGCCCGCGCCGCATCCGAACTTGGTGCCGGTGAGCTTGAGCTGCTCGCGAATAACCCAAAGCAGCGGCGTGTCCTGCGGCGCATCTACACTGACGGGACCGCCATTCACCTCGAAGCTGATAGCCACTTGCAGTCCTCCGGAGCCGATACGCCGCTACCCAGATGAAGCCGCGTGTGATCCGCTGGTTGACCAGGCAGCCGTAAATTGGTGAGCCGGCCCGCGAGAGCGCCTGGGCGCGGGCTGGAAAGATCTGCAAATTCCGCAAGAACCTGGAATTTCCGCAAACGCGCCGTATAGTCGCAGCATGGTTGCGGGTGCCGCCCTACCGGCGAGCGTTGAGTTCGGGCACTTCCGAGTGCTGCCGCGCCGCCGCGAGCTGCTCGCAGACGGAAAGCCGATCAAGCTCGGCGGCCGTGCATTCGATATCCTGTTGGTACTGATCGAGGCACACGGAGCGGGTGTCACCAAGGACGCTCTGATGGAGCGCGTGTGGCCCGGCCGGATTGTCGCGGAAAACAATCTGCAGTCCCAAATCGCGGCGTTGCGGGCCGCCTTGGGCCGAGACCGAGACCTGATCCGCACGGTCTCTGGACGCGGCTACCAGTTCGTTGGGGAGATCCGAGCTTTGTCGGAGGCCGGCGATGAGCGCGCCAGCCTCGGTCGGGGGCGGGCGGAGCCGGGCGCACTTCCTCCCACCAATGTGCCGGAGCCAGCGTCGGAGCTGATCGGGCGGGATGACGAACTTGCTGAGGTCGTCAAACTTATCGGCGCGCATCGGTTCGTCACGCTGACTGGTGCCGGCGGCATCGGCAAGACGCGGCTCGCCGTCGCACTTGCACGCGAACTGCGGCCGCAATTTGCCGATGGCGTCTGGCTTGCGCAATTCTCGCCGCTTGCCGACCCTAAGCTGGTTCCCGCCGCGGTTGCTGCCGCTATTGGCCTGGAGCTTGGCGGTGAGGTTTCCGTGCACAGCGTGGCACGGGGGCTTGCCGGGCGCCAATTACTGCTGGTGCTGGATACCTGCGAGCATGTCATCGAGATCGCCGCAAGCATGGCCGAGGCCGCACTTGGGGCGGCCTCGGAATTGCGCATCCTTGCCACGAGCCGCGAGTCGCTCAAGGCCGAGGGCGAATGGGTCCATCCGGTGTCGCCGTTGGCCGTGCCGACAGCGGATGTCGCGCAAGGGAAATTTTTCGAATACGGCGCAATCCGGCTGTTCGTGGAGCGCGCGCGGGCGGCCGATCCGCGTTTTGCGCCGGATCGATCCGTCGCCGAGTTGATCGCGACGATCTGCCGGCGCCTCGACGGCATCCCGCTGGCGATCGAACTGGCCGCGGCACGCGCCGTCACGCTCGGTGTCGAGGGGCTTGCCGCCCGCCTCGACGATCGCTTCCGCCTGCTGACCGGCGGGAGGCGAACGGCCCTGCCGCGGCACCAGACCCTGCGGGCGACGCTCGATTGGAGCTACGAACTGCTGAGCGAGCCTGAGCGTGTGATCCTGCGGCGGCTGGCGGTCTTCGCCGGTCCCTTCAGTCTCCAGGCGACAATCGCGGTTGCGGCGGACCCTCAGGCCGAGTTGGCCCCGGTCTTCGAGAGCCACGCCAGCCTGGTGGCGAAATCGCTCGTCACGACCGAGGGCCACGGAGCTGTGGCTCGCTACCGCCTGCTCGACACAATGCGCGCCTATGCCTCCGAAAAGCTTGATGAAAGCGGCGAGCGCGAACCGCTCGCGCGCCGTCATGCCGAATATTACCGGGATATTTTCGAGCAAGCCGATCTCGAATGGGAGAGCAAGCCCAGCGCCGAGTGGCTGGCCGATTACGCCGGGCACATCGACGATGTACGGGCCGCGCTTGACTGGGCGTTTTCGCCAGGCGGGAATGCTTCGATCGGCGTGACGCTGACGGCTGCCGCCGTTCCTTTATGGGCGCATTTATCACCGGCGGCGGAATGCCGCGGCCGGGTCGAACGGGCGCTCGCGGCCATGGCGGCAGCGACAGGACAGGACACGCGCCGCGAGATGCAGCTTAACGCCGCGCTCGCGGCATCGCTGAAATATAGCAGAGGCCCGGTTACCGAGTTCGAAGCGAGCGCGACAAAGGCGCTTCGGATCGCCGAAAGCCGTGACGACATTGAATATCAGTTGCGCTCGCTCTGGCACCTCTGGTCCTTTCGTATCTCGGCCGGCCAGCATCGCGCCGCCCTGACCATGGCTGAAAGATTCCAGGCCTTGGCCGCGAAGCGGTCCGATCCGAGCGACCGCGTGATCGGCGAGCGGATGATCGGTGTGTCGCAGTATTATCTGGGCGATTTGCTCAATGCGCGGCGCCATCTCGAGCATGTGCTCGCCTACGATCTCACGCCTGCCCGGACGTTGCGGTTCGTTCGCTTTCAAGTCGATCCCCTGGAAGGCACGCGGGCCTTCCTCGCCAGGATCCTTTGGCTGCAGGGATTGCCGGATCAAGCGATGCAGCACGCCGAAAGCAGTGTCGCGGACGCACGAGCGACGCATCACGGGGAGGCGCTGGGTCTCGCTCTTGCCGTGGCGGCATGCCCAATCGCGCTGTGGTCCGGCGATCTGGCCGCGGCGGAACATTATGTAGCAATGCTTCTCAACCATTCGGCAAGGCATCTGCTCGGGCGCTGGAGCATTTTTGGCCGCTGCTATCAGGGAACTCTTGCCATCCAGCACGGCGATTTCGAAAGCGGAATGCAAATGCTGCGAGCCGCTTTCCCCGAGGCAGCCTCGGCCGAGTCCGCCGCGCGGCTGTCCGCGTTCATTGTATCAGCGACCTCGCGGCATGCTGGCCAGATTGCCGACGGGCTTCCCGCGATCAAGGAGACGATCGTCCGATCCGAGCCTACCGAAGAGCGGTGGCTCGTCGCTGAGCTGCTGCGCTTCAAGGGTGAGCTTTTTCTGTTGCAGGGCGCGCCCGGAGCCGCCATGGAGGCCGAGGATCATTTCCGGCGAGCGCTCGACCTGGCACACCAGCAAAGCGCTCTGTCCTGGGAACTGCGCGCCGCCACGAGCCTTGCGCGGCTGTGGCGCGAGCAACCCCGAGGCAAAGCGGCACGCGAACTTTTGGCATCAGTCTACGAGCGGTTCACCGAGGGCTTCACGACAGCCGATCTGACAGCGGCGAAGTCGTTGCTTGAAGAGCTGTCGTGACCTGGTCATGCAATTGTGTCGATGATGCCGCCATCCACTCTGAGTGCGGCCCCGGTGGTGCCAGACGATAATGGCGAGGCGATGTAGATGACGAGGTTCGCGACCTCCTCCACCGTGGTGGTCCGGCGGATGATCGAGGAAGGACGCGCCGAGTGCACGAAGTGGGCCGCTACCTCATCCAGAGGACGTCCGGTTTTGACTTGCTCGCCCTTGAGCATCTCCGCCACGCCCTCGGACAGAGTGGGGCCGGGCAACACCGCGTTGACCGTGACATTCGTGCCTGCCATTCGCTTGGCAAGCCCACGCGAGAGGCCGAGAACAGCGGTCTTGGTGACGCCATAATCGATCATCTCGACGGGAATGTTCAGCGCCGACTCTGATGACAAGAAGATCACGCGCCCCCAGCCGCGCGCTGCCATGCCACGCAGATAGGCACGCGATAGGCGCAGGCCGGACATCACATTGACAGCGAGTATCTCGTTCCATTGATCGTCAGTGGTCTCGAACACGTCAGTTGGCCGAAAGATCGCCGCGTTGTTAACCAGGACGTCGATAGCCGGCTCGGCCGCGACGAGCGCGGCGCAGCCTGCAGCGCTGCCAACATCCGCCGTGACGCCACGCACAACTGCCGCGGGTACCGCTTGCCGGACGGCCGCCACTGCTGCGTTCACCCTCTGCTGCCCGCGTCCGTTGACGATGACGGCGGCACCGCACCTGGCAAGGCCGGATGCAATGGCCAAACCGATGCCGCCGGTCGAGCCGGTCACGAGGGCGGTCTTGCCGGACAGGTCAATCTTCACTTTGCGCTCTCCGAAACAGGGCCAATGCCGCGAAGCCCGCGTCGAGGGACAGCCGGACCAGTAGCGGGCAGCAGCAGGACGAAAACTTCAGGTATTCCTTTACGCCGATGTCGGCCAGCGTCTCGGCGACCTGCGCCGCGATGGTCTTCATTGGGTGGACCTCCGGCCAGGTTGATGTGCTTGGGGGATGTGCGTCCACATCAGTCGGGACCGGTCAGTTTTGGGTATGTCTTTGCATCGTCTGGCATTTGGGTCCTCCTCTTGAGAGAGTAAGCGCTGCCGGCGCCATGCCGCCGTCCTACGTGCAGCGCACGTGGAAGCGCTCTTCTCGCTCGATCGCATGCGGTGAGATCGCGATCACAGGGCGTTTCCCCTGCGTCCGGCCGGGTCTGCACCGCGTTATCGCATAATTGGGTCTGAAAGAAATTAGCGAGGTGCTTAATTCCACTTGTTCGTCGGGCCGCCTGGAAAATCCTGTGCCGCGGCATCGGCCCGTGGTTACAAACCACCCAAATTGCTGAACTGCGGCGCCATGGGATCATGCCAGCCAGCGAATTCTCACGAGATCGTATATGCGTGTTTCCACGGGAGGCCCCATCAACTTGCCAAGCCCCCTGGGGTCTTAAGACTCTTAAACGCTTTGGCTGGATGGATGCCGATGGCGGCAGACAGCGACATCATCGAGTTTGGCCGCTTCCGAGTGCACCGCCGCGACCGGATGCTCCTGGCCGACGGTTCGAGCCTGGACCTTGGGGCACGAGCCATCGAGGTGCTGCTGGCGTTGATCGATGCCGGCGGGGCGTTGATGAGCAAGGACGACCTGCTGAGCCGGGTCTGGCCAGAGGCCATCGTCGAGGAAAACAACCTGCATGTGCAGATTTTCGCGTTGCGCCGTGCACTCGGTGCCGATCGCGACCTGATCAGGACGGTGCCCCGCCACGGGTATAGTTTCACCGGCCATGTCATGGCGCCCACGGGATCTGTTTCATCGGCCGGATCAGCCCCGGCGGCGCGTGTCGGTTCAGAACAGAGAGTGCCGACTGCCAGCAATCTGCCGATCCCACTTGGCGAACTGATCGGGCGCGAGACCGATTTGCAGCAGGTCATCGAGCAGCAGGCCAACCATCGCCTGCTGACACTCACCGGGTCTGGGGGGATCGGCAAGACCAGCCTGGCCATCGCCGCCGCATGGAGTCTGGTCGATCAGTATCCGGACGGCGTGCGGCTGGCCGATCTGGCAACGGTGGCCGACCCCGAGCTGGTGCTATCGGCGATTGCCGCGGCGCTCGACTTGTCGCAATTGCCGTCGCCGCTGCGGCCTGAACGCGTTGCCGGCAGCCTGGGGTCGCGGCGTCTGCTGCTGGTGCTCGATAATTGCGAGCATCTTATAGGGCCGGTCGCGCGCATCGCCGAGGCGATGCTGCATGGCGCGCCGCACCTGCGAATCCTCGCCACCAGCCGGGAACCGCTGCGCGCCGGAGGCGAGGGTGTCTATCCTGTTCCGGCCCTGGCCGTGCCAGGCGACGAGATCACCGATACAGACGCTCAGCTTCGTCATAGCGCGGTCCGCCTGTTTGTCGCGCGCGCTCGGCTCGCCGATGCGCGGCTGCCGTCCGTCGATTCCGATGCCGGAATCATCGCCGACATCTGCCGACGGCTCGATGGTATTCCATTGGCGATCGAACTGGCGGCTGCCCGTGGCTGCAGGGATCACCGGACCAGGCGATGCGGAGTGCTGAAAGCAGTGTCGCGGACGCGCGGACGACCAATCACGCAATCTCGTTGGGTCACGCTCTCGCCGTGGCGGCATGCCCGATCGCACTGTGGGTCGGCGATCTGGCGGCGGCTGAACACTACGTGGAGATGTTGCTCGACCATTCGAAAAGGCATGCGCTGTCGCGCTGGCGCGCCTTTGGCCACTGCTATCAGGGAATGCTCCTTATCCAGCGTGGCGATCTCGACAACGGATTAGAACTGCTGCGCCCTGGCTTCGCCAGACCGACCGCGATCGGGTTCATCCTGCGGCTGTTTGCCTCCCTTCTGGCAGATGCCTTGGGCCATGCTGGACAAATCGCCGACGGACTCGCCGCAATCGAGGCGGCAATCCGCTATTCCGAGCGCAGCGAGGAGCGCTGGGCAACTGCGGAGCTGATGCGCGTCAAGGGCGAGCTTGTGCTGTTGCAGGGCGCGCCCGGAGCCGCAGCGGCGGCCGAAAGTCACTTCCGGCAGGCAATCGACTGGGCGCGCCGGCAAGGCGCGCTGTCCTGGGAACTACGCGCCGCTACCAGCCTCGCCCGGCTGCTGGGCGATCAGGGCCGCTCCGCCGATGCAATGGCGCTCCTCCAGCCGGTCTGCGATCGGTTTACCGAAGGGTTCACCACGGCCGACATGAAAGCGGCCAAGGCTCTGATCAACGAACTCTAATATGCACCGGCGCCGGACGCGGCGCCCTTTTTCAGCAACAAAACCAGTACAGCAGCCAAGACCAGTACGACGCCGAGCAGGGCGAAGCAATCGCCGTAGGCCATGATCGTCGGCTGGGCGCGGATCGTGTCTCCTTGTAATTTGCCACGATGTAGATTGCCTGTAGCGGCACCACGGCCATCAACTGAGTGCCTGCCTGCACATACTGGCCAACGCGCACTGTGCGAACGCCGACAGTACCATCCACGGGAGCCACAATGGTCGTATAGCCGACATTGAGCTCGGCCTGACGCAGCATCGCCTGTTGGTGCGCGAGGGTGTTGTGCGTGTATCCGGCAATCTGGTGACCAGCAGCGCCGCGGTACTTCGCACGGTCCTTCTCAGCGGTGGGGGTCTTGCCCTCGCCTCTCCCTTTATCGCGGAGGAGGAACTTAAAGCCGGTACATTGGTCTTGCTGTTACCCGAATATCGGTTAGTTGCGTTCGCAATGAACGCAATCTATCCACACCGGCGCCACCTGGCGGCAACGGTGCGCACCTTTATCGATCTGTCGGTTGAGCAGTTCGTTGAGGAGCAGGGCCTGGTGGACCCTTTAATTCGAAGGACTCGTCAGCAACGAGAAGGTGATCATCGCTTCGTCCGCCGCGGCCGTCAGGGCACGCACCATAACGCGCCCGAGGCAGGAGTTCCGTCGAGTCTTGCAAGTTTTCCAACGTAGATGTTTCGGATTATGATGTCAGCCGACTTGGCCAAGCTTGGCGGCCATCCTTCCCACCCTTGTCACGACAAACCTCGACCCGCGTGCCGCGCTGCCCCGAACACGCCGCCCCCTGACCTGAGGACACACTATGACCAAATATCTGCACACCATGATCCGCGTCAGTTCGTTGGAGGACAGCATCGCATTCTTCGAGGTGCTCGGCCTGCACGAGATCCGCCGCCGTCCGGACGAGAAGGGCCGCTACACCAACGTGTTCCTCGCCGCCACCGGCGACGAGGCGGCTCCCTTGGAACTCACCTACAACTGGGATCCCGAGCCTTACACCGGCGGCCGCAATTTCGGACATCTCGCCTACGCCGTGGACAACATTTACGACACCTGCAACGCCTTCATCGCTCGCGGCGTGACGATCAACCGCCCGCCGCGTGACGGCCGCATGGCCTTTATCCGCACGCCGGACGGCATCTCCATCGAGCTGTTGCAGGCCGGCGGCGCGCTGCCGCCCGCCGAACCCTGGACCAGCATGGCCAACACTGGTTCCTGGTAGCGCCGGAAGCCCCTGGCGCGGGCATAGCCGGGAACGGCGCGGGATTTCAATCCCGCGCCGTAACCATGTGCTGCTTCTCGCTGGCGCCCAATGGTGATCGCCCCGGACCCGGTGGTGCTGCTGCACAGAGTCGTTTCATATCATGACAGATCGTCGAGCAACGCCTTTGCCGCTTTGAGATCGGCGGTCGCGAACCCCTCGGTAAACCGCTGGTAGACTGACCGGAGAAGTGCCGTCGCATCGGCAGAACGATCCCGCTCGCTCAGCAGTCGCGCAAGGCTGGTGGCGGCGCGCAATTCCCAGGATAGCGCGCCCTGCCGGCACGCACGATCGTGCGCTTCCCGGAAGCAATCCTCGGCCGTCGCGGCCGATCCCTGTCCCGCGGGCAAGAGCAGAAGCTCACCCTTGATGCGCAGCGTTTCCGGCAAATACCAGAATGCCCCGTTCTGTTCTATCAGTTCTAATGTTTCCTCTATCGCCAGCAATCCTTCTCCGTTTCTGCCAGCGGAAGAGAGAATTTCGGCCAGCTCGGTCAGAAACATTGCATGATAAATGAAAGGGTCTTCAGGAGATCGTATGGGTGGCAAGCCGGGGTCAGAGCGCCGGAAGCATGCATGAGAGCACCTTGAGCCGAAGATATTCCTCATCGTTTAGCCCGTAGGCTCGGCGCTGACACACCCTGAT
>Ga0335075_10003393_pt1 | contig 25326 bp, 24 predicted proteins | sample Lox_Sample_24_FD_206723 | JGI IMG/M metagenome (GOLD analysis project Ga0335075, IMG submission 206723) | Soil microbial communities from Loxahatchee National Wildlife Refuge, Florida, United States - Lox_Sample_2.4 | ecosystem: Environmental > Terrestrial > Soil > Wetlands | place: USA...
GGTTAGCGTGGGTAACAGGCTGGTGGCGCTGCACGATGGGAGGCCCATGAACGGCAAGACCTGGCTTGGCTCATGGCCGCTCGTGCGCCAGCTCACCGGCACCGACCGGCTCGGCTTGGGCGCGGCGGCGAAGAGCAGGCGCACCAGCGAGCTGCGGCCGCGGACCGCCGTTGCCGACAAGGTCGTCGCGTCGGTCTGCCCCTACTGCGCGGTGGGCTGCGGGCAGCAGGTCTTCGTGCAGCAGGACAAGGTTACCCAGATCGAAGGCGACCCTGACTCGCCGGTCAGCCGCGGCCACCTCTGCCCCAAGGGATCCGCAAGCCTGCAGCTCACCACCGGGGACGCCCGCCAGTACCAGGTGCTGTACCGCAGGCCCCACGGCACCGAGTGGGAGGCCCTGGACCTGGACACGGCGATGGACATGATCGCCGACCGGTTCATCGCCACCCGGCGGGCGGGCTGGCAGTGGGAGCACGAGGGACTGCGCACCCGGCGCACGATGGGCGTGGCCAGCCTGGGCGGCGCCACGCTGGACAACGAGGAGAACTACCTCATCAAGAAGCTGTTCACGGCGCTGGGCGCGATCCAGATCGAGAACCAGGCGCGCATATGACACTCCTCCACCGTCCCCGGTCTGGGGACTAGCTTCGGCCGCGGCGGCGCGACCACGTTCCAGCAGGACCTCGCCAACGCCGACTGCATCCTCATCGAGGGTTCCAACATGGCCGAGGCGCACCCGGTCGGCTTCCAGTGGGTGATGGAGGCCAAGGCCAGGGGCGCGGCCGTGATCCACGTCGACCCCCGGTTCAGCCGGACCAGCGCCATGGCCGACCTGCACGTGCCGATCCGGGCCGGCGCGGACATCGCGTTCGTCGGCGGCCTGATCAACTACGTGCTGCAGCACGAGAAGTACTTCACGGACTACGTGCTCGCGTACACGAACGCGGCGGTGATCCTCACCGAGGACTTCGCCGACACCGAGGACCTGGGCGGGGTGTTCTCCGGGCTGGACGCCGAGCACCGGATCTACGACTACCGGACGTGGGAGTACCAGGGCGGTGACGTCCGCCCGGCCAGCGGGGAACGCGACCTCGGCGAGGCCGGCGTGCGGGCGACGCGCGAGTCGGCCCGCGGCGAGGTGCACGGCTCCGGCGGCGCGGCCGCCCACCCCCGGCCGGATACCGACCCAACCCTGCAGCATCCGCGCTGCGTGTTCCAGGTGCTCAAGCGGCACTTCGCCAGGTACACGCCACCCATGGTTGCCGAGATCGCTGGCGTGCCCGAGGACCTGTTCCAGCAGGTGTGCGAGCTGGTCACGCAGAACTCGGGCCCGGACCGGACCACGGCGTTTGTCTACAGCCTGGGCTGGACGCAGCACACGGTGGGCGTCCAGTACATCCGCACCGCGGCGATCCTGCAGGCGCTGCTCGGCAACATCGGCCGCCCGGGCGGCGGCATCCTCGCCCTGCGCGGCCACGCGTCGATCCAGGGATCCACCGACATCCCGACCCTGTTCGACCTGCTGCCCGGGTACCTGCCGATGCCGCACGCCCGCAGCAACCCGGACCTGCAGAGCTACGTGCAGGCCGAGACCGTGGAGAAGGGGTTCTGGGCCAACACCGCCGACTACATGGTCAGCCTGCTGAAGGCGTGGTGGGGAGACGCTGCCACCGCGGAGAACGACTTCTGCTACGACTACCTGCCCAGGATCACCGGCAGCCACAGCACGTACGACACGGCCCTGGCCATGATCGAGGGGACCTGCAAGGGCTTCTTCCTGTACGGCCAGAACCCGGCGGTCGGCTCCGCCAACTCGCGCATCCAGCGGCTCGGCATGGCCAACCTGGACTGGCTGGTCGTGCGCGACATGGTGCTGATCGAGAGCGCCACCTGGTGGAAGGACGGCCCGGAGATCGAGACCGGGGAGATGCGCACCGAGGACATCGCCACCGAGGTGTTCTTCATGCCGGCGGCGGCCCACACCGAGAAGGACGGGAGCTTCACCAACACCCAGCGCATGCTGCAGTGGCACCACACCGCCGTTGAGCCGGCCGGGGACGCCCGCAGCGACCTGTGGTTCACCTACCACCTGGGCCGGCGGATCCGGCACAAGCTGGCCCAGGGGGATGGCGCTGTCGACGACGAGATGGACCGGCCGGTGCAGGACCTGACCTGGGATTACCCGGTGCACGGTGCGCAGGACGAGCCGGACGCCGACGCGGTGCTCGCCGAGATCAACGGCTGGGACGCCGACGGGCGGCCGCTGTCGGCGTACACGCAGCTCGCGGCCGACGGATCCACCGCCTGCGGCTGCTGGATCTACTGCGGCGTCCGGGCCGGCGGGGTCAACCAGGCCGCGCGGCGAAAGCCCAAACAGGAGCAGAGCTGGGTCGCGCCGGACTGGGGCTGGGCCTGGCCGGCGAACCGCCGGATCCTGTACAACCGGGCGTCGGCCGACCCGGACGGCAGGCCATGGAGCGAGAAGAAGGCGCTGGTCTGGTGGGACGCGGACAAGGGCCGCTGGACCGGGCACGACGTCCCCGACTTCATCGTGGACCGGGCGCCGTCATACCGGCCGCCCGACGGCGCCACCGGGACGGAGGCGATCTCCGGCGTGGACCCGTTCATCATGCAGGCCGACGGCAAGGCATGGCTGTTCGCGCCGGCCGGCCTGGTCGACGGCCCGTTGCCGGCCCACTACGAGCCGCAGGAATCGCCGGTGGCCAACCCGCTGTACCCGCAGCAGCACAACCCGGTGCGGCAGATCATCTCGCACCGCGAGAACCGCTACCAGCCGAGCGGGGACCAGCCAGGGTCCGACGTCTTCCCGTACGTGACGACCACGTACCGGCTGACCGAGCACCACACGGCCGGCGGGATGTCCCGATTCCTGCCGTACCTGTCCGAGCTGCAGCCCGCGTTCTTCTGTGAGGTGTCGCCGGAACTGGCCGCCGAGCGGGGGCTGGAGCACATGGGCTGGGCGACGATCATCTCGGCCCGCAACGCGATCGAGGCGCGGGTGTTGGTCACCCGGCGAATAAAGCCGCTGCAGGTCGCCGGCAGGCGGCTGCACCAGATCGGGCTGCCCTGGCACTGGGGCCCGAACGGCCTGACCACCGGCGACGCGGCGAACGAGCTCGCGCACCTGTCCCTGGACCCGAACGTGCACATCCAGGAGGTGAAGGCGATGGCCTGCGACATCCGGCCAGGGCGGCGGCCCCGCGGCCCCGAGCGGCTGGAGCTCGTCCGGGAGTACCAGCGCCGCGCCGGGATCACCCAGCAGACCGGGACGGAGGTGTGAGGTGACCATCCCAGAGATCGATCCGGCGGCGCGGGCCGGCTATGCGGCGCACCCGCCACGGATGGGGTTCTTTACCGACACGTCGATCTGCATCGGCTGCAAGGCGTGCGAGGTCGCCTGCAAGGAGTGGAACGCGGTACCCGAGGACGGGCTGCTGCTGACCGGCATGTCCTATGACAACACCGGTGGCCTGGGCGCCTCGACCTGGCGGCACGTGGCCTTCATCGAGCAGCCCGCGGGGGGACTCCTCCCGCCTGCCCCCGACGACGACGTTCCCGCGGACGGCGGCGGCGTGCGGTGGCTGATGTCAAGCGACGTGTGCAAGCACTGCTCCGACGCCGCCTGCCTGGATGTCTGCCCGACCGGGGCGCTGATGCGGACCGAGTTCGGCACCGTGGTCGTGCAGGACGACGTCTGCAACGGATGCGGCTACTGCGTGTCCGCCTGCCCGTTCGGCGTCATCGGCCGGAGGGAGTCCGACGGCGGCGCGCACAAGTGCACGCTGTGCTACGACCGGATCGGCGACGGCCTGACCCCGGCCTGCGCGAAGGCCTGCCCGACGCAGTCCATCCAGTTCGGGCCCCTTGACGAGCTCCGGGAGCGGGCGCAGGCGCGGGTCGGCGAACTGCGCGACTCGGGGCGGGCGGAGGCGCGGCTGTATGCCGAGGACCCGTCGGACGGAATCGCCGGGGCGGGCGCGTTCTTCCTGCTGCTGGACGAGCCGGAGGTCTACGGCCTGCCGCCGGATCCGGTTGCGACCACCCGCGACCTGCCGCAGATGTGGCGGCACGTGGCGACGGCCGCCGCGGTGCTGGCCTTCGGCGCCGCGGCCGCATGCCTTCGCGGCGGCCGGAGGCCGACGTGAACGCCCGCCGGCGGGATGGCGCGCGCCCCGGGGCCGAGGAGCCGGTGGTCCCCCGGGCGGATCCCCGCTCCTACTACGGCCGCCCGGTGATCAAGGAACCGGCGTGGGGCTCGCCCGAAGTGCCCGGGTACCTCTTCCTCGGCGGGCTCGCCGGCGCGTCGTCGGCCCTGGCCGCGTGCGCGCAGCTGACCGGCAACCGCGAGCTTGCCCGGGCCGCCAAGGCCGGCGCCGCCGGAGCGATCGGGCTGTCCCTGGCGGCGCTGGTCAAGGACCTGGGCCGCCCGCAGCGCTTCGTCAACATGCTGCGGGTGTTCAAGGTCACCTCGCCGATGAGCGTCGGCTCGTGGATCCTGTCCGGTTACGCTCCGGCCGCCGGGGCGGCCGCCGCGTCGGCGGTGACCGGCCGGCTGCCCAGGGCCGGGGCCGCGGCAACCGCGGCCGCGGGCCTGCTCGGGCTGGGCGTGGCCACCTACACCGCCGCGCTGGTCGCCGACACGGCCGTGCCCGCCTGGCATGAGGGGTACCGGGAGATGCCGTACCTGTTCGCCGGGTCGGCGGCGAGCGCGGCCGGAGGCCTGGGCATGCTGGCCGTCCGCCCGGAGAACGCGGGCGAGGCGGTCAGGTTCGCCGTGCTCGGCGCCGCTACCGAGCTGACCGCCAAGAGCCTCTTGCTGCGCAGGCTCGGCGAGACCGCCGAAACCTACCAGACAGGACGGTCGGGTCCCCTGATGGAGGCCGCCGAAGTGCTCACCGCGGCCGGGCTCGCCGGCGCCGTGCTGGCCGGCCGGAGCCGGGCCGCGCTGATGCTCTCCGGCGCGGCCCTGCTGGCCGCGTCGGCGCTGACCAGGTTCGGCGTCTTCGAGGCCGGCCGGGCATCGGCCCGGGACCCGAAGTACACCGTGCGGCCGCAGCGGGAGCGCCTGGATGCGCGGGCGCGCCAGATGACGGGCGGGCGGGTCCCCGGCTGACCGCGGCCGCCCGGGACGGTCAGCCCGGGTCGCCGATCCGCGCGTTTCCGGGCTCGCTTCCGGCGGTTTCCTGGTCGCCGGGCGGCTGCGCTTCCTGGTCGCCGGACACCTGCATCTGGATGGCGCAGCCTCCCGTTGCTGCCGGCCTGATCTCCATCCAGTCGCAGATCTGATTGGCCAGCCACAGGCCGTCCCCGTCACCGGGCACCAGGCCGGCCGGGCGGAGCCCGAGGAACGGATCGGTGATGCTGCCGCCGGGCTGCCGGAAGTCGCACACGGCGGCGGCTTGATGCTCCCATACGCGGACCGCGGTGCTGGCCGGCCACCGGTTCTTCAGGTAGGCGCCGATCTCGCTGGCGGCCAGGACGAGCAGCTGGGCGCGGCCGGCGGCCAGGCCGCGCGCCGCGGCGCTGCCGGCGATGAACCGGCGAAGGTCGCGAAGGTCCCCGTCGAAGTCGAACGACGCAGCGGTGGCCGGAGGATCGGGCAGCGGGACGGCGCCGAACGAGCGCGCAAACTCGGCGGGGTCGGTGTACCCAGCGGACGGGCTGCGGTCAGCCCCGGCCGCCCGCTCCGGGTGCGTGCGCAGTGCGTTGGCGATGACGTCCCGGTGCAGCGCCCGCGCATCGTAGGAGCACATCATCGAGATGCTTGTCGATGCGAACGTGACGTTCAGCGCCGCCTCCATGCGCGTCCACGCCGTTATCTCGGAGGCAGAACGCCCCGCCCCCAGCGGCTCGGCGAGGATCCTGACCCCTGGGCCGCCCTTCCAGTAGCGGTGACAGGCGGCCAGGTACCGCGGCGGCAGATGGCCGAACGCCGCGGAGTCGGCGTAGTCCACGTCCTTGCCGCGGGCACCGAGCGCGGGGCCGAGCAGCGCCAGGTGGCGCGGGGTGCCGACGGCCAGGGCGCGCTGGCCGAGCTCGAGCCCCTCGATCAGGAACGGAACCGCCGCGGCCAGGAACTGTTCGTCATGCTCGTAAAGGCAGGCGCAGTGCCCGAACGTTCCCTTGGCGTCGCTCACCGGTCCGCGCGCCCCCTCCTGTCGCTCCGCTCGTCCAGGGCGAGCCCGGGGGTCGAGTCCCAGCCGACGATCCGCAGCACCGTGACGATCTGCGGCGGGACCTGGTGCAGCACCACCCGCCTGGCCTCGCCGCCGTTGCACGGCGTGCCGCCGGCGCTGGCGCCGGTCACGCAGACCAGCGCCCGCAGCCCGGCGAGGTCGCAGTAACTCACCCCGCTCAGGCTGAAGTGGACCTCGGCCGGGCCGTCGGTGAACCTGCGCAGGGCGGCCAGCAGCCCCGGATACGTCGACTCATCGATCTCGCCTGCTATGGCCAGGCCGGGCGGGTCGTCAGTGCTGATGATCCGCAGGACCCCGTCGTCGTAGACGGCGCAGTCACCCGTCAATGCGAATCACCGCCTCAGGCAGGTCAGCGGCCGTGCGGGGCGCGCCGGGCGGGCGGGCATGGCTTCGGCATTCTCTCGCCAGCGTCGGTGCTGGAAGCTTCCCAAACTGTACCCGCGGCGGCCAGTGAAGACGCTCCGGAAGCACCGCAAAGGGCGGGCGGGCAGGGATGGCGCCGACCGCGGGCGGCCAGCCCTGCCGGAACCGGCGCCGGCTGCCGGCACGGTTGGCCGGCGGGTGGCCCGCCCCCCCGGAAACAGAGCCACCCGCCAGCCGGACACCCCCGCCGGGACGTGGATCGGGCGGCCGGCCCCGCACCCCCGTTCCGCCAGGCGGCTGCGGAACCGACCGCGGTTCGGTTTGCTATTGCGGACTCTCCCGCGCGCGCAAGGCGCGGTGACGCTGCTGCGCTTCGTCGGCGGGAATGCCCATGATCGCCGCTATGACATCCCAGCCAAGGCCCAGCGCCTGCGCCGCGTCGAGAAGGTCAGCCTCCAGACCATCGAGGTGAAGCCGCAGTTCGCGCACCACGACGAGCGCGGCTCCGACATCGAGGGCATCCGGGGCGTGCGCCGCGGGCGCACGGGCGGAGCCGATCACGGCCTTGACCGCCCGGAGGTCGTCTCCGGCGCCGTCCGGCGACTGGGCGGCGGGCTCCCCGGCGGTCATCAGCCGGTACGCGGCAAGCCTCAGCCGCGCGCTGTCGGCGACGTTTGGGTCGGGGACCGGGAGCTCGCCCGCACTTGAGACCCGGATCCCCGGCGCGGGGAGGGGGGCCGGCGAGCCCGCAAGGCGCCCGGCGACGGCATGGTCTTCGAGCATCGGTGGCTCCGGATGTCATGAAGGACACCTAGCCACGCTGCCGGACTAGAGATGGCGCGATTCACGCCACGGTGACACAGTATTACCAGGCTGGGAGCCGGGTCAACGCGCGCCTGGCGGTACGCCGGCAGCCTGGAGTGAATCATGGGAACCGTCTGGCGGCGAGCGCGCCCTGCGCCCCGCCGACGCGGTGCCGCGAGCATCTCGGCGCCGCCGATCTAGACTGCGGAGGGCGGCCCGCGTTTCGGCGCGGCTGCAAACAACGTTAGGAATCAGCGATATCGGGCAGCGCCTATTCATGACCGACTCAAGCCCCCCGGGATCGGAACGCGCCTGGCCGGGCCGCGGATCGCGAGAGCGTCCTTGGCGGTCTGGCCCAGCCTGGGCACGAATGCCTTGCCGTGTGCCGGTCCCGCCGGCGCCGCCTGCGGCGCACAGCCCGGTTACGTCGCTGAGCGGTGCTGGTGCTTGATGGGACGGGACATGGCCTGGGCGGCTGCTGAGGGTGAGGTTGACGTGGGTTCCGCCGAGGCGGGGCTGACCGTGCTGCTCGAGGCGTGCGAACGGGCGGTCGAAGAACTTGGGTCGGCGGTCCCGCCCGCGCAGATGCGCGCGCTGCTGATCATAGGGAGATCCGGGGGGCTGAACCTCAGCCGGCTGGCGGACAAGCTGGGGGCGTCCGCGTCGGCGGCGAGCAGGCTGTGCGACCGGATGCAGGCGGCGGGTCTGCTGACGCGGGACAGGGCGGCAGCCAGCCGGCGGGAGATCGTGCTGGTGCCGACCGAGTCGGGGCGCCGGCTGGCCGAGTGGGTGCGCGGACGGCACCGGGCGGCGCTTGGTGAAGTGCTGGAGGCGATGACACCCGAGGGGCGGGAGGCGCTTGCGCGGGGGCTGGCGGAACTCGCGGGAATCTAGCCAGACCCGCCGCATCCCGCTGCATCCTGGCGATTGGCGCCCCCCGCGCGGGCTGTTACCCCTCCGTAGCCTGCAGGGTTGCGGGCAGCGGCAGACCGTGAGAGTCTTTCCTCATGGAAACACTTTCTATGGAGAAAGTATCCGCAAGGTCTGGCACCGCCGCCCCGGCGCCCACCAGCCGGGCGCTGGCGGACCTGGCCGGGCTGGAGGACCGCGAGCTGCTGCGGATCGTGCGGTCGCACCCGCTGGGCAGCGCGGAGCGGGCGGGAGCGTGCGAGCTGCTCGTGGCCCGTCACCGCAACCTCGTCCGGTCGTGCGTTCAGCGTTACAAGCGCTCTCCCGAGCCGGCCGAGGACCTGATGCAGGTCGGGTACGTCGGCCTGCTCAAGGCGATCAACAACTTCGATCCTGACCTGGGCGGCAGCCTGGCGGCTTACGCCCAGCCCTGTATCTCGGGCGAGATCAAGCGCCACTTCCGGGACAAGCGCTGGCAGGTCCATGTGGAGCGGTCCATGCAGGAGCTGGTGCTGCAGGTTCGCGAGGCCACCAAGCAGCTGACCCAGCAGCTCGGCCGCCAGCCGGCGGACGAGGAACTGACCAGCCACCTTGGCATCAGCGACGCCGACCTGCGCGAAGCCCGCCGTGCCGACTTGGTCTTCCAGCCGGCTTCTCTCGATGCGCCGGTCGCCGGCCGGCCCGACGCGGCAAGCCTGGCGGACGTCCTCGGTGAGGAAGACCGTGAGGTCCAGCACACGCTGGACATGGAGTCGGTCGCGGCGCACTGGGGCGAGCTCCCCCGCCGCGAGCAGAAGATCCTGCTGCTGCGGTTCTACGGCGACATGACCCAGGCCGAGATCGGCCAGCAGCTCGGCATCTCCCAGATGCACGTCTCCCGGCTGCTCGCGCACGCCCTCGGCCACCTGCGCCAGCGCCTGCTCGACCCGCAGGACGCGGCCCTGGCTCACGCCAGCTGAGATACGACGGCGCCCCGGGCGGCCACTGAGGGCCTCCCGGGGCGCCGCGCTCGGCACGGCGCTCTCAGCGTGCGGCAAGCTGGTCAAGGAAGCGCCGGTAGCCACGCAGAGCGTTGCGGAGGCCTTCGGTGTCGGTGCCTTCCCGGTCCCACTCGCCGCGCAGCCCGCGCTCGCGCTCCTGGGCGCTGGCCACCAGCGTGCCGATCGTCTCGGTCAGCAATTCGGCGGCCGCGGTCACCGAGCCCCGCGGGTCGTCGACGAACGATGCCTGAATGACGGACCACCGCTGGTACAGCTGCTCCGGATCGCCGAGCATCCCGGTATCCGGCACGTCCCCATCCGCGGGCGCTGCGTGGCGAGCGGCCTCAGCGGCCGCGGTCGCGGAAGAGCCGGGCCGCGTGACCTCGGCCGGGACGACCTCGGCTGGCACGGCGCCGGGGTCGGTGTCCGCGGGCTCGGCCTCGTTCGCGTCCAGGGGAGCCGCCGGTTCCTGGCCGGCAGGATCGTCGCCTGCGCGTACCTCTGTCACTTCCGCAATGACCACCGCATCGGCGTCCGGTTCCCCGCCGGCGAAGCCGGACCGGTCAGGCTGATCGCCGTCGGCAGGCTCCTGGGCATCTCCGCGGCTGGTCAGCGTTGCTCGGTCCTCCCGGGCCTCGGCATCGTCCATCATGGCTCCTCTTTTCCCGGCCGACGCGATGACGTCGGACCCACGGCACGGTTACAGAAACCGGCGTTGTCACTACCGGGCATCAAGCGGGCTAAACCAGCCCGGACCGGTGTCAGCGCCGCAAGTCCTCGGTGTCTGCCTGCGGCCCCGCCGCTTGCGGCCGCGAGGCGGCGGGCCGGCCTTCGGCGCGCTCGCCGTTGCCGTGCGGCTCGCCGTTGTCGTGCGGCTCGCCGTTGTCGTGCGGCTCGCCGTTGCCGTGCGGCCCGCCGCCGTCGCCGGTTCCGCTGCCGTTCCGCCGCTCGCCGTTGCGCGAGCCTCGCGCCGTCAGGTCGGACAGCGCCCGGCGCACGGTTCCCCAGTCGGCGTGCCGTGGCACCTTGAGGCTGACGTATGAGGCGGCGCCCACCGGAATCGGCAGCCAGAAGTTCACCAGCCGCCAGCCGAGCACGCCCAGGATCGCGACGCTCCTGGTCAGCCCGAAGCTGATGAGGAGCGCTGGGGCCACGGTGTCGACGATTCCCAGGCCGCCCGGGGTGAGCGGGATGGCCCCGAGCACGTTCGCTATGCCGTACGCGGCGAACAAGCCAACGGGGTTGGTGAAGTGCCCGAATGCCGCGATGAACGTCCACAGGCACGCCGCGTCCAGCAGCCAGTTCAGCGAGGCCCAGATGATCACCTGGACGAGCACGCGGCGGTTGGTGCCCAGCGCGCGGACCGACGACGCGGCCTGGACCGCGATCCGCTCAAGGCGTTCGCCGCCGACGCCGGGTATGCGCTCGCCGACGGCCCGCAGGGTCCGGGCCGTGCCCTTCTCGCCCCGGGTGACGCCCAGGACCAGGATGGCGGCCAAGGCCAGGATGACCGCCCCGGCAAGGGCAACCGACGCGTAGATGGGACGGAACCCGGACAGCGGGATGGAGATCACCAGCGCGAGCCACAGCAGGACATTGAGCACCACGGTGGAGGCCATGCCCTTGGTCGCCATCATCACGCCGACCTCGGTACCCGGCACTCCCTCGGCGGTGAACAGCTGGTAGCCGATCCCGGCGCTGCCCACCGTGCCCGCCGGGATGACGTGGGCCACTGCCGCCGCGGACAGGTCGATGCGGAACAGCCGGGAGATGCTAGGACGGTGCTCCGGCGTCAGCAGCACCCGGTTGAGCAGCGCGTAGCAGAACAGGGACAGGCCTTCCAGGGCGACACCCAGGATCATCCAGCCCACGTTCACCCTGCCCAGCAGGTACAGGTCCTTGCTCGCGATGGTGAGCTCCGGTATGACCAGGTACTCCACGATCAGCGCGAGGATCAGCAGGATCGCCAGGCGGCGCAGCGGGCGCCGGGCGGTCCACAGCCTCCTCCGCCAGGAGGTGCGCTGGCCCCCGCCCTCGGCGCTGTGATCGCTTTGCTGGCTCAACTGGCATCCAGACGGCGGAAGACGACCTCCTGCAGGAAGAGGCGGATCGCGGCCGCGGCAGGGATGGCCACCAGCGCCCCGACGATCCCCATCAGTGTGCCGCCGATCAACACGGCCACGAGCGACACCACGGCGGGCACCTGGACGGTCCTGCCCATGACCTTGGGAACGATGAAGTAGTCCTCAGCCAGCTTATAGACAACGTAAAAGCCAAGAGTGGCTGCGGCAACCGGGAGCGAGACCGTCAGCGCGACGAGCGACACCACGGCGCCGCCGATGTAGGCACCGATGACCGGGATCAGGTCGAGCAACGCCACCATCAGGGCGAGCAGCACCGGATAGGGGACGCCGAACACGAGCAGCCAGACATAGGTGCCAATGCCAGCGATGGCCGAAGTAAGGAAATTCCCAAGGACATAGCCCCCTACCTTGGTGAAGATCTCGTCTCCGATCAGTATCACCCGGGTCCGCCGTGAATGCGGAGCCAGCCGGTACACGAACAGCCTGATCCGCGGCATGCTGAACAGGAAGTAGCTCACCATGACGGCGATCGCGATCATGGATGTGGCGGTGCTCAGGACAAGTTCGCCGGCGCCGAGCACCCCTCCGATCAGCGCGCTGCCCTTGCTGGACAGCAGGCTGGAGAGCCGTTGCTCGATGTGGAACCTGGCATTCAGCTTGCCCAGCTCCGAATTGTGGTTCTGCAGCGAGTGAGCGTATTGCGGCAAGTGGCTGGCCAGCGCGGTGGCCTGCGAGACCAGCGGCGGGATTGCCGCCGCCGCGAAGCCCGCCAGCAGCCCGAACGCGGCCAGCAGCACCGCGAGGACGGCGGCGGAGCGCGGGAAGCGCCGGCGTTCCAGGTAGGTGACCGCCGGGTCGAGCCCGGCCGCGATGAACAGCGCCAGCCCGATGAGAACCAGCACCGACCGCGCCCTGATCGTGACCTCGACCAGCCCGTACGTGATCGCCACGCCCGCGGCGGCGGTCATGCCGATGAAGAACGGCGAGCGCCGGTTGACCGGCCTGCCGAGTTCCCCCAGCCCGCCGGTCTCCTCGGCGATCTCGGCGGCTTCGGCGACCGCCTCCTCGATGCGGTCGGCGGACTCCTCCGCGGCCCCGGCCGCGGATGGCCGGGCCCCAGCCGAATCCCCGGCGCCGTCCGGCCGGCCGGTGTCCGGACGCTCGTTGTCGGGACGCTCCTCGGCGGCGTCCGAGAGTGACGAAAGGGCGGCTCGCGGCTGCCCGGGGTCGACCGGCATCAGCGGCTCCCCGGGCGCGCGGGGGCGGTGACGGCTATGGCGAGGCGGGGCACGGGCTTCTCCTGCAGACCTGGGCGCCCCGGCACGGAATCTGGCCAGGGCTCGGGTAATACCGGCTGCCCACCTGCGGGTCTCTCACACATGTACGCTCGCGGGGCGTGTACGCTCGGCGGGCGTCCCTGTACGCGGGGGACGTGGCGCCGCACCCCACTCCGGGCGCCCCTGGCTGGCCGCGCGTTCCGTGCTTCCCTGTCAGACGAACAGGTGGCGCGTCACCGTCCCCCGGCCCACGTCACCGCCCAGCCAGAACGCAAAGCGGTCGCCGATGTCGAAGTACTCGCCCGGCTGATCGCACACCACCACGATGGTCATGATCATGGGGTTCTCCTCCGGCCAGGGCGGGTCTTCGCCGTTCCGCATGGCCAGCGCGCCGAAGAATTCGCTGCACCCGGTCTCGTGGTGCCGGCCCCTGAGCACCACGCGGCGCAGCTGCTCGCGGGGCACGGCGGCCGGGCCGGTGCGCTGCTGCGTGCCGAGCGTGACCAGAGCCTGGAACTTGTACCGCTTCATCAGACACCTCCATCGTCGGGACATCTCCGCAGGTCAGGCGTCCTGTGATCGCTTCTTACATCGTAGCACGATATAAAGGACCACGGCAGCCCGGCCGGGCGGGTACCGACGCCGCTAGGGCTTGAGCCGCTGTTTGACCCGGCACCGTGGCATGCCGGATTGGCGCCGCGGCACGCTGGATTGCCGCCGTGACGGTAATCAGCCCGATCAGCTGTCGTTCCGGACGCCGAGGAACGTCACGGCTGCGCCGGCGAAGAAGGCCCCGGCCGCCACCGCCAGCCCGGCGTGCAGCCCGGGGATGGAGTCGCCCCGCCCGCCCACCAGCGAGCCGAGCAGCGCAACGCCGAGGACGCCGCCGGCCTGCCTGGCGGCGTTCACCACACCGGACGCGATGCCGCCCCGGCCGGCCGGGGCCGCCTCGATGACCGCGGCCGTTGCCGCCGGCATCGTCATCGCCATCCCGAAGCCCGACGCCGCCATGGGAACAACCATGAACGCGTATGACGTGGCCGCTGTGGCCGCGATCAGGCCGAGCAGCCCGGCGCCGCCGAGGACGAGGCCGGTGAGCATCGGCAGCCGCGGGCCGGTCCGCGCCATGACCCGTCCCGATGCCGCCGACGCGACGATGAGCAGCCCGGCCTCGGGCAGCAGCGCCAGGCCGGCCGTAAGCGCGGAGTACCCGCGCACGTCCTGGAGGTACAGGCTCATCAGGAAAAGCTGGCCATAGAAGCCCAGGTTGATCAGCAGGCCGACCGCGCTGCCGGCACGGAACGACGGCCGGGCGAACAGGCCTGGCGGAAGCATCGGGTCGGCGGTCCGGCACTCGGCCCAGGCAAAGCCGGCCCAGGCCGCTGCGGAGAGACAGAAACCGGCCAGCACGGGTGGCGCGGTCCAGCCCGCATGACCGGCCTCGACCAGCGACCAGGTGAGCAGCCCGAGGCCGGCGACGCCGAGCAGCTGGCCGGGCAGGTCGACGCTTCGCCGGCGCGGGCCGGCCGGCGGCACCGACCGGGTCGTGAGCGCGATCCCCGCCAGCGCAAACGGCAGGTTGAGGAAGAACACGCCGCGCCAGCTCCACGCGGTCACCAGCAGGCCGCCGACGATCGGGCCGCTGGCCGCGCCGATGCCCGCGATCGCACCCCACGCCCCGAACGCCTTCGCCCGCCCCTCGCGGGTCGGGTAGGCCGCCTGCAGCAGCACCAGGGAAGACGGCACCAGCAGCGCGGCACCTGCTCCCTGCACCAGGCGCGCCGCCACCAGCGCCGCCAGGCCGGGCGCGATCCCGCACGCGGCCGAGGCGGCGGCGAAAAGCGCCAGCCCGGCGAGGAACACCCGCCGCGCACCGAGCCGCTCGGCCAGCGCCCCGCCGGTCAGCAGCAGCCCGGCGAAGGACAGCGTGTAGGCGTCGACCACCCACTGCAGCCCGGCCACGCCGCCGCGCAGATCCCTGCCGATCGAGGGCAGCGCGACGTTCACCGCCGTGGCGTCGACGATGACCAGGAAGTAGCCGATGCAGATGACGAGCAGGGCAAGGCTCTGCGCCCGCCCGGGGACAGTCCGCTGCTGCTGGCCGATGGCTGCCATGGGCCCAGTCTTTGCCGCGGACATTTCGCCGGCGGCCGAAGCGTGACCGGCCGGCGGCCGGGCCGTTCAGGAAAGTCAGCTGGCTCGCGGCGGAACCGCAGATGACAGCCCCGCCGCGGCGAAGGCGGTCTCGATCAGCGCATCGGTCAGTGTGACCCGTCTCACGCGCCGGTCCGCCAGCGCGAGCACGGCCATGGACGCGGCGTGGGTGATGTCCACGGCCGCGCCGAGCCCGAGCGATTCCGCACTGGGACCGCTGCCGACGGTAACCGCCGCCTGCGCCAGATGGCGGGCGCCGAGCACCCGGGCCGCGGTGCGGGTCCTGGAGCCGGCCTGGCTGCCCGTGCACACCCGGATCACCCGGCCGGGAACGAGCAGCAGCGCCGCACCGTAACCGGCCCGCACCGCCTGCAGCGCCGCGGCGGCCCGGGTCACCGCCGGCCCCTGCCCGAGACGCGTTTGCCCGTCACCAGCGCCGCGGCGATCGCCGTGCCGGCCGCGACGCCCGCCAGCGCCAGGGGATGCTCGTCCAGCCATGCCTGGGCGCTGTGCGCGTGTGACCTCGAATCGAAGATCCCGTGCGCGCCGTAGTCGTGGCCGCCGGCGCCGTCCAGCGGCTCGAACAGGTTGTCCGGGCGGCCGTGCCCGACCTTCTCGCTGGTCTGCTGGGAGTCGTAGCCGGTGCGGGCCAGATACCGGTCCAGCAGCGCAGGAACGAACTTGTTGGCCAGGACCGTGGCCGCGGTGCTCGCGCCCACCCAGTACTGCCGCCTGCGCGGGTGGTCGGCGGCGAACATCACGCCGCGCGCCACGACCTCCGGCTGGTAGATGGGGGGAACCGGCTGGGGATGCCGGGGCAGCCTGGAGCGCACCCAGGAGAACTGGGGGGTGTTCACCGCGGGCATCTGCGCGATCGTGATGTGCACGCCCGAGTGCTCGTGCAGCAGTTCGCAGCGCAGCGAGGACGTGAACCCGTTGATGGCGTGCTTGGCCCCGCAGTAGGCCGACTGCAGCGGGATGCTCCGCGAGCCCAGCGCCGAGCCGACCTGCACGATCGTGCCGCGGCCGCGCGGCCGCATCAGGGCCAGGGCGACCATCGTGCCGTGCACAAACCCTAGATAGCTGACCTCGGTGACCCGCCGGAACTCCTCGGGTGAGATGTCCGCGAACGGCGAGAACACCGAGGTGAACGCGACGTTGATCCACACGTCGATCGGGCCGAAGAACTCCTCGGCCTGCCGGGCCGCCCCGTGCACCTGCCCGTAGTCGGACACGTCCGCGGGCAACGCCAGCGCCTTGCCGCCCGCCTCCTCGACGTCCCGGACCGCGCCGTCGAGGCCGGCCGGGCCGCGGGCGATCAGCGCCACGTTGTCCCCGCGCTCGCCGCAGAGCCTGGCCGTCGCGCGTCCGATGCCGGCGCTTGCGCCGGTGATCACTACCGTCTGCGTCATATCTGCTTCCCTCCTTGCTTCGGTCACGTGCCTGGTCACATCTCGTGCCACGGCGACGCCAGGCGGGCTGCGCTTTCCAGCAGCATCGCGTGCACGAACGCCTGCGGCAGGTTGCCGCGGAGCTGCCGCTCGGCGACGTCGTACTCCTCGGCGTACAGGCCGGGCGAGCCGAAGGCCGCGCGGTTGCGCTCGAACCAGCGCGCCGCTTCCAGCTCCAGTCCCTGCTGCTGCAGCGCGAGCGCCACCACGAACCCGCACAGCAGGAACGCGCCCTCGGCCTCGCCGAGCGGCCGCTCGTCGTGGCGGAACCGGTAGGCGTAGCCGTCCTGCGTCAGCTCGTCCAGGTAGGCGTGCAGGGTCGCCGACGTGCGGGGATCGCGGGCGGGCACCCCGCCGCGGATCGGCGGCATCAGCAGCGCCGCATCCAGGCCGGGGTCGGTCGCCGAGCGCTGCCAGCGCCCGCTTGGGTGCACCGCGTGCTCGGCCGTGTCGGCGAGGATGACGTCCGCGAGCCCGGACCAGTCCGAGGCCTGCGGCTCGGCGGTGCAGTGCCGGGCCGCGGCGCGCAGCCCGGCCACGCAGATGAGCCTGGAGTGCGTCCACGCCTGGCTGTCGATCTCCCAGATGCCGGCGTCCGGCTCCCGCCAGCGCCGGGCGATGGCCCCGGCGGCGATCTCGGCGGCCTTCCTGCTGTCGGAGTCCAGCCGGTCATGGATACCTGCCTGGGCCAGCAGCAGCAGCGACTCGCCGAGCGCATCGAGCTGGAACTGCTTGTTCACCTGGTTGCCCACCAGGTCGAAGCCGCCCGGGTAGCCCGGCAGGTTGAGCGTGCGCTGGTCCGGCACCGCGCCTCCGTCCACGGTGTAGGCGGGCACCAGCTCCGGGCCGTCCTCGTGCAGCCGGGCGGAGATGAACGCCGTGGCATCGTCCAGCAGCGGGAACGCGCCCGCCACCCCCGCCGCCCGGCCCGCGTAGACCTGGTCCCGGATCCAGGCGTACCGGTAGTCGTAGTTGCGTCCCTCCTCGGCCCGCTCGGGCAGGCTGGTGGTGGCCGCCGCCACCATCCCGCCGCCGGCGCTGGTCAGGCCGCGCAGCACCACCTGCGCCTGCCGGGCGTCGCGGCCCGCGACCACCTCGTGCAGCGGCGGCACGGCCTCGGCCCACCGTTCCTCCGTGGCGCGCCAGAGCCGGGCCGCGTCGGCGGGCTCATCGGGCAGCGGCTGCTCGGACAGTTCCAGCACAAGGTCGCGGCTCTGCCCGGGGGGCACGGTGAGGTTCATCGCCAGCACGGCCGCCCCCTTCGACCGGCGGACCCTGGCCCCGGATACCTCGCCCGACCAGCGGACGTGCAGGTCGCCCGCCCGGGCGCTCCAGCCGCCGCGGTCGCCGGCGTGCAGCGCCCGCAGGCCCCGCTTGCCGAACTCCGCCCGCAGGTCCAGGACCACCTCGACCTCGGCCGGGCAGTCGCGGGCCACGATCTGCCGGAGCACCACGGCCCGGCTCTGGTCGCCGGGGAAGGCGAGCGCCTCGCGGCACTCGGTGATGCCGTGCGCGGTGATCCAGCGGCTGCGCCAGATCAGCGAGCCTTCCTCGTAGTAGCCGCCCCAGACGAACGTGTGCGCCGGGTTGACCGCGTAGACCCCTTCCCCGCCGATCAGCGAGGAAAAAACGGCGTCCGAATGCCAGCGGGGGGCGCACAGCCAGACGATGTCGCCACGGGGGCTGACGATCGCCCCGCGCTCGCCGTCGGCGATGAGCGCGTAATCGCGCAGCGCATGCGGGTGGAAGTTCGGCACGGTCGGCTGCTACCCGGCGAGCGGCGGTCCATGCCGGCCGCCAGGTTTGGAACCGGACGGACCGGTGAGCTTACACAGGCGTAGGTTCCCCCAATCGCTCAACGCAAGCCGGAATCAGGCAGGTGAGCACCCCATGACGGAGCCAATCACGCCCCGGGATGCGCAGCCGCCCTCGCGGCCGAAGGTCGACGCCGGGCAGCTGTGGGCCGGCGGCGTGGCCACGGCCGTTGTGGCCGCGCTGGTCGCGCTGGCCGGCATACTGGTCTGCCGGTGGCTTTTCAACATCCCGCTGCTCGCCCCGCGCCAGGACGGCGCGTACGGCGATGTGCACACCACCGGGCTGGTGCTCGCCGCCGCCGCGGCCGCGCTGGTCGCGACCGCCATCGCCTATCTGCTGCTGCTGAGCACGCCGCGGCCGATGACGTTCTTCACCTGGATTGTCGGGCTGGCGACCGTGGTCATGGTGCTGTTCCCGTTCAGCACCGGCGCCCCGCTGTCGCAGAAGGTGGCGACGGCCGCGGTCGACCTGGTGATCGGGCTCGCGATCGGCTCGCTGCTGAACGGCGTGGGCGCGCGCTCGCTCCGGCGCCGGACGGCCGGCGGCGGGTACTACGCCGAGTCTCCCGCCAGCCCCTCAGGCACCCATTACCCCCGGGTCTGAGCCGTCCTGCCGCTCCGCGGCGGCCCAGCGGAAGATGCCCCTGGCCATCGTGGAGGTCGCGTCGTCGGCCCTGGCGGTGAACACCCGGCGGTGCACGTCGGCGATCGCAACGTCGCCCGGAGCGGCCAGCCTGGCAAGCTCGGCGAGATGGCCGGCCAGCCGCTGCCGTGCGTCGCGCTGGGCGGCCGTGCCCTTCGCCGCCGCCAGGGCCAGGGCCCGGTCGGCGAGCACAGCCGGGCCTCCGGCCAGGCTGGCCAGCTCCGCGGCGAGCTCCCGGTCGGGCGCGGGCTTGAGCGTCGCCGGGTTGCCGTCCCACCAGCCGCCGTACAGCCGCCAGATGTTGCGGACGATGAACTCGGGCTCGTCGTAGACCGGGCGCAGGTACGGCCTGGCTTCCAGGCCGGACGGCGGCCGCACCGAGTGGATCGCGTCGTCGAGCCGCCCGCCGCGGTTCATCACCTCGAGGGTCTGATCCACCAGCGTTTCCAGCAGGTCGGCCGTGTCGATGAGGGCCACCTGGATCCGGTCCGCCCCGATGACCGGCACCCCGTGGCCCGGCAGCAGGTACTCGGCCCCAAGGCCGGCCATCCGGCGCAGCGCGCCGGCCCATTCTCTCGGGTAGCGCTGCACCTTCTGGGGGTTGCCCGCGTTCGGCGATGCCCAGATGAACAGGTCACCGCAGCACAGCACGTTCTTGCCGGCCAGCCAGGTGACCGTGTGGTCGTCGGTCTCGCCCCGCTCGTGCCGGAGCGAGAACGTTACGCCGCCGACCTCGAGCCGCAGCTCGTCGTGGTATGTGCGGTCCGGGTACCGGTAGTCGGTCGGCCAGCGCAGGTCTGGCACGCCGAACTGCCGCCGGTTGATCACTTCGTTGTAGCCGGCCGTCAGGATGTAGCGGTCGAACCGCCGGGGCAGCGCCTCGTGCGCGACGACCACCGGCGCCTGCCAGCCACGCTCCGCCGACTCGGCCTCCCAGACCGGGACCCCGGAGGTGTGGTCGATGTGCCCGTGCGAGTACACGGCGGTGTTCAGCCGCTGGGGCGTCCACCGCCGGATCTCGTCGTGGATGGACCCGGCCACGAACGAGCTTCCCGTGTCCACCAGGACCAGCCCGTCCTGCGTGCTGAACGCGGTGACGTTACCGAACGAGGGCAGGAACGCGACCCCGTCGCAGATCTCGGCGAGCCCGCCGCGGTGCGCGACCGGGTGGTACTCGCTGCTCGTGATCTCGCCGCGCCATAGCCGCTCCGCGACCGCAAGGATGTCGTCGGGCATGCCGACAGGCACCTCCCAACCTGCGTCACCGGGGCGGCAGTGATTCCGCTGCCAACGTACCCATGCTGCCAGCCCAGGGCCGGGAAAGCCGAGACCGCCGCCGGGGTGGCGCGGCCCCGGCGGCGGTCTCGGTCTGGATGGGCTGGCGGTCAGCGGCGGACACGCCAGCCGGCGCCCAGGCCGGCCATGTGCAGCGCGAGGCAGGCCAGGCCCAGGATCACCAGGCTGATCGGCGCGAACACCGCGTCGGTCGCCGCGCCGGTCGCGTTGATGATGAACGCAATAGCAAAAAAGATCACGGCAAGTATGGCGAGCATCTGCAGTTCCTCCTACGTCGTTTCCGCTTTAGCTTCCTGCCCTCACGAGCTGGGCTTCGGCAGCTGGCAGGAGACCTTGGGGTTCACGCCGACGTAGTTGAGAGGCCCGGCGAGAATGGTCACCGCGATCGTCCCGGCCTTGGCGCAGTTCGCCGACGAGCCGCTATAGTAATTGCGCTGGCCACCGGCGATGGCGCCGATAATCAGCCAGATCACGAGGATTAGCGATCCGATCCGCATGACTACCACCTTGCAAGCAGTGAATTCCGGGATTTCCTCCCGGTTCTTTTCTGGCGCCCGCTAAACTACCGGGAAAGGTGATCGCTAAACATACCGCACAAGCAGCTCCCGCAAACGGTTCCGGCCACGGTGCGGCCGGGACATGGCCGTGCCGACAGGGCACCGCATTATCTGGGCAATTTCCGCGGCGTCGGGCGGGGCGGTCGGGATGGGGATCACGCTGTCATTCCTGGATGTATTCCTCTACGACCTCGGATGGCTGCGCATCCACCGTGCCGGGCGCGTCCGGGTCGCCGGGTTCGGGGTCCAGGTGCTCGTTCGGAAGGTCCTGCAGCACCTCTGTCGCGTCCGGTCCTTCCTCGGGCTCGGCCGTGTCGGCCGTGAGGTCGCCGAGCTGGCGGCCGCCGGTCCCGCTGCCATCGGCCGCCGGGTTGAGCATGACGTACGGCGGGTAGCGCTTCTCGTCCACGCGGCCGATCACGGGGCCGCCGGGCCCCCTCCGGAGGATGATCCTGCGCCGGAGCCACCCCTGGGTCGGCTTGTGCAGCACCAGCCCGGCAATTCCCGTCGCCATGATGACCACACCGGCGACCTGCAGGTTCAGGAAGCTCGGGTGCGCCGTGACGGCGAACGTGAAGATCGCGCCGATCGCAATTAAGGTCAGGGCGCTCGCGGTTTTCATCTGTCGGTCCTCCTGTTGAAGGATTCGGTGTCGGGGTCTGGTGCGCGCGCCCGCGGCGCGCGAGCCTGCGCTGTCACGTCCGCCGGTACTCCTCCGCATCCGCCGTCTTCAGCCGCAGGCCAAGTCCGGGCTGGCCAGCGTCTGGGGTGAGGGTCCCGCCCTGGGGGTCGAGCGTCCCGTCGAACAGCAGCCGCTCGATGCGCTGGTGGTCGTGGAAGTACTCGACGTGCCGCAGGTTCACCACGGCGGCGCCGACGTGGGCGTGCAGGCTGGGCGCGCAGTGAGCGGATACCTGCACCCCGTGCCCGGCGGCGAGCGCCGCACCGCGCAGGAACTCGGTGATCCCCCCGCAGCGGGTCACGTCGAGCTGCAGGCAGTCCACGGCACCCGCGTCGAGCAGCCGGGCCGAGTCAGCGAGCGACCAGCTGTACTCGCCGGCCGCCACGTCGGGCTGGACCTGGCGCCGCACCGCGGCCAGGCCGGCCGCGTCCTGGGAGGAGACCGGCTCCTCGAACCAGGTCACGCCGTAGCAGGCCATCTCGCCGGCCACCCGCACCGCCTGCCCGGTCGTGTACCCGCCGTTGGCGTCCACGTAAAGCGCCATGTCCGGGCCGATCACCTCGCGCGCCAGCGCCATCCGGTCCAGGTCTCTGCGCTCGTTGCCGCCCCACGACTCCCCGATCTTGATCTTGACCCGGGGGATGCGGTCCTTCTCTACCCACCCGGAAAGCTGCTCGCGCGTGCGGTCGGCGTCGTAGCTGGTGAACCCGCCGCTCCCGTAAACGGGGACGTCGGCGCGCACCCGGCCGAGCAGCGTGGCGACGGGCAGGCCGAGCAGCCGCGCCTTGAGGTCCCAGAGCGCGATGTCGACGGCCGAGATGGCGGTCGCCGCGATGCCGCCGCGGCCGACGTTGCGCACCGCACGGGCCATGGCCTCGGCGGCGCCCGCCACGTCGAAAGCGCTGCGGCCGGTCACAACGCCCGCCAGCACGTCCGTCACCACGGCGCCGGCCGCGCCGGCCGCGTAGGTCCAGCCGGTGCCGAGCTCGCCGCCGGCCCTGGCGCTCACCAGGACCATGGTCGTCTCATCCCAGGCGAGGGTGCCGTCGGCCTCGGGCGCGTCGGTGGGAATGACATAGACCGCGGCGGTTATGTCTTCGACAATCGGCCCGTCATCGGTCACCGGACCTCCTGGGTAGCGGTGCGCTGGCGTCGCAGCTTCCTTTCGGCGCTTCTTCTACCTGGCAGGCGTGTCCTCAAACCCCGGCGCAGGTCATGGCGGAGTTGAGTCACGGCGGCTCTCGTGGGTAGCTGAAGCAGCATGGCTACCGAGATCAAAGAAACCGAGCGTAAGTACGAGGCGCCGCCGGGCGTGCCGCTGCCGGGCCTGGACGGCCTGCCCGGGGTGGCCGCCGAGTCCGCCCCGGAAGAGCAGCGGCTGGCCGCCAGGTACTTCGACACCGATGACCTGCGCCTGATCCGCGGAGGCGTCACGCTGCGGCGCCGCGAGGGCGGCAGCGACCCCGGATGGCACCTGAAGCTGCCGATGGGGGCCGACACCCGCCGCGAGATCCAGTACCCGCTGAGCCGTGCCACCCGCCAGGTGCCCAGGGAACTGGCCACGCTGGTCCGCGTCTTCACCCGCGGCGAGGCACTGCGGCCGGTAGCCGAGATCGAGGTCGTGCGGCAGCGCCGGGTCCTGCTCGACCAGGCCGGGGACTCCCTGGCCGAGGTGGTCGCCGACGACGTGTCGGCGACCACCATGGGGGACGAGGCCGGGTTGTCGCGGTGGCATGAGGTGGAAGTGGAGCTGACCGGCGGTGGCGCGGGCCTGCTGGCAGCCGCCGACAGGCGGCTGCGGCACGGCGGGCTGCGCCCGGCCGGCCGGCAGGCCAAGCTGGAGCGTGCCCTGGCAGGCCTGCTGCCGCAAGCCCGGCCCGGCACCGGCCGCACCCGCAGACGGCAGCCGCCGCACCCGACAGCGGCTGATGTGGTCCTGGGTTACGCCGGGGACCAGGTGTCCGCGATCATGTTCCTCGACCCGCTGGTGCGCCGTGATGCACCGGACGCGGTGCACCAGATGCGCGTCGCGACCAGGCGGCTGCGCAGCACGCTGAAGTCGTTCCGCGGTGTCCTGCGGGAAAAGGACATTGAACGTGTAGGCGGGGAGCTGAAGTGGCTCGGCGACCTGCTCGGCGACGCGCGGGACGCGGAGGTCCTGGCCGGTCACGTCCGGGACGGGCTGGACCGGCTGCCCCCGGAACTCGTCCTCGGGCCGGTCCATGCCAGGGTCCGGGCTCATTTCGCGCCGATCGGGGCCAAGGCCCGGCGCGAGGTCGTCAAGGCCCTGGACGGCGACCGTTACCTGGCCCTGCTGGACGCCCTGGACACGCTGCTGACCGACCCGCCGCTGACGGAGGCGGCGGGCAGGCCCGCCGACGAGGTGGTCCCTGGCGTGGTGCGGAAGGCAGAGCGACGGCTGCGCCGGCGGATGCGGCGGGCGCTGCGCACCCCGGCCGGGCCGGGCCGGGACACGGCGCTGCACGAGGCGCGCAAGGCGGCCAAGTACGTGAGATACGCGGCCGAGGCGGCCGCCCCGGCGTTCGGCAGGCAGGCCGCGCGCCTGGCCAAGCGGGTGAAGAAGCTGCAGTCCGCGCTCGGCGACCACCACGACGGGGTGGTCGCCCGTGCCCAGGTCCGGGGGCTTGGCGTGCACGCCCACCTGGCTGGGGAGAACGCCTTCAGCTACGGCATCCTCTATGAGCAGGACGCATGCCAGGCCGCGGGCCAGGAACGGCGGGCCCGGGACGCCTGGAAGCGGGCAACCCGCCCCGGCGTCCTCGGCTGGCTGGGCTAGGGACGCCCGGGCGGTCCTGCCGGCGCGTCAGGAGCGGGCGGGACTGGGCGTGCCGGACTGAGTCAGCTCGCGTGGCTGCGGCGGGGTGCGGGCGGCTTCGCGTGGGGGAACGGCTGCGCCTTCGCCGTGCGCAGCAGCGCCTGCATCTTGGCCACCTCCTTGCTGTAGGCGGCGCGGTACTGGCTGACCGCGGCGTTCAAGGCCTGCTGGTTGCTGGTGACGAGCTGCTTTTCGTAGCTGGCCTGGACGGCGAAGTAGATGCCGGCCAGGTCGCTGGACTGGGTGCAGCCGGCGTCGGTGACCGCGGTAGCGAGCTGTGCCTGGTTGGCGGCCGCGCTGACCTGGGCTGACGTGCCGACCGAGTCCTGCCCGCCGTACATGTTCTGGAACTCCTGGTTGAACACGTTCTGCGGCTGGCCAAAGCTGTAGCCGTTCTTCGCCATGCAGGCCGACCAGGCCCGGGTGGCCGCCTTCACCGCCGGGTCGTGCGCGACGTCGTTGGTGATGTCGTTGTACAGGGTGGTGATGCCTGCCAGCGCACCGTCCTGGGTGGCGTTGGCGAAGTCCTGAATGATCGTGCTGCACTTGCCGGCCGCCGTCTGTTCGGCCGCGGGCACGCTTGGCGGGCGGGCCGGCGCTGTTGCCCCGAGGCCGAGGGTCGTGAGCGCGGCGCCTGGCGGGACCCGGAAGCCGTACTGCTGCGCGTCGGCGGCGCCGAGGTATCCCCATCCGCCCCAGGGCTGGGTGAAAGCCAGCCCGCCGCCGACAGAGATGCCGAACGGGACGATGAAATCGCTCACGGTCACGCCCGGATAGCCGGCGGCGGTCATGCACGGGCCGACGAGGGTGTACTGCGACTCGCCGGGCGCCAGCCCGTCGTTGCTGGATATGCCGAGCGCGGCGTAGGGGGTGAACGCCTCGCTCGACAGCGCCGCCTGAGTCGATGCGGGTGCCGGCGGCCTGCCGACCGCGGGCGCGGTCACGGTGGCATTTGGTCCCTTGGGCGCGTTGGCGGTGCAGGCGGCCAGGGCGGCGCAGCAGGCCAGGAGGCTGAGGCCGGTGCGGATGCGCATCTGATCGTCTCCGTTCGGGGCGCGGGTCAGCCGTGCCGCAGCGCGGTGAGGGGGCTGGTGCGGGCGGCGCGCAGCGCGGGGTAGGCGCCGGCGAGCAGGCCGACGATGCTGCCGATCAGCGGGGCGGGCAGGGTGTAGGCGGGGTTGAGGATCGCGGTCCAGTCCTTGGCGGCGGCGAAGGCGACCACGACGGTGACGCCGATGCAGGTGCCGGTGAGCCCGCC
>Ga0335075_10003395_pt1 | contig 25302 bp, 21 predicted proteins | sample Lox_Sample_24_FD_206723 | JGI IMG/M metagenome (GOLD analysis project Ga0335075, IMG submission 206723) | Soil microbial communities from Loxahatchee National Wildlife Refuge, Florida, United States - Lox_Sample_2.4 | ecosystem: Environmental > Terrestrial > Soil > Wetlands | place: USA...
GAGATGCGGGCGATGGCGGGCCGTTTTGATGTGCACGCCCAGACGGTGGAGGACGAGGCCCGCAAGATGTGGGCATCAAGCCAAAACATCGCCGGTGCCGGCTGGAGTGGCACGGCCCAGATGACGTCCTATGACACCATGGACCAGATGAACCAGGCGTTTCGCAACATCGTCAACATGCTGCACGGGGTGCGCGACGGCCTGATCCGCGACGCCAACAACTACGAGACCCAAGAGCAGGCCTCGCAGCAAATCTTGAGCAGCTAACCGGCTGCAAGCGTAAACTTTCCCACGTCAGGAGGATCAATAAATGTCGATTAGCTACCAGTTCGGTGATGTCGACGCCCACGGTGCGTTGATTCGCGCCCAGGCCGCATCGTTGGAGGCCGAGCACCAAGCCATCGTGCGCGATGTGCTGGCCGCCGGCGACTTTTGGGGCGGCTCGGGGTCGGTGGCCTGCCAGGAGTTCATCACCCAGTTGGGCCGCAACTTCCAGGTCATCTACCAACAAGCCAACGCCCACGGCTCCAGTGTGCAAACCGCCGGCAACAACATGGCCTCCACCGACTCCGCCGTCGGATCCAGCTGGGCCTAAAGCCACAACATATCCCCACGCCAGCGGGTAAGCGAGCGAGGGTAATGCTGCGGCGAAGTCTCGCAACGGGATTCGCCGCAGCCTTGCGGTCGCCTTGATGACTACGTGCCCACTGCAGCGCAAGCGCCGAGGATTGTGGTCGATGCGAAGTTAGCGGCGTTGGCTAGATGGTTATCGGTCGGAGTGTAAGTGGGCAGCGCTACAACGAATGCGCGGCGATACTGGGCGGAGAGGTTGGCGATATCCTGCCAGACCGCGTTGTCGCTTTGCCGGCCAACCTGTTCCAGCTTGCTGGCAAAGGTGTTCATTACTGGGGCGACCGCATAGTTGATGGCCTTCTGTTCGCGATTCCAGTAGATCGCGGGGATGTTGGGATCCATCTTCTGCCATGCGAGGGTTTCTTTGCCGAACTGGTCTAGCGCCGACTTCCAGTCCTCGCAAGCAGGATTGGCGGTGGTGAGGAAGGGCTGCGGGTTAGCGGGATTACCGACCGGGGCGATGTCCGACGGTGGCGCGGCAGGCGGCACCAGGGGACCCCGCGCAGCCGCAGGACCGTCGGTGATGGCCGCGCAGATCGCTCCCAAGGCAGACGACGCGCTGTTCGCGGTACCCGCCAGATTATTGTCGGCCGGCGTGTATTTGGGGACGCGTTCGGCATACGCGCGTGCGTAGGCGATGAACTGCTGGTAGAGCTCGCGCATCACCCGATGCGGAGTCAACTTGACCAAGCCGATCGTTTGCGCCGCGGCACCGCGCATCGACTGTGCCGCCGCAATGAATTGCGCACGCTGCTTTGGCGTCCACGCCGAGGCCGGAACCGATCGATCTCGGTCGTTCCAGAGACCCGCACCGCCGTTCGCCAGCTCGTTGTTGATCGCTGTCCACGCCGCGCAACTAGGGTCCTCGACGATGACAGCTACCGGCGCGGTGTCCTTGGCGCTGGCGACCCCCGCCGCTGCGTCCTGGGTAGAACCGTCATCGGGGTGAAGCCCTTTCGGCGCGTCCGAACCGCCGCCGCCGAAGAGCAATACCAGAGCGACAACCGTCGCAAGGACGGCCACCGCTCCCACGGCGCCCATCGCCCACTTGAGGTTTTTATTGTTGTCCGGAGCGTCGGAATCAGACGTCACGATGATCCAGCTTAAATGACAACCTGCTCACCGCAGGGCAGAGGGGCGAGGACGCGAGTCGACGATTGCAGCCGCGGGTAGGCAGGCACCGGGTTGACACGGCATCGAACAAGAGTTCGAATAGAGTATGCGGTGGGACAGCCAAAGCATCGAGGTCGATGACGGCGCGCTGCCCGGGTTGGAGCGCATCGGTTTTGTTCGCAGCGAACGGACACCGCGGTTCGACGGCATCACGTTCCACGAGGTTTTGTGTAAGTCCGCGTTGAACAAAATTCCCGACGCGGCGGCGTTACCCTTCCGGTACACCGTCAACGGATACCGCGGTTGTTCGCACGCCTGCCGCTACTGTTTCGCCCGGCCCACACACGAATACCTGGATTTGAACTGCGGCAACGACTTCGACACCCAGATCATTGTGAAGACGAACGTCGCCGATGTGCTGCGCCGCGAGTTGCACCGGAGATCGTGGCGTCGCGAAGCGGTGGCGCTGGGCACTAACACCGATCCCTATCAACGCGCCGAAGGGCGCTATGCCCTGATGCCAGGCATCATCAGTGCGCTCGCGGGGTCGGGCACCCCGCTGTCGATCCTGACCAAAGGCACGCTGCTGCGCCGTGATCTGCCACTTATCGCCGACGCTGCCGCGCAGGTGCCGGTCGGCCTCGCTATCTCGCTCGCAGTCGGTGATCCGGAACTGCACAAGCAGATCGAGCCGGGTACTGCGTCCCCGCAGGCTCGGCTGGGATTGATCGCGGCGATTCGCGACGCCGGCCTGGACTGTCATGTGATGGTGGCGCCGGTGCTCCCTTACCTGACCGATTCCGTCGATCATCTCGACGGTTTGCTGCGGCAAATCGCAACGGCCGGAGCCACCGGTGTCACCGTGTTCGGGCTACATTTGCGCGGATCGACGCGTGGCTGGTTCATGTCGTGGCTGGCGCGCACCCACCCCGAGCTGGTCACGCAGTATCGCGAGCTGTACCGGCGCGGAGCATATTTGCCGCCGGCATACCGAGACGAGCTGCGGGCGCGCGCAACACCGCTGATCGTCAAATACGGGCTGGGTGGTGATCAGCGACGATTCGATGCCGCCCCGCCGCCGCACCGAGTCGTCGAGGCGACGCAGCCCACGCTGTTTTGAATTAGCCGAGGTTCGGTTCGCGGAAGGTGTCGCACTGGTTGGGGTCACCGGTTTGGTAGCCGACCGTGAACCAGTGTTGCCGCTGCTCCGAAGAACCGTGGGTCCACGACTCGGGGTTGGTGTGTCCGGTCGCGGCGCGCTGAATCCGGTCGTCGCCCACCGACGCGGCCGCCGAGAGCGCATCCTGAATGTCCTTGTCGCTCAGCGGTTCCAGATACGGCACCCCGGTGCTCTCCTGCTTGACGGTCGACGCGTAATGCGCCCACACCCCGGCGTAGCAGTCGGCCTGCAATTCGGTGCGCACGCCGTTGCCGCCGGCGCCTTGCGCGCCCTGCTGCGCACGGCCGAGTATCCCCTGCAGGTCCTGCACGTGGTGGCCGAATTCGTGGGCAACCACATACTCCTGCGCCAATGGCCCACCGCTGGAACCGAATTGGTCGACCAGCACCTGGAAGAAGCCGGTGTCGAAGTAGGCGGTCTTGTCCACCGGACAGTAGAACGGCCCGACTTGAGTGCTGGCCACTCCGCAACCCGTGTTGACCTGATCGCTGAACAGTCGCACCCGGGGGCGGGTATATCCGCGCATCAGCTGCTTCCAAACCGCGTCGACGGAGTTGCCGGTGGCCACTACCCGGCACTGCACATATTTGTTGGCGTCGGCTCCGGTTCGGCACTTGTTCAGGTCGAACCCGGGCGCCACGTCCTGGCTGGTGTTCATCGGCATCTGGGTCGCCACTTTGCCGGGGTCGACGCCGAGCAGCAGGGCCACGACGAGGAACAACAAGCCGCCCAGTCCGCCGCCGATCGCCATTACCCGCCCGCCACCGCCGCCGGATGCCGACGTCGTGCTGGTGTCGATCTGCATACCCTCGTTGAAGGTCATCGCATTCTCCGTCGCGTGTTATGTCGTGGCTCCCAAGAGCTACTAGCCCGGCGGGATCAGCTTCGCACACTACGATTCACGCGTGCCCGCGGTTGCCGAAGTTGCCGGGCGGGCGGGCGGCCGACCTAACCGGGGCCGTCGCTGGCCGCAGCGAGCAGGGGTACAAGAACGTCGCTGATGGGCGTCGCGATTGCGTGACCACGTGCCTTGCGGATGATCACCCCGTTGCGGATGTCCCACTCCTGCGGCCGGTGGGCCTCGCGGTCGGCCAGCATCGAGGTACCCATGTCGGGGGGCGCCTGACGGAACATGTCGACCAGTTCGTCGACGACCTCGTCGCCCAGATCGGCGCCCTCGGCGCGGGCGACCGCCGCGCATTCGGCGACGTACCGGCGTGACATCGCGGCCAGGTCGTCGCGGCGGAACATTCCCGACCGTCGCCCGGTCAGCACCATCAACCCGGCCAACGCATTCACCAGCAGCTTGCGCCAGGCCGCGGTGGTGAAGTCCGGATCGCACTCCACCGTGCACCCGGCGCCGCCCAGCAGTTCCGCGATCCTGGCCGCGGCGGGTCCGGTGGGCAACACCAGCCGAACCTCGGTGCGCAGCCGTACCCATCCTTCGGGCTGAGTCTCGGCGCCATACCAGACAATCCCCGGTATCACCGTCGACGACGGGCAGTGCGGCTGCACCTGCTCGATCTGCTCGACACCGTTCTGCAGTACGACGACGATCGTGTGCTCATCACACAGCCGAGCCAGCCAGCGCCCGCCGTCGGCGTTCTGGGTGGCTTTGATCGCCAGCAGAACCACCCCGACCGGGCCGGTGATCTCGTCCGGATCGGTGCGAACCGGCCCCGGCACCACAATCGGTTCGGCCCCATCGGGCCGCAGTTCGATCTGGGGTCGCGGCGTTCGCCCGCAGACCAGCACCGGGTGACCGGCGGCATAAAGGTAGGCGGCGACCGTCGTGCCGACCGCGCCGGGACCGACAACGGCTACTTCCCTGACGACATCCATGGCGATCCTTGAAACTACCGCCTCTAGACTGGGCTGTCGTTTCAACCGCTTGCGAGGAGTATTTGTGCTGCGCAGTCACGCCGCGGGTTCGTTGCGGGCCGCCGATGCCGGCCAAAAGGTGACGCTGGCCGGATGGGTTGCGCGTCGGCGCGACCACGGCGGGGTGATCTTCATCGATCTGCGCGACGCGTCGGGGGTGTCGCAGGTGGTGTTCCGTGCAGACGACGTGCTGGCCCAGGCCCACCGCCTGCGCGCCGAGTTCTGCGTTGCCGTCGAGGGTGTCGTCGAGATCCGCCCGGAGGGCAACGCCAACCCGGACATCGCCACCGGCGAGATCGAAGTCAATGCCACGTCGCTAACGGTGCTCGGCGAGTGCGCGCCGCTGCCGTTTCAACTCGACGAGCCTGCCGGCGAGGAGACCCGGTTGCGCTATCGCTACCTCGACCTGCGGCGCGATGGCCCTGGCGCGGCAATTCGGCTGCGCTCCAAGGTAAATGCCGCAGCCCGCGGGGTGCTGGCCGCGCATGACTTCGTCGAGATCGAGACCCCGACGATGACGCGCTCCACGCCGGAGGGTGCCCGCGACTTCTTGGTGCCCGCCCGGCTACAGCCCGGCTCGTTTTACGCATTGCCGCAAAGCCCGCAGCTGTTCAAGCAGTTACTGATGGTGGCCGGGATGGAGCGCTACTACCAGATCGCCCGCTGCTACCGCGACGAGGATTTCCGGGCCGACCGCCAGCCCGAATTCACCCAGCTCGACATCGAGATGAGCTTCGTCGACGCCGACGATGTCATCGCGATCTCCGAGCAGGTGGTCAAGGCGGTGTGGGCGTTGATCGGCTACGATCTGCCACTGCCGTTGCCACGGATCAGCTATGCGGATGCGATGCGACGGTTCGGCACGGACCGACCCGATCTGCGGTTCGGGCTGGAGCTGGTCGAATGCACAGAGTTCTTCAAGGACACCACCTTCCGGGTCTTCCAGGCGCCATACGTGGGGGCGGTGGTAATGACGGGCGGGGCGTCGCAGCCGCGTCGCGCGCTGGACGGTTGGCAGGACTGGGCCAAACAACGCGGGCACAAGGGGCTGGCCTATGTGCTGGTCGGCGACGACGGCACGCTGAGCGGACCGGTCGCCAAGAATCTGTCCGACGCGGAACGCGCGGGTCTGGCCGCGCACGTCGGCGCCCAACCCGGTGACTGCATCTTCTTCTCGGCGGGCCCGGCCAACGCGGCGCGCGCGTTGTTAGGTGCGGCCCGGGTGGCGATTGCGCAGCGGCTCAACCTGATCGACCCGGAAGCTTGGGCGTTCACCTGGGTGGTGGACTTCCCGCTGTTCGAGCCGGCCGACGAGGCCACCGCCGCCGGTGAGGTCGCGGTGGGTACCGGCCCGTGGACCGCGGTGCACCACGCGTTCACCTCGCCCAAGGCCGAGTCGGAGGCCAGCTTCGACAGTGACCCGGGCAGCGCGCTGGCCGACGCCTACGACATTGTCTGCAACGGCAGAGAGATCGGTGGCGGTTCAATTCGTATTCACCGCCGCGACATCCAGGAACGCGTGTTCGCGATGATGGGTATCGGTGCGGCCGAGGCGCAGGAGAAGTTCGGATTCCTGTTGGACGCGTTCACCTTTGGTGCGCCGCCGCACGGCGGGATCGCGTTCGGCTGGGATCGGATTGTCCAGCTGTTGGCCAACGAGGATTCGATCCGCGAGGTGATCGCGTTCCCGAAGTCCGGCGGCGGCGTCGACCCGTTAACCGACGCTCCGGCGCCCATCACCGCCCAACAGCGCAAGGAGTCCGGAATCGACGTCGTGCCGAAGGCTGAGCGGGCATCGATCTCGACGCCGAGGGGTTCGGAATAGACGCCGAGCCGCCACGGTTCGAGCAGGCATGACGCAACAGATCCCTGACAGCGAAACGATCAAGAATTTCAACAAGAATGTGGTCGACGAGTTCCGGACCAACGGCGGCAAGGTCACCGGCCAGTTCACCGATGCCGACCTGTTGCTGTTGACCACGACGGGCGCAAAATCCGGTCAGCCGCGATTGTCGCCGTTGGCCTATCTCCGTGTCGACGGCAAGCTGCTGGTCATCGGGTCTTTTGCGGGCGCCGACATCAACCCGGCGTGGGTGCATAATCTGCGGGCTAACCCGTCGGCGCGCATCGAGATTGGCAACGAGTCCTCGGATGTGATCGCGCGGGAATTACCCTCTGCTGAACGGGACGAGCTTTTCCCCAAGATCACCGCAGTGGCACCGGGTTTCGCCGAGTATCAGGCGAAGACGAGCCGGGTGATCCCGGTGTTCGAGCTGCGGCCGGTGGCTTAGCCAGCCAGATAGCCGGCTTGCGATCCGACCGATGCGGGCAACTGATCACGGACCGATCACACCGCCGGCCCGCGGGAATTCGCTAGTGCGGGACTGATAGCGACCAAAGCTTGTAAAGCGTGCTGCGCAGCGGATGCCCGGACCGCAGGATGTTGACCACCTCGATGGGGAACAGGTCCTGATTGCCGCCGCACTTGGGCCAGGCCTCAGGCCCCTGGGTGGCCAGCACCCGGTTGGCCACCGCGATCTGCTGGTCGCGCGAGGCGGTCGCCGGATTACCGACGCCGCCGTTTTCGTCCCAAGTGGACTGCTTGAATTGCAGGCCACCGTAGAACCCGTTGCCAGTGTTGGCCGACCAGTTGCCGCCGGATTCACATCGCGCCACGGCGTCCCAATCCATGCCTTCTGCGTAGGCCACCCCGGTAGTGGGATCGATGAAAAGCGAGATAGCCAGGACGACTACCGCGGATATCACCAGCGACTTGCACACCGATTGCATGCTCAGCGCCCCGCCTAAATGACTCATTTAACACGTGTAACAAACGTGCGTGAAAATTGTCAACGGCTGGGACATTATTAATTTAGTGAGATCTTTGGTGTGCTGGGGTTTTAAGTTGCCAGAACTTATGGAAGTTGATTATGTGAAAATTGTTGTAAGTGTTGCTGGATAAGCCGCAAGTTGTTTGAGTTATCTAGTCGTGATTGAGTTGTCTAGAGTGTCTAAAGTTACTAATGTTATCAGTGTTACTGCTGATGCCTATGGGCCGTTGGGGGCCACATCGCCGGGCGGTCAGGTGATCTCGCCGAGAAACTCCCGCACCAGCTGTTTCGGCGCCTGCGTGAGCCAGGCCTCGACGATCACCTCACGCAGCCCCAGCTCGTCGATCGCGGCGAGTTTGACCAACACCGCCGGATAGCCGTCGAAATGCGGGGTAGTGAAGTACACGTCCGGTTCGTCGGCGATCAACGCGAACTTGACGCCCTCGTCGGCCACCCTTACGCCGAGGATGTCGCCCTCGGGCGGCGCAATCCCCGACGCGGTCAACGCTTCGCGATCGGACTTACGCAGCGGCCGCTCCCAGGCGATCAGCTTCCTGCCGACCCGCCATTCGTGTGGTGACCGCTCGTCGGTGAGCTGAAGTTCGCCGACGATGCTGGCAACGTCGTCCCACGTGGCCATGACTCATTGTGCTCCCATATTGCGTGGCCAGGGTGCGGATCGTGGCGCAGCGTTGTTCAGCCATCGCTGCGGCGTGGGGCTGGCTAGTGTTGCAGAGGTGGCCGATGCCGTGCTTCCCGACGAGCCGCTCGCACCGGATCAGCACCCCCCCGGCCCGGGCGCCCGCTACCGGATCACCCACCGCACCGAATACCGCTACTCCGACGTGGTGACCAGTTCCTACGGGCGGGGGTTTCTGACCCCGCGTGACCTCGCCCGTCAGCGCTGCCTGTCTCACCAGCTGCGGATCGCACCGGCGCCCGGCGACAGCTCAACCAGCCGTGACACCTACGGCAACATCAGCTCGTATTTCCATGTCACCGAGCCGCACCAGACCCTGACCATCACCAGCGAGTCGATCGTGGAGGTGTATCCGACGCCGCCCGAGCGGTGGGGGAGCGGCCCGGCACTGGACCCGTGGGAGCAGGCCCGCCCGGTCGGAGTGCAGGGCGCCTTGGCCACCGAGTTCGCTCTGGACCTGGATCCGCCCGAGATCACCGATGCGGTATGCGAGTATGCCGCTCCCAGCTTCGCGCCCGGTCGACCGCTGGCCGAGGTGTTGCGCGATCTCACGTCGCGGATCCACACCGACTTCACCTACCGAGCCGGGTCGACGACGATCTCCACCGGGGTCAATGAGGTTCTGATGGCGCGGGAAGGGGTATGCCAAGACTTCGCTCGGCTGGCGATCGCCTGCCTGCGAGCCAACGGGTTGGCGGCTAGCTACGTTTCCGGATATCTGGCCACCGATCCACCGCCCGGAAAGGATCGAATGATCGGAGTCGACGCGACACATGCCTGGGCCGCGGTGTGGACGCCGCAGCAGCCCGGGCACTATCAGTGGCTGGGGGTGGACCCCACCAACGACCAGACCGTCGACGAGCGCTACATCGTGGTCGGGCGGGGCCGTGACTATGCCGACGTCCCGCCGCTGCGCGGGATCATCTACACCAATTCCGAGAACAGCGTGATCGACGTCGCTGTCGACGTCGTGCCTTATGAAGGCGACGAGCCATATGCGTGATTTCCACTGCCCCAACTGCGGCCAGCGTCTGACGTTCGAGAACTCCACGTGCCTGGCCTGCGGCAGCGCGCTAGGTTTCTCCCTCGACGAGATGGCCCTGCTGGTGATCACGACCGGTGACGAAGCAGACCACGCCGGCTTCGTCAGCGCCAGCGACTACGAACTGTGCGCCAATCGCTATCTCGCCGAATGTAATTGGCTGGTTCCGATCAATCATCCCAGCGGGCTTTGTACGTCGTGCGCGCTGACCATTGAGCGGCCCAATGACGCCGACACCGCGGGCCTGGCGGCCTTCGCTCAGGCCGAGGCGGCCAAGCGCCGGCTGGTCGCCGAGCTGCATGAGTTGAAGCTGCCGATCGTCGGACGCGATCTAGACTCCGAGTACGGCTTGGCTTTCCGGCTGCTGTCCAGTGCGCATGAGACGGTGATGACTGGGCACGAAGATGGCATCATCACAATCGATTTGGCCGAGGGCGACGACGTGCACCGTGAGCAATTGCGGGTGGAGATGGACGAGCCGTATCGCACCCTGTTGGGGCACTTCCGCCATGAGGTCGGGCACTATTACTTCTACCGGCTGATCTCCCCGTCCAGCGAGTACGTGGCCCGGTTCAACGAGCTGTTCGGCGATCCGGACGCCGACTACCAGGAAGCGCTTGACCGGCATTACAGCGAGGGCGCGCCTGAGGGTTGGCAGGAACGCTTCGTGTCGTCGTACGCGACCATGCATGCCGCCGAGGACTGGGCGGAGACATTCGCGCATTACCTGCATATCCGGGACACGCTGGACACCTCTGCCTGGTCGGGCTTCGCGCCGGCGACCGCCACCTTCGACCGGCCGGTGTTGGGTCCCAGCGCTTTTCAAACCATCATCGATATGTGGCTGCCGCTGTCGTGGTCGTTGAACATGGTGAACCGGTCGATGGGCCACGATGACCTGTACCCGTTCGTGCTACCGGTCGCGGTGCTGCAGAAGATGAAATTCATCCACACCGTCGTCGATGAGGTGACCGCGGTGTCGGGCAAGCCGGATCCGGTCAGCGCCTGACTACGGGAGCGGTCACGGCATCACCCGACGCTCGTCGGGTCCCCACAACGGCTGCATATCGCCGGGCAGCGCCAGCTGCGTCGCAGTAATGACGTCGGCCAGTTCGCGTAACGAGGTATGTACGGCGGTCAGCAGGTCGGCCAACTCGGCGCGGCGTCCGCCGGCGGAGACCTCTTCCAGTTCGGCGGGATCCGACCGGCGAAGCAGGGTGCTGATCTCGGTGACCATCCGCTCCGGCCGTGAGGATCCCGATGAGCCCGGTAGGTCGGCGAGGTCGGCCCGCAGTCGCTCCAGCTGATATACCAACGACCGCGGGTTCGTGGCGTCGAAGAGCATCAACTCGGCCAACGCGGCGACGCTGACCTTGCCCACCGTACGGCGCCGGTAGATCACCGCCGATTCACACGCGACCAGCGTTGACTCGATAATCGTTCGTTCCGCGGCCGCAGGGCGAACGGTCGTCACAGTGGCGCCGAGCAGCGCAGTCAGTGCCAGGCCACGTTCGATGCGTTTGCCGATGTCCATCATCGTCCAGCCGACGTCCTGAACCATCGACTCCCCGGCCACCCCCGCCAACGTCAGCATTCCGATCAACGTCTGGGACTCGGCGGAGGCGAGGACGGCATCGGCTTCGACAAGCGAGTCCGGCGGCTCGGGCCGGTGCGTCAGCGTGCGCTCGACCCCGGCCAGCACCGCCCAGGTGTCGTTGGACAACTGGTCACGCACCGCCCTGGCGGCAAGCGCCAACCGGTCCACCGACTGCACCAGAGACCCCGGCCGGTTGCGGTCCATGGTCAGCGACCACAACGTCGACGGTGCGATGGCGATCGTCTCGGCGTGATCATCCGACCCGGCTCCGCTTGCGGTGATCCAGTCCAGCGCGGCCATCAACACCGGCACGCATTCGCTTTCCGCGGTGTGCTGGCGGTGCCGGAATTCGTAGTAACGCTGGCGGGCGACGATCAGCAACCGGGCCATGTTCTCGGCGCGTTCGCCATAGCGTCCCATCCAGAACAGGTCGGACAGTACGCGCGGCGAGCTGACCCCCAGGGTGCCCGCACCCGTCTTCACCGGCGGCTCGGGCGCAGGCAGGGTTACCGTCTCGGCTCGCGCGCGCTCCGTGGGGCGGACCCAAACATCTTTTGCAACAACCGTTTTCAGCGTATATGCGGCGGGTCCCGCTGCCAGCACGTAGCCTAGGCCGCCGGTCATCGGCGCGTAGCCGCCACTTTGAGCGACCGTGAACAACCGCACGCCCACCCCGCCCGAAGAGAACTCACCGGCGTAATTTGTTGGCGCCGAAGAGAATTGCGGTAGCTCCTGGCCGACCCACTGCCAAGGCGTGGCTGTGATGCGGGCAGCCAGCCCGGCCAATTCCGCCGATGAAAGTATTGGTCCGATAAACGTTCGCCCACCGACGGTGGGCCTGATCAACAGCGACGACATCCGCGCCAGCAGGTGCGAACGTTCGCTGTCGATGCCGCCCCAGTAGCTGGGCGCGGACGCCAGCAGTGGCGCCTCACCGAGCAACCGCTCGGCTAGTTCAGGCAAAAACCTTAGCAGTCCGGCGCTTTCCAGGATGCCGCTGCCGAGCGTGTTGACCACGGTCACGGTTCCGCGGTGCTGTGCCTCCACCAGACCGACGACACCCAGCCTGGAATCGGCACGCAGATCCAGTGGGTCGGTGTAAGCAGCGTCGACGCGGCGGAATACCACGTCGACACGTTTGAGCGTGCCCAGCGAGCGCATCCACACCTTGCCGTCGCGGACCACCAGATCGGCGCTCTCCACCAACGGGAACCCCAGCAACGTCGCGAGATACGCTTGATCGAACGCGGTTTCGGAGTAGATGCCGGGGCTGAGCACCACCACCACGGGGTCTTGGACGCCGTCGGGTGCCGCGTCGATCAAGGCCAACCGCAGCGCCTGCGCGAACGGTGTCGTCGGGTGGGGCGCGACATTTTCGTAGAGGTCGGGCATCGCGTGTGCGACCACCCGTCGGTCCGCCAGCGCGTAACCGGCTCCCGACGGCGCCTGAGTCCAGTCGCCGTTGACCTGAAAACTGCCGCACGGCAGCCGGCTTACATCACAGGCGTGCATGAAGAGTTGGTGGTGCCCCGGCACCTCGATTCCGGTGGCGGCGCGCACGTAACCGGGGTGGGCGAACAGCAGTTCAGGCGGTAGCACGCCATCGGTGAGCGAGCGACGGGTTCCGTATAGGTCGGCGAGCACGGCATTGAGCACCCGCGAGCGCTGGACCAGCCCCGCCTCGAGTACTTCCCAGTCGGCCGCGGACACCAATAGCGGCAACGAGTCCAGACGCCAGGGCCGGGGCTCGACTTCGCGGCCATCGGCGACAGCATGCCGGCCGGGATCGATTCCGGTGTAGGTGATGTCGTCGTTGTCCACCAGTTGGTGCACCGCGGAGCGCAGCCGATTCAGCCCCGCCCTTCCACGCTCGCCAACAGCATCAGCAAGCTCGGTCCAGGCGGGCCGCAGATTTCCGGCTGCGTCGACGAATTCGTCGTAGCCGATTGAAGGGCCCGCTAAGCCGGGGGTGCGCAGATCGAACAGGGCTTCCTGCGCACGCGCCGCGCGATACCCGGCCAGTAGCCCGTCGACGTCGGAGCGGTAATGAAAAGCCTCCGACGGCTCGCTGGAGTGCAACGCCATTTCAGCCGATGCCATTACCGCAGAACGGTACGCACGCGCCGCAGGTCCAGGATGCCCGGCGCGCCGATATCTGTGGAAATTCGGGCCTGCTTTTCCCGGATGTCGGACAGGTCGAGCTTGCCCGAAGTGAAGCCGGTGGCCTCGAAGCGGCGCGCGCGGCGGGACTCGGCCTCGACCGCGTTGACGGGAGGCTCGTCGTAGGCCCGCCCGCCGGGATGGGCGATGTGGTAGGTGCAGCCGCCGCGCGACGTTGCGGTGGTGAGGTCGACGAGCTCGAATTGCAGGGGGCCGTCAACCGTGATGCTCGGGTGCAGCGCGCTGGGCGGCTGCCAGGCCCGGAACCGCACCCCGCCGACATGGATGTCGGGGTTGTCGGTGGCCAGCAGCGGCACCGGGTAGCCGTTGCACGTCACCAGGTAGCGGTCGCGGTCGGCGCCGATGATGCGAACCTGAATGCGCTCGACCGACGAGTCGACGTAGCGGGCCGTGCCGGTGGCGGTGGCTTCCTCACCGAGGGTGTTCCACGGCTCGATGGCACCGCGTAACTCGATCTCGACGCTGTCGAACACGGCGGTGCCGATGCGCGGGAAGCGGAATTCGGTGAACGGGTCCAACCAGCTTGTCTCGAACGGGATGCCGTGTGCGCGCAGGTCCGCGGCGACGTCGGCGATATCGTGAATGAGGAAGTGCGGCAACAGATATCGTCCGTGCAAGTTCGAGCCATGCCGGATCAGCGGAGCGCGCAGTGGCTCGTCCCAGAACCACGCCACCAGCGAGCGCACCAGCAACGACTGCACCATCGCCATCCGCAAATGCGGCGGCATCTCGAAGCCGCGCAGTTCCAGAAGGCCCAGCCGACCGCGCGGGCTGTCCGGGTTGTAGAGCTTGTCGATGCAGAACTCGGCGCGGTGGGTGTTGCCGGTGATGTCGGTGAGCAGGTGCCGCAGCGCGCGGTCGGCTAGCCAGGGTCGTGGCCGGCCGCCCTTGGAAGGCGAAGAAAGCCGGGCGATCTCGGCGAACGCGATCTCGAGTTCGTACAGTGCGTCGGCGTGGCCCTCGTCCACCCGCGGCGCCTGCGACGTGGTGCCGACGAACCGCCCGGCGAACAGGTAGGACAGCGACGGGTGACGCTGCCAGTACGTCAACAGTGAGACCAGCAGGTCGGGGCGCCGCAGCAGCGGGGAGTCCTTGGGCGTGATGCCGCCGAGGGTGATGTGATTACCGCCACCGGTGCCGCCGTGAGTGCCGTCGACGTCGAACGACTCGGTGGACAGGCGGGCCAGGCGGGCCTGCTCGTAGAGGGTCTCCAATTGCCGGCTTTGTTCGGCGAAACTGGCGGTGGGTGCGATGTTCACCTCGATGACCCCGGGGTCAGGGGTGATCGTGGTCGATTTGAGCCGCGGGTCCGGCGGCGGTTCGTAGCCTTCGATGACGACCGGACAGCCGATCTTCGCGGCTGCCGCCTCGAGCCGGGCAACCAGGTCAACGAAGTGTTCGAGCGCCTCGGTGGGCGGCATGAAGACGTAGAGCAGCCCATCGCGGACCTCGGCGACGATCGCGGTGATGGGCGCATCGTCGGCGTCCTCGAGCAGCGTCTCGTCGTCAGACAGGTCCATTGCGTCGTCGACGGCTGTCGGGTCGGCGACGAAAGATGTGCGGGGTGGCCTCCAGCTGATCGAATCCAGCGGCAGCCGCAGGCCCGCGGGCGAATCCCCGTCCAGCAGCACGATGCGACCGCGGCGTAGCCGCCAGTCGGCGCTGGCCCAGCCGAGGTCGTCGTCGCGGCGGTGCAGCGGCAGCACGAACGCCGCGGCTGACGTGGTGGATTCGTCGAGGTGCGCCAGCAGCGCGGCGCGGGCGGCGTGCGTGTCCCCAACCGCGGGGCCGAGGTCGTCGCCCGAATCCACTGGGTTGCCTTCGGGCTGCCGGACTTTGGCGGCCAGCCGCGACAGCGGGTCCTCGTAGGCCGGCCGCACCTGTGACAGTGGTAGTGCCAGGCCGTCGGCGATGGCGGCCAGTAGCCTGTGGGCCGTCTCGTTGTCCGCGGGCGCGGTGTTGGAGCCGGTGTGCCATGGGTCGGCCAACAGCGCGTCGTCGGTCCACAGCGGCTGCCCGTCGGCGCGCCAGTACAGCGCAATCTGCCAGCGCGGCAGGGGTTCGCCCGGATACCATCTGCCCTGGCCGCGTTGTATCAGCCCGTGCGGCGCCCACGCGTCCCTGAGTCGGGCGGCCAGATCGGATGCCCGCCGGCGCTTGTCGGGACCGTCGGCGGCAGTGGTCCACTCCTCGTCGACCTGGTTATCCACCGATACGAACGTGGGCTCGCCACCGACGGTGAGTCGAACATCGCCGGCGGCAAGCCGCTCGTCGACATGCCGGCCGACCGCACAGATCGTCTGCCAGGCCTCGTCGGTGTAAGGCAGCGTGACGCGTGGGTCCTCGTGGACGCGGGTGACGGTGTTGGAGAACTCCAGCACCGATTCGCAGGGGTCGATGCCGCCGGTGATCGGGGCCGCGGTCCCCGGGTGCGGTGTGGCCGCCAGCGGGATGTGGCCCTCGCCGGCGAACAGCCCCGACGTCGGGTCCAGCCCGATCCACCCAGCGCCGGGGATGTACACCTCGGCCCAGGCGTGCAGGTCGGTGAAGTCGGCGGCCGGCCCCGACGGTCCGTCGATCGCTTCGACGTCGGATGCCAACTGCACCAGGTAGCCGGACACGAACCGGGCGGCCAACCCGAACTGGCGCAGGATCGACACCAGCAGCCACGCCGAGTCGCGGCACGAGCCGATGCCGGACCGCAGCGTGAGATCCGGGGTCTGGACGCCGGGTTCCATCCGCACGCTGTAGCCGACGTCGGCGTTGATCGCTTGGTTGAGCGTGACCAGGAAGTCGATGGTGCGGGTGCCGTCCCGGACGTAGAAGTCACGCACCCACGCGGTGACGAGTTCCCCGGGCCCAGAGCCTTCGCCGGCTTCGTCGACCGGCCGCAGGTACGGTTCAAGGTCGTCGGCGAGAGCCTTCGGATAGATCAGGCCATCGGGCGGCGCTATAGGCCACGCCTCGGCCCAGTCCTCGATGAAGAAGTCGAACGGGTTGATCACCTTGAGGTCGGCGATCAGCCCGACGGTGATGGTCAGTCGGTTGGTGGGATTCGGAAACACCAGTCGGGCAAGGAAATTGCCCAGCGCATCCTGCTGCCAGTTGATGAAGTGGTCGGCCGGTTCGATCCGCAGCGAATAGGCCTCGATGGGCGTGCGTGAGTGGGGTGCCGGGCGCAGCCGCACGACATGCGGATATACCCGGACTGGCCGGTCAAAGGTGTAGCTGGTGCGGTGCTCCAGCGCAACTTTGATGGTCATAACCGCCGATCCCATCACAACAGCGACAAGGCCGCAGCGCAGGGCAATTCGGTGCCCTATTCTGGGCTTCTGATGCCATGATTGCATCTCCTATCCCGACCATCTCTGCCGAGAGCGAGAAAACATGACATCTCCACAGCCGGCGCCCGGCTGGTACCCGGACCCAAACGGCGGGCCCGGGCAGCGGTATTGGGATGGCCAGCAATGGCAGGCGGCCGCACCAGTCCCCGCGCCATATGGCGGCCCGGGCTACGGTGTGGACCAATACGGGCGGCCCCTATCGGACAAGAGCAAGCTGGTAGCCGGACTCCTGCAAGTTTTCGTCGGGGGATTTGGCATTGGCCGCTTCTATCTCGGCTACACCACTATCGGCATCCTCCAAATTGTGGTGACCCTGCTGACCTGCGGAATCGGTGCGTTGTGGGGGTTGGTCGACGGGATCATCATTATCGCCGGCAACGTGACCGACGCGCAGGGGCGCACGCTGCGAGATTGACCTTTGCCGATCTCCGGCGGGGGAAGAGCAAGCAGCCGAGTGGATTTCGGCCGAGTGGCGTAACGGGTACCCGCACAGCTCGCGACCGGCTCGGTGGAGGAGTTGATCGACTTCGTCACCCAGCCGTGACGCCACACGTACTACTCAGGGCGTCAACGGCGCGATCGGGCCGCCGGAGAGCCGACGGTAGGTGTAGACCTGGATCAGCAGCGCCACCGGGGCCGCGGCGATGATGCCGATGCCGCATAGCAGCGCACCGACCACCACAGTCAGGATCTGCACCAGCCACGACAACAGGGCGCCGCCGGTGTCCGACCTGACCGTCGCGAAGCTGGCCTTCAACGCTTCAACGGCTGACAGATCGCGATCGATCACGAAAGCGATCGTGAACATCGCGAAGAAGGTGAAGATCAGGCCGGGGATGATGCACAGCAAATACCCGATCCCGCTGATCAAACCGACCAGCAGTGCCGCGAGAATCACGCCGCCTAAGTTGCGCGGTTTGAAGAACGATCCGATGGTGACCGGCCGGCCGTCGACAATATCAAGGATTCCGGACAAGGTTGCCGCTTGCACGAAGGTGCCGTAGACGAACGCCACGACCTCCAACACCAGCGTGCCGACGGTTCCCAGACCTGCGGAGAATCCGAAGCCAGCGTTGTTGTCGGTGGACGAGGTGTTGCCCAGCAGAGCGAACACCGCGAAATGCAGGGCCACCCCGATCAGGGCATAGACCAGGAAGGAAACGATCAGTGGCACTGCATTCTTGGTGAACTTGTTCCACGCCCAGTTGAACGCATCACCGACGTTGAATTGCTGCCGGGGCGGCGGGTACCCAGGCTGCTGCGGGTAGCCGGGTTGCTGCGGGTAGCCGGGCTGCGGGGACCCGTAGCCCGGAGGCGGCGGGGGCGCGCCGTATCCCGGCGGGGGCGCGCCGTATCCCGGCGGAGGCGGGCCGTAGCCTGGCGGCGGTCCTGGAGGCGGGCCGTAGCCTGGCGGCGGTCCTGGAGGTGGTCCGTAGCCTGGCGGCGGCGGATAGTCGCCGGGATTGGGGTTATTGCGCCAAGGATCGCTCGGGTTGCCGGGGTGCTCAGGGGGTTGGCTCATAACCGCTCCTGCCTCGTGGGTAGTGGAGTTGCGGCGGCCTAGGCCGCGCTACCTCCATGCCCCCGCGAACTTAGCAAGTATTCGGCGTCCCCGCCGCCAGGTGAACATTGCGATGCCGTGTCGAGTCGGCGTGGTATGCCTGAAACCGTGTCCGAGGGTCTGTTCGACGTCCCCGATGCGAGTAGGTTGACCGAGCGCGTGGAGGGCGGTTCGGCGGTTGCGCCGTTGGCCGTGCGGATGCGGCCGGCCAGTCTCGACGAGGTGGTCGGCCAGGACCATTTGCTGCAACCCGGCTCCCCGCTGCGGCGTTTGGTCGAGGGCTCGGGCGTGGCGTCGGTGATCCTCTATGGTCCACCCGGCAGCGGCAAGACCACGCTGGCCGCCCTGATCTCGCAAGCCACCGGGCGACGGTTCGAGGCGCTGTCGGCATTGTCGGCCGGGGTCAAGGAAGTCCGCGCGGTCCTAGAAGGGGCTCGGGTGGCTCTGCTCAGAGGCGAACAGACCGTGCTGTTCATCGACGAGGTTCACCGGTTCTCCAAGACCCAGCAGGACGCGCTGTTGTCCGCCGTGGAGAACCGGGTGGTGCTGCTGGTGGCGGCCACCACCGAGAACCCGTCGTTCTCCGTCGTCGCCCCGCTGTTGTCGCGGTCGTTGATCCTGCAGCTGCAGCCACTGGGCGCCGAAGACATCCGCGCCGTGGTGCAGCGCGCGATCGCCGACCCACGCGGATTCAACGGGCAGGTCGGGGTGGAGCCCGATGCCGTCGACCTACTCGTGCAGCTCGGGGCCGGAGACGCCCGACGTGCGCTGACCGCGCTGGAAGTCGCTGCTGAGGCAGGTGAGCAGGTCTCCGTCGAGACCATCGAGCAGTCCCTGGACAAGGCCGCGGTCCGCTACGACCGCGACGGCGATCAGCACTACGACGTCATCAGTGCGTTCATCAAGTCGGTGCGCGGCTCGGATGTCGACGCCGCACTGCATTACCTGGCCAGAATGCTGGTCGCCGGCGAGGATCCGAGGTTTGTCGCGCGACGGCTGATGATTTTGGCCAGTGAGGACATCGGCATGGCCGACCCGACCGCGCTGCAGACTGCCGTCGCCGCGGCGCAGACCGTGCAACTGATCGGCATGCCCGAAGCGCAGTTGACCCTGGCGCACGCGACGGTGCACCTGGCCACCGCACCCAAGTCGAACGCTGTGACAACCGCGCTGGCAGCGGCGATGGCCGACGTCAAGGCGGGCAAGGCCGGGCTGGTGCCGCCGCACCTGCGCGACGGCCACTATTCGGGCGCGGCGGCGCTGGGCAATGCTCAGGGCTACAGATACTCGCACGACGACCCCGACGGTGTTGTGCCGCAACAGTATCCACCGGATGAGGTGGTTGGCGTGGATTACTACCACCCCACCGGCCACGGCGCTGAGCGCGAGATTGCCAGCCGCCTCGAGCGGCTGCGCGCGATCATTCGGCGCAAGCGAGGCTAGCCGGGGCTGACCCGCGCTGTCACACCAGCCCCAGCTGTACCGGCTAAGGAGGGTAGGGCAACTTTTGAAATGAAGACACATGCGATATCAAGCGCGGAGGAGCTCGTCAGTGATATCGCCGGTGCCTATAAAACTGCACAAGGCATACACCCTGCTTTCGGAGACTGCAGAGGCCGCTGAGACTGGTGCGACTCAGGCAGACTCCAACCGGCTGGCCAGCGAGTGCCCCGCGTCGAGCACATGGCGTTCGGCGATAGTGCGCGCCTTCTCGGCGTCGCCGTCGGCGAGCGCTGAAACCAGGGCTTGGTGATCCTCCAACGAGTTGTGCTCGTGCTCGGGGAACATCGCCAGGAAGTTCGACGGCACAACGCGGACGGCTTGACGGATTTGCGCCATCAATCGCCGCGAATGGGCGGCTTGGTGGATCTCGCGGTGAAAATGCCAATTGGCATCGATGTCCGATGCCAGCTCGCGCAACCGCTGAACGCCTTCCGGGGTGACCCGCCGCGCGGCCCATGCCGCGGCCTGGCCGGTCAGCACGCCCAGAATCGTGAAGCTATCCAGCACGTCCTCGGGGCTGATGCCGATCACCGTGACGCCGCTGCGTGGCGCGACCCGCACCAGTCCGTCGTAGGACAACTCGAGTAGGGCCTCGCGCACCGGAGTGCGGCTGGTGGCGAACTCCTTGGTGATGGCATCGAGGTCGAGTCGGGTACCGGCGGGCAGCGCGCCGGTGAGAATGCGGTCGCGCAGCTCGCGCGCGGCGCGCTCGCGCACCGTGCCGGCAATGTCGACATCGTTGGGGGCCATCCGACGACTGTAGGGCAATGCTGAATCTAATACTTGAAATCTAATATATCAGATGCTAGACATCAAAAATGGGTACACGACAAATGGCGCTCGTCGCCTTCATGCAAGCGGGCAGCACCTCGGTGTATGCGGGTTCCTGGCGCCATCCCGCCACCGAGCACGGCTACCTCGACGCGTCCTACTACGCCAAGATCGGCAGGCAACTTGAAGAGGGCTGTTTCGACCTGATGTTCTTCGATGACCGGCTGGCGATGCCGGGAATCTACGGCGGCTCAGTCGCCGACGCGGTGCGCTACGGCGCGCGCCCGGTGAAACTGGACCTGTCCATCGTGCTGGGGGTGCTGGCGCAGGCGACGTCGCGCATCGGTCTGGGCGCCACTTGCTCAACCACCTACTACCCGCCGTTTCACGTGGCCCGCACATTCGCCACCCTCGACCACCTGTCCGGCGGCCGCGCGGCGTGGAACGTCGTCACCTCGGTCAACGACAACGAAGCCCAAAACTTCGGCCTGCAAACACATTTGGACCACGACGCCCGATACGACCGCGCCGAAGAGTTCCTCGAGGCCACCGTCGGCCTGTGGGACACCTGGGAAGACGACGCGGTGCTGCACGATCGGGTCAACGGCATTTACGCCGACCCCCGCAAGGTGCACGAGCTGCACCACGCCGGCGAGTTCTTCTCGGTACGCGGGCCGTTGACCGTGCCGCGCGGCCCGCAGGGTCGGCCGGTGATCATCCAGGCCGGCTCGTCCGGCCGGGGCCGTGAATTCGCTTCGCGCTGGGCCGATTTGATCTTCACCGGTGATCCGGGTATCGAAGTGGCCCGCGACCACTACGCCGACCAGAAGGAGCGCATCGACGCCGTCGGCCGTGACCCGGAGTCGGTCAAGCTGTGTCCGATGGCCTACGCCGTGGTGGGGGAGTCGGAGGATCACGCCAAGCACCGCGAGCAGGTCTTCCTCAACGATCTGGTGCACCCGATGGCGTCGCTGACCCTACTCTCGGAGTTGATGAACTACGACTTCTCCCGGCACGATCTGGATGACCCGATCACCGACGAGCTCATCGAATCGGTGTCCGGCATCCGTGGCCTGGTGCAGAACCTGCGCGTGCACATCGGCGACGACATCACACTGCGCGACCTGGCCGGCCACCGCGCCACCCTGTTGCAGGGTCCGCGTTTCGTCGGCACCGGCGCGCAGGTCGCCGACCAAATGGAGGAGTGGTTCCGCGGTGGCGCCTGCGACGGGTTCGTTTTGGCTGCAACGCATCTGCCCGGCGCCTTCGAAGACGTGGTGCGGATGGTGGTCCCGGAGCTGCAGCGGCGGGGCCTGTTCCGCACCGGCTATGACGGTGTGACGCTGCGCGAGCACCTCGGCCTGCGGCGGCCGGCCTGCGCGCCCGCCGGAGCATGATGCTCGAAGGCATCCGGGTGCTCGACGCCGCCACCCTGGCAGCGGCACCACTGACGGCCACCTATCTCGGTGAGTTCGGCGCCGACGTCATCAAGATCGAGCAACCCGGCAGCGGCGACCCGATCCGCACCTGGGGCAACCAGATTGACGGCGTCGGGTTGATGTGGAAGTCGTTGTCGCGCAACAAGCGGTCGATCACCCTGAACCTGCGCGTCGCCGAAGGCCAACACCTGCTGCGTCGCCTTGCCGAACACGCCGACGTGGTGATCGTCAACACCCGACCGGCGACGTTGCGCAAGTGGGGACTGGACTACCCGGCGCTGCGCGCCGTCAACGACCGCATCGTCATGCTGCACATCACCGGCTATGGGCTGACCGGCCCGAAGAGCGAGCGGCCCGGCTTCGGAACGCTCGGCGAGGCGATGAGCGGCTTCGCCAACATCACCGGCGAGGCCGGCGGACCGCCCACGCTGCCACCGTTCATGCTGGCCGACGGCGTCGCGTCGCTGAACGCCGCCTACGCGGTGATGCTGGCGCTCTACCACCGCGACGTGCACGGGGCGTCCGGCCAGTTGATCGACATCAACCTGATCGATCCGCTGGCCCGGCTGCTGGAGCAGACGCTGCTGAGCTACGACCAACTCGGGCTGGTGCCGACCCGGGCGGGCAACCGCTGGGACATCTCGGCGCCGCGCAATACCTACCGCACCGCTGACGACCGCTGGCTGGCGATGTCGGGTAGCTCACCGCAACTGGCACTGCGGGTTTTCCGCGCCATCGGGCGTGCCGATCTGGTCGAGGACGCCGACTTCTCCGACCCGCAGCGACGGCTGGCGCGGGCCCGCGAGGTGGACCAGGTTGTCGCCGACTGGGTAGCCACCAAGACGCTGGCCGAGGCGATGGCGATCTTCGACGCCGCCGAGGTGGCCGCCGCACCGGTCTACGACGTCACCGATCTGGTCACCGACGAGCAGCTGGCGCACCGCGAGGTGTTCGTCAAAGTTTGCGACGACGAACTCGGTGCGATGACGGTTCAGGCGCCCGTGCCGCGGTTCTCCGCGGCGACCGGACGGGTCGAGCACCTGGGCCCCCGGATCGGTGAGCACAACGCCGAGGTGTACGGCAACCTGCTCGGCCTGTCTGGCGGCGAAATCGACGACCTGCACGCCCGCGGTGTGCTGTGAAAGGAGCATGTGCATGACGTCCGTGTTGCGTCGCTCGGAGCTCGCCGTCCCGGCCAGTAACGATCACATGTTCGCCAACGCCGCGGCCTCCGAAGCCGACCTGGTGTTCCTGGACCTGGAAGACGCCGTCGCGTCGGCGCACAAAGAAACGGCACGCGCCAAGGCCATTACCGCGCTGACCGAACTCGACTGGGGGCGCACCGTGCGGGCTATCCGCATCAACGGCCTGGACACCCCGTGGTGCCATGACGACATCGTCGATGTCGTGAGCCACGCCCGGGAGAGCCTCGAGACCATCATCGTCCCGAAAGTGCTTCAGGCCCGCGATGTCTGGTGGGTCGACGTGCTGTTGACCCAGCTGGAGGCCAAACTCGGCCTGTCGCGGCAGATCCGCCTCGAAGTGCTCATCGAAGAGGTCGAGGGACTGGCCAACGTCGAGCAGATCGCAACGGCCAGCCCGCGGCTGGACGCGCTGATCTTCGGCGTCGGCGACTTCTCGCTGTCGCAGGGTGCGCGGGTGGACACCAACTTCGTCCCGCTGGGTGAATATCCCGGCGACTTCTGGGCTTATGCTCGCAACAAGGTGCTCGTCGCGGCGCGCATCGCGCGCATCGACGCGATCGACGCGCCGTACCCGGACTACAAAGACCTCGAAGGCTATGAGCGCGACGCGCGACGGGCGTCGCTGATGGGCTACACCGGCAAATGGGCGATCCACCCGACGCAGATCCCGGTGGCCAACACGGTGTATTCGCCGACCGACGAGGAGATCGCGCTCGCGGAACGCAACGTCGCCGCCTACCGTGACGGCGAACAGAAGGGCCTGGGCGCAGTCGGCGTCAACGGCGTCCTCGTCGACGCCGCCCATGTGAAGATGGCCGAGGCGACGCTGGCGCGCGCCGCCCTGATCGGGCGGGGTCCCGGCTAGACCAGGTCGGGCACCCGCAGGTGGGCGATCGCAAGTTCGAACTCGCCGACGTCGAACTGGTCGGCGCCGAGGTCGCGAAGCCGCGCGGTACGTAGCGACCGCGCCTGGTCTTCGTTGCGCTCCATCGCCTCGACGCTGTCGAACGTCGACGATGACACCGCCCGCCAGGACGTGCGATCGATCATCAGGCTCGCGCTGCAGAAACCTTCGAGCTCTTCAATCGCGGGCAGCACCGACTCCCGGTAGAACTCGATCGCCCGGTCGAACTGGTCGGGCCGCACTTTGAGCCAGGTGGCTCGCACGCCGGCGCCCGGACCCGAGGGGTGGTCTCGGTGCAGAACCGCGATCTCCCATTCGTCGACCGTCGGGCTACCGCCGAAGGTCTGCGCCGCCTGATCGCGAACCGGCCGTATCCCATTGGCGCTCGCGCGCATCGCCTGTTCGGACTCCCACGAGCTGGTCGCAATGCAACGACCGGAGCCACGGTCGACCAACAACGACATGCCAAGGCATCCGTCGACTTTTTCCAGGGCGGGCATGACTACATCGCGAACGTGTGCGATCCCGGCGTCAATGGACGACGGTTGGGCCTCGATAGTGGTAGAGCGCGCGTACACCAGACGAACCCTCCTTGCTCGGGGGTAGCGCCCGGTGGCGCCACCGGTTCCACCCTTCACCTTCCTCCGCCGGATTAGCCAAGGCAATGGGGAGATTCATGTTGGCAGGGCGGTACCGGCCGGCAACCAATCGCCTGGTCCGGCCGGTCTACTCCTGCCTAGATCAGACCAGCTCAGGTACCCGCAGATGGGCGAGCCGGAGTGCGAACTCGCCATCGTCGAGTTCGTCGGCGCCCGCTTCGGCCGCCTTCGTCTCCTTCAGGGCCGTCGCCTGCTCCCTGCTGTGTTCCATCGCCTCGACGCTGTCGAATGATGTGCAGGTCACGGCGCGCCCGGATGCGCGGTCTACCAGCAGGCTCGCGCTGCAGAAGCCGTCCAGCGCCTCGAGATCGGGCAGCACGGACGTCTTATAGAACTCGATGCCCGCGTCAAGCTGGTCTGGCGGCAACTTGACCCATACTGCCCGTGCGGAGGCCCCCTCACCTGAGCGGTGATCACGGTGCAGCACCGCGATTTCCCACTCTTCGACCAGCGGGCTGCCGACGACGCCGAACTCCTGCGCCGCTTGATCGCGAATCGGTTGGGTCTGCTCGGCGCTGGCGCGCATGGCGTCCTCGGTTTCCCACGCGCTGGTCGCAATGCACCGGCCGGTCTGCTGATCGACTAACAACGACAAGCCGACACAGCCGTCGACCTCCTGAAGTCGCGGCAACACGGCATCGCGGATGTGCGCAACTCCTGCGTCGATGGACGATGGTTGCGCCTGGATAGTGGTAGAGCGCGCGTACACGATCCACCCCTTTCCTCTCGGGGCAGCGCCCCGGTGGCGCCACCGGTTC
>Ga0335075_10003396_pt1 | contig 25298 bp, 14 predicted proteins | sample Lox_Sample_24_FD_206723 | JGI IMG/M metagenome (GOLD analysis project Ga0335075, IMG submission 206723) | Soil microbial communities from Loxahatchee National Wildlife Refuge, Florida, United States - Lox_Sample_2.4 | ecosystem: Environmental > Terrestrial > Soil > Wetlands | place: USA...
TTTCGCGACGAATATCGATGCCGGAGCGCGGCTCGGCTATCGCCTGCTGTGGGTTGTGCTGGTTGCCAATCTCATGGCGATGCTTTTCCAGGCGCTTGCCGCCAAGCTCGGGATTGTCGCGGGCCGGAGCCTGGCGCGGGTCTGCCACGACCGCCTGCCGATGCCTCTGGTTCGTCTCTTCTGGGCGATCAGCGAGGTCGGCGCCATGGCCACCGACCTTGCGGAATTTCTTGGCGCAAGTATCGGCTGCGCGCTGTTGCTCGATACGTCGCTCTTCGCAGGCACATTGCTCGCGGGGGGCTTCAGTTGGGCGATCTTGAGCCTGCAACAGCGACGGCTTCGCATCGTCGAGTTTATCGCTGCCGCCTTCACCCTGCTTGTCGGGCTCTGCTTTGTGATCGAGATGCCGTTGGTGGCACCAGACTGGCGCGTTGTGGCCCATCAGGCTCTGGCGCCATCCTTCGGTGGCGCGGACGGCATGATGCTGGCAGCAGGCATCGTGGGCGCGACCCTCATGCCGCACGCGCTTTTCCTTCATTCGAGCATTGCCGCGCGGCGACTACCGGCCCGCGACGAGCAAGCGCTGCGGCGATTGGTCTGTGCGTCGAACCTCGACATCGCGATCACGCTCGGCGGCGTCGGTCTCGTCAACATGGCCATGCTCTGCGTCGCGGCTGCCGGATTCGGCGCCGCCGGTGCACCAGGAGACCCGACCATCGACAGTGCCTATCGGCTCCTGGGGCCGCTCTTCGGTGGCATGGCCGCGGCCCTGTTCTTGATCTCGCTCCTCGCTTCGGGTCTGTCGAGCTCGGTGATCGGCACATTGGCCGGGCAGATCGTCATGCAGGATTTCGTCGACTGGCGGCTTCCCCTCTGGCTGCGCCGTCTCGTCACGATGCTGCCGACGATAGTAATCGCGGCTTTCGCGGCCGACGCCACAAAAGTGCTGGTGCTGAGTCAGGTCGTGCTTAGCTTCGTGCTGCCGGTCCCGCTGGTCACGCTCGTGCTGTTCACCAGCAGTCCGTCGGTTATGGGCGGGCTCACGAATGGATAGTTGACACGCATCGGCGCGGTCGCCGCGGCGCTCTTCGTGCTGGCGCTCAATGCGCTCTTGTTATTCGAGCTTCTCGGCTAGATCGCGCCTGGTGCGGTCACAGAACCGTCATGATTACGATAGGAACTGAGCGATCGGTCCGCGAGTTTTCGGGATCATAAACCGCGCTGATCAAAGGAGCTGCTTGCATGACCGCCGCTATCGATCTGCTCGCGCGTATGGATGAAGCCAAGACCACGCGGCTTCATTGGCGGATAATGTTCATCTCCAGCATGGGCTTCTTCACCGACGCCTATGATCTCTTCATCATCGGCGTCGTAATGGAGATGCTGAAGCATGAGTGGTCGATCTCCCCCGTCGCGGAAGGCTTGGTGACCTCGACGGCGCTCCTCGCTTCGGCCGTCGGCGCGCTGCTGTTCGGTCGCGTTGCGGACATGCTCGGGCGCAAGCGCATCTATGGCTATGAGGTGCTGGTATTGGCGGCGGGGGCCATCGCATCCGCCTTCTCGCCGAGCATCTGGTGGCTGATCGCCTTCCGTATCGTTCTCGGCATCGGCATCGGCGGCGACTATCCCGTGAGCTCGACGATCATGGCGGAATACTCGAGCAAGCGCACACGCGGCATGATGGTGACGCTGGTCTTCACCATGCAGGCCGCGGGCCTGATTTTCGGACCGTTGCTCGCCGCGGCGCTTATCGCCTCGGGGCTGCAGGAACCTTTGATCTGGCGCCTGCTTCTCGCCTTCGGCGCAGTGCCGGCGCTCGCCGTCTTCCAGATGCGGCGCAACCTCGCCGAAACGCCGCGCTATCTGCTCGCGGCCGGTCATCAGCAAGCCTTCCAGGAAACCGCCAATCACGTCCTCGGCGAGCTTCAAGGCGTCGCCGTCGGGCCGCCGCCGGAAGGGAGCGCGACCACGAAGGTGTCGTTTCGCGACGGCTTTCAGACCCTCCTTGCCCAGCGCTATCTGCTGCTGCGTCTGATCGGCGCCAGCCTCGCCTGGTTCTTCATGGATTTCGCCTATTACGGCAACACCGTGAGCAGCCCCATGGTGCTGAACGCGATCACGCCGCAACGCTCGCTGCTCTGGCACGTGTTGATGCAACTCGCCGTGTTCGCCATCGCGGCTGCGCCAGGCTATCTCGTGGCGGCGGCCCTGATGGACCGCATGGGGCGGAAGTCGATCCAGGTCCTGGGCTTCGCGATGATGGCGACAACCTTCGCCGCGATCGCGTTGATCCCTGGCATCGAGAAGCTGGTCGTGCCCTTCGTCATCATCTATGGCATCAGCTACTTCTTCACCGAGTTCGGCCCCAACGCCACCACCTTCGTCTATCCTGCCGAGATTTTTCCGGTGGAAGGGCGCACGACCGGCCACGGCATCGCTGCGGCGGCGGGCAAGCTCGGCGGTTTCGTCGGCGTCTTTCTCTTCCCGATCCTGCTGCGCTGGCATGGGCTGCTTTCGGCCGAACTCGCCGCGGCGATGGTGAGCGTTCTCGGCCTCTTGGTCACGCTGCTGATACTACCAGAGACCAAGGGGAAAAGCCTCGAGGAGCTGAGCAAGCCGGCGGATCTGGCGATGCGATCTCTAGCGCATCCTTAAGGGCCACAGGTTTCGGCGTCCTCACCTACCCGTCTACAGCAGCCCCTTTGCCTGCTTGAGATTCGGCATATGGAAGCCTCCCGGTGAACCGGCCGCAGATCGGCATGAGCAGGTCGAGGGCTTCGCTGCGCGTGCCCCCGAACTGAATTCCCGACGCCTAGCTCGTGCCGAAACCTTTAGGCGCGCACTGGGTTCTTGCCAGCGCGTCTGAGCGAAAACAGGCAACGGGCCGTAGCTCGGGCTTTCGCATACTTGCTCGCCGCGGGAGCGTCAAGCCTCGAAGACCTTCTACGCGTTTCCAGGATACTTACCTGGTGCGGGAACCCGATGCCGCGAATATTGGTCGTTGAAGATGATGACGATGTACGTCCGGTACTGGACCACATGTTGCGCGGCGCCGGCCACTCAGTTGCAACGGCAAACTGCGTAGAGGACGCGCGTAGCATGATGGCGTCCGAGCCATTCGATATGGTCATCGCCGACGTTGTGCTGCCCGATGGCAGCGGCTTGGGCATCGCCGACGCTGCGCAGACGGCTGGTATTGGCGACTTGGTCATTACTGGATATGTGCTCAGGCTGCCTTTCGACAGCCTGGCGGCTTACGACTACCTAATGAAGCCGGTGCGGACACAGGAATTGCTGCGTGCGGTCAATCGGCGGCTCGGCAAGGTGTCCTGACCTGCCGTCAGCGAGACGCGAAGAGCGGCCTGGGGGCGGCTCGCACTCGGCCCTCGTCTGATCGAGGGTCTCGCGGATGAGCTCGGAGATGCCGCTCACGCTCACAGGCTTCATAAGGTAGGCGTGACCAACCCCTCCTCTTCGCGGATGGGACCGGTGGGCCGCCTGTCCGGCGTCGCCTGTAGACGCAAAATCAATAATGACGATGTCGACAGGGTTGCGTTATCGAGTTCGCGGGAGGTGATGCTGGTGGTCGTCCCTCGTAGCGTTCGAGCGAGAGTGCGTTCCGCAGCAAATTCCGGATCTCTTTGTCATCCTCGGCGATAGGCACGCGACATCGCCTAGCCATGGGTCCCACTTCGGTGCGGTCGCGGCTCTTGCACCCGCTACTGCCGTGCTCCCCTGATCCGCGCATCGCTGTCGCCGCTCGCATGTGTCGGCTCCGCGCGGCGGGCCGCGCTGATGATATCGTCGATAAAGGCGGCATAGGCGTCGCCGCTGGCCGCCGGCTTTGCAGTCGACGGCGCGGCGCGCACAGGGTAGTCATCATTGTGGCCGGTCTGCTGCGCGAAAGGGCAGAGGAAGACGCCGCCCTCGCCGCTCTGCGCCTCGCCTATGTGGCGCTGCGCCCGCGTCAGTTCGAAGCGTCCGCCGCTATTGAGCGCCGAGCGCACAATCACGCCGCGCAGCACGCTCGTTTCGGCACGCATGTTAGCGTTGGCGTCGCTGGCAAACAGCTCGCGTGGATAGATCCCCTCGATGCTGCCGCGGTCATGGATGCTGCTGTCGGCCATCGCCGTCGTAACGCGGCGTTGGTGCTCCCGGTTCCCGCCCGCCCTCAGCGCGCCCGCTATGCAGCGCGCGGTAGAGCGGAGCGACGCGCGCGCCACGGCATCGTTTACAGCCAGCGCTGAGCCTGGCCCCGGCAGGGAGAGCGACCATGGGTATCGACGAAGGCGCCCGCAAGCTGCGGCGCGCGGCAGAACGTAAGCAGGGCGCGCGCGAAAAGCCCCAGGACGAGCAAGAGCGACACCGCGCCGATGCCGAAAGCGCCGCGGCGCATCACGAGCTGACGCGGCCGGAGCACAGCAAGGGACGGCCCGCGCCGGACGACGGCCCGCCTGCGCGCCAGCGCGGCTCCAACGCCGGCAATGACGGCCCCTGACACGGCTGCGATACTTGCTCGCATCCGCATGCATCGGGAACGCGCCGCGCAACCATACTTGAGGAGAAGCGAGATGGCGGAGGCGAGCAGAAGCTGCTGGAGTTCCTGGAACTGGAAGGCGTTCGCGCCAGTACCCCGCGCGCGACCCGATCGCCTGGCACGGGACGATACTAATCGATCTGAGACTCAGGTTGTTCCCCCACGGCGACAAACTGGCGCGCTCGCTTTGCGCTCGCCGTCGTCCTGCGTCGCGGCAGCGACAGCCTTGCGGTCCTCTTTCATGCCCGTCGTCGATCTCGCGGGCGCAGGAATGCGCCTCAAGCCTCCGCCTTGAGAAGCCGGTCTCGCGCGGCGACGAATTTCTCAGCCATTTCCTCGGCCTCCTCGTCGCTCAACACTTTCCGGGCGGCGGTGAAGATCTCGCCCTCTTCCTCCTGGGCATGATGCTCGATGTTCTCCTTGAGCACGGTGAACTTCGCCTTCCAGCGCTCGCCGCCGGGATCAAGGCGAGCGATTTCGCGCAATAGCACATCGACGACGTGGTGCTCCTCGTAACCTTCCAGAGCATCGGACTTGGTCTCTTCGAATTCCTTCAGGGCTGTATAGAAGATCCTTTCTTCGGCCCGCGAATGAGCCGTCATCATCTCCTTCAGCTGCAGGAAGGCCTTTTCCCTGCGTTTGGAGGCCTTCTCCGACATGTCGCTGATCTCTGCGAGAACCGCCCGTACCTTGTCATGGTCGCTTTTCAGCTCGTCATAGATGGACATGCCGCTCCTCCTGTTAGCGAGGAAACATAAGGCGCATCGGCGAGTTCCCTCCCGCAGGCAGAGCCGCTCTTCTAGCCGAGCGGCTAACGTCGCGCAGCTCCGGGAGATAGCGCTCTCGGAGCCCATATCGCGGAACAGTGCTGACGCGTTGATGTCGAAGGGGCTATGCTATGCGCGTCCGATGGGGCCCTGGCAATTTCACCTTGACCGCCGACGGCGGGCCTCGCCGAATTGTTCGAGCTCGATCCCCGCGACGTTCGCGCGCAGCGCCATTGATTGTCTCGGCCTCTCGACGCTGCAACCGCCCGTCCTGCGGAGACTCTAACGTCGGCCGGTTCGACGTCTGTTGTGCCAATAGACGAACTGGCCAGTGACGGCAGTGGCCAGGATCAGAGCGTTTGTCACCACGAAGACCAAGTTCCCCAGCACCCAGCTATAGGCGACAAATCCAACCGACGCGCAGACCTGCCCGATGAAGAGCCATTGGGAAACGCCGCGCCAGGTGCCGTCGCGCCATTGCGCATAGACCTGCCGCGTCAGGGTCGCGAGCAGGATCACCGCCGCGCCCCAGCCGAGCAACTCCGTCAACAAGCCCTTCTGCGCCTCGGTCATTCGGCGGCGCAGCTTTCCGGAGAAGCGGCCTCGCCGGCGCGCCCGAGCATGTCGAGATAGATTTCGCGATAGCGCGCGGCGGAGCGCTCCCAGCCGAAATCGCGCTTCATCGCGCGGTGCTGCAGCCCCGCCCAGACCTCACGCCGCTCGTAGCGAGCGAGCGCCCGTCCAATCCCGACCAGGAGATCCTGCGCACGGCCACCCTCGAAGACAAAGCCGGTGCCGCTCGTGGTTTGCAGTCGCTCACCGTATCGGCGAGGCCGCCCACCTTGCGCGTCACTGGAACGGCGCCGTAGCGCATGGCATACATTGTGGTGAGCCCGCACGGCTCGAAGCGCGACGGCGTGAGCGAGACATCGGCAGCGGCGATGATGCGATGGGCGAGGTTCTCGCTGTAGCCCAGGCGTACTGCCACCTGCCTGGGATAGGCAGCGGCAGCGGCCGTGAAGCCCGCCTCGAAGGCAGCCTCGCCCGAACCATGCACGACGATCCGGGCGCCGCTTTCGACGAGGCGCGGCAGCGCATCCAGAACAACATCGGCCATCTTCTGATGGGTGAGCCGGTTAACATAGATCATCAGCGGCGCGCCGCGGTCGCGCTCGAGGCCGAGGGCCTCGCACAGATCGGACTTGCATGCGTCCTTGCCCAGAAGGTCGTCGGCGCTGTAGCGCGCCGGCAGCGCAGCATCGGCAGCGGGGTCCCAGATCTCGTGATCGATGCCATTCAGTATGCCGACGAGATCGCGCGAGCGGCTGCGCAGCAGCCCGTCCATGCCGCAGCCATGCTCCGGCGTCAGAATCTCGCGCGCATAGGTCGGGCTCACCGTGGTGAGCCGATCGCTGTAGCGGATGCCGGCCTTGAGGAAGGAGCCGCGCCCGAAAAACTCTATGCCGTCGGGCGACAGCGCTTCTCCGGGCACGCCCAGATCGCGGAAGGCCTCGAGCGGAAAATTGCCCTGGAAGGCCAAGTTGTGGATCGTGAAGACGGTGCGCGGACGGTGCCTCCGGGCGAGCCGAAGCAGCGCTGGAACGAGACCTGCATGCCAATCATGCGCATGCACGATGTCGGGCGCGGCGAGCACAGTCGAGCCGAGCGCGACCTGCGCCGCCGCCTGGCAGAAGAACGAGAAGCGCCGGTCATTGTCGCGCCAGTCCTCGCCATCCGCATCCTGGTAGAGCGTGCCGCCACGCCGGAAAAGGGCGGGGCAGTCGAACAGAAGCACCGGCAAGCCGGTGAGCGGGTTGATCCCTGCGACGAGACGGTTGGCGACCGGCAAATCGAGCTCGCCGACGCTCTCCTTGGCGATTGCTGCGTCGAGCGCCTGCGGATATCCGGGGATCATCGAGACAATCTCAATGCCGAGCCGCGCCAGCGCCGAAGGCAAGGCGCCGCAGACATCGGCAAGTCCGCCGGTCTTCGCCAGGGGAAATCTTCCGCAGCAACGAACAAGACGCGCGGCCCCAATTCCGAGTGCGGCGGCATTAGGTGGCACGACGGAAGGCGACGCGCCCGGCGCCATAGCCGGGATGCGCAGCGGGGACCTCTACAAAGCTGCGTCGATTAAGCATCCAATTGCCACCCCGCGAAGCGAAGATCCGGGCCGCAAAAAGGGCCGCTCGCTGGGGGAACTGCGCGAGCGGCCCCGCAATGCGCCCTGGACCTTGCCTGCCGATAACATCGAGCCGCTTCGGGCGGTTCCGGTGTCTTGCTGCAAACCTTAAGCGTTGTGCGGAAACGAGGCGGGAAAACGGCCGCACGGCGCGATCACGCGAGACCGATCGCCTGCAAGCGGAAAGAGCCCCGACGCGCGGGGCTCTCATCGGCGAAAATGCAAGCTCAGAGAGCCCTCAGTGTTTCTCGGTTCCTGAAGCAGCTCCGGACGCACCCGCATTCGAGCCCGGGGAGACGCTGCTGCCCGAGCCGCAGTCGCTGTTCGCCATCTTCGAGGAGGTTTCGCCGCTGCTGTTGGCCCCAGCGCCCGAGCTGCTGGTGGGGGCGTTAGACGCGCTGCTGCCCGGCCCGCAGTCGGTGTGGTGCATGCCGCTCGTAGCCCGATCCGTGCTCACCGCGCCGCTCGGACCGGAGCTGTTGCCGGCGTTCCCCGTGCTGCTGGTTTGGGCCATGGCGGCCGTCCCCAGGCTCAGCGCCAAGACGGACGCGGCAGTCATGATAAGACGCTTCATTTGGTTTCCTCCGATAGAGAACGTTCCCCGGCGGGTGGGATCGATCGGCTGATGACCTGTCCCGCTCGGGACCTGTTTCCGAAAACCAACCCGTTGTCTTGACCGTTCCGAAAGAGCCGAACGGTAGTGCGCGAAGCCCGAAACGGTTTATTAGAGTGTTGGCTCTCCCGTTGCTCTTAGTCTTAAGCGGGCGCCGGAAACCGTTCGTTGTGTTGAAGTCGATTAGCGCCGTCTCAGAGCTGAGCCACGATAATCGCGGCGCCCACAAGGTTAAGCGTCAACCGTAAGCTGATCCCCCGGCTCTGCGACGCGTCGCGGTGTCAGTCGTCGTCATTCGCTGTCTCGCTCCCTCTTCGCGGCGCCCCGCCGCTCGGTGTCCCCAACCAGTCGCTCCAGCCTATGGGCGAGCTTCAGCAGATGAGCCCTTATCGGGTATCGGGAAACCAGCGCGTGCCTGCGGATGCGGTCAGCGTATTGCCGAAAATCGCTAAGAGCCGATCCGGAAAGTTGGAATTCATGTTGAATGAGTTGGCCTGGTCAAGCGTCGCAGCACAATTCGGATCATGGCGAGGCGGACGAAGGCTGCGGCGATGCCGCGCATATCGCTCGAAGTCGCGCGCCAAGCGGCGATTGCGGCTGATCCATGCCCAGCCCAGCGTTCGCTCGACGATCCACCGCTTGGGCAGGACGACGAATTTGTGCAATTCGTGGCGCTTGACGATTCGGCAAGTCGATGATCGCCCCGCCCGTCTGCGCCGCGAACGCAGAGCTACGCCGCTTCCCGCTTACGCATCAGCTCGCTATCCGCTGGCAGTAGGTCAAGGGCGATCAGGCTTAATATCCCTGCTGGTCGGGCATCCACTGCGCCCTCAACTCTATCGGCATCACCTCGCAACTGACACGCGGGTTGAGGAACAGGCGCCGCCGCGCGCTGTTTCACGACTGTTCTTCCCTCCCCTCTCTTTCTCATCTTCGATCGTCCGAGGTGCATCATGTCGTCCAACCCCGTCGGCGGAGGTCGCGAGACCGGCGCTCCTGCCGTCATGCAACGCTCGCCCGTCCGCGAGGGGCTGCCCTTTCCGCTGGGTGCCACGTGGGACGGCCTCGGCGTCAACTTCGCGCTGTTCTCCGCCAATGCGACCAAGGTAGAGCTGTGCCTCTTCGACATCGAGGGCAAGCGCGAGCTCGAGCGCATCGTGCTGCCGGAGTTTACCGACGAGGTCTGGCACGGGTATCTGCCCGATGCACGCCCCGGCACCGTCTACGGTTACCGCGTGCACGGGCCCTACGCGCCGACGGAGGGCCATCGCTTCAACCCGAACAAGCTCCTGCTCGACCCATACGCCAAGACCCTCGTCGACCGCCTGCAGTGGGACCACGCTGTCTTTGGCTACACCATTGGCTCGCCGGATGAGGATCTTTCCTTCGACGACCGGGACAGCGCGCCCTTCATGCCAAAGTGCCGCGTGATCGATCCGGCCTTCACCTGGGGTGACGACCGCACGCCGGCGATCCCGTGGGATCGCACGATCATCTACGAGACGCATGTCAAGGGCATGACCCAGCGCCACCCCGCCGTCCCGCCGGAGCTGCGCGGCACGGTGAGCGGCGTGGCCCACAACGCGGTCATCGATTACCTGAAGAGCCTGGGCGTGACCTCGGTCGAGCTTCTACCGATCCATGCCTTCGTCGACGACGCTTATCTCCTCGACAAGGGACTCAAGAACTACTGGGGCTACAACACGATCGGCTTCTTCGCCCCCGACCCCCGCTACATGGCGACGCCGTTCGTCAACGAGTTCAAGGAAATGGTCGCGCACCTCCACGACGCCGGCATCGAAGTGATCCTCGACGTCGTCTACAACCACACGGCCGAAGGCAACGAGCGCGGCCCGACCCTCTCGTTCAAGGGGATCGACAACGCCTCGTACTACCGCCTGATCCCGGACGAAAAGCGTTACTACATCAACGAGACCGGCACCGGCAATACGCTGCAGCTCAGCCATCCGCGCGTCCTGCAAATGGTCAATGACAGCCTGCGCTACTGGGCGAGCGAGATGCGCGTCGACGGCTTCCGCTTCGACCTGGCGACGATCCTCGGCCGCGAGCCCTACGGCTTCGACGAGGGCGGCGGGTTCCTCGACAGCTGCCGGCAGGACCCGGTGCTCTCCCGGATCAAGCTTATCGCAGAGCCCTGGGACTGCGGTCCAGGCGGTTATCAGGTGGGCGGCTTCCCGCCGGGCTGGGCGGAGTGGAACGACAAGTTCCGCGACACCGTGCGCGCTTATTGGAAGGGCGATGAGGGCAAGCTGCCCGATCTTGCGACCCGCCTCACCGCCTCCGGCGACGTCTTCAACCGGCGCGGCCGCAAGGCTTGGGCGAGCGTCAATTTCATCACGGCGCATGACGGGTTCACGCTCAACGACCTCGTTTCATACAACGACAAGCACAACGAAGCGAATCGCGAAGGCAACCGCGACGGCCACTCCAACAATCTCTCCTGGAACCACGGCGTCGAAGGGCCGACGGACGATCCCAAGATCCGCGCGCTGCGCGAGCGCCAGAAGCGCAACATGCTGGCGACGCTGCTCCTCGCGCAGGGCACGCCGATGCTGCTTGGCGGAGACGAGTTCGGCCGCACGCAAGGCGGCAACAACAACGCCTATTGCCAGGACAACGAGACGAACTGGTACGATTGGGAGGGCATCGACGCCGACGGTCGAGCGCTCATCGACTTCGTGCGGTGGCTCATCTCGGTGCGCCAGACCTTCCCGGCGTTGCGCCGCGGCCGCTTCTTCACCGCAACCTTCAACGAGGCGCTCGGCGTCAAGGACTGCACCTGGCTCACGCCGGTCGGCACAGAGATAACGGCGGAGCACTGGCAAGACAACCTGGCGCGCTGCATGGGCGTGATCTTTGACGGCCGCGCCCAGGCGACCGGCATCCAACGGCCCGCCGGCGACGCCACGCTGCTCCTCGTCGCGAACAGCTATCACGACGTGGTCAGCTTTCGCCTGCCGGAGGTGACCGGCGGGGCGCGATGGGAACTTCTGGTCGACACCAACCTGCCGGAACTGGAGGAGATCAAGCCGTTCGCCTTCGGCAACGCGTACGAGGTGACCGGACGCTCGCTCCTGCTCTTTGCGCTCCGCCCGGCGACGCCCAAGGGCATCATCCGCCGCGCCGAGGCGGCGCTGCGCGCGGTGGCGGAGCGGCCGGCGCCAATCCCTACGGCGGCGGGCACGCAGAAGCGGCACAGCGAGGAGTCCGTCCAAGTGGACGCGAGAGAGATCGAGCCCGCGCCGTGAGCGCGGCGTTGCGACGATAGCCGGCGATCACTGGTTCCCGTTGACCGGCCTGCCGCAAGCGACCCCTGGTTGCTGTGGGCGTCCGAACGCGGCGGCGGATGTTTGCTCGGTGCGTGCCGCCAGCCCCGTACCCTTCCCTTCGCCGTGCAGACCATCGGGTATCGCCGCCGACGGCATCCTCGACCCCTTGGAAGGCGACGCCGCCATCCTCGACTAACAGCGGATCATTCGAATGAAGCATCACCACCCTCTGCCAATGGGGGCCGAGCGCGCCGATGGCGGCATCCGCTTCCGCCTGTGGGCGCCGCAGGCGGACGCCGTCACCCTCGTGCTGGAGGCACCCGAGCGGCACGATCTGCCGATGGAGCGCGAGGCGGACGGCTGGCACGCGCTCACCTCTGCCAGGGCGCGGCCGGGGACGCGCTACCGCTACCGTGTCGGCGACCTCGTCGTACCGGATCCCGCCTCGCGCTACCAGCCGGAGGACGTACACGGGCCAAGCGAGGTGATCGATCCTGACGCCTATGACTGGCGGGACAGCAGCTGGCGCGGACGACCATGGGAGGAGATCGTCATCTACGAGCTTCACACTGGGACCTTTTCCCGGACGGGCGACTTCGCCGGCATCGAGCATCATCTCGACCATCTCGCGACGCTGGGCGTGACGGCTATCGAGCTGCTGCCGGTCGCCGATTTCGCCGGCGCGCGCAATTGGGGCTACGACGGGGTCCTCCTCTATGCGCCCGATTCCCGCTACGGCCGGCCTGAGGACCTGAAGCGGCTTGTCGAGGCTTCCCACGCGCGCGGGCTCTGCATCTTTCTCGACGTCGTCTACAACCACTTCGGTCCCGACGGGAACTACCTCTCGGTCTACGCCTCCAACTTCTTCACCGACCGTCACAGGACGCCCTGGGGCGCCGCCATCAATTTTGATGGCCCGGAGAGCCGCCCGGTGCGCGACTTTTACGTCAACAACGCGCTCTATTGGCTCGAGGAGTTTCAGTTCGACGGCCTGCGCTTCGACGCGGTGCACGCGATCACTGACGACAGCCGGCCGGACATCATCACCGAGCTCGCCGAGCGAGTACGTCGCCATGTCGGCGACAAGCGGCACGTTCATCTCATTCTGGAAAACGACAAGAACCAGGCGCGCTATCTCAAGCGCGCCGGCGATGGCCGGCCGCGGCTGCACACCGCGCAGTGGAACGACGACATCCATCACGCGCTGCGCGTCGTCACGAGCGGCCAGACCGGCGGCTACTACGCCGACTACGCGGACGAGCCCGCTCGACGCCTCGGTCGCGCGTTGTCCGAGGGCTTCGTGTACCAGGGCGACCCCTCGGCCTATCGCGACGGCGTACACCGCGGCGAGCTATCGGCGCAGCTGCCGCCCACGGCTTTCGTCTCGTTCATCCAGAACCACGACCAGGTCGGTAATGACGCCTTCGGCACACGGATTGCCAAGCTTGCCGGCACTGATGCGATCCGCGCCGCCGCCGCCACCTACCTGCTTGGGCCGCAGGTGCCCATGCTGTTCCAGGGCGAGGAATGGGGCGCCGAACAACCCTTCGCCTTCTTCTGCGAGTTCGGCCCCGACCTCGCCGAGGCGGTGCGCAAGGGGCGCCGGGAGGAATTCGCGAAGTTCCCGGAATTCGCCGATCCCAAGGCGCGCGAGCGCATTCCCGATCCGACCGCGCCCGAGACCTACGAGGGCTCGAAGCTCGACTGGTCGGCGCCCGAGCGGCAGCCGCACGCCGCCTGGCTCCGCTTCTACCGCGATCTGTTGAGCCTGCGCGCGCGAGAGATCGCGCCGCGCCTGCGCGGCATGGGGGGCTATGCCGGGCAATACCGCGCGCTCGCCGAGAAGGCGCTCGAGGTGAATTGGACGCTTGGCGAGGGGTCACGGCTCATGCTGCGCGCCAATTACGGCGACCGGCCGGTCGATCCCGGCGGGACGCCCGCGGGTGAGCTGCTCTTCGCAACGCCGCCGATCGGGGGGGCGTCCTCGCAACTGCCGCCGCACTCGGCGGCCTTCTACCTCGACCGAAGGAGACGGCCGATGACGGCGACGCGACGCGATACGCGCCTGGCGTCGCTCGCGGAGCGGATCGGCATCGCCGAGGCCTATGTAGACGCCTGGGGCGAGCGCCGGTCGGTGTCCGACGAGACGCTGCGCACGCTCGCTGGCGCGCTCGGCATGGCCGAGGGGTCGCCCACAGCCGCTGCCGTCGATGAGCGCACGCGCGGACGTCTGCTGCCGCCGGTCCTGGTGGTCGAGGAAGGACGGCCGGTGGAGATCGACCGGCCGCCAGCGGGGGAGCCCGTGCGCGTCGCCTGGCGGGTCGTGACCGAGACGGGCGAGGTGCGCGCAGGCAAGATCGATCCCCGCCCGCGCAGTCGCGGCCGCCGTGCCGCTGCGCGGCTGCAGCTCGACCGCCTGCCGCACGGCTATCACCGACTCGAGGTGGCGATTGGCGGCGCCTCTAAGGCCGCGACGCTGATCGTCGCGCCGACGCAAGCTTTTTTCCCCGAGGCATGGGCGCAGGGCCGGCGTGACTGGGCGCTCTCGGCGCAGCTCTATTCCTTGCGCTCCGAGCGCAACTGGGGGATCGGCGACTTCACCGACCTCGCCGATCTCGGCCGCGCGGCGGCGCAGGCGGGTGCCAGCGCCATCGGCCTCAACCCGCTGCACGCGCTCTTCCCGGCGAGGCCCGACCAAGTTAGCCCCTATTCGCCGTCGAGCCGCCTCTTCCTCAATCCCGTCTACATCGACGTGGCGGCGGTTCCGGAATTCGCGGCCTGCGACGCCGCCCGCGGCATGGTGGACGAGCCCGCATTCAAGGCAGCGCTCGCGCGGGCGCGCGGCAGCGAACTCGTGGACTACGCCGCCGTATGGGCGCTGAAGCGGAGCGTTCTCGAGGCGCTGCACCGCGAGCTACGCGCGCGCCGTATCGAAACCGGTGCGGCGCACGGTGAGCGCGGCGGGGACTTCGCACGGTTCGTCGCCGAAGGGGGCGAGACCCTCGCCCGCTTCGCGACCTTCGAGGCGCTGCAGGACCATTTCCACGAGGGCGGGCGGTGCATCCCGTGGCGCGCGTGGCCTGCGCCCTACCGCGACCCGGCCTCTGCCGATACGCACGCCTTTGCCGCAGAGCACGCTGCTCGCGTGGAATTCTCGCAGTACCTTCAGTGGGAGGCCGATCGGCAGCTTGCCGCGGCGGCGCAGGCGCTGCGCGCGGCGGGCATGAGCGTCGGCCTCTATCGCGACCTCGCCGTAGGGGTCGATCCCAACGGTGCCGAGGCGTGGGCCGACCAGAACTTGCTCGCACCAGGCGCCTCCGTCGGCGCGCCGCCCGACATCTACAACACGAAGGGACAGGACTGGGGGCTCACGCCCTTCAACCCGCTGGCGCTCGCGGCGCGCGCCTACGACCCCTTCGTCGCGACGGTCAGGGCCAACATGCGCCATGCCGGCGCCCTGCGCATCGACCACGTGATCGGCATGAAGCGCCTCTGGTGGGTGCCGCGCAACCAGGGCCCCCACGCCGGCGCCTACGTCGCCTATCCGCTCGACGACCTCCTCGGCATCATCGCCCTCGAGAGCCGGCGCAATCGCTGCCTCGTCGTCGGCGAGGATCTGGGCACGGTGCCCGAAGGCTTCCGCGAAGAGCTGAAGCGCCGCGGCATCCTCTCCTACCGCCTCCTGCTCTTCGAGCGCGAGGAAGGCGACGGCCAATTCATCCGGCCCGAGGAATATCCGCCGCTCGCGGCCGCCGCCGTGTCGACGCATGATTTGGCGACGTTGCGCGGTCTTTGGCAGGGGCGCGACCTCGAGTGGCGGCGCGAGCTTGGCCTCTATCCCTCGACCGAGCATGCCGAGAAGGACATGGCCTATCGCGACGACCTGCGTCGCCACCTGCGAAAAGCGCTGCGCGAGGATGCAGAGGCGGCAGGCGCGGCAGATGTCGTCGATGACGACCCGGCAGCGCTCGCGGCCGCGGCGCACCGCTTCCTCACTCGCTCGGCCTCGCGCCTGCTTCTGGTGCAGGTCGAGGATCTCCTGGGGCAACTCGAGCAAATGAACCTGCCCGGCACGGTCGACGAGCACCCGAACTGGCGGCGCAAGCTCGATGTGCCAATCGACCGGATCTTCTCGCAACCCCTCGCGCGGCGCCTCGTCGCGCTCCTCGCCGCGGTCCGCCGCGAGGAGAGCGACCGTGAGTGACCCCCGTGCCGTCCTACCGCCCGATGCGCCGCGCTCCACCTATCGCCTGCAATTTCATCGGGAGTTCACCTTCTGCGATGCCCTGGCCATCGTCGACTATCTCGCCGACCTCGGCATCACGCATGTCTATGCCTCGCCAATTCTCGCGGCGCGGCCGGGCTCGACGCACGGCTACGACATCGTCGACCACAACCGGCTCAATCCGGAGATCGGCTCGCCCGAGGAGTTCGACGCGCTCGTCGCAGCCCTCCACGCGCGCGGCCTCGGCCTCGTCCTCGACGTCGTGCCGAACCACATGGGCGTCGGCGGCAAGGACAACGCCTGGTGGCTCGACGTCCTGGAATGGGGCGAGGACTCGCCCTACGCGCCGTTCTTCGACATCGACTGGAAGACCAACCGCCGCGGCCTGCGCGGCAAAGTGCTGGTGCCGGTGCTGGGCGACCAGTACGGCAAGGTGCTCGCGAACGGCGAAATCAAGCTCGCCTTCGATCCCGAGGCAGGCGCGATCAGCGCGTGGTACTACGACCACCGTCTACCGATCGACCCGCGCGACTACGCGAGGATCCTCGACGGAATCGGCGATGGCGCGCCGGAGAACCTGCGGCAGCTCGCCGACGAGTTCCGCGCGCTCAAGACCGACAGGAGCGCGGAGGTCCACGCGCGCGGCGCGGCGCTGAAGCGCGCGCTGGCCGAGCTCGCAGCTTGGAAGCCGGAGGCCGCTACTCACCTCGCCGGCGCGGCAGCGCGCTTCCATGGCAGGGCTGGCGACCTCGACAGCTGGCTCGGCCTCCACGCGCTCCTCGAGGCGCAGAGCTACCGCTCGTCCTACTGGCGCGTGGCCGCCGACGAAATCAATTACCGGCGCTTCTTCAACATCAACGACCTCGCTGGCGTGCGCGTCGAGCTGCGCGAACTCTTCGAGGAGACGCATCGCTTGATCTTCCGACTCGTGGAGGACGGCAAGGTGCAGGGACTGCGCATCGATCACATCGATGGCCTCTTCGACCCTCGGCAGTATCTCGAGCGCGTCCAGGCGCGCGCCGGCCGCCCCGGCCGGCCGGCCTACGTCGTCGTCGAGAAGATCCTGGCGCCACACGAAGCGCTGCCGAGCGAATGGCCCATCGCCGGCACCAGCGGCTACGCCACGCTGAACCTCGTCAACGGCGTCTTCGTCGACCCCGCGGGCGAGGCGCGGCTCGATCGCTTCTATCGCCGCTACACGGGGCGCACCGAAAGCTTCGACGAGGTGCTCTACGCGAGCAAGAAGCGGATCATGCAGTCCAATCTCGCGAGCGAGATGAACGTGCTCGCCAATGAGCTGCACCGGCTATCCTCGAGCTGGCTGCCGACGCGCGACTTCACGCTCCGCGGCATCCGCGACGCTATCGAGGAGATCTTCGCCCATTACCCGGTGTACCGCACCTACGTGACGCCCGAGACGGGCGCCTCGGCGCAGGACCGGCGCTATATTGATTGGGCGGTCGCGCGTGCAAAGAAGATGACGAGGGCGGCGGACACCACCGTTTTCGATTTTCTGCGCACCGTGCTTACCGCCGATCTCACGCGCGACGCCGGACACAAGCCCGACGACGTATTCCGCGTTGCGATGCGCGTGCAGCAGATCTCCGGCCCGGTGATGGCCAAGGGGATGGAGGATACGGCCTTCTACCGCTCCTTCAGGCTGCTGTCCCTCAACGAGGTGGGCGGGGATCCGCGGCGCTTCGGCGTGAGCCTCGGTGCCTTCCACGCCGTCAACCGCGAGCGCCTCGCGCACTGGCCGGCCGACATGCTGGCGAGCTCGACGCACGACACCAAGCGTGGCGAGGACGCCCGCGCGCGGATTAACGTGCTCAGCGAGATCCCGACCGAATGGGCAAGGCAGGTGCTGGCCTGGTCGCGGCTCAACCGCTCGCGCCGGACGGATGGCGGCGAAGGGACCGGGCCGATGCCGGAGCCGAACCACGAGTACCTCTACTACCAGGCGCTCCTCGGCGCCTGGCCGCTCGACGGCGACCCTACCGATGCCGCCGGCATGGGCGCCTTCGCCGAGCGGCTCGACGCCTTCATGCAGAAGGCGGTGCGCGAGGGCAAGGAACGCTCGAGCTGGGGCAACCCCGACGAGGTCTACGAGCGCGCGCTGTCGCAGTTCGTGCGCCGCACCCTCGAGGTGTCGTCGACCAATCCGTTCCCTGGCGAATTTGCCGCCTTCGTCGATCGCGTGGCCCGCTGGGGCGCCGTCAACAGCCTCGGGCAGACGCTCCTCAAGCTGACGATCCCCGGCATTCCCGACACCTATCGCGGCAGCGAGCTTTGGGACCTGAGCCTCGTCGACCCCGACAACCGCCGACCCGTTGACTATGCCGTCCGCACGCGTCTCCTCGCGCAGCTGAGCCAGCTCTTCGGCGACGACGACACGCCCGAGCGCCGCCGCGACGGACTCGCCGAATTCGCCGAGCATTGGCGCGACGGCCGCGAGAAGCTCTTCTTGATCCGCACCGTGCTACGCCTCAGGAACCGCTATCCGACACTGTTCGCGACGGGGGAGTACGTGCCGCTCGCCGTCGCTGGAGCTGCCGCGGACCATCTTTGCGCCTTCGCCCGCCAGGACGGGGATCGGCGCGCCGTCGTTCTGGTGCCGCGCTTCGTGGCGACGCTTGCCGCGCGCGCACCGGCAAGGCCCTGGGCGGAAACCACTGTCACCTTCGCGCCGGCCCGCTATCGCGACCTGTTCAGCGCGGAGGCGATGGCATGCTCGGGCGCCCCGGTTGAGGTCGAGGCACTCCTCAAGGACTTCCCCGTGGCGCTGCTGCTGGCGGAATAGCCCGCGCCATGAGCGAGGACGCGGTCGAGGATCCGTGGATCCCAGAAAAGCCGCGATCGTGCCGCAGCCCCCACGTCGGCTTCACGCACTCGACAGCGGATCGGCGATTTGCTCAAGAGACCGGCCTTCGGCGTCGATCCCCAGCTTGGTTTCGGTGAGGGCGGCCGACAGCATCAAAAGTGCAGCGCCAACGTACCCGAAGAAAACGTACCAGCGTGAGCCCGTACCAATGAGCGTGCCAAATAGCCACGGCGCCACGATGCCACCAACCGCCGTACCAGCAGCATAGAACAGGGCAATCGCCAGCGCCCGAGTCTCCAGCGGAAAGATCTCGCTTGCCGTGAGATATGCGGAGCTCGATGCCGCCGAAGCGAAGAAGAAGATAACAGTCCACGCGACTGTCTGCGTCACCGCCGACAAATAGCCCGCCGCGAACAAGGCGGCAGTGGCTATCAACAACAATCCCGCGGCTCCAAACGTAGCGCTGATCATTCGCCTTCTGCCGATCGTGTCGAAGAAACGGCCGAGCAAAAGCGGTCCCATGAAGTTTCCGACCGCGAGCGGCAGCAGATAAAGCCCGGTGCGCTCGGCTGAGACAGCATAAAAACGCGTCAATACGAGCCCGTAGGTGAAGAAAACAGCATTATAAAGGAAGGCTTGGGCGACCATGAGAGTAAGCGCTAGGGCTGACCGGCCGCGGTATTTGGAGAGAATGGCTTCGGCGATGATGCCGAACCCGAAGCTCTTGCGCGGATGAACGGTGAGGGTACCGGGCGGCTCGCCGAGTGAGCGCGTGCCCGTTTCCTTGCGCACTTGATCCTCGATTGAGCCGACCACGTTCTCAGCGGCTCTTGCTTGACCGTGCGTAACGAGCCAGCGCGGGCTTTCCGGCACGTAACGACGAAGCACCAGGATCGTCAGGCCGAGAACGCCGCCGATGCCAAAGCCGAGCCTCCACCCCAGATCGACCGGCAGCAAGCGCGGGTCGAGAAGCACGATGGTCGCCGCCGCACCCATTGCCGCACCAATCCAGTAGCTGCCGTTGACGATAAGATCGATCCGGCCACGCAAACGAGCTGGGATCAGCTCATCGATCGCCGAGTTGACGGCGGCGTACTCGCCGCCGATGCCTAGACCAGTTACGAAGCGGAAAACGGCAAAGCTCGCCATTCCCCAACTAGCCGCTGTGAGAAGCACGCCGCCAAGATAAACCGCAAGGGTGACATAGAACATGGTGCGGCGGCCAAACCGATCGGTAAACCAGCCAAAGATAACAGCGCCCAAAACCGCGCCGCCTACGTAGCAGGACGCGACGGTGCCGATCTGCTGGCTTGACAGGTGGAGCGTGTGTGGGCTCTGGAGCACTCCACCGAGCGCGCCGACGATGGTGACCTCGAGGCCGTCTAGTATCCACGTTATTCCGAGCGCCACCACGACCAAGAGATGGAAGCGAGCCCACGGGAGACGGTCGAGGCGAGCAGGCACCGTCGTTTCAAGGCGAGCGCTCGAACTCCTCACCGAGTCAGTCATGGACGCTCCGAGGCTGTTCGGCTTCCAATACCAAAACCCGTCGTGTGAGCTTCGGTTCCGCGCCAGCGTCGAAGTTCGGACGGTACGCCTTCAGATCGGCCAACAGCGAGAAGCGCTCATGGCAGACCGTTGCTTATCGCTCGTCCATCAATCGCCGCACTCTCGCGGCTAAGGTGGCAAACGAGTAAGGTTTGGAAACGAGTTCGACGCCAGGATCGAGTCGCCCGTGGTGAACGATGGCATTTCGCGCGTAGCCGCTCGTAAACAGCACTTTGAGAGTCGCTCTTCGACGCTTAGCTTCCTCGGCGAGCTGTCTGCCGTTCATGCCGCCGGGTAGGCCAACGTCGGTGAACAGCAACCTGATCTCGGGGTGCGCATCGAGCAGCCGGAGCCCCGCCGCGCCGTCCGGCGCTTCAAGCACGACGTAGCCGAGCTCGCGAAGCATTTCGACCGTGGAGCTGCGCACATCGGCATCATCATCGACGACAAGGATGGTTTCCCCCGCGCCTCGCGGCAGCGGCAGAGCGGCTGATTGAATCTCGCTCGGGCCGTCAGATGAGAGATCGCGAGGGAGGTAGAGCTTGACGGTGGTTCCGGCGCCGCGTTCGCTATAGATCGTCACGTGGCCATTCGATTGCTTGACGAAGCCGTAGACTTGCGAGAGGCCGAGCCCGGTTCCGTGGCCGACCTCCTTGGTCGTGAAGAATGGATCGAAAGCCTTGGCGGCCGTCTCCGGCGTCATGCCGATTCCGGTATCGCTGACGAAGATCCCGACATACTGCCCAGGCGCCACCTCTGCTCGCGCCGCATAGTCCTCGTCGAGGTGCGCGTTGGCGGTTTCGATCGTCAGCTTGCCGCCGTCCGGCATCGCATCACGCGCGTTGATCGCGAGGTTGAGCACGGCATTTTCAAGTTGATTCGCATCGACAAAGGTTGACCACACGCCGCCGGCGAGGACGATCTCGATCGCGATGCTCTCGCCAAGCGTACGGCGCAGCATCTCGGACATGGTTGAAACCAGCGTATTGACCGAAACCGGTTTCGGCTCAAGCGCCTGACGTCGGGAAAACGCCAAGAGTCGGTGCGTCAGGATGGCTGCGCGCTCCGCCCCGCGAAGCGCAGAATTTGCGAGACGCCGGAGATCCGCTTCGGGTGCTTCCAAGAGACGCCGTTGAAGCGTCTCGATGTTTCCGGAAATGACCGTGAGCAGGTTGTTGAAGTCGTGCGCAATGCCGCCGGTGAGCTGGCCGATCGCCTCCATCTTTTGTGCTTGATTAAGCTGCTCCTGGGCGGTGCGCCTTTCCGTAAGGTCGCGCGTCACCTTGGCGAATCCGCGAAGTCTGCCATCGGCATCACGGATCGCATTGATGACGACGCTCGCCCAAAAGCGCGCTCCATCCTTGCGAACACGCCAGCCTTCAGCCTCGTATCGGCCGGTGCGTGCCGCCGTCGCGAGCGCCCGTTCCGGAACGCCTTCGCGTCGCGCCTCCTCCGGATAAAACAGCGAAAAGTGCTCGCCAACGACCTCTTCGGGCTTATAGCCCTTGATCCGCTGCGCGCCGGTGTTCCAGCTGGCGACATGCCCCGTCTCGTCGAGCATGAATATGGCGTAATCGGCGACCGCCTCAACAAGCAGGCGAAAACGCTGCTCGGTATCCTCAAGGGCGCGCGATCGCTCCTCGACCTTTTGCTCGAGGTGTTCGTTGAATTCGCGCAGCAGCTCTTGCGTTGCCCGCAAAGCCGCTTCGGCCTGCACGTGCTCCAGGTAGTCTGCCGCTTGTCGCGCCAGCAGATCCATGAAGCCCAACTCCCGTTCGCTCGGCCGATATGGAAAGCGGAAATGCGTGGAAATCATCCCGAGCAGGCGCCCGGTGCTGCTCATCAGCGGCGTTGACTGCACCGCGCGAACGCCGGCGGCAAGGAGCACGTCGAGCGATGCTTGCCCAACGAAGATCTCACTACGTGTCACGTCCTCGACGACGACGCGCTCTGCGGATTTCATGGCGGTCCCGCACGCGGCGGCCTCCCCCTCTTCAACGCGCTTGAAGAAATCAAGGAAGGGCTTCTCGAAGCCGCGCTGGGCGGCGATCCCGAGCACGCCGGACGTCGCGTCGAGCAATTGAATGTTGCCCTTTTCCGCTCTTGTAAAATCGATCGCGGCGTCGAGGATGTCGGTGAGGCACGCCTCATAGTCATCTCGCGCCCGCACGCAGCGATTGCCGATCTCATTGAGGCGCTTCAAAGCTTTCAGCTCGACGGCGGCGCTTCGCTCAGCCTCCTGGCGCAGTCGCGCCATGCCGAGATTGGCGTCGACGCGCGCGACGAGCTCACGAGCGCCGAACGGCTTGACGAGGTAGTCGTCGGCGCCCGTCTCCAAACCCTCGACGCTCGCGTCCTCACCGGCGCGGGCCGAGAGGAGAACGATCGGGAGATTTGCGAGCGCGGGATCGGCGCGAAGCGCGCGCGCAAGCGCGAAGCCGTCGAGCCGCGGCATCATCACATCGCTTATGACCAGATCCGGGACCCGCCGTCGTATCGCTTCCAGGGCCGCTTGACCGTCGGACACTGCCTCGACCCGATATCGCGCCCCAAGCAGGCGGCGCACGTAGTCGCGCATATCCGCGTTGTCATCCGCCAGCAGGATCGTCGCACGGTCGCTCTCGGCTTCGGCTGACACGTCGGTTCGGGGCAAAAGCGGGTGTTCAATGGCTTCTTCTGTCTGGCCGCGCGCACCTTCGGGCAGCCACCGCAAGGCTTCTTCGACGTAAGGATGGGCACCAAGCGCCGTGGAAACGCGACTTCGTGGCGCGCGGATGCGATCGTAGGGCAGATGCGCAGTCCCGAGCGGCACCGACACATGGAACGTGCTTCCACTTCCGTGCACGCTTTCAACCTGAACTTTCCCGCCATGCAGCTTCGCCAGCTCCTGCACGAGCGCGAGGCCGATTCCGCTACCCTCGTGGGTCCGACCGTGCGCACCCTCGACCCTGTGGAAGCGTTCGAAAAGACGCGGAAGCTCATGCTCAGGAACACCGACGCCGGTGTCACGGACGGATAGCACCACGCGGCCGCCGTCCTTGCGGAGCGCCACCGTTATCCCGCCCGTGATGGTGTATTTGAACGCGTTCGAGAGGAGATTGAGGACGATCTTTTCCCACATGTCCCGATCGACATAGACCGGCTCGCCCACTGGGACAGCATCCACTTCGAGGGTCAATCCGGCCTTTTCGCAAGCAGAGCGGAAGTTGCTGGCAAGCTCCGCCGTGAGCGCCGCGACATCGGTGGGCTCGTAAGACGCTTCGACGCGGCCGGCCTCGATCCGACTGAAATCGAGGAGGGAATTGACGAGCTTGAGGAGCCTCAAACCATTGCGATGAGCCAGCGAGGCCAACGTGCGGCCATCCGACCCGAGTTGATCCGCCGGCTTGCTCAGCAGGTCCGAGAGCGGACCCAGCATCAGAGTAAGCGGGGTTCGGAACTCGTGGCTGACGTTGGAAAAGAAGGCGGTCTTGGCGCGGTCGATCTCGGCCAGGGCCTCGGCCCGCTTGCGCTCCTCCTCGTAGGCGCGCGCGTTCGCAATGCTGGTCGCGATCTGCGATGAGACCAGATCGAGGAAGCTGCGATAGAGCTCGTCGAGCTTGAGCCGCGGGCTGATCCCAAGGACCAGCAATCCCGCGAGCTGATGCGCCTTGGGTGAGCGTACCGGAGCGACCACCGCGCTGCGCGGCGGATCGGACCATGGCCCCATCGGGACCGCGGCGAAACGCGCGGCGAGATCCTCGACGACGATCATCTCTTCGCGCCGCAATGCCTCGGCAAGCGGCCAAGCGATGTCGGAGGCGTGTTCGAGCGCGATCTCGCGCGGGCTCACCGGCTCGCCGGGCGCCACTCCCGCCGCGCCAGCGAGATGCGCCACCTTGCCCTCGGGGCCGATCAGATAGAGGATTGCAAAGGGAATGTCCTTGGAGTGGTTCGCAAGTGTGGCGGCAGCACTCGCGCAGGCTTCCTCGGCGGTCTTGCCTTCTGCGGCGCGCGCTCCGAGATCGCGTAGGATGGTGATGCGTCGCTCGCCCACCACCTTTTCGGTGATCTCGTGGACGGTGGCGAGCACGCCGCCGATGCCGCGTGGCGCGCTCTCATCCGGCACGGGGCTGTAGGCTATCGTGAAATGCGTTTCCTCGGTGAAGCCGTACCGGTTCATTTCGAGGGGGATGTCTTCCATCCAGGTGGCAGGGCCGCCGTTGAACGGCGTCTCGATGAGCGGCCCGATCACATGCCAGATCTCAGACCAGCATTGGCTCGCCGGCTGCCCCATCGATGTCGGATGCTTCGCGCCGGGAATCGGGCGGTAAGCGTCATTGTAGATTTGAACGAACTCAGGTCCCCACCAGAGCAGAAGCGGAAAGCGGTTGGCGAGCAGGAAGCTCACCATCATGCGCAGGGTCTGCGACCAGGTCTCGACCGGCCCGATGGGTGTCTTCGACCAGTCCATCGCCCGGATGAGCGCGCCCATCTCGCCGCCACCCGCAAGGAACGAATCCGGTAGGGCGCGCTTCTGCTTCGTCGCGGCGTCCCCCGAGCCGGCGCGGGGCGTTTCGGATGCTTGCTGGTCTCGATGCAAGCCCAGACGGAGAGGATTTTCCGGAAGCTCGCGCATCCTCCAACCTTCCGAGCCGCATTTTATGAGAACGGTCCCGCACAGCCAATTTGAAACAGGCGACGATGCGTGAGCTGAGCAAGTGCGGGAGCTATTGCACGTGATGCGGCCAGGCACTTTGGCGACGTGGTGCTCGCTCTCCAGCCGAAACGCCGTCCGATGGGCCATCGTTCCAGCCGGCTATCCAAACGCCTACCGGACGATCGGGGGGCGAACTCCCTCCTCGCCGGACGGCCCCCGCGTCCAACAAGCTACGCCTGAGGCCTAACCGCTGCCGGCGGCGTCGCCATGTGCTTCGCTTCGATTACTCCAATGAGTCGCGCACTGAGGGCGCAGCCGACCGGGAGAATATCGGAGTTCACCAGACTTGAGGGCACGAGCCCGAAATCGATCGCGCTCGCCTTCTTTCGTATCCTTGCCGGCCTTCGATCAACCGACGGGCGACCTTGCCGTGATCATCGAGACGGCCCAAACGCAGCCCCAACAAACACGACCACCCGGCGCCGTCCTGAGACAGTTTCAAACGTGGATCTCGTCGCGCCGGGGAGCAGATAGCGGCGCAGCCTAGGGTTTAGCCCGCATTTCTCAAACTGGTAGGTGCATCGGGGCGCGGACTCTGAGAAAATTGTTGTGCAGCAACGATTTACTCGGGTCCAAGGAGACGCCCCGATGCCGACAGAGTGTAGCGCGGATTTGT
>Ga0335075_10003398_pt1 | contig 25275 bp, 23 predicted proteins | sample Lox_Sample_24_FD_206723 | JGI IMG/M metagenome (GOLD analysis project Ga0335075, IMG submission 206723) | Soil microbial communities from Loxahatchee National Wildlife Refuge, Florida, United States - Lox_Sample_2.4 | ecosystem: Environmental > Terrestrial > Soil > Wetlands | place: USA...
GCCAGGAGGCTGATGACGCCGACGAATATCTGCCAGCCGCGACCGGGCAAATGCGGATCGCTGATCGCCGAGATCGACGTTGCCACACCGCGAAAGATGAAGCCGACACCAATCCAGATGGCCAGCAAGAGAACCGCGTAGTCCACACCACTGTCCTTGAAATGCTGGAAGCACAGCAATGCCAATATCAGCGAGGCGGCGCCGCTGATGAACAACAAAACTCGACCGCCGGCGGAAACGTGCAGGGCGAAAGCGAAGATCACCTGTGCGACACCGGTGACCAGTAGATACGCCCCGAACAAGATGGCGGCAACAAGAATGGTCTCTCCCGGCCACCACAACACCATGACGCCCAAGGCCAGCGCCAGGATTCCGGATACCAGGGTCGACTTCCACAAATGCGGCAACAACTTTGGAGCAGCGGTGGTTTCCATGCCCAGATATTCCCACAAACTTCCACCGCGATGGAAGATTTATGCGACGAGTCAGACGCCGACCGTCTGCGGCGCCGCGGCGCGCACCCCGCCAGAACCGGCGTCCGGTTTTCGGCCGACGAGATACCAGGTGCGCATGACGCCCTTGCCCTTGACGTCGACCACGCCGCGCTCCTGAAGCACGAAGTCGTCTTTCAGCCGCTGATAGACATCCTCGGGCACCTGGATACGGCCCACCGAGTCGGTGGACTCCATCCGGGATGCAACGTTGACCGCGTCGCCCCAGACGTCGTAGAAGAAACGCCTCGAACCCACCACACCCGCGACCACGGGCCCACACGCCAACCCGATGCGCAGCGGCAGCGCGTCGCCCCGCGAATCTCTCAGTCCGGTTGCGGCGGAGGCCATGTCGAGCGCCAGGGAAGCCAGCGCCTCGACGTGATCGGTTCGCGGCTGTGGCACACCGCTGACCACCATGTAGGAGTCGCCGCTGACCTTGATCTTCTCCAGCCCGTGCTTGTCGACCAGCGCGTCGAAATCGCCATAGAGCCGGTCGAGGAATCGAATCAGCTTGTCCGGGTCCATTTCGCTGGCCCGCTCGGTGAAGCCGGCGATATCGGCAAACAAGACCGAGGCGTCGTCGTATTTATCGGCAATGATATTGCGCGCCGGGTCTTTTAGCCGGTCGGCGACACTCGTCGGCAAGATGTTGGCCAGCAGCGCCTCGGATCGTTCGTATTCCAGCTCCATCGCCGCTTCGGCACGCACGATCTCGCGCACCGCGTACCACACCGTCGTCACCACCATCACGCACGACGAGACGGTGGTCACGATGAAGCTCAGCGACAACGCCCATTCCGGTTGGACCCCGGTGTCTCGGGGGACGAGGAACTGCAGCGCGATCACCAGGCTGGCAGCGACGGCGGCGAGGATCGCCGCCAAGAAGATGCGGTCGACGCCAAGTTGCAAAACGATAAGGCACGAGGCCACCAGAAAATAGAACTGCAATCCCGAGCCGGTGCCGACAAACCAACAGATGGCGAAGATCGACACGTATGCCGTGCCGATGAAGGTCAATGGCGGGACCAGCTCACCGAACCGGTGCAGCAACGGGACGATGGCGTAGATCGCGGCGCCGACGATGTTGACGGCGCCGGTCCACCACAGTTCCGGTGCGGCCACCACTTCGACAATCCCAAATCCGGCGCTGATGAATACCGCCATCGATGCGGTGAGATTCAAGATGCGGCGACGCCGCGCGATGCGGTCGCTATACACCTGGTTGCGGGCACGGGGTTGCTCCCGCACCGCCCCTACGCAGTCCGGTGTTCGCCGCGAACCTGCCGGTTGCTGGCCAGCGCACCGCTTAGCCACCACAGCAAAAGCGTAATAGGCGAGCTCAAGTGTGCGGAATCGTGCCCTTTCGGGCGCTCAAACCTACAGCGCGTTGACGACAAGCGGGAACGACACCTCTGGTCCCTCCGCCGTGCTCAGGACGAAGCGCCAGCGACCATTGAACGGCAGTTCAAGAGGGAGCGGCCAGTAGGTGAAGCCGACGTCGTTGTTCGCAGTAGCTTCAGGCACTTCCAGCGAGAAGTGCAGCGATTCCTGGCCGTCGGGTGGCTGAAGATCGACTTCGATCGTTCGGTCGGAGTTGTCGGCTTCCGCCTGCGTCAGTGCCACCAACACGGGCCGAACCGTGCGCTCGGGGCCCAGTCCGATGTGGGATATCACCCCGCCCCACACGTGCAGCTTGTTGTCGGCGGCTGTCGCGGCTTCGGCCAGGAAGGCTCCGGTGACGATCACGCGTTCACCGTATACGGCCGCGTTCTGACCTGCCTACGTGGTGCCGTCGGTGAAATTCGCGGCCTATTGGCTGCAAACGGTCACGATGATTGGGCTTTCGTTGCCTCGGCTGCCGCCGGTACCGGGAATGGTTGCGGTGCTTCCCGGCGAAGCGGGCACCGTGCCGGTGGTGTCGCTGTGCGTGAGGTTGAACGAACCGCCATCGACGGTTCGGTGCCAGTTGACCGCACCATCCTGGTACCAGTACGTCACGTTGCTGGCATAGGTGATGCCCAGGTAGTGGGTGTCTTCAAAGCTGTTGGCGTTGAGCTGTGTCCCGTTGAGGGGCAAACAACCCGCGGTATTGGCGGCTGCGACGGGGCTGACCGCTAGAGGGATTGCTGCGCCAGCGACGGCGAGAAGGAGGTACGGGAAATTACGCCGAGCAAATGCCATGGTGCCTGCCTGTGTTTTCAGCGAGGGTCGATGGGGGTCATCAACCTATCGACGGCGAGGCGCGGCGCGTTACGCGACGTCGTGGCCATCGCGTCGCACCACCTCTACGGGTCGCGCTGACGCTGACGTCCGGATCGGTGACTAATCTTGAATGCACGGCGGTATTGCGGGAGGTTCCTCAAGATGGTCAGGTCGTCGCTCACCAAAACTGTCGCCACGATCGGCGGTCTCACATTGTCGCTGACCGCCGGGGCCGGTTTTGCGTCCGCGGACCCCGATCTGAGTCCGGTCATGAACACCACTTGCACTTACTCACAGGTGTTGTCAGCACTGAACGCGCAAAATCCGGCAGCCGCGGCCGGACTCTCCGCTTCGCCGACCGCGCAGGGCGCCCTGCGCGGATTCCTCGCCTCCACGCCGGATCAGCGCGAGCAGATGTACCAGGAGCTGAGAAGCAGGCCAGGATCAGAGCAATACGTCCAGCAGTACGCCGGCGCTGTCCTGCAGGTCGCTAACACCTGCAACAACTACTAAGCCGACGACATGAGCTTCTCGCACACGCCCACCTGAACACCACCGCGATTCCTGGTATGCGACGTCCAACGAGTTGTCGGTCTGCTCGCCACTCCTTGAGGCGGGCGCCTTTACAGCACGCCGTTCCGATGAACCGGCGGCCTTTGGTTCCGATGAAATCAGAGCAACCTGTTACGTCGGCCCAGGATGCGACCACGTCGGCCTACTATGCCGGCGTCGCGACGTCGCCCGAGGATGCCGGTTCGCCGACCCAACACGGATTCGTAAATCGCGATGAGCGCGATGGCAACGGCGACTCCGATGAACAACGGAATCCACGCGATTCCGCCGTTGGCGTTGTGATATCCGAACTGGCTGGCCACTGCTGAGCCGATTAAGCCACCCAGAGCGCCAACGATCACCGTCGCGATAATGCCGATGTCTTGCTTACCCGGCATGACGAGACGCGCCACCAGGCCGATGACCGCACCCACAATGAGGGCAAGAATGATTGATTCGATCATTTCAGCTCCTTGTTCCCGCGCCCGGAGCGGACGCCTACTCGCGCTGCGAGTTCCCCGATCCGGCGGACTTGTAACACACATGCCTAGTAGGACTTCTGACTAGCCGTTCACTTTCGGCAGCCTGCGGCCAGAGTGTGCGGATACAACCATGCGGTGACCACGGCTGGGTGGTGGTACAGAAAACGTGCTGCCCGCCCGGTCATAAAGACGGCGACGGAGACAAGCGTGGTGCCCTCGGTGAGATTCGAACTCACACTGGACGGGTTTTGAATCCGTTTCCTCTGCCAGTTGGGATACGAGGGCCTGTCAGCTACGGCCTCCCACCATAGAGGATGGTCACGTTGAGTCCACCGTCACAACCCCGCGGTCGATGATCGGCGCGATACACGAGAGAATGTTGTTATGACCGGCCCCACCGCCGACGGCGACGCCCCCACCCCGCACCGCGTTCTCATCGCCGAGGACGAAGCGCTGATCCGGCTCGACTTGGCCGAGATGCTCCGCGAAGAGGGCTACGAAATCGTCGGCGAGGCCGGCGACGGGCAGGAAGCCGTCGAGATGGCCGAGAAGCTTGGCCCCGACCTGGTGATCATGGACGTCAAGATGCCGCGCCGCGACGGCATCGACGCCGCGTCGGAGATCGCCCGCAAACGCATCGCGCCGATCGTGGTGTTGACCGCGTTCAGCCAGCGCGACCTCGTCGAACGGGCGCGGGACGCCGGGGCGATGGCTTACCTGGTCAAACCGTTCACGATCTCCGACCTGATCCCGGCGATCGAGGTGGCGCTGAGCCGGTTCAGCGAGATCAGGGCGCTGGAGCGCGAGGTCGAGACGCTGTCCGACCGGCTGGAGACCCGCAAGCTCGTCGAGCGGGCCAAGGGCCTGCTGCAGGCCAACCAGGGCATGACCGAGCCGGAAGCGTTCAAGTGGATTCAGCGTGCGGCGATGGATCGGCGCACCACGATGAAGCACGTCGCTGAGGTCGTCCTGGAAACCCTGGACGACCCCAAGGATGCGAAAGACGCCTAACGCACTTTTCGTTGGCCACATCGACTGTGAAACGACCGCGTCGACTGTGCACTCAGGGCGCTAATTTCGCGCAGATTCCACCGTCAACACACGCTCGAAGCCGTCAACGCACACTCGTTGAGTCGAGTCCGCCTAGCGGGCGACGATCACCGACGAGCCGTGCCCGAACAGACCCTGGTTCGCGGTGATCCCGGCCTTGGCCCCCTCGACCTGACGGCCGGTCGCCTGGCCGCGTAGTTGCCAGGTGAGCTCGCAGACCTGTGCGATCGCCTGCGCGGGTATCGCCTCGCCGAAGCAGGCCAGCCCGCCTGAGGCGTTGACCGGAATCGTGCCGCCGATGGTGGTGGCGCCGCTGCGCAGCAGGCCCTCGGCCTCGCCCTTCGGGCACAGGCCGAGGTGCTCGTACCAGTCGAGTTCCAGGGCGGTGGACAGGTCGTAAACCTCGGCAAGGCTCAGGTCCTGCGGCCCGATGCCGGCCTCGGCGTAGGCGGCATCGATGATCTGGTCCTTGAACACCCGGTCCGGCGCGGCCACCACAGCTGTGGAATCCGTTGCAATGTCTGGTAATTCGGGCAGATGCTGTGGGTAACGCGGTGTCACAGTGCTGACCGCGCGCACCGACGGCACGCCGTTGAGAGAGCCGAGATGCTCGCGGGCGAACTTGGCGCTGGCCACGATCAGCGCGGCGGCGCCGTCGGAGGTGGCGCAGATGTCCAACAGGCGCAACGGATCTGAGACCACCGGACTGGCCAGCACGTCCTCGATCGAATTCTCTTTGCGGTAGCGGGCATTCGGGTTGTTCAGGCCGTGCTTGGAATTCTTGACCTTCACCTGAGCGAAGTCCTCGAGTGTGGCCCCGTAGAGGTCCATCCGCCGCCGCGCCAGCAGCGCGAAGTAAACCGTGTTGGTCGCGCCGATCAAGTGGAATCGCTGCCAGTCGGGGTCGTTTTTGCGTTCGCCGCCAACCGGCGCAAAGAAGCCCTTCGGCGTGGTGTCGGCGCCGATCACCAGCGCGACGTCGCAGAAGCCGGCCAGGATCTGCGCGCGGGCGCTCTGCAGGGCCTGCGAACCGCTGGCGCACGCCGCATAGCTGGAGCTGACCGGAACACCGTTCCAGCCCAGCTTCTGCGCGAACGTCGCGCCCGCAACGAAACCCGGGTAGCCGTTACGGATCGTGTCAGCGCCCGCCACCAACTGAATCTGCCGCCAGTCCAGGCCGGCTTCACGCAGCGCGGCACGCGCGGCGGCGATCCCGTATTCGGTGAAGTCGTTGCCCCACTTGCCCCATGGGTGCATCCCGGCGCCCAAGATGTACACGGGTTCCGGGGTGCTCATGACGCGATCTTCCATGCGTAGACGATGCGCTCGACGCCGTCGTCGTCGACGAACAACGGCATGGTGGTCAGCTCCATCGCCATGCCGACCTTCAGGTCGGCGGCCAGAGTGCCCTGCACCACCTTGCCGAGCACGATCAGACCCTCGTCGGCCAATTCCACCGCGGCAACGGCGAACGGCTCGAATGGATCTGGCGACGGGTAGGGCGGCGGTGGCGCGTACCGGTTTTCGGTGTAGCTCCACAGCGTCCCGCGCCGCGACAGCGGCACCTGGTCAAGCTGATCGCCGTCGCAGCCCGGGTTCGGGCAGTTGTTGGCGCGCGGCGGGAAGACGTAGGTGGCGCAGTCCGGGCATTTGCTGCCGATCAGGTGCGGGAGCCCGGCGTCGTCGGCGAACCAGCCGTCGATTGCCGGTTCTTGGCGGGTAGCTGCTGGCATTCGGTCAGACTACCGAGAACGCCTGCAAAACTGAAACGTGTTGCAGTTTGACCCTCAACCACGAAGGTTCAATCCAAGCAAAGGAGCACCGAATGGTGAGCAGGCCCGCAGGACTCGGGGCTGCCTCGACTACGCGATCAGCGCCGACCCGCTCGATCCGAACTGCATTCGCATCTTTGAACGCTGGGAGTCGCGGGCCGGCGTCGAAGCGTTCCGGGGAAGTGGGCCAGCGGCTGCTGACCTGATGTCACGACGGGTGCCTAGAGTTGAGGCCGTGAGCCCAACGAGGACCGCACCCAAGAAGACGGAAGCCGGCCAGGCCGCCGACGACAAGCCGACGTTGATGCTGCTGGACGGCAATTCGCTGGCGTTTCGGGCGTTCTATGCGCTGCCCGCGGAGAACTTCAAAACCCAGGGCGGGCTGACCACCAACGCGGTGTACGGGTTCACCGCGATGCTAATCAACCTGCTGCGCGACGAGTCGCCCACCCATGTGGCCGCTGCGTTCGACGTGTCGCGGCAGACGTTCCGTTCCGAGCGTTACCCGGAGTACAAGGCCAACCGGTCGTCGACGCCGGACGAGTTTCACGGGCAGATCGACGTCACCAAGGAAGTCCTTGCGGCGCTGGGCATTACGGTGCTCGCGGAGCCGGGCTTCGAGGCGGATGACTTGATTGCGACGCTGGCGACGCAGGCCGACAAGGAGGGCTACCGGGTCCTGGTGGTCACCGGCGACCGCGATTCGCTGCAGCTGGTCAACGACGACGTGACGGTGCTCTACCCGCGCAAGGGCGTCAGCGAATTGACCCGATTCACCCCGGAAGCCGTGGTCGAAAAATACGGGCTGACCCCCCAGCAGTATCCCGATTTCGCGGCGCTGCGCGGCGATCCGAGCGACAACCTGCCCGGCATTCCGGGGGTCGGCGAGAAGACCGCGACGAAATGGATCAGCGAATACGGCTCGCTGCAGGCGCTGGTCGACAACGCCGACTCCGTGCGCGGCAAGGTCGGTGACGCACTGCGGGCGCATTTGGCCAGCGTGCTCCTCAACCGGGAGCTCACCGACTTGGTCCGGGACGTCCCGCTGGCGCAGACGCCGGACACGCTGCGGCTGCAGCCGTGGGACCGCGACCAGATTCATCAGCTATTCGACCAACTGGAATTCCGCGTGCTGCGGGACCGCCTGTTCGACACGCTGGCCGCGGTCGAACCCGAGGTCGACGAGGGCTTCGATGTACGCGGGGGAGCGCTGGAGCCCGGCACGGTCGGGCAGTGGCTGGCCGAACATGTCTCCGACGGGCGCCGGTCGGGGCTCGCGGTGGTGGGCACGCATCTGCCCTACGACGGCGACGCGACCGCGTTGGCCATCGCCGCCGCCGACGGCGAAGGCGCCTACATCGACACGACGAGCCTTACGCCCGAGGATGATTCGGCGCTGGCGTCGTGGCTCGCCGACGGCGCGAAGCCGAAAGCGTTGCACGAGGCGAAGTTAGCGATCCACGACCTCGCAGGGCGGGGTTGGAGGCTGAACGGGGTCAGCTCCGATACCGCGCTGGCCGCCTACCTCGTCCGCCCGGGGCAGCGCAGCTTCACCCTGGACGACCTGTCGCTGCGCTACCTGCGTCGTGAGCTGCGCGCGGAAACATCCGAACAACAACAACTTTCACTTCTCGACGACGATGACGGCGTCGACGACCAAGCCGTGCAGACCGCCGTGCTGCGCGCCCGCGCCGTGGTCGACCTGGCCGACGCCCTCGAGGCCGAACTGAAGCGGATCGACTCCACGTCGTTGCTGGCCGAGATGGAGTTGCCGGTGCAACGCGTGCTGGCGGGCCTGGAGGCCGCGGGTATCGCCGTCGACTTGGACCAATTGACCACGCTGCAAAGCCAATTCGGCGACCAGATCCGTGACGCCGCCGAAGCCGCGTACGCGGTGATCGGCAAGCAGATCAATCTCGGCTCGCCCAAACAGCTGCAGGTGGTGCTGTTCGACGAACTCGAAATGCCCAAAACCAAGCGGACGAAGACCGGCTACACCACGGACGCCGATGCGCTCCAGTCGCTGTTCGACAAGACCGGGCACCCGTTCCTGCAGCATCTGCTCGCACACCGCGACGTCACCCGGCTCAAGGTCACCGTCGACGGACTGCTGAACTCCGTTGCCGGCGACGGCCGCATCCACACCACGTTCAACCAGACCATCGCCGCGACCGGCCGGCTGTCCTCGACCGAGCCGAACCTGCAGAACATCCCGATCCGCACCGACGCCGGCCGGCAGATCCGCGACGCGTTCGTTGTCGGCGATGGATACGCCGATCTGATGACCGCCGACTACAGCCAGATCGAAATGCGGATCATGGCGCACCTGTCCCGCGACGAAGGCCTGATCGAGGCGTTCAACACTGGGGAGGATCTGCACTCGTTCGTCGCATCCCGTGCGTTCGGGGTTCCGATCGGGGAAGTGACCGGCGAACTGCGCCGCCGCGTCAAGGCCATGTCCTACGGGTTGGCGTATGGCCTGAGCGCCTACGGCCTGTCCGCCCAGCTGAATATCTCCTCCGAAGAAGCCAAAGAGCAGATGGACCAATACTTCGCCCGGTTCGGCGGTATCCGGGACTACCTGCACAACGTCGTCGAGCAGGCCCGTAAGGACGGCTACACGTCGACCGTTTTCGGCCGCCGGCGCTACCTGCCCGAGTTGGACAGCAGCAACCGCAACGTCAGGGAGGCCGCGGAACGGGCGGCGCTCAACGCCCCGATCCAGGGCAGCGCGGCCGACATCATCAAGGTGGCCATGATCGAGGTCGACAAGGCCGTCACGGCCGCCGGGTTGGCATCACGCATGCTGTTGCAGGTCCATGACGAACTGTTGTTCGAAGTCGCGGCCGGCGAACGGAACCAGCTCGAGGCGTTGGTGCGGGAGAAAATGGGCGGCGCATACCCGCTTGACGTTCCGCTGGAGGTTTCGGTCGGCTACGGCCGTAGCTGGGACAGCGCAGCGCACTAACGGCGAGTGTGTGCAGCTAGGCGAACGGACCGCGGTTTGGCCAGCGTGCGCCCAGTCGAGTAACCTCGACAAGTAACTCGCGGCCCGTTCGCGGGCACAACCAGAACTATCCCTACGACCCCAACCTGTCCGGAGCAACCCAACAATATGCCGAGTCCCACCGTCACCTCGCCGCAAGTAGCCGTCAACGACATTGGCTCGAGCGAGGATTTTCTCGCCGCCATCGATAAAACAATCAAGTACTTCAACGATGGCGACATCGTCGAAGGGACCATCGTCAAGGTCGACCGGGACGAGGTTCTCCTCGACATCGGCTACAAGACCGAAGGCGTCATCCCCTCCCGCGAACTTTCCATCAAGCACGACGTCGACCCCAACGAGGTCGTTTCCGTGGGCGATGAGGTCGAAGCCCTGGTCCTCACCAAAGAGGACAAAGAAGGCCGGCTGATCCTGTCCAAGAAGCGCGCCCAGTACGAGCGCGCCTGGGGGACCATCGAAGAGCTCAAAGAGAAGGACGAGGCCGTCAAGGGCACCGTCATCGAGGTCGTCAAGGGTGGCCTGATTCTCGACATCGGGCTGCGCGGCTTCCTGCCCGCCTCGCTGGTCGAGATGCGCCGTGTCCGCGATCTGCAGCCGTACATCGGCAAGGAGATCGAGGCCAAGATCATCGAACTGGACAAGAACCGCAACAACGTGGTGCTGTCCCGCCGCGCCTGGCTCGAGCAGACCCAGTCCGAGGTGCGCAGCGAGTTCCTCAACCAGCTGCAGAAGGGTGCCATCCGCAAGGGTGTGGTGTCGTCCATCGTCAACTTCGGCGCGTTCGTCGATCTGGGCGGGGTGGACGGTCTGGTGCACGTCTCCGAGCTGTCCTGGAAGCACATCGACCACCCGTCCGAGGTGGTTCAGGTGGGCGACGAGGTCACCGTCGAGGTGCTCGACGTCGACATGGACCGCGAGCGGGTCTCGCTGTCGCTCAAGGCGACTCAGGAAGACCCCTGGCGGCACTTCGCCCGCACCCACGCCATCGGCCAGATCGTGCCGGGCAAGGTCACCAAGCTGGTGCCGTTCGGTGCGTTCGTGCGCGTCGAGGAGGGCATCGAAGGTCTGGTGCACATCTCCGAGTTGGCTGAGCGCCACGTCGAGGTGCCCGACCAGGTGGTCGCCGTCGGCGACGACGCCATGGTCAAGGTCATCGACATCGACCTGGAGCGCCGCCGAATCTCGTTGTCGCTCAAGCAGGCCAACGAGGACTACACCGAAGAGTTCGACCCCGCCAAGTACGGCATGGCCGACAGCTACGACGAGCAGGGCAACTACATCTTCCCCGAGGGCTTCGACGCCGAGACCAACGAATGGCTCGAGGGCTTCGACACCCAGCGTCAGGAGTGGGAGGCCCGGTACTCCGAGGCCGAACGGCGGCACAAGATGCACACCGCGCAGATGGAGAAGTTCGCCGCGGCCGAGGCCGAGGCCGCCGAGCGGCCACAGTCCAACGGCTCGTCGGGCGAAGAACCCCCGAGCGGCGGCTCGCTGGCCAGCGATGCGCAACTCGCCGCGCTGCGGGAGAAGCTCGCCGGTAGCGCCTAGCAGCACAACTCGAACGAACGCCCCGGCTCGCACGAGTCCGGGGCGTTCGTCGTTGCAGGGCTTTGACAGACTGGTCCGGTGTTACGCATTGGCCTGTCTGGCGGCATCGGCGCCGGAAAGTCGACCGTTTCCTCGACATTCAGCGAACTGGGCGGTGTTGTCGTCGACGGCGACGTGATCTCTCGCGAAGTCGTCGAACCGGGCACCGAGGGCCTGGCCAAACTTGTCGACGCGTTCGGTGCGGAGATTCTGTCCGACGACGGTTCGCTCAACCGGCCGGCATTGGCCGCGATCGCGTTCAGCGACGAGGAGAAGCGACAGACGCTGAACGGCATCGTGCATCCGCTGGTCGGCCAGCGGCGATCGGAGCTGATCGCTCAGGCCGGCGACGACGCGGTGATCGTGGAGGACATCCCGCTATTGGTGGAATCCGGTATGGCGCCCATGTTTCCGTTGGTCATCATCGTCAATGCTGACGAAGACGTCCGGGTGAAGCGGTTGATCGAACACCGCGGCTTCACCGAAGAGGACGCCCGGGCCAGGATCAAAGCGCAGGCTACCGAGGAGCAACGTCGCGCGGTCGCCGATGTCTGGCTCGACAATTCCGGCAGCGCAGACGATTTGGTGGAGCATGCCCGCGCGCTGTGGCTCCAGCGCATCGCGCCGTTCGAGCGGAATCTCGATGCCGGCCAGGTCGTCCGTACACCCGCACGCCTGACGCCGGCGGATCCGACGTGGCCCGACCAGGCCGCGCGTATCGTCGCCCGGCTGAAAACCGCCTGCGGGGCGAAAGCGTTGCGGGTCGACCACATCGGGTCGACCGCGGTGCCCGGCCTGGACGCCAAGGACGTCATCGACATCCAGGTCACCGTCGAATCGCTCTCAGCCGCAGACGAACTCAGTGCGGCGCTGCTCTCCGCGGGATATCCGCGCATCGAGCACATCACTGCCGACCTCGCCAAACCCAACGCGCGAAGTACCGTCGCACGCTACAACCATAATGACGATCCAGCATTGTGGCACAAGCGGATTCACGGGTCAGCCGATCCCGGCCGCCCGACGACTGTGCACCTACGGGTGGACGGTTGGCCTGATCAACAGTTCGCGCTGTTGTTCGGGGACTGGCTGAAGGCCAATGCTGATGTCCGCCAAGAGTACTTGGCGGTCAAACGCCGTGCGGCGCAGGAAGCATCCCCCGACGGTGACGTCGAGCGGTATCTCGCCGTCAAGGAGCCATGGTTTAACGAGGCGTATGGCCGCGCGTGGGACTGGGCCGACGCGACAGATTGGCGCCCTATGGACTAGGCAGTGGCGCGCCGCAGGGGAGCACGCCGTTCATCGGGTCGGTGCTACCGGGCACCGGCCGCACAACCTGATCGACCTGGACGGCGACGTTGTCGTCGACGTCGATCTCGCAGTGCACGTTGGCCGAATACGGCCACCGGACCGATACCTGCATGCCGGCTTGATGGGGGTCGGCAAGCACCGCGTTCGCCTGGAATGTGTTGCCGGGCATCGAACTCAACGACGCGGTGTTCGTTTGGTTCTGGTTGATGACGAACGTGGCCTGGCTGCCCGGGGCCATCGCGTCGACCCGAGCGATGTAGGTGATGTTGTGCAGATCGGCCCGCGCCGTTGCGGGAATCAACTGCGGGCTGACCGCGGCGGCGGTCAGAGCTGCGATCGTGACCCGTCTGCGCGTGGAAAAGCTCATGACCGCACAGATTACGCTCTCGGTTCTCAGGTAGCCCTCAAGAGGATTCGCGGACGTCCTCCACGGTGCGACCCGTCAACACCGATTCGGGTTCGGTCCGCACCGGGTTGCGCCCGGCGTCGGCGTCGTCGTCGCGGCGCTTGAGCAAGAGCCACGTCTCGTCTTTTCCCTCGCGGATCCGAGTGAGCGCGTAGCCGCCGTGCAACTTCTCGCCGTCCAGATGAAACGACAGATGACCGCGGCAGAGGCACCTTGTCATCTCATGTTCAGTTCTGTTGTCGTAAGTGCCGAGGTCCCAGACGATTACGGCGCCGGCGTCGTCTTCACCGTCGGGAATTGTTCCCTCGAACGTCGCGTATTCCAGCGGATGGTCGTCGGTGCGCCGCGCCATCCGCCTGTCTTTCGGATTCACCGATGGTCCGCGTGGAATCGCCCATGAAACGAGCACCCCGTCGATCTCGAGCCGAAGGTCGTAGTGGTCAGTGCGCGCAGCGTGGTGCTGAACGACGAAGCGCGGGCCGCTGCGGGTACTTTCACCTCCGTGCCGGCGCGGTCGGCGTCCCCCCGACTCGGGGCTGCGGCCGAAACGCCGCCTGCGTCGGTGTTGACTCAAACCCATCCACGGCGCGTACCCACCCGACCGCGCTCGGGAAACTAGGGACCGCCGCGCCAGTGCTCTATGCGGTGGTGATCGGGCGTGAATCCATGATTCACGCCCCACAGCACCGCTTGAGTGCGGCTGTTAACGCCGAGCTTGCGATAGGTCGTGCGGATGTAGGACTTGACGGTATTCGGGCTCAAATAGGTGAGCCTCGCGACGTCGGCGTTGCTCATGCCCTGGGTGATCAGCGCCAGAATCTCGGCTTCGCGTTCGCTGAGCCCTTCACCGCGTCCGGGCCAGTCCAGCCCTGCTGCGCCGCGAGCCCGCGGTCCGGGTTCGCTGACCACCACCTCACCGGCATGCACGGCTTCCAAAGCTGCGACTAGCTCGCGAGCGGCGAGAGTCTTGGATAGATAACCGTGCGCCCCGTGTTGTCGCGCGCTGTCGACGAGTTCTGGGTGAAAGTTCCAGGTGTAGACCACAACTCGGTGCGCCCGGGGATTGGCTACCAGGACCCCGATCTCTTCGTGATCGGACTCGGGTTGGGCGAACGAGTCGTACAGCACGATGTCGACCGTGTCTTTGACGGACGTGGTGGAGTCGAGTTCCGCTACCACGACCCGATCGCGATATGGCTCCAGCATGTTGGCCACACCTTTCACGACGACGTCATAGTCGTCGACGAGCGCGACGGTGATCGGCGCACGAGGGGGTTTCGGCATGCCCGGAGAGATTACCTCCCTAAGGGTGTATTGGAACCCCCTTTAGGGGTGGTCGACTGATGCCCGACCGGCCAATCCCGGTTATCGGAAGGTTACTCACCTAGGAAGGCCCAATCATGATCATTCTCGGCCTCATCCTGCTTGTCGCAGGATTTCTGCTCAAGATCTCCATCCTGTGGACCGTGGGGCTCATCTTGCTGGTTATCGGCGCGATCCTCGCGATTGTGGGTAGCACAGGGCGCGCCATCGGCGGACGTCGCCACTACTTTTAGGCGGCCGCGGATCGCCGCGCGCCGCCAGACAGGTGGCTCACGTGACAAACCACGTTTACGCCGGGTGCGTCCGGGATATTAGACACCTGTTTCATATTTTTAGACGCTTGGGAAGGAGCCCGAGATGTCCGTGTGGATGTGGATTGCAATCGCGGCAGTCGTCATCGTGGCGATACCCGCGCTGATCGTCACCCTAGGGATATTCAACAGCCGCAGAAAGACTCACCGACTCAAGGAGCACTACGGCCGTGAGTACGAGCGACTGCTATCTGAGACAGGTAGCGAGAAGGCCGCAAACCGGGAACTGAGTTCGCGGGAACGCAAACGAGACAAGCTCGACATCGTCCCGCTGACGCCGGCGGCCCACTCGGATTTCACCGCCCGCTGGCAGGAGGTGCAGGCGACGTTCGTGGACAACCCGGCAAGTGCCGTGAACGTCGCCGACCGGCTGGTCACCGAGGTGATGCGCCAACGGGGTTATCCCGTCGACGATTTCGACCGGCGGGCAGCGGACATCTCGGTTGACCATCCGGAGATCGTCGACAATTATCGCGCCGCGCACGGGATCAACGAGTCGGAGTCGGACGATGTCAACACCGAGCAGCAGCGCGAGGCGTTCGTGCATTATCGGGCGCTGTTCGAGAAATTGCTCGCGACCCCAAGTGACAACGATGCATCAGAGGAGGCAACCGCATGACCACGCATGAAGAACAAACGACGAGCGATCTGCCTGACGAGCCCTCCGCCCCGGTGTTGGAAGCACCGCGGATGAACGACGAGGGCGCGGCCGTAACAGCCGAGGCGGCACCCGAGGCGCCCAGCGCCGAGGCTCCTGCGGCCGAACCGGCAATCGCGCAACAGGATTCGCCGACGCACGACGTGCTTGTCGGCGACGACGATCTCGCTGACCTCCGCGCGCGGTGGGCTGGCGTGCAAGCGGCCTTCGTGGATGATCCGAAAGACTGCGTGCAGCAGGCGGACACCCTCGTCTCCGACTTGTTTGAGCACCTCACGACCGGCTTCGCCGAGGTCCGGTCACGTCTGGAAGAGCAGTGGTCCCGCGGCGAGGAGGCCTCCACCGAAGACCTGCGCCTGGCTCTGATGCACTACCGCGAATTCTTCGAACGCCTGCTTGCCGTCTGAAACCGCTGCCCAGCAGGCGCTTTCGAGCTCTAGCGCCAGCTGAGGTCCATGCCCTCGGCGGCCAGCCAACGCTGCAGGTCGTAGCCGTGTCGGGACAGGCCGTCGACGGCGGCGACCGCCCGATGGACCGCCCGCTCGCCGACCTCGGGCGTTAGCAGGCCGTGCCGCACCGCGTCCAGCAGCTCATCGACGTCGGCGAGTGTCACCCCCCGGCCCGTGCGCACCACCAAGTCGACGTAGTGGTCTTCGGACGTCCACCTGGTCGGGCCGGGCGTGTACTCGCCGACGTCGAGGTAGAAGTCCTGGTCGCGTTCGTGACCGGGGTTGAAGTGAAAGATCGTGGCCCGCAACCCCAGTGACGGCAGCAGCCACGACTCGATGTAGTGGAACTGCTTTCGGCCCGGGGTGGGGCGGGCCAGGTAGAGGCCCCACGGCTGAACGGTGAAGTCGTCGACCGCCCGCACGATGCCCTTGGGATCGGTGTTAGTGCGGGCGACCAGATCGAACGTCTCGTGCTTCGGCGGGTGCATGGCGGGTCAGCGGCGGAGCCGGATTCGCCAGCGGACAAAGCAGGCGTAGACCACGGTCAGCGCGGCCAGCATGCCCATGTCGAGCAACCAGAAATGCCGGGTGTGCTGCCAAAACTGATCCTGGGGGAGCAGCGTGGCGGGCACCAGGTGCCGGATGTCGACCGTCGACGCCGCCGCGGCGTAACCCCACCGCGCGGGCATCAGCCAGGACAGCTGATCGAGACCGAGCCGGCCGGTCACCGGGACCATCCCGCCGCACAACACCAGCTGCGCCATCACCGCCACCACGAACAGCGGCATGATCTGCTCGCTGGACCGGACCAGCGACGAGATGGCCAGCCCAAGGACCGCCGACGCGACACACGTCCCGGCGACCGTGAGGAACAACTCCGTGGTGGCGGCCAGCGTCGAATGGCCCAGCAGCACGCCTCCGCGGGTCGGCGCCCCCTTGCCGCCCACCACGATCGCGGTGATGATCGCCGACTGCAGGATGGCGAACCCGCAGAACACCAGCGTCTTGGCCAGCAGGTAGGCCGTCGTCGACAGGCCGACCGCCTGTTCGCGCTGGAAGATGGCGCGTTCACCGACCAGGTCGCGAATTGTCAGCGCGGTGCCCATGAAGGCGGCGGCGGGCAGCAGCAGCGCGAGGATCTGCGCGGCTTCATCGGGCGTGCCGGCGTTCGGGCCCGGGACGTGAAATCCGGTGCTGCCCGGAACGGTCAGCGACAGCGCGCCCAGGATGAACGGCAGCAGCGCCAAGAAGACGAAATAGGCCCGGTCGGCGACGACGAGCCGCACCTGCCGGCGGGCGATGGTCGAGATCTGGCGCCACAGGCTGGTGTGCACGGGTTCGCCCAGATCGGCCGGCTGACCCGCCTGCGGGGCCAGCGACGGCTGTTCGCGCTCCCGGAAGCGCCGGTTGGCCTCGTCGGGGTCGGCCCCCACCTGGCTGAAGATCTTGGCCCAGTTGGTGGTGCCCATCACCTCGCCGATGCCGTCCGGCGGGCCGCAGTAGGCCGTCTTGCCGCCGGGCGCCACCAGCAGCAGCTGGTCGCAGGTGTCCAGGTAGGACAGCATGTGTGTCACGACGATCACCACCCGACCGGCGTCGGCCAGCTGGCGCAGCATCATCATCACCTGGTGGTCCAGCGCCGGGTCCAGGCCCGAGGTGGGCTCGTCGAGGATCAGCAGCGACGGTCCGGTGAGCAACTCGAGCGCCACCGAGGCCCGCTTGCGCTGCCCGCCGGACAGCTTGTCGACCCGGGTGTTGGCGTGCTTGGTCAGGTCGAGCTCGTCGAGCACCTGGGTGACGACCCTGGCCCGGTCGGCCTTGCTGGTGTCGGGTGGCAGGCGCAGTTCCGCGGCGTAGCTCAGCGCCTGGTTCACCGTCAGCTGGCGGTGCACGACGTCGTCCTGGGGAACCATGCCGATCCGGCTGCGCAGCGACGCGTACTCGCTGTGGATGTCGTGTCCCTCGAACGTCACCGACCCGGCGCTGGGCGTGGTGTAACCGGCGATCAGCCTGGCCAGCGTGCTCTTGCCGGCACCGGATCCGCCGATGACGGCGGTGAGTGTTCCGGGGCGGGCGGTCAGCGAGATGTCGCTCAGCAGTTGTTTGCCGTTGTCGACGACGTACTGGACGTTGCGGACTTCCAGGCCGCCGGTGCGGGTAGCGGACTCGGTTTCGCTGCGGCGGACCAGCAGGCCACCGCTGACGACCAGGTCGATGTTGCCGACGGTCACCACGTCGCCCTCGCTGAGGATCGCGGAGCCGACCCTGGTGCCGTTGACGAATGTCCCGTTGACGCTGGTGTCGCGGATCTCGGTGCCCAGCGGCGTCAGCGTCAGCGTGGCGTGATAGCGCGACGCCAGCACGTCGGGAACCACGATGTCGTTGTCGGTGGCGCGGCCGATCGTGACCGAGCCGGCCGGTTTCGCGGCGGGAGACGACCTCGGCGCCAGGAATTTGACGAATCGGGTCGCGAAATTCGAAGCATCGCCGCCGGCGCGGACGTCGAGCATGGTCGCCTCGGTGGGCGGGACGTGTTTGAGCGGCGGCGCCTTGGGCGCGTTGACCACCGTGATCTCGTCGGGCGGCGGGCCGGGCGCCCGTGACGGGGCATGCACGTTCGTCGGGTATTCGGACGGCGAGAGCGGCGCCGCGGGGCGGACGGGCGGAGCGGGACGGGCCTGCGGTACAGGCGGCGGCGTGGGCTTGGGTGCGCCCCGCCGCGGGGCTGCCGGTTGCGGGGCAGGAGCAGGCGGCGCGGCTGTGGGCCACGAGACGGTCGACGAGTGCGCGTCTGGCACCGGTGCGGTGCGGCCGCCTTTGCTCCGGCGCGGTCCGACCTCGAAGGTCAGCTTGGGCCCGCCGGCATTGCCGATGTTGATGCTCTGGCCGTCATGGATGTCGACGACCGGCCTGCGGTAGCCGTTGACGAAGGTGCCGTTCACCGAGCCGTTGTCGATCGCCACCCACTTGCCCTGGTCGAAACGCAGGATCAAATGCGCACGGGAAATTCGCGAGTCGGGAATGCGGATATCGGCACGCAGATCGCGCCCGACGACAACATCGTGACCAGGCGCAAAAGTACGTTCTGACCCGTTGTGCCAGATGGTCAGAAGCGGCGGTGCTGGTCGACTCACCACTCCAGTATCGGCCGCGCGGCGGCCACGATTCCACGTGACGCACTGTGATTCATTTGGTATTCCGCCGCGACCTGCTGAAAAGCCGCGATTCACAGCGGTTTCATACGTGGCGCAACATGAGCGCACCACATTCGGCGTGATGATGGCCAAGAGTGAGTTAACTGCCCGAATTCGGCTGCGCGTCAAGCGTCACCGCGGTGAGGAGGCCTGACACCATCGAAATCGGCCAGCCCGCAACTCATTCCGGAGTTTAGTCGCGCGGCGGGGCATCCGACGGCGGGACGTATGACATGCCTAGGGTGAACGGAGGGGGTGGTGGTAGATGGATGAGGCGACCAGAGCGACGGAGCGGTGGGGCGCCGAACCAGCGCCTCCTGCAGAGTCGCCGCGTTCCCGCAGCCTGCTGCAGCGTGGCTACGCGTCCCTCCCGGACCTGGGGATCACCCGGTTGTTGACCAAGGTGCCGCTGATCGGGTCGCGGCCCAACCGGGATTCCTCCCACGGCGCGCCGTCCGGGGCTCCGATCACCGGTCCCACCAGCTTCGCCGGCTACACGATCCTGCGTCCGCTGGGCTCCGGCGGGATGGCCGACGTCTACCTCGCCAAGCATCCGCGACTGCCGCGCCGCGATGCGCTCAAGGTGTTGACGTCGGGGACGACCGCCGACCCGGAATTCCGCGAGCGATTCAATCGGGAGGCCGACCTGGCCGCCACGTTGTGGCACCCGCACATCGTCGCGGTTCACGATCGCGGCGAGTTCGACGGCCACCTCTGGATCGCGATGGACTACGTCGAGGGCACCGACGCGGCCCGGCTGATGCGCGAGCGTTTCCGCGGCGGAATGTCCACGGAGGACGTGTGCGCCATCCTCAGTGCGGTCGCCGGTGCACTGGACTATGCCCACGCGCGAGGCCTGCTGCACCGCGACGTCAAACCAGCCAACATTCTGCTCACCCACCCCGACGAGGATGATCGTCGAATCCTGTTGGCGGACTTCGGGGTTGCCCGGCAACTCGCCGACATCAGCGGCATCACCGAAACCAACGTCGCGGTGGGCACCGTCGCGTACGCGGCGCCCGAGCAACTCGTCGGGTCGAACATGGACGGCCGCGCCGACCAGTATGCGCTGGCGGCGTCCGCATTCCATCTGCTCACCGGCGCGCCGCCATACCGGCACTCCAATCCCGTCGCGGTGATTGGGCAGCACTTGCACGCCGATCCGCCCAGGCTCAGCGACCACCGGCCGGATCTGGCCGACCTCGACGAGGTTTTCTTCAAGGCCCTCGCGAAGGATCCCGCGGACAGATTCGATCGGTGCCGCGAATTCGCGGCCGCGTTCAGCGAGCACGTTTCGGACTGCGGCGCCGGGCGCAGGTTCGGCGCACTCGACGTGCCGCCGCTGCGACGCCGCATCCGTTTCCGGAGAGCGGGGCGCAGGATTTCGCTCAAGGCGGCGATCGCCGTCGCGATGGCTGTCACCGTCGTGGTCGCGCTGACCGTGACGTGGGCGATCTCCTTCTTCTCGTGGGACGACCAGCCCCAGGCGACGTCGGGACCGCCACCGGCTGCGCCGTCGTCCAGGCCGGCTGACATGTCCGCGCCGGCCCTCGTCGCGCCGCCATTCAACGGCACGTATCGGCTGGACTACGACCGCGCGAAGGAGACGTCCAACGGCGTCATCCGCAACAACGGCATGGCGACCAGTTGGTGGGCGTTCAACTCCGCGTGCGCCGCGTCCGGGTGCGCGGCCACCGGAACCAAGCTCGACGACGCCACCCACCAGTGGGCGAAGACCACCGGCAACGGCAACGCCGGTGTGCTGCATTTCGTCGACGGCCAATGGCAGGGTGAGCCCAGGCAGATTCAGGTGCAGTGCCGTGCGGCGCGTGGCGGACCGATGACCACGCAGTCCGAGACGGTGGTGTGGTCGCTGACGCCGCAGTCCGACGGGACGCTGCGCGGCGTGCAGACGCAGACGGTGCAGAGCAACGAATGCGGCTCGCAGGGGGCGACGCTGCGCATCCCGGTGGTGGCGACCCGGACCGGTGACGACCCGCCGAACGTGCCGATTGCCGATCCCACAGCGGCGGCCAACGTCACGGCCGCGCCGGCCGGTACGTCCTCCCCGCCGGTGGTGGGCGGCCCTTGCACCGATGTCGACAAGGTCGCCTATGACTCCACCGCCAATGTGCAGGTGGTGTGCGAGGCCAACACCTGGGACAAGGCTCCGGCGACGTCGGGGGTGCATCCCGTCGGAACCTCGTGCACCGACACCCCGGTGTTCACGATGTCGAAGTCCGAGGACGGGCACCTCATCCAATGCGACCCCGGCACCCGGGTGTGGACCAGCCAGCACAGCTGACCTGCGGCAGTTGTCGGGAGTGCGTCTCCTTCTCCGTCCGCTGCGCGGAGGGCATCGTCGACGCACGTGTCGGTGCTGAGTTCTACCCTGGTCAGCATGGCGTTTGCTACCGAGCATCCCGTGGTCGCGCATTCCGAATACCGCCCTGTCGAAGACATGGTGCGGGCCGGCGGCACTTTCGAAGTGGTCAGCCCGCACGCGCCCGCCGGCGACCAGCCGGCTGCCATCGAGGAGCTGGAACGCCGGATTCGGGCGGGGGAGCGCGACGTGGTGTTGCTCGGCGCCACCGGCACCGGGAAGTCGGCGACCACCGCGTGGCTCATCGAGCGACTGCAGCGGCCGACGCTGGTGATGGCGCCCAACAAGACGCTCGCCGCACAGTTGGCCAACGAGCTACGAGAGATGTTGCCGCACAATGCGGTTGAATACTTCGTCTCCTACTACGACTACTACCAGCCCGAGGCGTACATCGCGCAGACCGACACCTACATCGAGAAGGACAGCTCGATCAACGACGACGTGGAGCGGCTGCGGCACTCCGCGACGTCGTCGCTGCTGTCGCGTCGCGACGTGGTGGTGGTCGCGTCGGTGTCGTGCATCTACGGCCTGGGCACCCCGCAGTCCTACCTGGACCGCTCGGTCGAGTTGCAGGTGGGCACCGAGGTGCCCCGTGACGCGCTGCTTCGGCTGCTGGTCGACGTGCAGTACACCCGCAACGACATGTCGTTCACCCGCGGCACGTTCCGGGTGCGCGGCGACACCGTCGAGATCATTCCGTCGTACGAGGAACTGGCCGTACGCATCGAATACTTCGGCGACGAAATCGAAGCGCTGTACTACATGCATCCGCTCACCGGCGACGTTGTGCGCAAGGTGGATTCGCTGCGCGTCTTCCCGGCCACCCATTACGTGGCCGGACCGGAGCGAATGGCACACGCGATCTCGACCATCGAGCAGGAACTCGAGGAGCGGCTCGCCGAACTCGAAGGCCAGGGCAAGTTGCTGGAGGCGCAGCGGCTGCGAATGCGGACGAATTACGACATCGAGATGATGCGTCAGGTCGGGTTCTGCTCGGGGATCGAGAACTACTCGCGGCACATCGATGCCCGCGGGCCCGGTACGCCGCCCGCGACCTTGCTGGACTACTTCCCCGAAGACTTCCTGATGGTCATCGACGAGTCGCACGTCACCGTGCCGCAGATCGGCGGCATGTACGAGGGCGACATGTCGCGCAAGCGCAACCTCGTCGAGTACGGCTTCCGGCTGCCCTCGGCCTGTGACAACCGGCCGCTGACCTGGGAGGAGTTCGCCGACCGGATCGGGCAGACGGTGTACCTGTCGGCGACGCCGGGCCCCTACGAGCTCAGCCAGTCGGCGGGGGAGTTCGTCGAGCAGGTCATCCGCCCGACCGGGCTGGTCGATCCGCAAGTCGTGGTGAAGCCGACCAAGGGGCAGATCGACGATCTGATCGGCGAGATCCGCAAACGCACCGAGGCCGATCAACGTGTGCTGGTGACGACGCTGACCAAGAAGATGGCCGAGGACCTCACCGACTATCTGCTGGAGACCGGTATCCGGGTGCGCTACCTGCACTCCGAGGTCGACACGCTGCGCAGGGTGGAGCTGCTGCGCCAGCTGCGCCTGGGTGATTACGACGTGCTGGTCGGCATCAACCTGCTGCGGGAGGGGCTGGACCTGCCCGAGGTGTCGCTGGTCTCGATCCTCGACGCCGACAAGGAAGGCTTCCTGCGCTCGTCGCGCAGCCTGATCCAGACCATCGGCCGCGCCGCCCGCAACGTCTCCGGCGAAGTGCACATGTACGCCGACACGATCACCGACTCGATGAAAGAGGCGATCGACGAGACCGAGCGGCGGCGGGCCAAGCAGATCGCCTACAACGAGGCCAACGGGATCGACCCACAGCCGCTGCGCAAGAAGATCGCCGACATCCTCGACCAGGTCTACCGCGAGGCCGACGACACGGCGACTGTCGAGATCGGCGGATCCGGTCGCAACGCGTCCCGCGGCCGGCGGGCCGCGGGCGAGCCCGGACGGGCGGTCAGCGCCGGCGTCTTCGAAGGGCGCGACACGACGAGCATGCCGCGCGCCGAATTGGCCGACCTGATCAAAGACCTCACCGAGCAGATGATGGCCGCGGCGCGCGACCTGCAATTCGAATTGGCCGCCCGGTTCCGCGACGAGATCGCCGACCTGAAAAAGGAACTGCGCGGAATGGACGCCGCCGGTCTGAAGTGAGCGCAACCACCGCCGCCGACGGCTGGCGGGCGTTGTTGGGTCCCAAGTATTTGGGGACGTCGACATTGCTCGCCGGCGGGGTGGCGCTGTACGCGACCAACGAATTCCTGACGGTCAGCCTGCTGCCGAGCGCGATCGCGGACATCGGCGGCGAGCGGCTGTACGCATGGGTGACCACCCTGTACCTCGTCGGTTCGGTTGTCGCGGCCGCGACGGTCAACGCGACGCTGCAACGGGTCGGCCCGCGAGCGGCATTCCTCTTGGGGTTAGCGGTTTTCGGCATCGGCAGCGTGGTGTGCGCGGTCGCGCCCAGCATGGAGACGCTGCTGGTGGGCCGCACGTTGCAGGGAGCCGCCGGCGGACTGCTGGCCGGCCTGGGCTACGCGCTGATCAATGCGATGCTGCCGCGGTCGCTGTGGACCAGGGCTTCGGCGCTGGTGTCAGCCATGTGGGGTGTCGCGACGGTGCTGGGCCCGACGGCCGGCGGCCTGTTCGCCCAATTCGGTCTGTGGCGCTGGGCATTCGGCGCTATGGCGATCCTGACCGCGGCGATGGCCGTCCTTGTCCCGTTGGCGCTGCCGGCCGGTCGTGTCGACGCCAATGCACCCGCGCCGAGAATTCCGGTGTGGTCATTGCTGCTGTTAGGGGTTGCGGCCCTGACGATCAGCGTCGCGCAGGTTCCGACGAACATGGCCGTGACGGCGGGGTTGCTTGCGGCCAGCCTGGCCCTGGTCGCGGGGTTCGTAATGGTCGATCGCCGGTCGTCGGTAAAGGTGCTGCCGCCCAGCACCTTTGGCGTCGGCCCGTTGAAGTGGATCTACCTGACGCTGTGCGTGCTGATGGCGTCGGCGATGGTCGACATGTATGTGCCGCTGTTCGGGCAACGCTTCGCGCATCTGGTTCCGGTGATGGCCGGGTTTTTGGGCGCTGCGCTGGCAGTCGGCTGGGCCGTCAGCGAGGTCCTCAGTGCCTCAGTGAAAAGCGGGCGGGTGATCGGCCGCGTGGTTGTGACGGCGCCGCTGATCATCGGGTTGGGCCTGATCCTGACCGCGGTCACCCAAGTCGACAACGCGCCGGTGGGCTTCGTGGTGGCCTGGGCGGTCGGGCTGACGGTCACTGGGATCGGGATCGGCGCGGCCTGGCCACATCTATCGGCCTGGGCGATGCACTATGTCGACGACGAGCGGGAAGGCCCAGCGGCGGCCGCGGCCATCAACATCATCGAGGTGATCGCCGGAGCGTTCGGTGCGGGACTGGCCGGCGTCGTGGTGAACAGCGCCCCGGGCGGGGAGGTTGCGGCCGCTCGATGGCTGTTCGCGGTGTTCGCCGCGCTGGGCGTGGCGGGCATGTTTGTCGCCTACCGCGCTTCCCGGAGGCAGGGCTAGTCCGGCTCGTCGTCGGCATGGAAAACGGCAGCGACGCCCTCGATCTCGCCGAGCACCTGCGCCGCGTTGCCGATCCTGTTGCCGGACAGCGTCATCGTCACCCCAACCTGGTCTCGATCGATATTGCCGTCGTCGGCGTCCAGTTCGGTCAGCTGCCAATTCCTTTGGCCGCAGGCCCGCAACACCGCCCGCAGCACTCCTTGCCCGTTCTCATAGATGATCAGCAGCCGAACCGTCCCGCGCAGCCGCGCATTGAGTCCAGCTCGACGGTCTGTGGATTCAGCACGTCCCCAAAGCCGTACTTGCTGACCAACATGATCAAGGCCGAGGATGTGCCGACGATGGTCTGCGTCCGCAATCCCGCGACCTTGCCCTGGATCGTGCGTTCCAGGCCGATGATCGCCGTTAATCCGAATGCGGCAAACAGCTCGATGAGATGCCGGCCGCCCTGGCCCGCGCCACCGAACAGCGAGTCCGCTAGCCAGATCTGCATGCCCGACAAGCTAGCCGACGCGCCACGGATGGGGAACGGTC